>Ga0302325_10025307_pt1 | contig 12333 bp, 16 predicted proteins | sample Palsa_T0_2_FD_201948 | JGI IMG/M metagenome (GOLD analysis project Ga0302325, IMG submission 201948) | Peat permafrost microbial communities from Stordalen Mire near Abisko, Sweden - Palsa_T0_2 | ecosystem: Environmental > Terrestrial > Soil > Palsa > Peat permafrost | place: Sweden: Abisko...
GGGGTTCATGTCCAGCAGCGTCGTGGTGGACAAAAATAGTGACACCTGATTGTTGATAATTTCAGCAAAATAGTACAAATAAAATTGGACTTAAACCGGTGAGACTTTATGATTATGAATTTTCGAAGTTCTATTAATATACTTTCATTGTACGAACTTGTAAGGGAACATTGGCTGAACATGCAGTTGAAATGTTCCACTGGGGTTGGTATATCTAGTGCCGCTTTTTCTGATATTCTTAGCAAAGATTGAACTTTCTTGGACTTAGACTGGTGAGACTTTATTATCATAACTCCCGGGATTCTAACTGATATACTTTTATTTTACGAACATGTAAGGCAATAACGGCTAGTATGCAATTGTCCCATTGGGCTTGGTACATATACCGCCACTTTCTCTGTCCAGTAAGAACATTCAAGGGAACATTGGCTAGGTAGGCAGTTGACATGTTCCGTTGGGCTTGGTACATTTACTGCGGGATTTTCTGTCCACCACGGGCAAATTTAAGCTCTAATATCACATACACATACACAGTATAGAACAGCTAGCGGCCTGGATTCATATAAATAATACATATTTGCTGTCAAGGATGCCCATGCCCATAGGTGCTCCGTAGATGTTGATATAGCATTTTCAAAAGACGATTTTCTGGCAATACAATGTACAATTTTCATGGCCGACTTGCAGACATCGATTCGGACTTCGTATCTTCGCTCGTCAACATCTTGATAATTCCTGTCGAGGATTACATATACCATATGTTATAACCACAACAAGAATGACAAATCCCACGTACGCCTAGAACGCCAACCCTTTCGATTGGTATTCCCCAATATTCCTCAAAACATTCCAAATCAAGTCTCCACGCCTAGCATGCCTTTCAATCCACTTTCGACACCTCTCCACCACCTACCTCGCTCCTCCAAATCGTCACCAACTCCACCAAGAGCCTCCTCCTTTCTCCTCTTGGCTTCTCTAGCCGAAGCGGTACTTCCAAGTCTCTTGACCTCCAAGGGTTGCAGTTCAGCATTCAACCTTTCTAACTCCCGAGTTTTTCGTGGAAGCATAGCCTGAAATTGCTCCAGCTGCCTGTCTAGTTCAGCTCTTTCCCTCTCTCGCTCTTCTACTAATGCTAGCGTCTTCTCCAAGGGCAAGTTTAAAGTCGGATTCGAACCAGGTTGTTGAGCTGCCCTCAACTCCTCAACACTAAGCTTGAGAGCCTCTATTCTCTCTGGCAGCTCCTGAAGCTGTGCCGTCTGCATCTGAATGTTCTCGTATTTTCGACATAACTCTCGGCCTCTCGCCTCTAACTCCGCGACCAGCTCTGCAACCTCCGTCTTCTGTGCTTTCAATGCAGATTTTGCGACAGCAAGAGACTCCTCGAGTTCAACATTCTCTTGATGCTCTACTACCAGAGGTGGATCACCAACGATGGCGCGTATAAATTTCTCTTTCGTGACTTGTTCGAGGTATGAGAACCGAAGTTTCGAGAAGAGTTCCTATCGATAAATCAGCGATTAAGACTTCAACTACGGTATGCTGACTTACTTTGTAATGTGCTAAGTCCGCCTCTAAACTTGCTGGAGTTGGATTCTCGAATACCTCCGCAGACACGTCTGACGTTCGCTCTGCACCGTGCTGCTTGAGTGCGCCGGAAATCGGTTCACTGAGTTTGATAATAGACAGCTCATGGGAGTTCTGGGCATCCAAAAGAGCCTCCAGCACTTCGCCGTGAGGACTTGCCATGCTGACTATAAATTTGGTTTTGCTCAAACTGATATTGCACTCTCCGGGTGCTTGATTAGGTTTGGATGGAAACCACGTTGGGCGCGAATTTAGGCGTCTTCCAGGCAGAATTCCAGAAAAATCTGGACGGACTACGTGTATGTTCTCGAGCTGGAAGTAAGATCGGAATCGCGGTTGTGCTTAGTGTACTTTCTGGAGTGATTGACCGGTCAGGTGTGGTAGGCGTTTGTTTACTTGCGCAATTCGGCAGTTTGGTGGGATGTGTTTCACCGCCTTCCCAATCAAGCCATCGAAATTATTACTCATGGTCCATGGTTTCGTTAAGCAGCGGTTATTCAGAAAACCTGCTCTCAAACCCCGGCCTCTCTTGCCAGCAGTTCCTTCGTTGGCCACAAGCCGGAAATCAGAAATCATGGGAAATGACGAGATCCTGACTGACGATTATGTAGCAGAACTCCTGGCAAAGGACGCAAACGACAGTGCCATCAAGTACTCCTCCATGGGTCTTGACGCTTTCAAGCAATCCAAGTACGTCCTACTCACCCAGAATATGCGGAATGCCATTCTAAACTTATTAGAATGCCCTCGAATAAGCCTAAGCCAAATACTCGTTTCCTACAAAACATCATCAAGAATACCGACAGTCACAATGCAGCACTACGCGCCAAAGAAACTGCAGAATCCCGTGCGCGCCTGGAGAGTTTAGGATCTAATGAACGTCGTGAGGAGAAAGCAAGTCGGGTTGGCGGAGGAGATATAAGGAGACGTCAGCTTGGGGATATTGCAGCGATCTTAGGGGGCAGACCGAGGAAGCGGGCCAAGGTTGGCGAGGGTGGGAGGCGTGTGAATACTTCCAGTGAAGATGAAGAACCTGAGGAGAGGGCGAGGGCGGCATCTCATAGGACCCGGGATATTAGGGGGTCTAGAGACGAGAGTAGAAGGTCAAATGGCCAGCGAGGACATCATCGCAGACATGGAAGCGCTTCTAGAGAGCGCGGCAAGGATGGCGAGGATCGAAGAAGACGGCGCAGATCACGTTCAGGGTCCCCCAGAGAACACCGAAGCAAAGAAAGCAGACATCGCGAGAGATCACCGAGAAGGAAGCGGTCGAGGTCCCCAGATGCTGATAAAGCACGAGGAAAATCACATCGATCTAGCAGGGGGGAAGTGGATTCCGGAATGAAGGAACAAGACCGAGAGAAGAATTCAAAGGAGGCAGAAGCAGAAGCAAATGCAAAAGATGGCTACTACTCAGATCCTTTAGACGATATCATTGGCCCACGCCCTCCACCTATTCCCAAAGTACGAACCAAAGGTCGCGGCACTATTTCTCAAGCATCCGGTATAGACGCTAGATTTTCGGCAAACTACGACCCAAGTACTGATGTCCGGCTGGATTCCGATGAGGACGACCCATGGGATCAGGCTTTAGAGGCAATGAGAGCTCGTAAAAAATTCAGGGAGATAGGTGCTGATCGTCTCAGAGCTGCTGGTTTCACAGAAGATGAGGTCAAGCGATGGGAGAACGGTGGAGAAAAGCGGGAGGAAGATGTACGGTGGGCGAAGAAGGGAGAAGGCAGAGAGTGGGATAGGGGGAAAGTTCTAGATGAGGAAGGAAAAGTGTCGGTTGAGCCGCAGTTTGGGAGGTTGAAGGACACCTGAATTGGTATATCATGTAATGTTTCAGCCTCCTGTTTACAATTAGACTCGCAAAGTTTAGTAAGGAGATGAAGTCGTGTTTACTCATGCATGCACTAGTGTTTGTCAGAATTCGTGACGCAAAGCTGCGTTTCAATGTACTATAAGTTATAGAACATTCGTAGAGCGACGAGTCACTACTCTTCATATTGTTCCTCAGGTCAGGGAACATTTAAAAAGCAATAATTGCAATTAGGCTCTAAGTGTCCCTTGAGCTATAGTACATTGAGAACCAGTATTGCGTCACAAATTCTGACAGCCATGGTGATGTAAAGGGTGTCAATGAGCCTTGGACTACGAGAATAAGCAATGCGAATCGTGACTTCGTTTCTTGGTATCAGACGCTCTAAGTGAATGCACCATTGTGCAACACTATGCTATGGGGTGTCCAACGCCGTAATGCCGCTAAATCAAATGAACCTTACATGTTTCCACCTCCACCGTGCGCTCTCCCCCATCTCTCTTTTCCTCTGTCTGCACAAATGACTGAAAACCTAGATCACAGGTTGATCAAATCAATCTCTGAGAAATCTGGCGGATTTCTTCCGTAGACAACTCTCGACTTCCCATCTAATGCCGCACCCACGTTGCTGATCCAGATGTTATTATCAGCAAACTCTCTTGTTCTCCTCACCTCGTCATCACTAACCCCGATATCATCTCTTGGTATCCATACAGTGGGACGACGAGCTCTCAGTGCGTAGTGCTGAAAGGCATGTTTAACAAGGATATCTCTCTCATCAGGCGTCAAATCCTCAATTTCATCGTTGTAGCCACCGTACAGAGCATCCGCGATCTTCTTCTGTGCTTCGATATCACGATGCTTGCGTTTACGGTGCAGATGAGGAAGATGCGGAAGACCTTGGTCAGCATCATTGCCGGAACCACGACCAAAGGTGTTTTGTCTGATCTTCCGCCCTGACTTCGCTGCCCAGGAACCGGCTTCTTGGACAACATTGACCGGGTTAAACTTCGCGAACTTGGTTTTTGTGTTGAGCTTAGACATCTCTATGCCGCCATCATGTTGTGGGAAATCTAAACCATCGTCTTCGTCGTCGACTAGGCCAAGACGGCGTGCCTGTGCCCTCTCGAAAATTTCGTCACGGAGAACAGCTTCATCTTCGAATGTAATTGGAAGATGACGGAAGAGAGGACCGAATGACATGTTCAACAGCACTTGATACAGGACGGTGAGGAAGCCCACAACGATCATGATAATGGCTTGTGGTATACACGCAGCGTTATCGTTCTCGTCACGAACAAGGAAGAACAAGCCAACCATGCAAAGCTCCATGACATAGAGGCCGGTGAAGGTCTGGTTGATAGCTCGTGGATATAGCAGACCCCCAGTATCCAGTTTAAATCTGGACACGTAAAGCATGTTATATCTGTTTGCGATCCAGAGCAGAGTGAATGTTATAATTGCAAATATCGCGATGATTGGGGATACAACGCTGTAGATTAGAGCAATGCAGGCGAAGTTGGTGTAAACAGGAAAGAATGTACCCCAAGTCACCGATGGTAGAGTGGTGTTTCGCTTCCACTTTTGTCGAGCAGTATTGTCGAAGAGCTTCGGCAGCACGTACCACAAGATCAGAGTAAATATTTGCAGCAAGGTCCCGGAACTAGTCGACAAAGCCTGTAGGATCATATAAGAAAAGAAGTAGTTCGCCGCTTTCGGAAGTTGCGTGGCTAGGGTGTTGGGGATCGCAGTGATTTGAGTTGCTGATCCGAGGGTAGCTAACGCACTTCCAGAAATGGAGACGATCAAGAAGACCTGGACAAATAGGAAAGCGAAATAGTAATTCTGAACAGATCTCTGCTTTTCCATGCCCGTTTGCGCGCCTTGAATAAATGCAAGGTAGGTTAAGATCTTAGGAACAAGTGCTAGTAAAATTGACAGGACGAGAGCTGGCAAAACACCTGCAATTGCCTGAAGGACCCTCGCGGGGATGCGGTTGAGCCAATGGAGCCAGGGATATTTCGCGGCCAAATCGGAAATTTGTGCCAGGGAAGCTGTCCAGGCCACAGGAAACGACCATAGGATAACCATTCCAGCAACAACACCTGTTACGAAGAAAGTTCTGAGCCAAGACTCCCACCATTTGATCGACATGTTGTCCCAAACCACATCGTTTGGCGAGATTTCCACAGTTCTAGGAGCCATATGCATAGGCACATGATGACTGACAGCTTGACATGCCATGTGAGCAGCGACCTGGTGATTGAATTGGATAAAAGCAGAATTCATCAGCGGAAATCGTTCTGGTTCTTTCTGGTCTATCTCAATCTCAAGATTGAGACGGGCGAGTTCTCCACGGCACCAGTATATTGTGTCGACTTTCTCGTTGATGAGTGGCAGACCTGGCAACCAACCAGGAGTCCAGCCGAACTTGGCCAAGCGGTGTGTCGGTCGATCGCTTGCTTTAAGATACCTCTCCCACACCGCTCCATGTGCATCTTCTTTATAATCAGGGTTGTACGCAACTGGATACTGCTGAGGCTGGACTTCCTCGTGGTCGAGGAATGGGGCAGCAGCTTTGATTTTGCTCCACAATCCCTTCTTCTTCTCCCTACCATCTCGACCATGCTTTGGCATAGACTCCCTTGCACCGTCATTGTGGGTTAATGGAAATTCATCGCCTTCTTCGTATCCAGTCGGTAGTGGTGATGCGAACCCTCCTGCGGGAGCCTTCCAGAACTTCCACCAGCCGCTGTTTGGTGGAATATCTTCCGCACCGTCGACTCCGTGATGAAATGTCGCCTTTCGCGTTGTATTCCCCGGTAGCCTGTTGCTTTGACCATTTCGTGTTTCCGGTGGAGTTGTTGATTCAACCGTCTGTAGCTGCTCTTCTGCATCCCTGATTCCCTCTGCCCTGTTTTCGGAACCAGCACCATAAGGGTCTTGGGCGGTAGTCTGAGAATTGCCACGATATCGTCCATACACGTCATATGAATCGCCATCTATTGGCGAACCGTCGTCCATCGCAATGAAACCATTGGTAGTCTCAAGTTGATCATCCAGATTTCTACCAACTTTTCGAGCACCTCCAATAACCGTAACACCAGCTTTGCCAGCAGCATCAAGCCCCTTCCCGAGCCCCTGGCCCATAACATCCAAGCCTTGTCCAACAGCAGCCAGACCGCCACCCAAGACAGGAACCTTGAAAGTACCTTTTCGCTCGGTTCGGTCATACCTAGACCTTTCTTCTTCTTCATTTATAGCGTCATCCACTGTATGGGGCACCTGATGAGGGTCCCCAGCCGTTACTCCTCCGCTACGGGCAAGTCTCTCCGCTTCTGCGTTGTCCATTTTGATCTTTTGCTCCTTCTCCTCTTTCGTCATAGCTTTTGGCTTGAGCGAGGACTTTTTTGCTTGTATTTGGGTATCCTTCTCAACTTGCTTTCTCTGAGCCTTCTTTGCTTTTCTAATAAGCTCGGTCTCTGCAGCCTCAAGTTGCTGAAATATTTTGTCTCGCGAGTGGATCTTGTCAAGTAGCTCGTCATAGTTTCGATTGATCCAAATGTTCCGAATCCCTCCCGGGAACACGTCGTATAGTCCAGCAAGAGCCTCTCTTGTAAGCCATTTTCGAGGAATGGCGCTGACGAGTACGGTCGTTGCTGATGCCCTCAATCGATGTTCTGCTGATGTTAAGTAGTCTTGTCGCACTTTAATGTAGACCCGCAGCTCGGCGAAAAATACACCGCACACCCAAACAACAACGACAATACCAAGTACTAAGTGCGCCCAATATCTTTTTGTTTGTGTTGGTCGTACATTACCCCATGCAACAGTGTCTAGCCCTGTGACATTGGCGTGGGTGGAATCCGTTGAATTCCCAAAACTTAGAGCATAAGATCCACCTCTGCCACCAATGTAGTTGAGGGGGACCAAAATTGGAAGTATGACCAACGCCAGAGGTACGAATATTACGAGGAGGGTTTGGAGGTATCGCAGGAAAAAGTAAGCGTCCAGTCCGCATTTATTGATGACTTCGCGGTCTCTGAATCGGAAGATGGCAAACAGCCAGCCCCACGGGCTTCTCGGCGGGGGTTCTGTTCGTTCTCGTTCAGGGACTAGATATGTCTTGGGTTTGCTGGTTATCGTTAGCGGGGCTCGAGGGGATATATAATTTGTCCTGGCAGTCACTCAATATGCGGGCTCACAAGATTCGTGCTAGCTTATTCTTCAGGAGTATAAAAGCAAACATCTGCACGCCAAAAATGACCAACGAAGTCGCCAAGGCAGTGAGGAAAGCCACCAGACTGATGCCCTGGGTCGCTTGTCCTTGCCCGAAGGTTGCTGTGGAGCTCGTCGCGCCCGACGAGCTTGTCGTCGAGGCGGTTGCCGTCGTTGAAGACATCTTGAGGTCGTCACTGGGAATTTGGAATTATCGAGACATAGAAGGGTTTCGACCTGGGCTTGCAGCGAGTCGGAGAGAATGAATGTACAATCGACAGGGCCAAGGCCGGTATTATATCGATGATTTAGGGGAACCTTCAAAGCAAGAAATGAATGAGTGAAGGGATAGGTTATATGGGCCCCTCATATGGTTCACAGCTTGGCCAAGAAATGGTCGTTTGCAAGAAACTGGGTACCAGCCGCTGAAGGTTTGCGGAGGTTGATTTGTTGGATGAATTGGAGGAAGTATTGGCAGGGGTATCTGATTCGAAACGCAAGGTGATGTCAGGTCGGCAGGCGATTGGCTCTGCCGCCTCCGCCCCCCTGAATATAGTTACAGCATGGCTGGAGGCGGGTGGTCGCTTGACGCGATGGCGCTCAACCGTGTGGCCGCGGCTAGAGATTTCGCTGTGGAGATCCTATAGCTGGCTGCGCGTGAGATCCTTTGACGCTCAATACCCGTCGTCTAAACGACGATTTCTATTTCTATTGATGGCTGAAACAACGTCGCGCTTAAGTTGAGCCATCACTTAGGAGTTTGCTTCACCGACGACAAAATTCATATCGACTCATGGAGGCTGAGTGCACAGCGCGTCACCCCAGCAATTTGCCTCGATCTTTGGAAGAGTCAAAGTCGCAAACACAGAATCATTCATTGTTTACTTTCAAATTACGTTTATATTCATAGCTGATCACGAATCGCTCGAGAGAGGGACTCAGTATACAGCGCTTTGGCGTTGGCGTGTCTCGAAAAGTGAAGATTCAGACAGGTTGCAAGTTACAGCTCTGAGGATCAAATTCGGGAGGAGGATCTCTGCATCGTGGATGGTTGGATTTCGAGAATATCTAGATAACGAGGCGAATTCTGGATCCTAGTCGAGATCTGATGACGCAGTGAAGTGATTGTCCATCGGCGAGCAGAGGGTGTTATGTTTGTCTTCACCTTTGCAAGTTGCATTGCTGAATCCTACTTCTGAAGACCAGAGGAAATTTTCTTCGTACATTTTGGAGCGGACACATAAATCCACATTTTTTGTTGAATATTTAAGCTTGGAAAATCTCATTAACCGGTTGGGACTCTTTGTCAACCACAATTTCCTTCATTCTTGAATGGGATTGCTTCGCATGGCCTGAGCATCAATTGCTTGCGATACCAGATCTTCTCGTTTCACCATATGAGGGTTGGGTTTGAGAAAGTCGGTACTGCTTGGTCAAAGTTCGTTGCCCTGTTACTAGAGCCCTACCGCCCAAGCTAACAAGTCTAGCTCAGCGCATACAAGCACTCGATCTTGATCATCTTGTGGCTTCCAAACTTCTCATCTTTCTCAGTACAACAATATCATTATCACTACAACCACTATGATCTCGCTTTTGGATCTTCCGGCGGAGATTAGAAACCAGATCTTCCGCGACTGCCTTGTATCTCCAACTGGCACAGTCAGCATCCTGTCACGTTGTGATGCATATCACCTCGGCTACCCACGCAGCTGTTCGCAGTCTGGACCCTTCTTCTATCTCTTGGTTGACGACGGAAGGCCCCTCAAGAGGAAAAGTCAACTTTGCGGGTCTGAAACATTGCGACCAACCATCTCCCTCTCACTTCCAAGAACATGCCGCAAAATGTACGAGGAGACAAATGAGCTTTTCTGGAGGAGCAACGTTTTCTATTTCGATTCACCTCACAACCTCCGGCAAATTTTTAAATTAATGGGCCGGCTTGCAAGTCAACGGATTGCTACCATTCGCCTGAGACTTATTCCAGGTTGGGGAAACAATATTGAAATCTTTGATAAAGCCATACAGCTCTTGATTAAGCAAGAAAAATACAGCTCACTTCGAAATTTGGAGTTGTTGCTCGATAAAGACACGATTGAGCACATGGCTGGTGTGCTTCCGCCTCCATATTCCTTTCCAAGACTCCAGGCCCCGACTATTATGGCAGAGAGGGTTCTACTAAGCTTGCGACAGGCACAACCACTTTCAAACGTGCAGAAGATTCTTGTGGTCACTGATAAAACTTTGCCCACAGTAGAAGCAAACCATCAAAACTCTATTGTAAAAGGGAGTCATGGGCACTTGCAAGATTTGCGCGACGCTTGGGGAGGACAGTTGTGTTGGAACTCGAAAATGGTATCAATTGCAGAGAAAAGGTCCTCTGAGGCTCCTATCAAGGCTCTTATTGAGAAGTTTGTTGACTCTGAGAATGGCGGAAGCGATTTGATCCAAGGAGAATAGAATAGGAAAGAGAAATGAATCGATGATGATAAATACGAGGATGTCGGCATCCTGGGAAGGAATCCCGTGGAGCATGGATACCACATGGGTCTACTATGAACTATTACGTAGATAGGAAAATCTGCAATAAACATCATTCTCAGCATTGGATGAAAAGCCCTTGCTGGGACAGAAATTTGAGACTTCCGGCTGGTAGCTATGGTTTCCATTTCCATTGTACCAGCTCTCTAGATACTAACGAGCTTCTTGAAGCGTGTAAGAATCGTCTGCTTCCTTTCATTGTACCCGCCCACTCTGGACAATGAAGAGGCTTTTGATACGTTTAAGAGCGATCGGTTTTCGCTTCCATTGTACCAGCTCGCTCTGGACATTAAAGATCCTCTTGATATGTTATACCATTAGGTACTCATATTTTTACACCACATTTCCAGAACATGCAACAATATGTTGAGCATTTAACCACAGTGTCTGGTAGTCAATTATTGCCGAGTTCAACTTGAAGAATTTTCAAACTCTCATTAAGATCATTCATCATAATTTAGATGTCTGAATTTGTCAAATGGGTGGCGCTTTTCAATCCTAGACTTACCGGTAACCCCTATCCCTTGAAAACCACGCTACTGTAAGCCTGGCGGTCAGGGCCGACGCGAGATACCCAGCTCCACATCGAAACGTCTCAAGTTTCCATCATCATTCACGTCCAATGCCAACAACTTTCCTCGATCTCCCACGAGAACTTCGTGATGAGATCTACAGTTACCTGTTAGTCTCCCCATCAGGGGTCATCTCACCCCACTGGATCCCACCCTCCTTGAAACCCTGCTCTCGATCCGCATCGCCAAAACCACCCCCCTCGACAGCCACCTCCTCATCATCACAACCCATCGCACGCTTCCGACTATGCACGAATCCACCAAAACCGAAATATGTCCTCACCTTAGAGGCAATGAGGTACCGGGAGGAGCGACAATACATCTCCCTCAGCCTCCCGCGAACATGTCGTCAAATATATGAAGAAACCCAGGCCTTCTTCTGGGAGCAAAATACCTTCTATTTCTCGGACATAAACGCAAGCGTAATACAGACGATGAAGATTATGGGACAGATTCCTTCCCGCCTTATCACTTCAGTAATTATACAAATGAATTGTACCAGCGAATTTATCAGACTTATATGCAAGACGCTCAACGTGCTCGCCTCACGGGCACGCTTTGGACATTTCCGCAGACTGGAATTGTTATGGGATAATAACGAGTTTGGCTTTCTTCAGGATTTGGCAAGGCAGATTCCTATGGCAAAGGCAAGGGTGTATGATGAGTTGCTGGAGGGGTTGAGAACGGGGGAAAGTGGAGGGAGGTTTGGGAGGGTTATTAGATTACCAGCTGCGCCGAGGCAGAGGAGCAGGGAGGCTAATGCTTGTGCTCGAGACTTACATTTTGCGTTTGGAGGGAGCTTGTTTTGGGGTGATGAGCTTGGTTGGGAGAATTGGAAACAGGTCATACCCGTGGAAAGTTAGGGAAATGAGAGCACTAGTGGTTGTTAGACTTCGGGGCGCAAAGCTGAGTTTCAATGTACTGTAACTTATGGAACATTCGTAAAGTGACGAGCCACTACTTTTCAGATTGTTCCTTAAATCTGGGAACATTCAAAAGAGCAAAATGGCAGTTAGGCTCTAAATGTCCCTCGAGCTATAGTACATTGAAACCAAGTATTGCGTCACGAATTCTGACACCCACTGTTGAGAGGATACTGTGATGGTAAACGTGACTTGATATTGAAGTCAGAATGGGATAAAAAGTATTTTCAGGTGCAGAAATTGGCTTATGACAGAAAATAAATGGCCGTATTGGAAAAGACAAATCTAAATACATAGTCCAAACTCTCCATTAACCCCAGGATTGTCTTTATCCAATCTACGAAAATCCAAATGCCCGTCAATCCAGGGCGATCACGCAAATCCCCGAGATATCTTACAATAAATCTCACATCTTCCTCTCATGCACCAATCTTCCCTTCACCCAAACGGCAAGCGTATTCCTATCATCACCGTTGTAAACCCACTTCGCAATCCTCTCTTCCCAGTTCTCCCACCCAAAGATATCAACCGGTCCCTCATCACCAAATCCCATTTCCCCATCCACGCTTCCCAATCCAATCAGTTGCGCATCCCATTCCATACCCACACCAAAACTCCCAATCTTATCACCCAGGCCAACAACTTTCGCTCCGCCTTTAGTCCCCAGATACAACAC
>Ga0302325_10025308_pt1 | contig 12332 bp, 6 predicted proteins | sample Palsa_T0_2_FD_201948 | JGI IMG/M metagenome (GOLD analysis project Ga0302325, IMG submission 201948) | Peat permafrost microbial communities from Stordalen Mire near Abisko, Sweden - Palsa_T0_2 | ecosystem: Environmental > Terrestrial > Soil > Palsa > Peat permafrost | place: Sweden: Abisko...
GGCGTTCTTCCCCCGCGGCATCGATGTGGACTCGAACGGCGTGGTGTGGACGGCGCTCGCCGGAAGCAGCCAGTACGCGAGCTTCGACCGCACCAAGTGCCGGGTGATCAGCGGCCCCACGGCTACGGGGCAGCATTGTCCCGAGGGCTGGACGCTCTATCCGATTCCTGGACCGAATTTCAAGGGCGTCGACATACAGACTTCCACCGAGTGGGCTTATTACAACTGGGTCGACAAGTACAACACGTTCGGAATGGGCGACAATATCCCCATCGCCAACGGCACCAACTCGGATTCGCTGATGGTGCTGAATCCGAAAACCGGCAAGTGGACGATTCTGCGCGTCCCCTACCCACTTTCGTTCTATCAACGCGGGCTGGATGGGCGCATCGACGATCCGAATGCGGGATGGAAAGGTCGCGGCTTGTGGGCTGGAAACGGCACAAGAACGCCCTGGCACCAGGAAACCGGCAAAGGGCAAGTAAGCACAATCGTCCGGTTCCAGTTGCGGCCCGATCCGCTCGCGAAATGATTTTTTGAAGAGCCTCCGGGGGCAGCTGGGTAACTGCCACGGAGGGTTGTCGTTGACGTACAGAAGCGCGATGTAACTCTGCCGCTACACGTGTGTGCGCGGACGAGTTTCATCGCAACCAGAAAGGACCTTCCAGATGAATACGCAGACGATTCGCCGAAGCCGTTGCTCTTTGCTGCTGTTTTCTTTGCTGCTGTTTTCGTTGCTGTTGATTTCCGCAGTTCCGGTTTTCGCGCAGTCCACCAGCACGATTCTAGGAGTGGTGAAAGACTCCTCAGGCGGAGTGGTCGCCGGGGCAACCGTCATGGTACAAAGCATCGAAACATCGCAAACGCGGACGGCCACCACAGGTGACGACGGGGCGTACCGCGTCCCAGCGTTACAAGCCGGCCACTACACGGTAAAAGTCGACACACCGGGGTTTCGCCCGGCCACTCAGCAGGGTTTGACGCTCGATGTGGCCCAGGAACTTCCCGTCAACATCAACCTGGAAGTAGGCGCGTCCACGCAGGAAGTCGTCGTTACCAGTGAGACGTCGCAGGTGGAAACGACAACGAGTTCCCTCGGCGGGCTCGTGAACGATGCGAAGATGGCCGACCTTCCTCTGAATGGACGAAATTACATCGACTTGAGCTTGTTGCAGCCGGGCGTTTCGCAGAACCGCAACAATGCCAGCCTGGGCGGAATGAGCGGCACGATTTTCAGCAGCAACGGCGCGCCCACCATTTCGAACAATTTTCTTCTGGACGGAACTTCGATCGTCAACCAATCCGGTTGGACGGGTTCTTCGATTGCCGGAACCACTCTCGGGGTCGACGGCATCAAGGAATACAAAGTCATCACCAACTCATTCGGCGCCGAGTATGGGATGACGATGGGAAGCCAGGTGCTCATCGTCAGTAAAGGCGGAACGAACCAGTTTCACGGCGACGCCTTTGAATATCTGCGCAACAGCGCCCTCGATGCCCGCAATTATTTTGACGGGCCGCAGATCGCGCAGTTTGAGAAGAACAATTTCGGAGGGTCCTTCGGCGGACCGATCAAGAAGGACAAGACCTTCTTCTACGCGGTCTATGAACAGCTGAATATAAAACTGGGCTTCTCGGTTGTCTCTTTTGTTCCTCCCGCGGGTTGCCATCCCACCTCCGCCGGCCAGGCCATCTGGAACGGCCAGGGCACACGACCCGCCGGAGCCGCAGGCCCTTGCGGCCTGTTAGCGGCAAATCCCGGAGGACCGGGCACCAACTCCGTAGTCCCGAACGCGATTACGGCGCCGCTCCTCGCCCTGTATTCAAATCCCGCACCTACCGCGGCCAACATTGCCGGCAACACGTTTTCGTTCCCCGCCCCGGACAACCAGGGCGTGAAGTACGGGCAGATTCGCATCGATCACAACTTCTCGTCGACCGACACCCTCTTCGCGCGCTACACCACCGATCAGAGCAACGTGAACGATCCTTTGGCCGGTTACTCTTCCAGCGCCAGCGGCGGAGCGGCGTTCCCGCAGTGGAGCAGTTCAGGCGCGAGCCGCGACCAATTTCTGACGCTTTCGGAAAATCATATTTTCTCGCCGTCTTTGCTGAACACCGTGCGAATTTCTTTTGCGCGCACGAATTTCAGCACAACACCGGTCTACGGAATACCCACGCCGGGCATTCCGACATTTGTCACCGGACAACCGCTGGGCACGCTGGCTGTCACCGGCCTTTCTCAACTGGGGAACACCGGGAACTTCTCGCCGTTTCATATCCAGAACATTTACACGTTTGCTGACGATGTGTATTACACGAGAGGCAAGCACGCCTTCAAGTTCGGAACTCTCATCAATCGTTACAACCAGCCTCTGGCCAGCTCCACAATCACCGCCGGGTCGGTCTCCTACGGCAACTTCACCGATTTCGTGAACGCGATTCCGAGCAGCTACACGGCGGCGAACCCCGGCGACGATTTCAACCGCGATTGGATTTACAATACGCTCGGCTTCTATGGCCAGGATGACTGGCGCGTAGCTTCGCGGCTGACGCTCAACCTGGGATTGCGATACGAGTTCATGACCAGCCCCTGGGAGTTGAACGGCAAGGGATACCACCTCGGCAACCATGGACTGGACTCCGCGTTCACGCAAGGAGGCCTGCTGCAGCAAAAATCGCTCCTGAATTTCAGCCCGCGGCTGGGATTTGCCTGGGATGTTTTTGGAGACGGTAAGATGTCGGTTCGCAGCGGCTTCGGTATCTATTACGATGTCGGCAACATCGGCAACCTGGCAACTCAGGATGCCGGCACGCCGCCCCTTGGCGCTTCGACGACGGTCAGCAACACCACCGCCAGGGCCGTGCTTCCCTTTCCCATCGTTTTCACGCCCGCGCAGCTGGGCCATCAGATCAAGACCATGGTGGACTACAACTCGAATCAGCCGCACGTGCTGCAGTTCAATCTGAGCGTCGAGCGGCAATTGCCCGGCAACACCGCGCTCAGTGTCGCCTACATTCACACGCGGGGAGCCCACCTGTTCACCGCCAGGGACGCCAACCCGGGCATTCCCACCTATCTCGGACCCGGAAACGTGGAATACTGGTCCAACAGTCTGGTTGCCTGCGAGAACGTAGTGCCTTCGTGCCGCACCAATCCGAATTTTACGAACGACCAGCTGACCAGCTCCGTCGGGGATTCCTGGTATAACGCGCTGCAGGTGGAAATCAACAAGCGGCTGGGCCACGGCCTCGAGTTCCAATCCTCGTACACGTATTCTCGTTCCGTGGATACCACCGAGGGCAACCTCTCGAGCGCCGATTGCAATTCCCCCGGCATGGATGAGAGCAGCGACCCCAACTACCTGCGGCGCGATGCGGGGCCTTCCTGCTTCGACCTCACGCATAACCTGCGCTTCAACTTGCTCTACCACTTTCCCAACTGGAAATCGAATAGCATCCTGACGAAGCTTTCGAACGGCTGGTGGATGGGCAACATCGTTTCGGTCCAGGGCGGCTATCCCTTTACTCCGCTCGATGGCATCAACCGCTCGAACTCCGGCGTTTACGAGACCGGCTTTGCACTCAACGAGAAGGTGAACGTGGGAACCGCCACCGTGGCCCCGGGACAAATCGGCCCCGACGGCAACGTCAACAGCACGAAACTTACCTTCGTTCCGTTCAACGCCAACACGGTCATCACGGGAAATCCCAATCAGTGGTTTAATCCGCTGATGTTCGCTCTGCAACCCATGGTACCGTGTCCGGGAGCCGGCAACGCGGGGCAGACCTGCGGAACTCTCGGCGATGCTCCCCGCGGTCTGTTGCGCGGCCCGGGATTGGGGACTTGGGATTTCTCGCTGGTCAAGGACACTCCCTTGTCTCTTCTGGGAGAGGCGGGAGCCGTTCAGTTTCGCGCGGAGTTTTTCAATATCCTGAACCGCTCCAATTTCGGGACGCCCTCGGGGACGGTTTTTTCCGCCAGCACAAAAGATATCGGCGCCTATTCGGAAGCTCCGATTGCAACCGCGGGTCAGATCACCACAACGGCGACCACCTCGCGGCAGATTCAGCTGGCGCTCAAGGTAATCTTTTGACGCGGTCAGGAACGCAGGAGGAAGGAGAGCCGCGGTGGCATCCTTCAGAAGAGAGGTGAGTACTTGAAAGCCTTACTCGCGGTGGTTGCGGGAATTGCGCTTGGCACGGCATTGACTCTGGGGCTCGTGATGCCCAGGGTCGAGGCTCGCGCCGGAGAGAGCGCACCTCGATTCCCGGAATTCAAGATGGAGCAGTTGAACGACCAGCAGCGCCCGCTCGGGGAAAAGATCCTCAAAGTGTCGAGCACCGGCACTCTGAGTGGGCCGAACACCCTGATGCTGCGCAGTCCCGAAATGGGCGACCGGCTCTTCATGCTGATCGACTATCTGCGCTTCCACACCTCCATTTCGCATCGTCTGAATGAATTTGCCATTTTGATTCAGGCGCGGTTGTGGACGTCCCAGGTGGAATGGAGGGCGCACTATTCGCTCGCGCTGAAAGCGGGGTTGGCAAAATCGGTTGCCGATGACCTTGCCGAAGGCAAGCGCCCGGCATCGATGCAGCCCGACGAAGCGGTTGTCTACGACATGTGCACGGAGCTTTCAACCAGGCGCGAGTTGAGCGACGCTACGTTCCAGCGAGCGCGTGCCATTTTCACGGATCAGCAGATCGTCGATTTGACGACCGTCACCGGAACCTACGAACTGCTTGCCATGATGCTCAAGACCGCCGCAGATGACGGCGTGCCGGACGGGAAGACCGCCCTCCTCAAACCGCTTCCTGCAAGGTGAGGCACCCGCACACGGCGCTTTTTACTCGAAGCCTCCAAATCCGCGAATGAATCACGTACCGGTTGACATCCAGTGGCGCGTTAGCTACCTTGGCGAGCCTCAGAGAGATTGGAAGGACCACAGATTCCCATGAAACGGTCTGATACCTTACTTCAAACAGTTGCCCTACTTTTTTTCCAGACGGCCATAGTGTTTTCCTTGGCGCCGGCGGCCATGGCACAGGAGGCGCCGGCCCCTCCGGGTGCAGCTGCGGCGACTCCGAACCCGTTCGTCGTGCAGGACAACGTGAAGCGCGTATCCGACCATGTCTGGGCAATCCCGGACGGCGGCAGATTCGGCGTGCCCAACGTAGGCATTATCGTCGGGAGCCGGGCGACGCTCGTGCTGGATACGGGCATGGGCCCGAAAAGCGGAGAGGTGGACGCGCGCGAGGCCCAGAAGCTCGGCAAGAACAACCTGATTTATCTCACCACCACCGATTTTCGGCCCGAGCACGTTTCCGGCGGACAGTCGTTCCCGCCCAACAGCGTCTGGATTGTTCCTGAGGCCCAGAAAGCCGATATCGAAGAAAGCACGATGAAGTTTCTCGACTCGTTCGTGAAAAGGTCGCCGGAACTGGCGGACGCCCTGAAAGACGTGAAGCTCCGATCCCCGGACGTGGTCTTTCACGACGAAGCGATCCTCGATCTGGGCGGCGTCACGGCCCAGATCATCTGGTATGGCCCCGCAGTAACTCACGGCGATATCGTTGTGTTTGTGCCGGAAGACGGAGTGCTGCTCTCCGGGAATTTCCTGCAGAACAAGTCCTACCCCGGCATGGGCGAAAGCACCGTGAGCGCAGCCAATTGGCTCTCGGTCTTCGATAAACTCGAAGCCCTTCGGCCACGCATCATTTTCACCAATCACGGACAATTCGGCGATGCGTCGCTCATTCCCCGCGAGCGTGAAGTGCTCCGCGATTTGCAGCAAAGTGCGAGAGAGCTCAAGGCCCAGGGAAAAACGGCGGAAGAAGCGGGACAAATCCTCACCGGGCAATTTGACGTCAAGTACCCCGACATCAAAGGCCCAACCGCGATACCCGCAATCGTGCGCCGGTTCTACGCGGAGCCGCAATAGCGCGCCGCTGCTTTCTCTAAATCCGATCTGTGATCCAAGTCACGCTTGTACGTGACTCCCGGGGTTATACTCTTTCCACGATTTTGAGAAAGTTCAATCGAGAGAGTTGGATTAAGAGAGTTGACGCGCACGCATGAATACCAACCTGGGGGATTCGACAAATGAAAATTCTACTGGCGATTGACGATTCCCAATATTCCCAGGAAGCCACGCGAACCCTGCTCGCTCAATTTCGCGTTCAAGGCGCGGAGGTTCGGGTTCTCAGCGTCGTCGAGCCGATCAGCGTCTATGTTTCGGCGGACGTATTCCCCCATTTCACTCCGCAAGTCGAGGAAATCGAAGAAGACCGCAAGACCCAGGCCACGGAGCTGGTGAAGCAGGTCGCCAAGCAGCTTCGCGACGCGGGCTTCACTACCAGCGAACTCGTCGATTTTGGAGACGCGAAAACCATCATCATCGACAACGCCGCCAAATGGGGCGCTGACCTCATCCTAATGGGCTCGCACGGCTGGAAGGGCCTGAATCGGTTTCTGCTGGGCAGCGTGTCGGATGCCGTCGCTCGCCACGCGCCGTGCTCGATCGAAATCGTCCGCATTCGCCCGGTCCCGGATTCCGCCCCGCAAAAAAGCTGAATCGGATTCGATTTCAGCCGCACACAGAAGTAAGAGCCCTACGAGAAACCTTTGGGCTGGTTCCACCGTTGACGCTGACGCGCGGCCCCAAGCCAGCCGGCCAAATCAGGTTTTGGAAACTGTCTTGTCCAAGCCCTGGGCGGGCACATTTCGGTCCCCGTGGGGAAACGGCGTGCGAGGGGTATTGCGCCATTCGCGGCCATCCCGCTTCAGCAATTCATTCGCCTGTTCCGGGCCCCAGCTTCCGGCTGCGTAATTGGGGAAATCGCGCGCGGGCAGCGCGTTCCACACATCGAGAATCGGCTGGACCGCGGCCCATCCCGCCTCCACCATATCGGCGCGCTGAAAGAGCGTCGCGTCGCCCATCATGCAGTCGTAGAGCAGCGTTTCGTACCCCGTCGAAGGAGTGGTTCCGAAGTAATCGGAGTACTGAAAGTCCATGTTCACGGCGCCCAGGCGAACCACCGGCCCGGGAACCTTCGCTTCAAAGCTCAGCGAGATGCCTTCATTGGGCTGGATGCTGATCACAAGTTCGTTGGGAGCAAGGTTTTCCACGGACGTGTGGCGGAATAAAACAAAAGGCGGCCGGCGGAAGCGGATGACCACCTGCGTGATCCTATCCGCGAGACGCTTGCCGGTCCGGAGATAAAAAGGAACGCCCGCCCAGCGCCAGTTGTCGATGTGCAGGGCCATCGCCACGTACGTGGGCGTGTTGGAATTGGGAGAAACATTAGGTTCCGCGCGATAGGCCGGCACGCGCTTGCCATCGATTGTCCCTTCGCCGTACTGTCCGCGCACCGCCTGATCGAGCACGTGTTCAGGCGTGAGCTGCTGGATCGCGCGCAGCACTTTGGTCTGTTCGTCGTGAACCTCTTCCGCGGCAAACGATATAGGTGGCTCCATCGCCGTCAATGTAATCAACTGGAAGATGTGGTTGGGAACCATGTCGCGCAGGGCGCCGGCCGTGTCGTAATAGCCGCCGCGCATTTCGACGCCCAATTCCTCTGCAACGGTCACCTGCACGTGATCGACGTACCGGCGGTTCCAGACGGGCTCGAAGATGCCGTTCGCAAAACGAAACGCCAGTATGTTCTGCACCGTTTCTTTCCCGAGGTAATGATCGATGCGGAAGATCTGCTTTTCTTCGAGGCTTTCCAGCAGCGCGCGATTGAGCGCCACCGCGGACGCCAAGTCGTGGCCGAAAGGTTTCTCGATTACCACCCGCCTCCACCTCTTGTCGTCCTGCTTGGTGAGGCCCGCCTCTCCCAAGTGCTTTGCGATGGTCGCGAAAAACGCGGGGCTGGTGGCGAAATAGAACAGGCAGCTTCCGCCGGTCCCTTGCTCCTTCTCCACCGTACCGAGCTGCTCTTCAAGTTTCTTATAAAGTCCGGGGTCGTTGAAATCGCCCTGAATATAGAAGAGACGCTGGGCGAACCACTCCCAGGTCTTCTCATCCGCGCCGCTCGTGGAATAACCCTTGATCTCTTCGGTGGCGTGGGCGCGGAATTCGTCGGTGGAAAAATTCTCGACGGAGACCCCGATGATCGCGAACTTTTCCGGGAGCAGCTTCCCTTTCGCCAGGTTGTAAATCGCCGGAATCAGCTTCCGCTTGGTGAGATCGCCTCCCGCGCCGAAAATCACCATCGTGCAGGGGGCGGCAGGCTCGCCAAGCGTTTCGCGTGTGGCTGGAGCGGAACCGTCGTTTGAATCCATCAGCTGGGCCTCCCAAGAGCCGCCATACCGTTCGAATCGAGAAATCGTTCTTCGTGCAGCGAAGGCACAGCCGCTTCGCGAAGTGTTAACCGGGCTATCTCGTTCTGAGGTGCCAGTCTACCCGCGATAACTGCTGAATGACAGGGCTCGGTAATGGGTCTGTGGGCATCAGTTCCAGCTTGAAATAACCAGGTGTGGTCCATTGCATTCGATGGCCGGAAGCCCGAGGCGGACTCGCCCGACGGATGTTTCTCCCATCTAAAGGCGGAATACTTTACAATTCGCAGGGCAGCCCCACCCGGCCTGCATTTTAACGGCTGGAAATCCCAAGCCCTAAAGTGACCGTCATGAAACTTTTCACTCCTCGCGAAGCGGCCAAGGTGCTGGGGGTCAGCTATCCCACACTCAAGCAGTGGATTTACAAACGCAAGATCCGCACCGTGAAAACCGCCGGCGGCCACCACCGCATCCCCGAGAAGCAAGTAGACAAATTCCTTTACCGCGCCGGGGAGCGCGGCCCCGTGCGCGACCGCCGGCCGAACTTTCGCAGGATCAGCGGACGCAACCAGCTGGCGGGCCGCGTCACCGAGATTAAAGTCAGCGGGCTGATGGCCCAGGTGACGCTCTCCATCGGCGGCCAGCACATCACGTCCATCATCACCGCCGACGCCGTGCGTGAAATGCGCCTGAAAGTGGGCGAGACCGCGGCGGCCTTGATCAAGTCCACCGAAGTGATGATCGTCCGCCCGTAATTCGCTACCCCGCAAACTATCCGCCAATCGCCATTGTCGCTACGTATATCGCATAAAGTCGATTTGACATTACTTATCCATACGTATTAAAACGTATAGCGCTTTCCAGTGGCCTTCTATGGCGTGGGCCAACATTCCTTATTGAGGCGGATACCCGATGCGTATTGGCTTCCTTGCTTTTCTACTGTTGTGGAGTTCCAGCGTTTTTGCCCAGGTGTCAGCGACTGTTTCCGGCACGGTCACCGATCCATCCGGCGCGGCCGTGACGGGGGCCGCGGTCACGGCGAAGCAATTGGACACCGGCATCATCCGCTCCACTGCTACGAACGATGCAGGCGGTTACGATCTTTTCGAGCTGCCGATCGGCGGGTATGAAATCCACGTCAGGAAACAGGGATTCGCCGAGGAAATCCGCTCCGGAGTCCAGTTGTTGGTTGGTCAGGAGGCAATCGTCAACCTGACATTGCGCCTGGGGCAGGTCGAAGAGCAGGTGACGGTCAACGAGAACGCTCCGATCGTCAGCACCACCACAGCGGACATTTCGGGACTGGTCGGCGAGCAACAGGTGGAAGACCTTCCTCTTAATGGGCGGAGCTATGATCTGCTCCTGCCGCTCACTCCCGGAATTGTGAATTTCACCATGCAGAAGACAGGTGGAACGGGCGTATCGAATTCCACGAATGGCAATAATTTTGCGGTTTCAGGAAACCGGCCGCAGCAAAACATCTTTCTCCTGAACGGCGTGGAATACACGGGCGCCGCTGAAAACAATATGCAGCCTGGGAGCACGAGCGGGGAGCTGCTGGGGGTTGAATCTGTCCGTGAATTCAACGTTCTGCGCGATTCCTATGGCGCCGAGTACGGCAAACGCCCTGGGGGACAGGTGGTGATCGTCACCAAATCGGGCACGAACCAATGGCACGGGTCGGCGTACGACTTTCTGCGCAATAACGTTTTGGACGCGCGGAACTACTTCGATCCTGAAGGCGTTTCGGCGCCGCCGTTTCGGAGGAACCAGTTTGGCGCTGCGATGGGCGGGCCGATCCACACCGACAAGACATTTGTGTTTGCCAATTACGAAGGACTGAGACAGTTCTTGAGCCAGACATCGAACACTTTCGTACCAGCTCTTGATTCGCGCGCCGGCACATTTGTCAAGTTCGGATCCGCGTGCACGGCGGCGCAGCAGGCTGCATGTGCCCTAAAGGTGCAGCAATTGCTGAACTTGTGGCCCGCGCCGAACGGACCGGAACTTACTCTGCCAGGCGGTGGCCTGAGCGGCATCGCGCAGTTTACCGGGAGTGCACCGCAAACCATTCGTGAGGACTTCGGCACGGTGCGTATGGACCACGTATTCTCTCCAAAAGACACCCTCAGCGCGATCTACACCGTTGACGATGGCGCAGCCGTGACGGCAACTCCTCTCGATCCATTCAGCACTGATATAGCCAACCTGCGAGAACAGGTGCTGAGCGTGGAAGAGACGCACGTCTTTTCTCCTTCTCTCGTGAATACTGCACGAGTTGGCTACTCTCGCGCGGCTTATTATTTCCTTGGCAAACTCACGCCCGGAACTCCCGCGGCCAACGTCACAAGTTTTGTGGGAACTTTTCCCACGGGAGCCGTGGTGGTTGGGGGAAGCACAGCTTCGAATCCTGCGACGCAATTGGGATTGGCAGGGAGCAACAACGGAACAAATCTGGATGTGTTCAGGAACCTCTACACTTATGAGGACCAGGTGACGATGACTCGCGGCAGGCATCAATTCAGCTTCGGGGCATGGTTTCAACAGTTTCAATCGAATGAAAATATCGCGCTCAGCCAATTCGGGCAGTCATCATTCGGCAGCATCAATGCGCTGCTGGGCGGAGTTATAGGAACCTTTACATACGATCCCGCCCCGACGGAATTGAATTGGCGATCGCTCTTCTTCGCATTCTATGCGGAAGATGCGATTCGAGTGAACCGCAGGCTGACAGTGTCGCTAGGATTCCGGGAGGAATCGTCAGCCGGATGGAACGAGGCGCATGGTCGCGCAGCCAACTTTTTGTTCACGAATGGCGTGATCAACACCACTCCAAACATAAGCAGCTCTCCTTTCACCACGAACAATGCGAAGTTTCTGGCCCAGCCTCGGATCGGTGTAGCATGGAGCCCGTTCGGTGAAAAAACTGCCATTCGCGCCGGATTTGGAATGTATAACGACCTTCAGGATGCGCTGGGATATCGCATGGACCAGAATGGGCCCTTTAATCCGGCATACGCGGTAAGCTCCGTGCCGGTTGCGAATCTGCCGGAACCGCTCTCTCCTGTAGCCACGGGAGCTAAGTACGCCCCCGGCGGAGTGCAACCTAACTTGAAAACTCCCACCCTTATTTCGTACTCGCTTCGCGTCCAGCGGGAACTGACACCCAACACTTCTTTGAGCGTCGGCTATGTTGGATCGCATGGCTATCATGAGATTATCGGTTTGGACACGAATGAACCTTCGCCAGTGATTTGCCCTAACGTGGCATGCCCCACGATCTTTCCCGCCGGTTTTGGCGCCTTAACCGGCGCAGCCGTGCCAGCCGGAACGTATTACACTCCCGCCGCTTGTAGCGCGACGGTTACAACGTGCAACTTTAGCCTCGCGAACCCGTGGTCTTGGTTTTCGCTGGGTACGAGTAGCTACAATGCTTTGCAAGTGGATGCGAACCACCGGCTCAGCAACGGCTTGTCGCTGCGCGGAATCTATACGTGGTCGAAGGCGATCGATGACGGCGATTCGTTGAATGGAACAACCGCAAACAACGCTCCTGGACTTGTCTCGAATCCTTTTAACCTGGCTGCGGATAAAGGCCTGGCGACATTCAACGCCAAGCATGTAGGTGTGATCAGCGCCGTCTACCAACTGCCGTTTGGACACGGCCAGGCGTTTGCAGGCAACTTGACTGGCTTGACCGAGGCGATAGTAGGCGGGTGGTCGGTAAATACCATCGTGACGGTTCAATCCGGATTTCCATTTACTCCGCAAATGAGTTACAACCCATCGCGAAACGGGGATACGAAGAATCCCGTGCGGCCATTCATTAATCCAGCGTTTACTGGGAATCCGGTTCCGGGGACTGTCAGTGAATGGTTCGATCCGACTGCCTTTATAGCGCCTCCCAACAATTCCGGATTCTACGGCAATGCCCCGAGAGACACGCTGATAGGGCCGGGTCTGGCAACATGGGATTTCTCCCTAATGAAGGAAACTCGAATTCGCGAACGCCTGAACCTGCAATTCCGCGCGGAATTCTTCAACA
>Ga0302325_10025309_pt1 | contig 12332 bp, 16 predicted proteins | sample Palsa_T0_2_FD_201948 | JGI IMG/M metagenome (GOLD analysis project Ga0302325, IMG submission 201948) | Peat permafrost microbial communities from Stordalen Mire near Abisko, Sweden - Palsa_T0_2 | ecosystem: Environmental > Terrestrial > Soil > Palsa > Peat permafrost | place: Sweden: Abisko...
GGGGCGGACCGCGGACTGATTCACCTCGGGATCCCAACGCCAGAGTTCCTTGCCGGTTCGGGCATCGAGAGCGAAAACGACGCTCCAGTTCGTGATGCCGTAAATGGTGTTGTTCCAGACCAGCGGAGTAGCTTCCTGATTGCCGCCTCCCGCGCCGACCGCATAGGTCCAGGAAAGGCCGAGGCGGCTGACGTTGGAAGCGTTGATCTGAGCAAGAGGACTATAGCGCGTTTCACCCTGGGTGCGGCCGTAGCTAAGCCAGTCGCCCTGCAGCGCGTCCTGGGGCGTACCGGCGTTCTTTAGAATATTAGCGTCCACCTTTTGCTGGGCGCCCACTGTGCTGACGCCGATGAATGACGCGACGACGATTGCGGTGACCCTGATAATCATGTTTGTCCTATCCCAGAAACCCGATGGCGCGGCCAGCCAAACCCACCCCGAACCATAGGCACAGCGCGATGCCGGCGGCGATCTTGCCCCCTAAGGGAGCGGTTACGCCCTCGTTCTTGACGATGCGGTTATAGATGGTGAACTGGAACAGCAGCGCGGCGAAAAGGAAAAGCATCTTGATGCGGAACGAAGTATTGCCGTAGCACTTCATCGCTTCGGACAAAAAGAGCAAAATGCCGGAAGTCAGCATTACCGCCAAACCCCAGCGGTTCCAGGGACGGAGCGCCGTGGCGACTTCGGAAATGGTTTGGTTCTTTAAGATTAGTCCGAATTGGCGCAGGCAGAGAACAACGATAGAACCAAGCAATACGGTGAGGGCGAAGAGATGGAAATTTTCGATCACGGGAAATGCAACGCGGGAATTGCGAATCGCTTGGGCCACGGCGGTGTCGTCGCACCATTGAAAGAAGGGGATGATCTCTTGCATGCAGGATTTCTCGAATGCTAAAAGGTGTACGCCATGGTTCGACCGCAGGTGATGATGGCAGCCCACAGAATCAGCGACGCCCAGCCGGCCACGCGAGCTTCCATAGGCGGAACAAGCGCATTATCCCACTTCTCGATTTTGCGATAAATGCCGCGCTCGAAAGCGATGGCGTTGATGGCGGCAACCACTAGAAGAATAACCTTTGTTTTGAAGAAGATACTGTTGTAAGCTTTGACCGCCTGGCACCAAAACAGGAAGATTCCGGAAACTACCATAATCGCGAATCCAAGAAACATCCAGGGCTTGATTTGTTCATAGACTTCCGAAGCCGGACGCTTCTTCATAATGAATCCCATGAGCCGCAAATCGGATACTAACAATAACCCGACGGAGATGGAGAGCCCCAGTACGTGGGTGGTTTCAATGATGGGGAAAACCCAAATCGATTCTCGGATGGATGTGCCGATGCTGGTGTCCTGTAACCACTGGCACATACTCAAGATAGACATCTACTATTTGGAACCTCCCAGGGAAACTCATGATATACGCGAGAACAGGATGTGTCAATTGAACGACGCGGATGGGAACGCTGGAGGTTACAAAGGGAGGAGAGTGGAATGCAACACCGGAACGGAAGCTCAGCCTCCGTCCCGGCGCGAAAACTTGCGGGCTAGTTAGCGGGTGCCGGCTTCGACCGCGGAAGCATCGGTAAACACGATTTTCGACTTTGTGCCGCCCAGATCGAGTTCTTTGAGCTGAGCCTGACCGTTCACACTCTTGGTGTTGAATTGGGTGTCGGAAAACTTGGACGTGTTGGTTTCGATTTTGGCTGGCGCTTCGATTACGTTCTTGCCCATCTTAAAGGTGACCTTGCCTGCGGCATCTACTGTGACATTGTAGTCTCCGGGCTTCAGTTCACTTTGGCCAACCCACGTAGGATCAGCGATCTTCACGTGGTAGGTGGAGGCAGCGGTAGCGATGCCGAGAGAAAAGACACAAGCGCCGAGCATGAGTTTGTTGATCTTCATGTAATTTACTCCTTCAGATTTTTAAATGCGTGTGGTTCAGGCTCTACGAGGAGTGTGGTTTATCTTGCATGCAACCCACACACTAGAAGAACGTTGCAGCGAGACGAAAGGTTACTTCAGCGGACTCAGACTTTGCAAATGCTTAGTAATGTGCGACTTAGCAGCTCTGTACTATTGGATGCGAGCTTCCCACTGTTGGTCGCAACATAAAAAACATCGATGGCTTTGTGACCTTGCGTATCGATGAGCACCACGTCGATGTTACAACCAGCGTTTGAGAACGCCGATGACAGGTCGTATAGCAAACCCGGGCGGTCTTGAGCCACGATTTCGACCAGGGTGGCGGTGTCGCTTGCCTCGGAATCGAAGTGGACGCTGGGTTCCACGGAGGGTTTGGTGCGGCGGGGAGCGGTGGTTGGTCGCTGGAGCAGCTCCGCAGCGTCCAGCCGGCCCTGAGCAATATCCTCAAGAGTCTGTTGCAAACGAAGATGTTCACTGGGATTGAGATCGAGCGTTCGCTTCGGGTCGGCGAATACGAAAGTATCCAGAACCAAGCCTTGCGCATTGGAGAAAGCCTCGACTTTAAGGATGTCCATTCGAAAGCTGGAAAGGCCGCCGGCCAGGGAAGCGAAGAGCGCCGGGCGGTCGCGCGCAACGATAGTGGCGCGATAGACTCCTGAGAATGCTTCAATTTGCACTGCGACACCGTTGGTGCGGCTCAATTCATAAAGCCGGAGGTGCGAGCGAATGTCAGTGGGGCTGTGGGTCCTAAGGTAGCGCGAGGGGAAGCCGGTGAGAAAGCCGCAGGGATCCGCTAATCCGACGGGAGGGTCCGTAATGCGTTCGGCATCTAGATCGTGCAGCAACTGCTGGTGGGCCACCCGATAGGTTTGCCACAGCTGTTCAAGGCGCCAGGGTGTCATCGCGGTGGGATTTACGGCGGAGATGTCGGCGTAGGTAAGCAGCGTGAGCAGCTTCAGGCGCTCCAAAGTACCGATGCGATTTGCCAGCAGGGTACCGGTGGAGGGATCGAACAAGTCGCGAGAATTCATGACGGCTGAAAGATCCAGATGATGTTCGATCAGAAACTCGATGGCATTCGATTCCGGCGTGGACATTTGAATGCGCTGGCCGGCCGCATGCGCAAGCTGAGCCGATACGCGCGCGTGGTCGCCGCTCTGGACGCCTTTGCCTGAGTCATGGAAGAGCAGGGCAAATCGCAGCAATGCCAGATGGTCGATGCTCGAATAGATGTCCTGAAAACGGCTCAGCGCAGGCTGACTGGGGGTGTTTAGCGCGGAAAGCTTTTCGATGGCGACGAGCGTGTGTTCGTCGACCGTGTAGCGATGGTAGAAGTCGGGAACGACCAGGCAGGAGATGGTTTTCAGCTCCGGGAACAAGGCTTGGAGAAGATTTGTGTCGTGCATGGCCCGCAGCGCGGCGGCGGAATGAGGGAGCGAAAGGATGCTGCGGAGCGGCGGCCATAGAGGCTCAGGGGAGGCGGCGCAATAAACGGCGAAATCTGAAGCTGCCTGTTCCAGGCGTCGCTCTGTTTGGGCTGCCAGAGGAACGCCGTGACGGGCAATGAAAGCAAGCAGGCGGAAGATGACAGGAGGGTCGCTGGTCAATTCGGCCGGCGAACGCAGGTAGAGGCGGTTATCGGAAATTGTAAATTCGTGGTTGGACAGGCGGGAGCGCCGTTCGCGGAACTGCAAGGCTAGTGAGCTTTGACGCTTTTGGTTCGAGTCCACTGCCCGGAGCGCTTCGCTGAAGATGACACGCGCGTTGCGGAAATACTCGCGCATCAGCTCGGCAGGTTCATGAAATTCAAGGTAGGGCTGCGCGGCAAGGTCTTGCTGTGCATCGAACGTCAGTAGATTTTGATCTCGGCGCGCTTGATAGTGCAAGAAACAGCGCAAGGAAGACATGAATGCAGTGGGCGCGCACAAGCGGGCGGATACTTCTTCGTGGGGCTTGCGCAGCTTGCCCAGCCAGTGGATTAAGTGCAGGTCGCGCAGGCCTCCGGGCGTCTCTTTCACATTGGGTTCAAGATGATATAACGTGTTCTGAAATCTTTCGTGGCGCTCGCGCGCTAGCCGGCATAGATGGCTGGTGAGAGCCCGTCTTTTCCTCTTAAAAAAGGCGGGCAACTTGCTTTCGAGCTTGGCGTAGACGGCGGGCGAGGCGGCCAGCATAGGCCCGGAACCATGTAATAATCGCCGATCCAGCAAGCTGATGCTTAGTTCAACATTGCCCTGCTGAAGCTCGGCGCACTCGGCGATGGTACGCACTGAGTGGCTCAGGCGCAGCCCGGCATCCCAGAGCAAACGAACGAACTCGGCCAACTGGTTTTTAATGGCGGCGGCCTGGGACTCGCGTTCGATCAGGATAAGAACATCCACGTCCGAGAACGGAAACAATTCACGGCGTCCGAAGCCGCCCACCGCAAGGAGCGCGAGCGCGGGATCGGAAATTCCGGCAAACGAAGCCTCGAAAGCTTCGATGGTCATTTGCTCGATAAGCGCGGAAAGTCCAGCTAATACGGGAACAGCATCGCCGGTAGCGAAGAATTCCCCTTGAAGCTGATGCCAGCGCGGATGGGAATGCAGCTTCTCCATTAGCCAAGCATCGACGCGGCACGCACGAGCGCGTGCTCCACAATGGCTCTCATTTCGCCTTGCTGCCAAGCAGCGGAATCAGCAGCAGCGCCGCAATGACCGCGGAAACAATCGACGAATCCCATGCCAGGCTGGTTAGCGCGCGGCGGGTGCTGAAATGATCGAGGATTTCGAGTTGGACGCGTTCCGGCAGCACGCGCGAGCCGAAGACTAAGGCCAGCAGTATCGCGAGAAAGCCGACTCGCAGAATGTTTTTGACGGCAGTGGCGGAGAAGCGGCGGGTGAGAATCGCGCCCAGCATGGCGATCGCGATGGATGCGATCAAGCTGAAAGTTAGAACCGAAGCCAGAAATCCCCACGGCGGCGCAAGGAAGCCCCTGCCCCGAGCGACTAGATTGAGCGTTACGATGGCGGTGCCGAGAATCAAGACCGTAATGCCCCAACCCCAAGCGACGATCAATGCGATTTTTCCCAGAATGGCGGGCTCAGGCGACCCGCTTTTTCCGTGCGCGGCGGCCAGTTCGGCACTCGCGGGCGCGACGAACAATAGCGCCAGACAGGCATACGCCGCGACGATGCGGGGATCCAGGAACCCGAAGCCCTTATATAAAGGAACCAGGACTCCGAACGCGGTGACGGCGATCAAAATGACGAGGGCTTGCCGGACCATGAGCGAAAGTATAACCCGCGGCGGCCCTCTGCGCTAAATACGGCTGAGCAGCCGGACTATGGATTCACCGGCGGACCCGCACTGCCCTTCATATGTTGCGAGTCCTGCTGGTTCTCCTGGCAGATGTACTCCATCAGCTCTTCTTTCGGCCGCAGGCGGGCGGTGAAGGTCAGCGTAAAAGGCTTGGAGTAATCACCGGGATCGATGATGGTGACCTTGTTCTCGAGAGTCCCTAAATCCTTGCGGGTATAGCGCTCGATGGTGTGCAATTGTTCGGTGTGCGGATGGCCGCGAAAATCGAACCAGAACTTGTCGTTGAATCCCACGGTATCTACCACCAGAGTGTCCCCGTCCCAACTTCCAATGGAGTGCCCGTACCATGTGGGATCCGGATCGGCGGGATGCTTGCGGCCATCCATGAAAATCTGCCGGTAGCTGTGAATGTTGCCTTCAAACAGGAAATAAATATGCGTGGAATCTTCGACGATTCTCCAAGGATAGGGCGCGATACGCGGGATTCCGGTAGGCAGGCAATTCGCCTCCGGATCGTCTTTGGATTGCCTTTGATCCATGAGCGCTTTGGCGGCGGGCAGCAGTGGAATGGTCTCACTGGGAGCCAGGCCTTGCGCGAGATCGCCAATCGGACCGCCACCGTTCCAAACTCCGGAAAGATCCGGGTGCCCATCGGGGAGGCGAGGTGTGGGACCATGCGGCGCCGCATCGCGCGGGCGTGCCTTGGGCGTTTCTGGATTTGCACTGCCGCCGGCCGGAGCGGTGGCTTGATCGGGAGTTAAGGATTTCGCCGGCGCAGCCGCCGGAGCCTGCGCGAAAGCAGTCACGGAGGCGAGGGACGCGGTGGCCAGCATCGTGGCTGAGACAATGGACGCTCTCAGACTGGGTCTCACAGTGATTCTCCTTGGCCTACTGGTTCGGAATTGCGTCGCCCGCGGCGCCGGAGAAGACCTTTTTGCCATCGGCCAAAACAACGCTTCTGGCGTTGGCCATCTGCGATCCATCCTTGGCCTGGGCGCCTTCCACGGTCACCTGATCCCCGACATTCAGAGAATGCCTGGTCCATCCATTGCGAGTGAGCACGTTTGGACTGGCGAGTTCGAAGTTCCAGTTAACGACTTGGCCGCTCTCGTCCTTCACGTCGACGTAAAAGCGGGCGTGGGGATTGGTCCATTCAACCTTGGTAACCGTGCCCTTTAACGTCACCGGCTTCTTTGCGTCATACTCAGCGGCAAACGAATGATGCGCCAGGGCCGCCGTCGGCGCCAGCAAGCCGATTCCTGCAACCAAAAAAGCGAACGCAGCTTTCATCCCAAACCTCCCTGGGTATTCTTTCATAGATCGCAGGCCAATGGATAATGGGGCTAGAATGCGACGTCTTATCTCGTCCGGCTCGTCCTTTGAACGTGAAATTGGGTACTCGCGCGCCGTTGTGGATGGCGACTGGGTGTTCGTCGCGGGCACCACGGGGTTTGATTACGAGACCATGACCATTTCCGACGACGTGGTCGAGCAGGCCGAGCGCTGCATGCTCAACATCGAAGCTGCCTTGCTGGAGGCCGGGAGCCGGATCTCGGACGTGGTCCGGGTTCGCTACATTCTTCCCAAACGTGAGGATTTCGAGCCATGTTGGCCGGTGCTGCGGAAGTATTTTGGCGATGTCCGGCCGGCAGCTACCATGATTTCCGCCGGGCTATCGGACCCGCGCATGAAGATCGAGATCGAAGTTACCGCGCGCAAGGGCCTCAGTTCGATGGAACCCGGTACCTAGCATTAGCGTATACTAGGCATCGAGGAGTACTGGAGCCGCGTGCAGTATTCAGATGAGGATCGGGACCGGCGGGTAACCCAACTGCGGAAGGGAATCCTGGAATTGGCTGTGATGGGAGTGCTGTACAACGAACGGCACTACGGTTATTCGCTGGTTCGGGCTCTCACGGAGAGCGGATCGATCTCTCTTAAGGAAGGGACCATTTATCCGATTCTTGCGCGGCTGGATCGGGACGGCCTGGTTCGTTCCGAATGGGTGGAGTCCGATCAAGGCCCACCCCGCAAGTATTACGCGCTCACGTTATCAGGCCGGCAGCTCTTCGATGAATTGAGCAAAGAGCTCGACCTGCTGATTTCCATGGTCCAGCAGAGGGGAAAAGGCTCCGAACAACCTGCGTATGGCGGGAAGAAGCTTGCGGTGCGAAAGGCTTAAAAGCAATGAACGACTATCCAGAAGCTGTAGCGAAGATCGCAGACGACTATTTGCGGCGAGTGAAGGCGCAGCTCCAACTGGTGCCAGTGCGCGAACAGGACGAGTTCCTGCGCGAAATCCAGTCGCACATTCACGAGGCCTACCAGCAAACGGCTGGCGACGACGTGACGAGAATCCTGGCGGTGCTGCGAAATCTCGGCGAGCCTGCCGAAGTGGTGGCAGACCGGCTGCCGGGAGCAATGGTGCGGTCCGGCGCGAAACGTAATCTTCCGCTGTATGTACTGGCGGGAATAACGATCGCGTTATTCGGGATTCCCCTGGGATTTGGCGGCGTGGGCGTGTTGGTGGGTCTGCTTCTAGCGCTGATGGGGGTGGTATTTGCTTACTACATGCTCACGGCGAGCTTCTTACTGGTGGGCGCTGTGTTTATGTCGCTGGGCCTGGTCCGGGTCATCCTGCCCGAGGTGTGGGACAAGCTAATAATGCTCGGCTTTATCCGATTCGACGGGCCTGTTGAAGTCGTCAATCACTTATCTCCAACGGGCCAGGCCTTTGTCATGATCGTCATCGCGAGCGCGTTTGCCGCCAGCGGGCTGGGGTTGCTGCGGCTGGGCAAATACCTGCTTTGCGGGCTGCGCTTCCTGCTGAGCCTGATCTTCGATTGGACGCGAAGATTCGCGCAAAGCGTCCGCCGGAGACTGCATCGGGACAGGAGCCACGGCGTTCCGGTGGGCCAGATGTCATTTGGCAAGCGCTAAACAATTTTTCCTGAACCTAACGCCCGCGCGCAACGTACGTCTATCAGAGCTGAGCGCGGGATTGGATCCCTAGGCGCTCGGGAAGGATTGCTGTGGAACAAACTGCGCCGGCACTAATCAGTCTGAATAGCGTTTTCAAGGTTTTCACCACGGATGAGGTTGAAACGCACGCGCTCGCAGGGATCGAGCTGCACGTTCGCAAGGGCGAGTACATTTCGATTTCAGGCCCTTCGGGGTGCGGAAAATCCACGCTGCTGGCGATCCTGGGGCTTCTCGACACGCCATCCGACGGAACCTACGTGCTGAACGATACCAGGGTGGATCAGATGAAGCTGTCGCAGCGGGCTCGGGTGCGCAATCGGGAAATCGGCTTTATTTTCCAAGCGTTCAATTTGATTGGCGATCTGACGGTCTATGAGAACGTGGAACTGCCGCTGACGTACCGCAACATGCCTGCCACGGAACGCAAGAAACTCGTAAAGGATGCGCTGGAGCGGGTGGGCATGTCGCATCGCATCAAGCACTATCCATCGCAACTCTCGGGAGGCCAGCAGCAACGCGTGGCGGTGGCTCGGGCGCTGGCCGGACGTCCTTCCATACTGCTCGCCGATGAGCCTACCGGCAATCTGGATTCGGTGAATGGGGAGGCTGTGATGTCGCTGCTGAGCGAATTGCACCAGGAGGGTGCGACCATCTGCATGGTGACGCATGACCCGCGCTACGCTCGCTGTGCCGACCGCATCATCACGTTGTTCGATGGCAAAATTGTGGAAGAGATCATTCAGAAGCCAGGAATGAATCAAAAAGCCGCCGAAGCCTAACGAGTTGGGACGTCCGGGATTTGAGCCCGTGGAATGGGCGAATGCGATCCGCGCACAAATTCAAAGAACGCGCGAGCTACCACCGGTTTGCCACTTTGTGTGGCCGGACGAAAACGCCAACCTGTATTGAGGGCTCGAAGCAGCTCCTGCTCCCATTTTGGATCGGACGATTTGAGCACGCTTGCGTTGGCTGGTACGCCATTGCGAGCGACATCGAAGGAAATGGTGACGGAGGCGTTCTCCTCCTCGTCCACGGTCGCCGGAAAGTTCGTTTTGATCAGCACCGGACGCGCCGCGTTATCGGGCAGAACAAAGACCACCCGCACAGCATGCCAGTCCCATAAACTACGCTGGGTATGGAAGAACACTTCCTCGTTCGCGCGAACAGCGACCGGAGCGCCGGCTTTCGAGCCAGGCCTGAATTTCCATTGGCGGATGTTTTCAATGGCGCTTTCATCCAAACCGAGGCCGAGCGGACGGTCCACGTGTATGTCACCGGGTAGGCCTGCGGCATCGATCACCACCGACAGAAGGACGCTTCCTTCCAGCTTCGCGAGGATGGCTTCTGGAGTGTATCGCGGCTTGGCCTTCGTAACTACGAAGGGTGCATCGATACCGGGACCCAGGCGGAATACAGCAGGCTGTGGACCGGGCGAGTCCTGAGCGGCGGCGGTAAGACAAACCAGGAACGCGAAGCGCCTGAGAATGCTAGCTGCGTCCACGGTTCAGTTATAGCGCAGCCGGAAACAGTTCAGAACATCGAGCGCGAATACACGCCGCTGCCCGATTCGGCGGACGTCAAATAGCATTCAGCGGCATAAGTGACTTCGCCCGGCTTCAGGTTCGCCGGAAAATCCGCGGCGCGCGCCGAAGGATCGTTCGCCCAGTCGCGAACTTCGCCACTGTTTTGATCGATGGCGACAGGAGTGCCAAAGGAGCTGGCGCGTAGAGCCTGGTTCCCCAGCACATATCGCTCGGTCACCACGGCGTAGCCCTTGTTTACGCATTTTTCGGCCGGACTCCCGGGGCAATCGGAAGAATGCACCACTCGAATCTTGCTAAGGATCAAAACGCCTTTGCCGCCGCGCACATCGATGCCCTTGGCGTCAGCGACGCTGAGAGCGATATTCTGGTTGGCACGCTGCGAAAACTTGAGGCCCTGGGAGTACATACTGGCAATGTCGTGGCTAATTTGATACGCGTTATCGTTCTGGCTGGCGTTGCTCGACACCAAAAGCACTCCTATCGAGAGGGGCACTAGAAAGATAGCGCCCAATGCATAGAGGCGGACAGACGTTCCATCGGGCTGTTTGAAACGGCGGTGCATGCGTGAAGCTCAAGATTAATGGACATCCGGGCCAATTTCCAGACAGCGTTCGCGCCGATTTTGGGATGAATCCGACTTAGTACTCCACTGAGGTTTAGGTTCAGCGCCGTCGGGAGCATATGTCCGCTGGTACCTGGGCGAGAGAAGTAATGTCGAACGAAGTAATGTGGGTAGCCCGGTTCGGCCGCCATGCGCAACCATCCGGTTGCCTTTCTACGCCGCCTCTGTTAAGCTGCGGTTGATCGCAACATGCAATCAGGAGGTTGCACATGAGCACTGAGGATCGCATCGAGAAACAGATTGTTCTCCACGCGCCCCGCGCCCGAGTGTGGCGCGCGCTCGCGGACGTGGAACAATTTGGCAAATGGTTCGGCGTTCAGCTGAGCGGATCGTTCGCTCCTGGAGCCTGCCTCCGGGGAAAGGTCACACACAAGGGCTATGAACATGTTACTTTCGAGATCGCGGTGGAGCGCGTGGACCCCGAACGGCTCCTGTCTTGGCGCTGGCATCCGCACGCGATCGACCCCCAGGTGGACTACTCGGCCGAGCCAACTACGTTGGTTGTCTTCGAACTTCAGGACGCCCCGGAAGGCACATTGCTGACACTTGTAGAATCGGGATTCGAAGGAATTCCGCCGTCTCGCCGGGAGGCTTTCGGAGCCAACGAGCGAGGTTGGGCCATACAAATGAAAGCGATAGAGAAGTATGTCAGCGAGACTGATTAAGGCCAAGAGAGCGGCACCTATCTTTGCGGCACTCGGCGACGAAACTAGGCTGCGCATCGTGGGCCGCCTCTCGGCCGAAGGGCCCATGTCCATCGCGCACCTTACGCGTGACGCCTCGATCACTCGCCAGGCCGTCACCAAGCATCTTCACGTGCTGGCCTGCGCCGGGCTTGCGCGCAGCTCTCGTCTCGGCCGCGAAAGCATGTGGGAACTCCGGCCCGAGCCTCTCGACGCCGCCCGCCATTGCTTGGACGGAATATCGGCGCAGTGGGACTCCGCGCTGGATCGTCTGAAAATGTTCGTCGAGCGCTGACTGCTGTCCGGCCATCAGTTAAAGTAAGAGTAGGATTTCGGCCATGCCCTTATACGATTTCAAATGTCTGGACTGCGGCGAGCAGTTCGAAGCGCTGGTCCTGAAAGCCAGTACGCCTTCCTGCCCGGCTTGCCAGGGCGCACGATTGGAACAACTGATTTCGATGTTCAGCGTGGATTCCGCGTCCACGCGCCAAACCAACATCGAGCGGGCCCGGCGCGCCAACGTGAAGGTCCACCGCGATAAGGCCATTGCCGACGCCGAAGCAATCCGCGATCACGATCACTGACGACTTAGCCGGCCGCCCCCGCTTGCATACAGCGGTCTTGAAAGTAGTATGATGACCAAGCTATGAAATCCACAATGAAGCTGTTCACAGGGCTTTTGGTGTTGGCTGCGGGCGTTGGAAGGTTGCCGGCGGAATCCATCAATCCGCCCACCATGCCGCAAACCGCGCCCATGGACAAGCAGGAGAAGAAGAACCTGGACATGGCGCTGGAATGGTGGCGCGTAGTGATCCAGAACCGGGATCTGGATAAGACCTCGATTTACCAAGCCGAGGATTACATCCAGCACAACCCCAATGCGAACACCGGGCGCGCGGGATTTGTGGAGTTCTTCAGCAAACTGCCAAAGCCTAAGATCAGCGATCCCACTAAGCTGGCCAGCGAACCAGTGGTGAAGGGCGCAAAAGGCGATTTCGTCTGGTTGATTTGGGAAACCGAACAGAAGGACCCTCGCGATCCGTCCAAGACGTATCACTCCAACAGCTTCGACGTCCTCCGCATTCAGAATGGGAAAATTCAGGAGCATTGGGACAGCGCGATGAAGTTCCCCGGTTCGGGGAGTGTTAACACGGGCGTGTCGCCCAAGCCGCCTTCGGAATGGAACACCGGCGCCGGTAAGCTTTCCAAGCAGGAGAAAGAGACGCTAGCTTTGGCCACCGAGGAATTGAAGGACATGTTGCAGTATGGCCACCT
>Ga0302325_10025310_pt1 | contig 12331 bp, 8 predicted proteins | sample Palsa_T0_2_FD_201948 | JGI IMG/M metagenome (GOLD analysis project Ga0302325, IMG submission 201948) | Peat permafrost microbial communities from Stordalen Mire near Abisko, Sweden - Palsa_T0_2 | ecosystem: Environmental > Terrestrial > Soil > Palsa > Peat permafrost | place: Sweden: Abisko...
ACTCGATGATCAAGTTGACCACGCTGGTACTGATTTTCTGTTCGACATTGATGGCGGTCTGTATGGTCTGCCACGGCGAGTTGGCCCGACTGAAGCCGCCGACGGGACATCTAACTTCCTTCTATCTGATGGTAAGTTTCGGCGGCGCGTTAGGCAGCGCAGCGGTTGTTCTGCTCGCGCCGCGGATCTTCAACCGCTTCTGGGAATTCCAGATTGCACTCCTGGGCTGTGGGGTTCTGTTGGCAGTAGCTCTTGTCCGCGACCGCAGCTCGTGGGTTAACCAAGCACACCACGGTACCGCGATTCTGGTGGTGTGCGGGGTCGTGTTCCTGGCCGGCGCCTGGTTCTTTACCAAAGAACTGATCGAATGGGAAGATCAAGGCGAAACCGTTGCCGCGCGCACCAGAAACTTTTTCGGCATCAAGACGGTGCTGAGAGAGCCTGGCAGCATGGAGATGGTTCACGGTCATACCCTTCATGGCATGCAGATGTCCGATCCGACGAGGCAGAGCGATCCTACTACGTACTACACCCGACAAAGCGGAATCGGTCTGCTTCTCGACCATTATCCCAGGCCCTCGGGACAGGGGGAATTGCGTGTCGGGGTCGTGGGAATGGGAGTCGGGACTTTGGCGGCTTATGGGCGAGCAGGCGATTATTTCCGCTTTTACGAAATCGATCCCTCGATTCCCGACTTTTCGATGGGGACGAATCCGCCCTTCACTTTTGTGAAGTCCTCGCCCGCGCACATAGATATTGTGATTGGAGATGCGCGAATCAAAATGCAGGAGGAAGTCTCTCGAGGCGACCTCCAGAAGTTCGATATCCTCGTCGTGGACGCATTCAGCGGCGATTCGATCCCGGTGCACCTTCTCACGTTGGAGGCGATGGAGTTGTATCAGAGACAACTTCGCACTCCTCAGTCGGTCGTCGCGTTCCACGTCAGCAGCAGCGCACTTGATCTTCGTCCGGTGGTGCAGAGTCTGGCAAACTCTTTCCACTTGGCCGGCGTGGAAGTAGACACGCGAGACGCGTATCAGCCAGTCTGGATACTGCTTTCGCGCGACCCGGCCGCTTTCCAGTCGCCGGCTCTGGCCTCCGCCGCGCATCCTGTGGAGATAACACGTCCCGTGCGGTTATGGACTGACGATTACAGCAACCTGTATCAGCTGTTCAACTGGTGAGGTGCAACTGAGAAGGGTTCGAAGGGGTTTCTTGGGAAGCAAAAACTGTATCTTTTCAGTCGGAGGCTGATGTGAATTTGGCAGCACAACGGCAGGTCGGAAAACAACCTCGTAGCGAGAAATCCGCCGGCGAGCAATCTCTCATCGAAAAGTCTGTTTCAAAAGCTGGCTTCTTTACCGCGCCAGACCAGGCCATGCTTCGATGGAGCCTGTTGTTATCGACTCTTTGTGTCTATTGCTCGGTTGTGCAGAATTCCTTTGTGAATTTCGATGATGACTTGTACTTCAGCACGCCCGAGATCCGACAGGCCTTCGACTGGAATCTGCTTCGTTGGGCGTTTACAACGTTCGCACAAGCTAATTGGCATCCAATAACCTGGCTATCACACGCCCTCGACTACCAATTATTTCGCTCGAATCCGGTAGCCGTGCACGTGGAGAGCGTTCTCATTCACGCCGCGAGCGCCATCGTGCTTTTTCTCCTTCTGCAGGAGGCATCCGGGAGCGTTTGGAGAAGCGTGACGGTCGCCGCGATGTTCGCATTGCATCCGCTGAACGTCGAATCGGTGGTCTGGGGGTCGGAGCGAAAGAGCGTCCTCAGCATGCTCTTCTTCATGATCGCGCTGTGGGCGTACGGCAGGTACGCGAAGCAGCGATCGATTGGACGCTACCTCGGCGTAATCGCTGCCTTCGCTCTCGGCTTAATGGCGAAGCCGCAGATCGTTACGTTCCCGTTTGTTCTGCTGCTTTGGGATGTTTGGCCTCTGGGTCGCTGGCGGATCACGCACGGGTCGGGATTGCGGGCACGGTCTGCTCTGGGCTGGCTGGTCGCGGAAAAAGTTCCGCTATTTCTTCTTTCCGCAGGGAGTTGCGTGTTAACTTTTCGTGCTCAATTGGCGGGCGGTACCGTTGTTGGCTTGAAGGACTTACCTTTCAAACTGCGTGTAGGAAATGCAGTGGTTGCATATGTGCGTTATTTGGGCAAGGCAATCTGGCCGTCGAATCTTGCAGTGTTCTACCCCTATCCCGCAGGGGGTCGGTCAGGCTGGCAGATCGCGTTGGCTACGGTGTTGTTGTTGGCGATCTCGGCATTAGTTTTGGCGGCGCGAAAGCACCGGTATCTTGCGGTCGGATGGCTTTGGTTTCTCGGAACTCTGGTACCGATGATTGGACTCGTGCAGGTAGCCTGGGCTGCGATGGCTGACCGTTACGCTTACTTGCCATTCATCGGCTTGTTCCTGATGGTCACGTGGGGTGTTGCGGATTGGGCCGAGGCGCGCCGGATATCTGAGACTTGGCTCCGCCTCGCAGCCGGCGCTGCGCTGCTTCTGCTGAGCGTGGCTACATGCCGTCAAGTCGGTTACTGGCGAGACGGCGAGACCTTATGGACGCACGCAGTGGAGGTTACGGTCAACAATTCCCTGGCACAAGCGTATCTGGGCGTAGAACTAGCTCGCAAGGGACGAAGCGATGAGGCGATGGAACACTTCCGTCAGGCTCTCACGATTTACCCTGAGGATCCGATCGCGAACCTCCACATCGGCATCTACGAGGGGGCGCACGGAAATGCTGGCGCCGCTGTCGAACACCTGAACAAAACAGTGCATTTTACAAACGATCCACAGATGAAGGAGTCGGCCTACGCGAACCTTGGGACGGCCTATCGCAATCTTCATGATTACGCGCATGCGGAGGAGAATTTCCGGTCTGCTTTGAGCATAAATCCCGCCAATTTAGCGGCGGAGGTCGGTATGGGCTTAGTCGCGCAGCACAGAAAAGACTTTCCGGGAGCGATTCGCTGGTATTCCCAGGCGATGTTGGCGCAGCCAAGCGCGATCAAATGCCTGCTCCTTGCCAAGGCGATGGAGAAGAATGGTCAGCTTGAGGAATCGAAGGGTGTCTACGATGAAGCCCGAAATCTGACGTCGGACCTAGCTGCCTCCCAGCGCATCGTCGATCAGTTGCTGGCCACGGTGAATTGATGCCCATACCTTAACCCTTCAGGCCAACCTCCCAGGCGCAACCGACTGGCTGCGGAAGGAATGATTCGCCCTCGGATCGCCTGGTGGCCTCGGAAAGCAGCGTCCTGTGCCATAATGGGACACGCAGGCCGTGTGAGACAGAGTGACATGGACGCTATAAGTAAGCCTGTGCCATTTGAGGCAGTTTCACTGTGGTTTGCTGGTTAGTGGCTGTACTGCACGCCTCATACGGCTCACGTCGGGACGCCACTTTCGCGGCGCAAAAGTTGGAACGGCTGGGAAGCGCACTGCCGCATCGCGTTCCAATCTAAGCGCAATTGACCTGGGCTCTGTTCGTTGGCCTATGACGTGGCATGGCAAAGGCACTTCTCCGATTGCGCTGGTATCCCAACCGGCGCGTGTTTCCGACATTGCTCCCTATCACGACCAGTTGCTTTTTGGATTGGTAGCGTTGGCTGTGCTACGTCTCTGGATTTTGCCTCTGAGTTCCAGTTTGTGGCTGGATGAAACCGTAACCTACTGGAGCGCATACAAAGGAATTGGGGCGGCAATCACGCGCAGCCAGTTTTTCCAAGGACAGCAAGTGGTCTACTCGTTGATTGCTGCCCTTGCCATGCGCGTCGGCGGCGCGAGCGAGATTGCTCTCCGTCTGCCTTCCGTGATAGCAGCCGCTCTGACCGCCTGGCTACTTTTTCTGTTGGGGAAGGAACTCTTCGACCGCGAAGCCGGCATTTTCGCGGTTCTTGTATACACGTCGTTTCCGGTAGTCGCGAAAGAAGCCGCGGCCAACGCCCGCCCATATGCGATTGGTATGCTCCTGGTGGTTGCAGCCATGCTACAACTGGTCCGGTGGATGCGGTCGGGTCGCCTGCGAAACATGGCAGCGTTCGTGGTTTTGAGCGCAGCCGTCCCTTACCTCCATTATCTCTTCGCAGTCATGTACCTCGTATTCTTCTTGTACTGCGCTTACGTGAGATGGTCGCGCGAGGCGCCGGTCTCGCGGCAAAGGCTGGGGATTGCGGCGATCCTTATCCTGCTCCTGATCCTACCGCTTTTGTGGAATGCTTTGCACGCGAAGCGTATCAATGCTGAAGCTTCCTTTGCGCAAACTCCTGAAACGATCCAGCTCTTTTCGAGCCTACTGAACCCGATTCTCGGCGTCAGTTTGCTTTTCGGACTGCTGGTCGGCGTATTGGTTTTTGGGGGGTGCAGGGCGACTCTCGCCGGACTATCACGTTCTACATGGCTGCTGCTAGTGGGAGGGTTAACGATACCGGTTTTCGTATTGTATCTGGTTGCGCGACTTACGCCCTTTGAAACGTTTGTCCCAAGGTATTTTCTTACCGCGGTCCCCGCGCTAGCCCTATTGATCGGTTGGATTGTGCGGAGTATGGAGCCGGCTCGAGCCAGAATTATTGTTGGCACCGCAATCGTACTGGTCTCAATCATCAGCTTCGGGAAAATTCCCGTTAATCAGTTAGCCTCTCTTCAAGGAGAAGACTGGAGGTCGGCTGCGGCCCTGGTAAGAGTTGCGGGAATTTCGCAAAATACTCCCGTATTGATCCGCGTCGGTTTGATTGAATCAGCAAAGATTCGATGGGATATCAACATCGATCATGACAGCCCGTTGCTAAGTCCGATCTCGAAATACCCGGTTCCCGGGCGGGTCGTTCTTGTTCCCTATGGATTTGATCCAGAAGCAGTGAAATACCTGGAGGATGTGTATTCCCAGGTGCTGATGCCGGTCGATACTTTTGTCCTCATAGCCAGGAACGGCGCGATGGTCCCGTGGCTACGCGGGTGGTGTTTGGGACATGGCTTCACGGCTTTAAAAATGGGCAACCCTGAGGGCATCACTGTCCTGCTGTTCCGCCGGCAACGTCCTGGCGCAGTGCCGGAGATCAGTCTTCATTCTGCTTGCCGATTGTGCGCGAAGCCCGCGGGAAGCAAGACCTCGACGCGACAGGCACGGAAATTTGGCGTCTCCGAGATTCCTGCCGGAAAACCCCGTTCGCCCGAAACACAGAGCTAATCGCTGGTGCGAGAGGATACCCCGTCCTTTACCCCCGGCAACGACTCCTGAGCGGCCGCCGCATACTGACCGGAAGCCACTGGCACTTTTACCGAGTACTTCACCAGACACCAGATGGCGCGAACTCCATCCTTCCATCCGATCTTCTTACCCTCTTCGTAAGTTCGGCCCCAATAGCCGATGCCGACCTCGAAAATCCGCAGGCGACGCTTGGCCAGCTTGACCGTAATCTCTGGTTCAAATCCGAAGCGGTCTTCCTCGATCGGAATCGACTGGATGATTTCACGCCGGAAGGCTTTATAACAAGTTTCCATGTCAGTCAGGTTGATATTTGTCAGGCAGTTGGAAAACAAGGTCAGAATCCGGTTCCCAACGGAGTGCCAGAAATACAGAACGCGGTGAGGAGCACCGCCCAGAAATCTTGACCCAAATACGACATCGGCTTTGCCTTGAATGAGCGGCTCCAGAAGTAATGCGTAATCTGAAGGATCGTATTCGAGGTCAGCATCCTGAATGACTACAAAGTCGCCGCTCGCTTCCTGGATGCCCCGGCGAAGCGCTGCTCCCTTGCCCATGTTGTGAGGTTGACGGAAGAACCGAATTTGAGTCCTTTCGGCAGCCAACTCGGCCAGAATCTGATCGGAACCGTCCTTCGAGCCGTCATCGACGCACAATAGCTCGATATCGAGGGGCACCGCCAACACCTTTTCAATCACCTCGCGAATGGTTCTGCGTTCGTTGTATACGGGCATGACTACGGAAAGTTTCATGGTGCGAGCTACTCCAGGGCCCTACTTGTCCATTTCCGAGCGGCGACAGCGTATCTATATCTCGTCCGGGCTTTGATCAACTAGTGTGAACGATCGTTCACGCGGGCTTGGAGACCTACCCTAACGCGGCCTAACCCGAGGCGATCGAATGCGTCGCGCTTCTCGACAAGGTAGCATGGACTTCGCAAAGGCGGGCTCGCCAACGAAAAGTTTTGTTTGAAGATTAAGAATCCGGCTAGATTTTCCGGTTAACCTCAACCTCAACTCGACATTCGGCATAATCCAGGGCCGGCATCATTTCCCCAACAGAGGGGTTGGCTTACGAAGCTTAGCTTCTCTGGTTAGGCAAATACTTTCCCTCAGTTAGGAAGCCGTGAAGGGCAAGGTTGGTAAGTCTGGCGGCTCTGAATCTCTTTATTTGATTGTAACAATCAGAGAATACAATGGTTAGGCTGAGGGCGTGATTACCCGTCCAGGATCCAAAGATTGGCACTTGCATTGCTCAGGCGAGGACCAGCGGGGAACGCAAGAAGGGTTGGGTTGCGAAGATGGGGACGGACTTGGGCCGGGAGCCAGAAGACATCGTGGAAAGTATGCAGGCTGCGAGAATTCTCCGGCATGTAGGACAGGAGTTTGTAGAGGGGGTCAGTCCGAACATGCGGGGAGTGGAAACTGTGATGCGGGAGGTTGCGCAGAGCGAGGTTCCCGTTCTGCTGCTGGCCGAGCGCGGAGCCGGGAAAAAGGCGGCGGCCCGGAGAGTTCACAGCCTCTCACGCCACCGCGAAAAGCCATTTCGGGTGGTTTCTTGTGCTAGGTTAGAGTCTAGCCAGTTCGGTAGCCCGGCGGATAAGTACGGTCTGCTTGCCGAAGGTACGGTGTTTTTGGAGGAACTGGCGGAACTGAGCGCGGTGGGTCAGGCATGGTTGCTGCAAGCTTTGACCCAGGCGAATGGGAACGGCGGACAGGCTCAGTGCCTGGCTCGGCTGATCTGTGGAAGCTCCCGCGATCTGGAAGCGGAAGTCAAGGCGGGAACACTCCGCGAGGATCTGTATTACAGGATCAGCGGAGTGTGCTTGCGACTACCCCCGCTGCGCCAGCGCCGTGAAGATATTCCGGCGCTCACGGAACATTTCCTGGAGAAATTTGGTCGTGATTTTCAGCGCGCGGTGCCGCTACTAAGCCAGGAGACCCAGCGGCTTTTCCAGGAGTACTCGTGGCCAGGGAATGTACGGGAACTGGAGAACGCCGCCAAGGCAATCGTGGCCTTGGGGGATGAAACGGTTGCCATGGGAGGCTTGCGGGCAATGCTTCGCCGTCCCAACCCGGGGGGGGAAAGTGGTCAGGTGTCGTTGAAGCAGGCGGCCCGTGCCGCATCTCGCGAAGCGGAACGGGAGTTGATTCTGCAGGTGCTGGCGCGTACTCGCTGGAACCGGCGCCGGGCCGCGAAGGAACTGCAGATCAGTTACAAAGCTTTGCTGTACAAGCTCAAACAGATGGGATGCTCGGAGTGCCGAGTCTCCAACTAGGCCTGATTAGGAGAGTGGATGAAGGAAGTAATGAAGCTTGTCTGTCTGACACTTTTTGTAGTGGCGACGGTTCGCTTGTGGGCGCAGGACGAGACCAAAGCGCCTCCCGCCGAACTGGCCAAGACGGCTGAACCTGAAGCTGCGCCGGCCGGGGGTGGGGCTCCGCCGGACTACACCATCGGCGCCGACGACACGCTCCGCGTCTCGGTTTGGAAAGAACCGGATCTCACCGCTACTTTGCCGGTGCGGCCCGATGGAAAGATTTCTCTACCGTTGCTGAATGACGTTCCCGCGGCAGGTCTCACCCCGATGCAACTGGCGGCCGCCATTACCGAGAAATTGAGAAAGTATGTCGCGGACCCACGCGTGACTGTCTCGGTGCTCGCGATGAATAGCCAGCGAATCTATCTGACTGGCGAAGTGGAGCACAGGGGCGCGATTCCTCTGCTGCCGGGAATGACAATGCTCCAGGCGCTTGCAACCGCGGGGTTCACTCAATTTGCCAATGTAAAAGGCATCTATCTGTTACGAAACGAAAACGGCAAGCGAGCGAAGCTGCCTTTCAATTACAAGGAAGTCGTGAAGGGCCGGCATCCCGAGCAAAACATTGTGCTGCAGCCGGGCGATACAGTCGTGGTCCCCTAAGGACTGGAATGAGCAAACGGGTCTACATTGCGATCCTGGTGGTGTTAGGTCTGGGCTTAGGTGCGGCCCGGGGCCAGGAGGCTGCTCCCGCCCAACAGGAGCCAGGTGCTTCTCCGGACAGCAGCCAGCCGCAGCAACCTGTGCCGGCCTATGGAACGGACACCAATCCAGCGCCCCCGGTGAGCGAGAATCCGCCGATCTCAGGATTGGATACACCAAACCTGGTACCCCATGCCGCGCCTTTGAGTTATTTGCAGCCGGGTGCCCACGTGACCGAGGCGGTGGATTCCAATATTGAGAATAGCGTCGGCGGTTCGTCGGCTCGGACGGTCACGTCGGCGGAGGGCAGCCTGAAGCTGCAACGATTGTGGAGGAATTACGACCTCTCACTCGACTACCTGGGAGGATTTGGCTACTACAACGCGCCTGGCATCGGGGTGAGGCAAGTAGAGGAATTATCTGTGGACCAGAGGGTCACTTGGAAAAGAGGGGAGCTGGGGATTCGCGACGCATTTAGCTATGAGCCCGAAGGCACTTTCGGCAGTTCCTATGGTTCGGGGGCTAGCCTGGGGGCAGGAACAGTCTTTTTTGGCGGCTCATCTCTTGGATCCCTGGGCCAGGTACCGAGGATTCTAAACGTCAGCTTAGTGGACGTGACAGAAAGGCTGACGCCCAAGTCTTCTGTGACCGTGACGGGTGGATATGCGTTCGTGCATTTCCTGGATAACGACCCGGTGACCGGAACCTCTTTCATTGGCAACTCTGAGGTGTCGGCTGAAGCGGGCTACGACCGGGTGCTGGGGCCTCACGATCAGGGGGCTCTGGTGTACGGATACCAAGGATTCCAATTTTCGACCGGAGTAAACCTGCACACCCACGTTATCTTGTTGATGTGGGGCCATCGAATTTCAGGGCGAATGGATTTCCGGGTTAGCGCCGGGCCGCAGTTTGTCGAGACCGATCACTTGCTTACTCCGGCGAGTCCCACTCAGGTTGGCAACCCACAGTGCTTGGTGACCAACTCGCGACAAGGTCGTGAGGTTGCATGTCCTGAGAATGACAGCCGTATCTCGGCGGCCGGACGCGGCTCTCTGCTTTATCGTTTCCCGAAGGTGAACCTCGATTTGACCTACGAGCACTTCACGACGGGTGGGTCCGGCCTGTTTGCCGGGGCTGAGAGCGACATCGCGGTGCTGAGCGCGAACCGGCCGCTGGGGCGGAAATGGGACTTGCATACCGATCTCGGCTACTCTCGAAACAGCCGTTTGCTTCCTAGCTCGTGCGCGAGCGGACAGAATTGCTCGGGGGTGAATGCGAACGTTTACCAATATGGTTTTGCAGGCGTAGCAGTGAGCAGGAGCTTGGGGCGGAATTTCCGCACTTTCGCCCGGTATCAATTCAACGACCTGTTTTTTGACAACTCGTATTGTGGGACGGTCGCCCATTGTAACCGGAGTTCGCAACGACAGGTAGGAACCATTGGATTGGAATGGATTCCCCGGCCCATCCGTCTTGACTAAGCTTAGGCTGGTCGTATGAGGCCGGCGGAACAAGGGATTTGAAATGGAAAATCGCGAACTAACCATGGACGATTATCTGGCAATGTTGCGCCGCCGGATAAAAGTGATTCTGTTGCCGGTGCTGTTGGCGCCGCTGGCAGGATTTCTTGTGTCATACGCTTTCCCACCAAAATTCACGTCCCAATCGCTGGTGTTGGTAGTGGGCCAGAAGGTGCCGGAAGGCATCGTCCAATCGGTGATCACCGAGGACCTGACCACGCGTATTGCAACCCTGCAGCAACAGGTGCTCAGTCGAGACCGCTTGCAGCCGATGCTGGAGCGGGTGGGGTTGGCGAAGCCAGGGCAGGATGTGGATGAAGTCATCGATAGAATTCGCAACAATATGACGGTGCAGCCGGTGACAACGGATCTACCGGATATAGGTACGGCGAAGAAAAAACCTGGCCAGACCAACCCGGTTCCCGGTTTCACCGTGAATTACACGGCTTCAAATGCCCGCCAGGCGCAGATGATTTGCGGCGAACTGACGGGGCTTCTGCTGACGGAAAACTTGAATTCGCGCCAGGACGTGACCAGGAGTACGACCGACTTTCTCGGCCGACAGGTGGATGACACCAAACGGAATCTCGATGAACTGGACAGCAAATTGGCGGCCTTCAAGAAGCAATATATGGGCCAGCTTCCCGGCGATGAAGAAAGCAACCTGAAGATCCTGATGGGCCTGAATACGCAACTCGACGCCAATACTCAAAACTTAAACCGGGCGCAGCAGGACAAAGCCTATACCGAGTCGGTGCTGGCGCAACAGTTAACCGCCTGGAGGAACGCCCAGTCCTCGAGCAATCCGCAGACCCTGCAGCAGCAGCTTTCCCAGTTACAAACTCAACTGATCGACCAGCAGGCGCGCTACACCGACGATCATCCTGATGTGATCAAGACCAAGGCCAATATCGCCCAGATAAAGAAGAAGCTGGCGGATATTAACAACACCGCCGCTAGCGGTACGGATATCTCAACCGACAAAGGGTCCGCCTCGGAGCCGCCCGAGATTCGCCAGTTGCGCCTGCAGATCCACCAATATGAAGACATGCTGGGGCAAGCGACTCGCGATCAGAAAAGACTGACGCAAGAGATTGCGATGTACCAGGGCAGGGTGTCGCTCAGCCCTGCGATTGAAGAGCAGTATAAGCAGCTGGCCCGCAACTACGAAAGCACGCAGAAGGTGTACCAGGATTTGCTGGCCGATAAGAGCAAATCCGACCTTGCGCTCAGTATGGAGCAGCAGCAACAGGGTGAGCAGATGCGGCTGCTCGATGCCGCCAACCTGCCCGATGCGCCGAGCTTCCCGAACCGGCTACTGTTTGCGGGAGGAGGATTCGGGGCTGCTCTGGTACTCGGCATGGGTCTGGCGTTCTGGCTCGAGTTCCGCGACAATTCGATCCGCACCCAGGCGGACGCCGAAGCCGCGCTGGACCTTCCCATGCTGGTTGCGATTCCCTGGGTGGTAGAGGCGGCAGTGGCGAACGGCAATGGCAAAGCTCCTTTCTGGAACCGGAACCAGCAAGCAGACGAGAGAGATCAGAGAAAGGAAGCCGCCAGGTTTTAGGGCGAGAACGTTTTACACAACGTTTTAACATTAAACATGTACAAAGAGTTTTACGGCTTGCGGGCGAATCCGTTCAACGTCAACCCCGATCCACGTTATTTGTTCCTGACGCGGCATACCGAGGAGGCGTTAGCTTGCCTGACCTACGGGATTCAGAGCCGTAAAGGATTTGTGCTGCTGACGGGAGAGGTGGGGACCGGTAAGACGACGCTGATCAATAAGCTGTTGGAGTGGTTGCGCCTGCAGCAGGTGGCAACCGCCTTCGTCTTCAACTCGCGGCTGAACACCACCCAGTTTCTCGACTACATGATGGCGGACTTCGGCATTCCGTGCGAATCGAAGGCCAAGAGTCAGATTCTGCTGCGACTTTACAACTGGCTGCTGGATCGCTACCGGGCGGGCGAAACGGCAGTGCTGATCGTGGACGAGGCACAGAACCTGACCGAGGAAGTGCTGGAAGAGATTCGAATGCTGACCAATCTGGAGACCTTCACCGAAAAACTGCTCCAGATTGTGCTGGTGGGCCAACCCGAGCTCGAACAAAAATTGAAGCAGCCGCAACTGCGGCAGCTGCGGCAAAGACTGACACTGCGGGCCAAAACGCATCCACTTACGCTGGAAGAGACGAAAGCTTATGTGCAACAGAGGTTGCGCATCGCCGGGTCGAACGGCCAGCAGATCTTCGAGCCAGAGGCGGTGGTCGCGATCCACCGTTACGCCAATGGCATTCCGCGTGTCATCAACCTGTTATGTGAGCACTGCCTGGTAAGCGGATTCGTGGACCAGCGGAGAGTAATTGAGCCCGCAGTCGTGGATGGCGTGGCCCGCGATTTCGACCTGGCGGAGAGCACGGCAGCTGGCAGCATGACGCCGGCCCCGCCGCCCGCGGACCAGGACAAGTTTGACTTGGTGGAAGCCTTGCGATCGCTGGCGAGTATCGCCGACCGCATGCGCGAAGAGGATAAAGACCTCCCCAAGGAAAGGAAAATATGAGCAGAATTCACGAAGCGCTGAAAAAAGCGGAACAGGAGCGGGCGGCGATGCAAGGAGGGCCAGCCCAGTCCAG
>Ga0302325_10025313_pt1 | contig 12331 bp, 10 predicted proteins | sample Palsa_T0_2_FD_201948 | JGI IMG/M metagenome (GOLD analysis project Ga0302325, IMG submission 201948) | Peat permafrost microbial communities from Stordalen Mire near Abisko, Sweden - Palsa_T0_2 | ecosystem: Environmental > Terrestrial > Soil > Palsa > Peat permafrost | place: Sweden: Abisko...
AAATTATTTCAACCAGCGTCTGCTCAAAATTCTTGAGAAACATGGCAAGCACATGATCGGATGGGACGAAATTCTTACCCCCGATCTGCCCAAGGACATTGTCGTTCAGAGCTGGAGAGGCTTCGATTCACTGGCCGCCGGAGCGAAAAACGGGTACAGCAGCATTCTCTCCGCCGGCTATTACCTGAATCTCATGAGCTCAGCCGAAACCTACTACGGGGTGGACCCTCTGCCCCAGGCGAGCAACCTGAGCCCAGAGGAGCAGGCGCGCATTCTCGGCGGAGAGGCGTGCATGTGGAATGAGCAGGCCACTCCGCGAGACATCGACTCTCGCGTCTGGCCGCGCGCCGCTGCCATCGCCGAGCGCCTGTGGTCGGCGAGCACAGTATCCGATGTGGACGATATGTACCGCCGGCTCACCGTTGAGTCGTTGCGGCTGGAAACTCTTGGTTTGACCCAGCTCTCGCAGGAAGCAGTGAGCCTACGCATGTTGGCGGGGACCGAACGGATCGATCCGCTCGTTCTCCTCGCATCCGTGCTCGAGCCTGTCACTTTTAACGAACGCGAACACATGCAGCACCCCAATCAGCTCACGCCGCTCAATCAACTGATCGACGCTCTTCCACCCGATCCCCCGTCGCGCCACAATCTTGAGGTGCTGGTGAGGGCGTATTTGCAGGATCCCGAAACTCGATCGCAGAAAGAAGCCGAACTTACGAACAGCTTCAAAGCCTGGGCCGCGGCAGAACCTGGAATCCTGCGCTTGATGGCTGGCTCGCCCGCGCTCGCCCAGGCAGAACCACGAGCTCAGCAACTCACCGTACTCGGCACGGTAGGTCTCGAGGCGGTTTCTCATCTGTCATCCGGACTGCCCGTGGCTGCCGGTTGGAAGGCTCAGCAACTGGCCCTCCTGGACGAAACCGAGAAACCGCAGGCGCTGGTTCGCTTCACGGTGATCAAGCCCTTGCGCGACCTGGTCACCGCGGTTCGCGAAGCGCCTGGCAAATAGTCCATAACACAAAAAAGGCAAGCTGGCTTCTCAGCCAGCCTGCCCGAGTTCTTCGTTTTACGTGCCAAGGCCTCTACCAACTAGCGGCCTAGACCAGCAGCGATGGTTTTGACCATGGTTCCATTCGCATCGTCGTCTTTCAGTGCCCAAACGTAGGCCCCGCCGAGACCTCCCGGGACCTTCAGGTTGATATAGATCGTCTTCAAGAACACCGTGAAGGGATCGTCGTAAGTGTAAAACGTACCGCTGGTTGGATCGTACAGCGATTCGGCCACTCTTCGCGGATCGAAGTAATTGCGGTAGCCATTGGCGGTGAGCGTGGAGAGGGTCGAATAGGTCAAGAGTCCCGGGGTGAGCAGTGGGTCGCAACCCGCTGTATTGCCGTTGTCGTTCGGACACAGGCCGGTTCCGTTCGCCAACAGGACTGGAGAGGGGCCGGTTGAGTTCTGGTACAAGCCATGGTTCACATTCGGAGCGCCCGTCCAGCCGGCGCCGTAAAGAGGCATGCCCATGGTGTACTTTTGCCGCGGCACACCGGCCTTGAGATATGCATTCACCGTGTCGTCAATGTCGAGATCCTGGCCAAACAGCGGATCCTGGCGGGTATCGAAAAGTGGCGATGCGTCATTGGTTTGCGTGACCCATGAGCCGGAATAGTTGTAGCCATCGATGGTGATGAAATCAACCGGCTCGGCGGCTTTACGAAGATCGATATTGACGTAGTTCTGCGCGCCCGCAGGCCCATCGAAGGACAAAGTATATTTTTTGCCCGTGGTTGCGCTCAAAGCGTTCAGTTGGTTGCGGAACTCTTCGAGCAGGGCTGTGAAGTTCTGCGTGTCGGTCGCTGTGGGGAATTCCCAATCGATATTGAACCCGTCAAACAGGCCAGGGGCAGTGATGCCCGCGGCGATGTTGCCATTGACAAACATATCGATGCAGGAAGCGGCCAGGGCCTGGCGTCCGGCAGCGGTGCTGGCGGCGCTGACGAAGGCCGCAGTATTGCTAGCGGACGCTCCTCCCAAAGACATCAGCACGGTTAGGTTGGGATGTAGTGCCTTGAGTTGTTGAATGGCCGCAAAATTTCCATAGAGCGGCCCGGGGTAGGGCGTACCGTTCACGCTGGGCAGGTATGGGGACTGATAGTCGGCCCAGGTATCGGCGATGGCGCATGCTGGCGCCGGACTCGTCGTCACATTGCCAAAGGCGTAGATGAGGTGCGTCAGTTTATCGGCGACACCGTTCTGTTGCAGGTTCGCAATGTTGTAGCCGGCGTAATAGATACTCCACTCTTCGAAGTATCCTCCGATGATCTTGCCTTGATCGTGGTTCTGTGCGAATGAAGCAGAGATGCATGCAACGAGGGCCAACACAGTCAGCAGAACCCCTCGGAACAGGCGCGTCGGGAGATGGGTGGACATGGCAAACGCCTCCAGAATCCTTAAAGTACGAACCGCCGGAGTATAGAGCTATATAGCGGAACTTGCAATAGCTTATTTTTCGAAGCCCGGATAGGATCCTTGGCGATCGCAAGGGCATCGAAAACCTGCCGCGACAGCAGGGGGCAAAGATGCGGGCGCAACACCTGCCGCCTCCGCCAGGCGTTGCCCACGAATGAGCTATATAGCGGATGTGCCACTTATCTTTTGGGCCAGGGCAAGGCATGTGGTTTCCCCGCTGGCATAAACGCCGGACAAAAGGAAAAGCAGGCTGGTTCTGGCCAGCCTGCGCATTCGTTTTCTCGAGTTCGCGGTTCCGATTTAGTTGAGCCCGGCCGCAATGGCTTTCGTCAGCGATCCGTTGGCATCGTCGTCATTCAGTGCCCAAACGTAGGCGCCGCCAAGCTTCTTCTTCTTGATGTAAGCCGTCTTCGCTGCTACTGCCGCGGGATTATCGTAGCTATAGAAGGTTCCGGTGGCCGGATTATAGAGCGTCGCCCCGACTCTTCCCGAATCGTACCAGGTGGTAAACCCGTACTTGTCTGTTAGGTTCTCAATGGTCGAGTAGGTAGCAAATCCCGCGGTCAACACGGTGTCGCAACCGGGCGAAGCAGTAGCTTTATCCGGGTTCAGGCACAGACCCGATCCGTCGGCCAAGGGAACTGCAGCAGGCGCGGTTGCGTTCTGGTACAAGCCATGGTTCAGGTTGGGAACACCCGTCCAGCCCACGGCATACAACGGCAGCCCCATGGTGTATTTGGCCGCCGGCACGCGAGCCTGGCGATAGGCTCTTACGGTCGCATCGATATAACGGGCCTCGGCGTAGGCGGGGTCGGCGGCCGTGTCGTACAGTGAGGACGACTCATTGGTTTGCTTGTCCTGCGTTCCGGCGTAGTCGTAACCGTCGATGGTGAGGAAATCCACTTGCCGAGAAGCGGCCTTAAGATCGATGTTTATATATTTTTTCGGATTAGCTGGCGAATCGAAGGTCAAGACATATTTCTTTCCCGTCGTTTTCGACCAAGCATTGAGCTGCGTGCGGAATTCCTTCAGCAGAGCGGTGAAGTTCTGCTTGTCCTCCGGGCCGGGAAACTCCCAATCGATATTGAAGCCGTCGAATAAGCCGGGAGCAGTAACGCCGGAAGCGATGTTGCCCTTGACAAACAGGTCGATGCAGGAAGAGGCGAGCGCGGCACGGCCGGCCGCGGTGGCTGCAGCGGTCACGAAGCCCGCAACGTTGCCCGCTTGCCCCCCCAAAGAGATCAACACTTTCAGAGCCGGATGAAGCCCCTTGAGTTGTTGGATCGCGCCAAAATTTCCATAGAGTGGCGCGGTGTAGGGCTTGCCATTGACACTGGGAAGGCTCGAATTCTGGTAAGCGGCCACGGGATCAGCAATCGCGCACGCCGGCGGAGAAGTCGGGGTCACATTGCCGAAAGCGTAGATCAAGTGTGTCAGTGCATCCGCCACGCCATTCTTTTGCAAATCAGCAATATTGTAACCGGCGTAATTGATGCCCCATTCCTCGAAGTAGCCCCCGAAAATCTTGCCATCAGAGCGCGCTTGCGCAAACGACTGAGACACACATGCCACGAAAACCAACAAACTCGTGAAAACCACTCGGAGCAGACACCGTGGGAAATATCTTGACATTGCGAACGCCTCCAGCATTCGGTGAGGGATGGATCGGCAGAGTTTGTTTGAACATGTTAGGGGTAGGTGAGGGGAAGGTCAACGTGCGATGCCCTGCAACCCTGCAGTGTTAGCGAAGCGTCGCCACTGCATTCATCGACCCAGCCGCCAATCCTCAATGAGGGTAACCGCCTGTTCGACAGCTACCTCTGGCGCTACTCAGTTTCCGCCCGCGCTTCAAGATTCCACTTGGTGCGGGCGAGCCGATACAGAACATGACGGCGCAGAGGGTGCTCGGCGGGTAGCCGAGGATGGTCGAAATCATCGCGCGGCTCGTGTGTCATGCCTAGCTTCTCCATCACACGGCGCGATCTGAAGTTCGCTGGCACTGTGAAGGACACCAACTCTTCCAGCCCTAATACGTCGAAGCCGTAGCCGACAATCTCTCGCGCCCCTTCGGTTGCGAGGCCCTGGTTCCAGTATTCCGCAGCAAGTCTCCAGCCCACCTCCACACATGGCGTGAACGCAGCCTTGAACGAGGGTACGCTCAGCCCGATGAACCCAACGAAGGCGCCACTGCCTCGAAGTTCCGCGGCGCACAGGCCGAAGCGATGCCGCTCGAAATGCGTCTCGATTCGATCTGCCAGCGCGTCACTGTCTTGCTTCAAAAGGATGTTAGGCATGAACTCCATCACATGAGGGTCGGCATTCAGGCGAGCGAAAGGTTCCCGGTCGGATTCGCGCCAGTGGCGAAGAATCAGGCGCTCGGTGGTCACGACATAGCCAGGATTCGGAGTCATTGTTGAATCGAGACGTCATCGTGAGTATAAGGGTCGCCACCAACTCTACTCGACCGTCGGTGCCCGACATTGCCAACGCTTGTCTTTCCCTCCAGGTAAAGTGCCATTCTCCAGCTGTTTTGCCTTACAACCCATCTCATAAATGCCTCGAGTCCCCGAAGCCTAATTCTGAGCGTGTCGCTTTTGTGGTTCAACTTCTGGTTTGCTCGTGACTCGAGAGCAGCGCGGTAATGTTGAGCTTGTGCGAAGCTCAAAAGGCTACATTGGCGATTTTGAGTCTACCGACGCGGGCCGAGCTAACCGGCCAGGTAATTCGACTGGGCCGGCTGGTGACCGAACTCCGGCCAGAGCCGGAAGTCATTGGGCTGCTTACCTTGATGTTGCTCCATGAATCCCGTCGCGCCGCGAGAACCTCGCCGAGCGGATTTGTCGAATTCTGGTCCGGCCATTCGACTATCTCGTGATGGCAGGACAACCTCCGCCCGTGTTTCAGCGGGAACGAAGGATCTCCCGCTGGCCGAATCTATGGCAGATCCCTCACGCGGCTGAAGTCACCCGCGTTTCGGGATGACGGCCTCGTAGGAGAACGAATTCAAACTGAGCCAATACCCAAAAACTGCAAACCCGTTGACGACCCATCACCGTATCCTTAAGATAAGACGTTCTTCGCAGTGAGCGCACCGACGTCAGAGAGACATATGATCGGCCAAACCACAAACGAAGGGCGATATCAAATGCCGTCGTTGGTTTCAAGGGATTTATCACTGCCAACCCCCACCTTTGTGCTGCCACATTCCGTCGCTGGCAGGGTACAACGGACCATCTTAGGATACAGATAGGGTACGCTTCGTGGGCGCGAACTCGGGATCTACGGCGGCTCGGATCGCCCGCCCAGCACGGGGTTCTAGCCATGAGAGTTCGGAGCCGCGAAGCCTTGGCGCAGAGGGCTGAACGCTCTGATATTCTCGGATAGAGCCAATGCCCTTTCTTTTCCAGCCCATGACTCTCAGTCGAAGGCGTGAGCCGTTCAATCACCCTGACTGGCTGTTTGAGATCAAGCACGATGGCTTTCGCGCTCTCGCGTACATCCAAGGCGGCCAATGTCAACTCGTCTCGCGCAGGGGGAACGTCTTCAAGCAATTCTTGCCCCTAGCTGGGCAGATGGTCAAAGGATTGAAGGTCAAGAGCGTCGTTCTGGACGGCGAGATTGTCTGTCTGGACGCTAATGGTCGGAGTCAGTTCCACTCGCTGCTGTTCCACAGAGGGACGCCGTATTTCTACGCCTTCGACATCCTGCAACTGAACGGCAAAGATCTGCGCTTGCTACCGCTCATCGCTCGCAAGAAGCGATTAAGAAAACTGATCCCGAACCGTTCCTCGCTGCTGTACGTAGATCACATTGAGGCGCGGGGAGAGGATTTGTTCCGGCTTGCCTGCCGGGAAGATCTGGAAGGTATTGTGGCAAAGCGGAAGGACGGGGTCTATGGTCCACGGGCGGATTGGGTCAAGATCAAGAATCCTGCTTACTCACAGATTGTCGGCAGGCATGAATTGTTCAATAGACGGTCAGCCTGAACCAGAGGGTCTCGCCCTCTTCCCCCACATCGTTATCAGGCTTAGACTGTTTGCCCATGAAGACCTCTCGCAGCAAAACAATCCGACGCAAAACTCGAATCCGCTTCGACCCAGCTAACCCTGCGATGACTGTGTTTAAGACTCGATATTGGAAGCCACACATGGTCTACGTCCTTCGGGCTGACAAACCGATCCGTTACGAGGTAGGTCACTCTCGCATCGTGTATATCGGTGAGACCAGAAGAGGAACTCGGCGTCCCGCTGGGTCCGCTGCATCGAAGGCAATGCGGACCTTCGGAGTGCTTCACGGCATTCGACGCATTGACGTTCACCCGCTGACATTCCAAGGCATTCAAAGCGTGCGAATGTGGGAGATATTAGAGCGAGATCTGCTGGCGACCTTCAAAGCGACATACGGAGAGATTCCCTTCTACAATCAACAGGGCAAAGGCAAGAAGTTTTCACTCGATAGAATCAAGTACTTCCGGAAGAGCCGATTGGAAAAGATCATCCGGTTGTTGTCCTAGCGGCCAGTTTTACTTCAGGGGGGAAATGGCTTGCCTGAACGTCCCTATCGCTGGCCAGCGGCATCTTCGTCAGCCATCGAGCCCGCTTGATCTTTCGCTGTTAACTCCGCGTTGCTGACTTCCAAAACCCGGCAAGTACGAACAGAGCCGCCGAGAGTGCTGTCGCCGCAAAGAGGCGCAATGCAATCCGCAAAACGTCAGGCACGATATTGGTACGAGGTGCCCAGACCCAAGCATAGCCCGCATACGACGCTGGTCGAATCACTCCCTCTGACAAGTGAAGTGCTGGATTCTGCCAAGGCACCCAGAGGCAACAATAGGCTGCAAGAAGGCAATAAGCGATTAGAACAATGCGCTGTGCTCTGGTCATACGAAAAGGCCCCATATCAGTTGGGCCTCCGAGTCTCGTTAACAGTTAAACACATCCAGGCCCTCCACTGCCGCGATACACTGATAACACTACAATGCTGCAGGCACAATTAGCGGGCAAGCCACCATCGCTATGAGTCTGATCAAGTCCAAAATGCGCGTTGCCGATCACGGAGAGGTGTTTACGCCTCGGTGGCTGGTCGAAAAGATGCTTGACCTCGTTAAGGGTGAGACCGAGCGCATTGACTCTCGTTTCCTAGAACCTGCGTGCGGAAGCGGGAATTTTCTTGTCCCAGTCTTGCAGCGTAAACTGGCCGCCGTAGAGATAAAGTTTGGGAAAACCGAGTTCGAGCGGCGACAGTACTCCCTGTTGGCGGTTATGTGCGCTTACGGGATTGAACTCTTGGCGGACAATATCGCTGAGTGCCGCGCGAACATGCTTGAGGTCTTTGCCGACTACCTGAATCTGGATGAAACGGATGAACTTTATATGGCCGCTTCCTATGTCCTGTCCCAGAATCTCGTGCACGGTGACGCCTTGACGATGCTCATGTATGACGGACAGCCCATTACCTTTGCCGAGTGGGGCTATCTAGGCAAAGGCAAGTTCCAGCGGCGCGACTTCCGCTTTGAAGTTCTTACGCAAATGTCTTCCTTCAGTCGGGAAGGCTCGCTCTTCGCCCATCTCGGCAAGCATGAGATCTTCACGCCGCTCAAGGCATATCCGCCAATGACTGCACGTGAGCTTGCTCGTTCGACTTTCGACAATCGCTTGGGGAAGGCCATATGAACGATCAGGCGAGCTTTTCGCTTCGCGGGCGCAACCCGGATGTCTTGACCTGCATTGCCAATCTTTCCAATGACGAAGTGTTCACGCCACCTGAGTTTGCCAATCGGATGCTAGACACGCTTGCCGAGGCTTGGGGGGCGAACAATGGTGGAGCGGACCTGTGGGCTGAGGGCACGGTGAAATTCCTCGACCCGTGCGCGAAGTCTGGCGTGTTCCTACGCGAGATCGCGAGTCGCCTAAACAAGGGACTAGCCGCACAGATTCCCGACTTACAAGAGCGCGTTGATTACATCCTCACCAAGCAGGTATTCGGTATCGCCACTACCCAGCTTACCAGCTTGCTGGCGCGCCGCAGTCTCTACTGCTCAAGGCACGCAAAAGGCCTGTATTCTATCGCGACTACCTTCGCCAGCGACGCAGGCAACGTCTGGTTTGAGCGCACGGAACACACTTGGGTGAACGGAAAGTGCCTGTACTGCGGAGCGAATGCGAAGGATTACGAGCGTGGCGAAGGCCTTGAAACCCACGCCTATGCTTTCATCCACTCCGACAACATCAAAACTCGGGTAGCCGAGTTGTTTGGAGGCGATATGCAGTTCGACGTAATCATCGGGAACCCACCGTATCAACTCGGCTCAAGCGGCGGGGATTCCAAGGGCAGTTTCGCAATGCCTATCTATCAGAAGTTCGTCCAGACCGCGAAGAGCCTAGACCCGCGATACGTCGTCATGGTGACGCCATCGCGATGGTTCGCCGGTGGGCGAGGGCTTGATGAGTACCGCTCCGAGATGCTTTCGGATACTCATTTACGTGAACTCGTCGATTTTCCAGACGCGACCGACGCGTTTCCAGGCATGGACATTTCAGGTGGCGTCTCGTACTTCATCTGGGATCGTTCTCACGATGGCCCTTGCAATGTACAGACGTTGAGCGCGGGAGTGTCTAGTGGTGTTGTTGCGCGGCATCTAGACGCGTACAACGTGCTCGTTCGTTACAACACGGGTGTTTCTATTCTCGAAAAAGTGTGGCCCAACGGGGTCGATTTGAATAAATCGCTTGCAATCAAGGTGTCTCCCACGCAGCCGTTTGGCCTGAGAACATCCTACCGCGGCATGCCTACAGCGAAAGGCTTGCGCAAGGCGGTCGTGCTTCGATCTAGCGAGGGTGAATCGTGGATCGAGCGTGCTGACATTCCTAGGAATCAGGAATGGATCGATCAGTGGAAAGTAATTCTTGGGCTTGCATACGGCGAGCGCGGGCCTTTCCCTTACTGGATTACCTCATCGCCTGAAATTCTCGGCCCAGGGACTGCGTGCACAGAGACCTACTTAGTCATTGACCGCTTTGAAAATGAAGCAAAAGCTAAGATGTTCGTGAATTATCTTCGGACCCGATTTGTAAGGTTTTTGATATCTCTCCAAAAGTACACGCAGCACCTATACAGCGATCGCTTCTCATTCGTCCCCGATCTACCAATGAGTAATACGTTGACTGACGAGAAGCTGTACAAGAAATTCGGTATTACGCCGAGCGAAGTAACGTTCATAAACGGTATGATCCGCCCGATGGAAGAAGCCGATGAGTAAGACTATCGAGGAGATCCTTGCACCTAAGCCGGGCGCTCGACCGCCCCGCATCTACGCTTATTCAATCGCCGATGCGGCCCACAAGGGACGTCTCAAGATTGGCCAGACCACTCGCAATGTCAAGCGCCGTGTCGCCGAGCAACTCAAGACCGCCGGCATCAAAAACTACACCATCGAACTAGACGAATCCGCCGAGCGTGACGACGGCACCATCTTCAGCGACCATGATGTGCGCGCGGCGCTGGTCAGGAAGAAGTTCGCGAATCCCGAACTGGAATGGATGCACTGCTCTCTCCAAGACCTGAAAACCGTGCTCACGGAACTGCGCACGGGGCAGCGCTTCACTGGCACGCATCACCAGACCTTTTCGATGCGCCGTGAACAGGCCGAAGCGGTAAAGGTGACGCACGCCTACTTCCTCTCCCGCTGGGCGGAAGACATCCACGCCGTCCCGCGTTTCTTGTGGAACGCGAAGATGCGTTTCGGTAAAACCTTCACTACGTATCAGCTCGCTCGCAAACTTGAAGCTAAGAGAGTGCTGGTGGTGACCTTCAAACCTGCGGTGGAAGACGCGTGGCAGACGGACCTTGAGAGTCATGTGGATTTCGAAGGCTGGCAGTATCTGTCGAAATCCTCCGGCGGCGACCCGACGCAGATCGACCGGAAGAAGCCCGTCGTCTATTTTGGCTCCTTCCTGGATTTGCTGGGTCGCGACGCGTTCGGAAATATCAAACCGAGGAACAAGTGGCTGCACACGGTGAATTGGGATCTCGTGGTATTTGACGAATATCACTTCGGCGCGTGGCGAGATACTGCGAAGGAACTATTTGAGGGCGAGGAAGAGGCCGTTGCGAAGAAAGAAGCCAACCTCGAATACGGGGCCGCGCTGGAAGCCGTGAACGAAGACCTCGGCGTACTTTCGGAAAAGGAAACCGAGTTCCTGCCCATCACGACCAGGGCATATCTCTACCTCTCCGGAACACCGTTCAGGGCGCTGGCAACGGGCGAGTTCATCGAAGAACAGATTTTTAATTGGACTTATACCGACGAACAGCGAGCAAAGAAAACATTTGCCGATAAAAACCCAGGCAAGTGGAATCCATACGGCGCATTACCGCAGATGCGCTTGCTTACCTACCGGATGCCGGAGGAACTGCTGGCGGTCGCGAGCGCCGGAGAGTTCAACGAATTCGACCTTAACGAGTTTTTTGCGGCTACAGGCACAGGAAAGGGCGTGCAGTTCGAGCACAAGAGCGACGTACAAAAATGGTTGCAGATTATCCGAGGCCAGTACATGCCGAAGGAGGTCGAAGGCCTCAAGACGGGCTCGGCTGCACCGTTCCCTTATTCCAACGTGCGACTTCTGCAATACATGCAGCATTCTTTCTGGTTTCTGCCAAACGTCGCAGCATGCCGAGCAATGGCGAATTTGCTGGCCGAGAAGCATAATGTCTTCTGGCATGAGTACAAGGTCGTCACGGCAGCTGGCGAGGACGCTGGTATTGGCTTGAAAGCATTGCCGCCTGTGCGCAAGGCCATTGGGAGTGGGTTCACGACAAAAACCATCACATTGTCGTGCGGAAAACTCACCACTGGTGTGACAGTGCCGCAATGGTCTTCGATCCTGATGCTGCGTAACCTAAAGAGCCCTGAAACCTACTTTCAGGCCGCCTTCCGCGTGCAGTCTCCGTGGTCCATTCAGAACCCGAATGGTGACGACCCGAACGAGGAAGAAATCTTAAAACCGCTTTGCCTCGTGTTCGACTTTGCGCCCACACGCGCGCTTCGTCAGCTCTCCGACTACGGCATTGGACTTTCGCCCGACGAATCGAATCCCGAAACCGCCGTCAAGGACCTCGTGTCGTTCCTGCCTGTGCTGGCATACGATGGCGCGAACATGACTCAAGTCGATGCTGGCGGCATTCTGGACATCGCGATAGCAGGCACCTCGGCCACGTTGCTGGCGCGCAAATGGGAGAGCCCAGTGCTGGTTAACGTGGACAACGAAACGCTACAACGAATCCTTGATAACCCCGAGGCAATGGCCGCTGTAGAACGCATCGAAGGCTGGCGCGCGCTGGGCGACAACATCATCGAGACCATCATCAACAAGAGCGAGGAGGTCAAGGGGCTCAAGAACGAGGCCAAAGGCAAGGAGCTGACCGAGAAACAAAAGGAGCAGCTCACCGAGGAAGAGAAGGAATATAAGTCCAAGCGCAAGCTCGTGCAAGAAAAGCTGATCAAGTTCGCAACGCGCATCCCCGCGTTCATGTACCTCACCGATTTTCGCGAGAACAAACTGCAGGACGTGATCACCAAGTTGGAACCGGATTTGTTTCTGGCAGTCACTGGCCTGACGGTGAAAGACTTCGATCTGCTCGTAAACCTTAGAGTCTTCAATACCGAGCAGATGAATCAGGCGGTGTTCGCGTTCCGTCGCTACGAGGATGCTTCGCTACGGTACACGGGCATCGAGAGACACAAAGGACTCACACATTACGGGCTTTACGACACCGTGGTAGCAAGAGAGTGAGGCGGCGGAGCGGTTCATCTGGACTTCGCCTGCCGATTCATACCCTTGAAAACCGCTCGTCAATTTCTCTATGA
>Ga0302325_10025315_pt1 | contig 12331 bp, 13 predicted proteins | sample Palsa_T0_2_FD_201948 | JGI IMG/M metagenome (GOLD analysis project Ga0302325, IMG submission 201948) | Peat permafrost microbial communities from Stordalen Mire near Abisko, Sweden - Palsa_T0_2 | ecosystem: Environmental > Terrestrial > Soil > Palsa > Peat permafrost | place: Sweden: Abisko...
AGAGGAATTTCCTTTTAATATTAATATTATTCTTTTCTTGTTTTTGTGTAGAGGGATGAAAAGAACTTCCCCCAAAGAGCACTGGCCATTAAATATCTGAACATTGACTCGGCGCCATTCAGACATCAAATTTGCAATCAGAAAGTAAATCACGGGTGTGAGGTGAATCGTGAACGTAGTTAAATTTTTGAATAATCAACTGATCAGACAATTTTCGGTCCAGGCAGAACACCCTAAATCTCCTCCTACTTCCCTTCGTCATGGTTTCCTCTCCCACTTTTCCATCATCTCGACCCAGAAGACGGCCAACCTATCCGCTCGTTCACCCCAATATAGCCCACCAAGAATTTTACACTGTTCCCGTGTCTCCCTCTCGAACTCGAATTCAAAATCTTCCACCAACCCCTTTCAGGAGCAGCATAATACTCTTCGCCACCTCGTGGCCTCATCTTATACCCATCCTCACACCTCATTCACTCCTTCCCACTACCCACAAAGCGCGAACTTGTGCTCTGCAAACTCACACTCTCTACCCTTTATCGACACTCGGATACCACCAATATATCACCACCATGGAGCGTGACTACCTCTTTTTCATAGACCCCGTCAGCCTCAATTTAGGAATGGCATCAAACATGAACCGAGATGGAATAACAACATTTTGTGGGAAGAAAAGACAGACCCAACGCCTCGCCATCGCCTTGTCAGCTTTCGAGGTCCTGCTCAAGGACCGATGTGAAGCAGGGATCATTCAAATCCTTCGCAACTTCCCAAACGTTGAGGAGATTGTGCTTCTACTTGGGGATGTGGTTTCGAGTGATGGGGTAACGAGAGGGAATTTGGATGTCGTAGAGGTGAAGGAGAAGGAGGTGTTGAAGAGGGGGTTTTTAATGGCGTTGTGTATGGAGATGTTTCAGCCGTGGAGGGCTTTTGACCATTTATGGGGCGCCGAGATGGTGGAGTGTGCGGTGGAGAGGTGGATTGAGGATGTTGTTAGGAGGAATGGAGAATTCGGGTTTGATTGGAAGCCGCCGAGTGTCAAGATTCGGGAGTTGAGACCTGCCCGTGAATTCAGGGCTTGAATGAAGGCAGAAGGAGCCCTAGAAAGTCTCGATGCCTGGACATAGAAATTATCCTATCGTTGCAGCAGGTAGACACTCGTCTAAGCTCGGTGCAGTCCTTTTCAACGCGATGGTCTGATATAAAACTTCAAAACTATTTCAAATGAGATAGAAACCTCTATGATGACTCAAGATATGACCCCAAAAACCACACCAGTGAACATCCTGCCAGAGCCCAAGCACCGACAGCTTTCTTTCCCCACCATTTATCATCAACTTGCACTTTGGCAGCTCTGATCTTTTTGGATATGTGGGTTCCCACCGTCGAGGGTTCAGACACGCTGGCATTCATCTCCGCAGCCTCAACAACTTCAGCTCTCTCGCGTAGTTCTGCAATCTTCTTGCCAAGCGCAAGTAGGTCTTCCTTCCATTCGGTATCGTTCCCAACGCTATCGACCTCCACATTTTGCACATTGCCGAAGAAATCCATGACGAGCCTCTCTCGTCCCCCTTGCTCCTGGCCGGGGAATAAATCCCATCTTACACCTGGATGCGAGTGAATCTTCGATTCATCATAACTGTCGAAAAGGTCGCCTAATGTTTTCTTGCTACTTGGTTCTCTGACTTGTGTCTCCAAGAAGTCCAGATTATAGTATGTGTATCGATCAATGACGGCAACGCCAACGTCATTATCCGCGTGGTGGGAGTATGAGGACTGATCAATTTCTGAAGATCCGGTAGCGATGATATTCGGTGAGTAGAACTTGCTGTACATCGTGTTCGCTTGGCAAGTATCAATCATGAAGAGGATTTCGTGATATCTGAAAAATCGTTAGCAGGATTCAAACATGGAACGCCACCAAAAATACCTCTTCTTCTCCCACATCTGTTCAAACGCATCTGCTAAATCAAACGCGCTGATTTCTTCCGCATCTTGGAATTTCAAGAACTCATTTCCCCCATGGCCGGTCATATATACCAAGATGTTGCTTCGGTCGTCCGTTAACAACCTCTTACTTCTGGGCATCTCTTCTCCAACTCTGTCCGTTAAAAGACGTATAAAATTCTCCACCGTGACCTCGTACCCTCTGTAGTCAACCTCGATATTGTCTCCGTATAGATCCACCGCTCTGTCCGCGTTGCTGTATACAGTTCCTGGGAAGGCATTCCGCGGGTTGCATGCCATATCATCGGGAAGCATGAGAATAATCTGCGAGTCGGGGATTCCTAGTCGCTTGACCGTTCTGTATAGGGAGAGCACATTTGCAAGATGTCTGTAATTGAACCAGAATCGGGATGTTGACACCAGGACGGCCCAGTTGCTGGTGTGTTCCGCGGCGACTGGAGCCAACAACGGCGCCAGGGCTAGGGGTAGCTGAAGCAAGCTAGATAGCTTCATTTTCAATTGCTTTTATTGAATGTCGGCGAAGGAGAAGAGAATCATAAGGCGAAAGAACTTAGGATTCCGTGTTGTCCTTACCCTGGAGTATTACCAATCATTGGTGGATGACTAATTGCTGACTAGCGAGACTCCACGCCAAAATATGGCCCACGTTACTCTGGATCACATGAAAGATAGCCCCGCTTAAATCCTGGAACATCAACTCCTCAATTTCGCCTTCTCTCTCTGTCGACCAATTTCCCAAGACTCCTCCTTACCCATGGCTGACGGTAATCTTCTATTAATGTAATGGGTTGGCCACCGGCTGTTATCATCGTCGTCAGGTAAGGTTCCCTATGCGCAACCCTCTTCGCCCCACCCGCTGTTTTCATATTTGCTTGTTTTAAGGTTGGGGCGTGGCTGGACCATCTCAAGATCATTGTGAGCGTTGCCAAGAAGGAATTCTAACATATTGCAGGCACGGCGCACGCCTGGATGCTGCTGATAAGCAATGGCACCTCACATCACCGACTCCGTACGATCCTCCTCTCACCTATGGCGGTTGGAACCAGTCGAGAGCCCTTGGGGCGCGCATTGCAAGCATTCTGCGAACCAGGGAGACAGACGATGAGATACTTGCAGCAAATGATGGGGAGGAGACGAATGGAAATCTGAGGAAGCGGAGGCATAAGGTCATCATCCACAGTTCGCCTTTCCTGCGCTGTGTCCAAACTTCTGTGGCGATCAGTGCGGGGTTGGCACAAAACCCTGGACATCTTCACACACGCCTTCGATCCCAATCTCCTGCAAGAAACAAACCACTTCACTCCTCGCCCCGGACTCGCCCTACAATCTTGACTGGGTCTCCACGACTGGCGCCTATCACTGAACCTACCACATCCAAAGTAAATGGCAAAACTCAAGAGCAACCGGAAAATATCAAGAAGTCAATCATACGCGTGGATGCATTTCTTGGAGAATGGCTGTCACCAGATTACTTCGAGCAAATTACTCCGCCTCCGAGTTCGATCATGATGGTAGCAGGAGCTAAAGCTGATTTGTTGAGAAGAGAGGACTATAGCAACCTGATACATGTTCGAGACATACACGCTGCTCCTGTAAATCAAGGATTTCCGGGTGGCTGGGGAAGCCCCGTTGTTCTTGCCGAGAAAGATAAAGATGAAGGTTTGTTGACTCTGTCAAGTCTTGGAGGGTCCCTCCCTCGAAGAGACCGTACAAGCAGCCTCAGCAGCGTTGGAAGCTCTGGAACTCGCTACAGCAGCAAAAGCACATCAAATCTGTCCACTACTGCTCCAGCATCTCCAGTTCTTCATGGTGGACAGGGAGCATACCAACCTCCGATCCCCAGCTATGCCATCTCATCGTCGGAGCCCATCCCAGCAGGATATGTAGCTCATGCGAGAGATGCTTGCGTTACTGTAGATTACCAATGGGACAGCATGAGAGACCCGCAAAATTGGGGACATGGAGGAGAGTACGGTGAGGAATGGAGCTCTATGCACAAGAGATTTCGAAAGGGATTGCAAGAGTTGGTCGGCTGGTACCGTGATTGTGATAATCCTGGCAAGCTTTTGACGAAGACTTCATCCAGTTCAGATCACTCCACCTCCCAGGACGACTGTGATGCAGAGGACGTGGATACTGATTTGGTGATCATTCTGGTTACACATGGTGCTGGTTGTAATGCACTGATCGGAGCTCTAACGAATCAGCCAGTCCTAATGGATGTTGGGATGGCTTCGCTCACAATGGCTGTCAGGAAACCTGAGCCTAAGAACACGCCAACTACCAGTCCCAACGCAACACCAGCATCTCACTCACGTGCATCCTCAAAGAATATTACCATCTCTGATGAGTACGATGTTATGCTTACGGCAAACACCGATCATTTGAGGTCTACATCTTCCACACCACTGTTGTCGATAGCACCTTCACTCGCGAGCATTGGCGCATTCCGTGACCGGTATGGTACCGACGGATCTCTTGATAACTCTCAGTTCTCCAACAGGAACCGACCGATCACCACATCTGGCAATTTTGGCAGCATTCGTCGTACCGCAAGCGTAGCAGGATCAACGCTCCGAACGTACTCAAACTCCCCACGCCAGTTGTCCATAGGCTTATGGAGCGCACCACAGCCCCAGGAGGAGGCTGAGGAGCAAGAGGACGACATGATACTAAATTTCGGAAATACTACCGCAGATGAGAAAGAGCAAGATGAAAAAGAAAACGAAGAAGCTTGTGATGATGAAGATGATGTTGCACCTCTTGGACTTTGGGGAACACCCAGACCTCCAGGATACGCCGAGAAGATCAGAGAAATTGGGCCGAAGCGTAGATGGACTGTAAATGAGCGCAGTTAGGGATGAATTGCATGATGAGGGCAAGCGTTTGGTGGTCATGGAAATGAATATGCATGGTAGAGGAAGTGGCTCAGTGCGGATCTCGCTAAACAGAATCTCACTCGCGAGAGTTAGCATGCCACGGCACGGCACACACATCTAGCATTCATGGTGCGTAGCGAGGGAGTTTGGCGTTCTGGTTCTCATTTGATGACTCGATTTAATTTGGTTGGCTTGGTGCTCGGTGAAGGAACCTGACGCTCTCGTTTAGCATTGAATGGTTTGTTTGTGATACTGTATGGATCTGCATTTTCCCCTCAGTATGAAGGATGGATGAATTAATGGATGATGAGTTGGAGGAGTAAAATGGACTGAAAAGCGACCTTTTCTCACCTAGCCTTCCCATTTTACAACGTGCTGTCCCGGTGAATCAGATGTGTTTTGATCGCTTGCATCGTTGCAGGCGGTTCCCCCACATTTCTAAACATCAAACCCCTTGCTAACCTGCTTCTATTGCAGCAGTTGCTCGTTATCGCCAACCTCTTTTTCCATTTCCCGACTGATCTTCTCTTCCAGCTTCGGACACAGCTTGGAAGATCTGAGGCTCTACCCGTTGGTGTCAATTTTGACAAGCTCTCAACCGCTAGTCTGGCCCCATCTATCGCTGCCTGGCCTGCTAGGTTAATCCCCATCTTTGGCCCACAGGATCAAATCAAAACGTGGTCCCAAGATTCATACATCCTGGTGATTCAAAGTTCGAAAACATTCCCGACTTCTCATTCCCAATTCTTTTCCACCCTCCACTCATACCCCTTCTTCCTCTCCACTTCCAAAAGCCCGCAATCGCGATATCCCCACTTAACTCGTTGACTTCGTCATATGAGTACTGGATGTCTGGCCACGTAATTCATTTCCCCGCGTGGCTAATCGGACAAGGAAGTTATCAGTTATTCGAATAAGCTGGTAGGTATTACCGCGCTTAGCGTAGTCCTGTAGAACACTTCCAAGCTTTGACCAATCTACAAGTTAAATCAGTAGTTTTTCTGCTTCGAAGCTCTCAATTGTACGACTGAGCTAGTAGATTTACCCTTTCTCCGCCCTTTCTCGAATCCTTATTCTTTCTCGGTGCTTTGAGGAGAGCATTCCTAGTTTTACTCTTAATTTTTACCACGGGTAGGGGTATTGAAGTCTCCGGACTATTGGGATGCAGAGATGAGTAATGATTTCAGGCATCGCTCTTTGATTTGTTTTCGGTGGAAGTGACCCTTGGCTGCCCTTCGGACCTCCGGTGTCCGGTGTACGCCCCGCCTCGCTTAGCCAACTTCTCGCGCGAGATATCCAAATGCGGTCAGCTCGAACAATTTCCCCCCGGGAACCGTACCTTTACATTAAAGTTTTGTTTCTCGCACGAGAACTTCGTACGAATTGTCTACAGTAGGACTGGCTTCATTCGTCACAAAGCAGTACTTAACGCTCATGATCTTGAAAATTTGCTCCTATTCTCCTGTTACTGCACCAAGTTTCTTCGAACCCCCTGCATCCTTCTTCGCCGCTACCTGCTGTTTGAATACCTCAGCATGGCTTCTGCGCAGCCACTTTCTTCTGAGACGGAATCTACTGAGCAAAAAGTCCAGCAAAACTTGGCTACAACAAACGCCTCCCATGATGATACTTCCGACCTTGAGTCTGGCCCAATAAATGAACAGCATGACACGAAGAACGATATGAATCAGGTCAATTGGGAAAATGATGATGATTCAGCAAATCCTTTGAACTGGAGCACGGTTAATAAGTGGAAGAATCTTGGGATTATATCAATTATGAGTCTGGCAACGTATGTGCCCACCCCCCTCCCATGTTTTCCTCTCAGGCTTATCAGATAGCTGACAATTTTATCACAGACCTCTAGCATCCACTATGTTCGCACCTTCGGTGCCTCAAGTTATGGTAGAATTCCACTCTTCTTCCGCTAATCTCGAAACTTTCGTGATCTCAATCTTCGTCCTCGGCTTTGCATTCGGCCCACTCATCGTCGCCCCGGTTTCCGAAATCTATGGCCGAGCGCCAGTGTACTTGATTTCTATTTCACTTTTTCTCATCTTCACAGCTGCATGCGCAGTCTCCAACAGCCTGGGCATGTTGATTGCGTTTCGGTTCCTCTGCGGATGTGCAGGCAGCACAGCCATTACCTTGGGTGGTGCAACAATTGGCGACAGCTTTCCACAGGACAAAAGAGGTGCAGCTATGGCGATATGGGGTCTGGGTCCCATGCTTGGTCCGACCTTAGGGCCAGTCATTGGCGGCTATCTCTCTGCAGCCAAAGGCTGGCGGTGGATCTTCTGGCTCCAAGCCATTATCTCAGGTGTTTTGGCCCTGCTCGGATCAATCTTCTTGGAAGAGACGTATGCAGTTGTGATATTGGAAAAGAAGGCTGCGACTCTGCGAAAGGCGACAGGAAATCAAGAGCTACGATCAGCCCTACACGACGGCTTGTCAGCCAAGCAACGTATGAGCCAAGCCATCACTCGCCCTCTCAAAATGCTCTTCCTCTCGCCTATTGTTATGATTCTCTCATTATACGTCACCTTCCTCTTCGGCATGACCTATCTATTCATCGCTACCTTTCCGCGGGTGTTCACTGTGCAATACGGCTTCAGTACAGGCTCCACTGGCCTCGCGTATCTCGGTCTCGGGATAGGAATGGTTTTCGGGATGGTGATTGCAGGAAAAGGTAGCGATGTGTTATATAGGATGATGAAAGATAGGCATGAGGGCAAGGAGGAGCCGGAATACAGATTACCGCCAATGGTAGTGAGTGCACCATTGGTAGCCGTGGCTTTCATTTGGTATGGATGGAGTGCACAGGAGAAGGCTCATTGGATTGTGCCAATTCTGGGGACGGTGTGCTTTGGTCTGGGCATGCTTCCAGGGATTGTAAGTTCATTTCTTTCTCTAACTTGCTCAAAATGACTAATTGGTCAACCTACTTGTAGCTGTCAGTCAATATGTACCTCGTGCACACTTACGGTAGATACTCTGCTTCAGCAATTGCAGCAACTAAGGTGTTGCAGTCTATTGGTGGTGCAGTGTTGCCCTTGGCAGGAGAGCCAATGTATGATCGTCTTGGACTTGGGTGGGGAAATTCAGTTATTGCGTTCATTGCGTTGGCATTTTTTCCCGTGCCGTGGCTGTTGTTCAAGTATGGAGCCACATTGAGGAATATGGGGAAGGTAAAGTTCTGAAGCGTGTTTGTCCTGCAGGGAAAGATGGAGAATGGGCTCAGATGAGGAAGACTTGATAACAGTTCAAATGCGTTTACGGGCGGGTGGAGATGAATTGATGGAGTCCATTTCGGATATTAACGCCACGCAAAAGGGGTAATTGGTGTTAAAAGTAATCTAATTCCACTCAAAATTGATCCTGCTCCTGAAGCTATCCGAACTCACTTTCAATATTGTACAAGAACAAAGTAAGATATCGAAGCACTATGGAGCCAATGCGTGCAAATTGGCCTCAATGCGTCACGTGAACTTCTTCGGACGAACTCACCTATGTCCGGGATATCTCGCTACGAAGAACCTCCAACCTCCACGCATTCGCCGTCTTGCACGCAAACTCCAAACGCTGTCCACTCATCCACTCTATCTCTCTGCATAATGCCATCAACGATTCCTTCGTCTATTGCGTCTCATGATAGGATAAAGCGACGGCGTGTTACGACCGCCTGTGAGATGTGCCGTGATCGAAGAGTACCGTCCACCTCAGCGCATCCTCAGCAGCACTACTGACGTCTGTTGACAGGTGAAATGCGATCGTATTCGACCCGAATGCACACAGTGTAGCAAGAGTAGGAAAAAGTGCACCTATGTCGATGAGGAGGTGCGAAAAGTTGAATTTGTTAATGAGAATCCGATACCATCCACCGGGTCTGGAAGCGACACTCCACCACTTTTAGACACTTGGGGCTCGGTCATTGAACGCCAGGTGGAAATTATCAAGAAGGCTAATGATGGAAACAATGAAGTCCCTGTCTGGGCTGTTGCGGAGGCTGAGGAGGTATCTAGTACTCGACACTCCACACGTGATAGAAATCTGACATCCATCCAGCCTTCAAGAGCTCAAGTTTTACGGCAACTTAAAGCACCGTTAGCTCATGTCATTCATCTTTCCAACCTTGGAGAACCGTTCGCTCTAACTGTCACCAACCAAATGCCCTCTCGGGAAACATGTCAGCCTTTCCTTGAAAACTTCATACACAGCATCCATCCTATCGTACCGCTATGCGACACACTTACTTTACGACAACTGTACGATGAATTTTGGGCCACGTTATCTCCTTCATATTCAGTTGAAGCATTAGCTCTGATTGTTTCAGTTCTTTACACTGGTGCAGCAAACTCAACTGTAATCGACGTCCAGAGCTGTTCCACGCTCCTCAGATTTTTCGACAAGATCTTCGGTACCATAGACTTTGCAGGATACCATGCTAGGAACATTGAAGCTTCTATGCAGATACTTCAAAGCTACATCATAATGAATACATTCAAGGCGAGCCATCTTGCTCCGTATTCTGCATTTGGATTCCTACCAGAAACTATTCGATTTGCTCAGTCCCTGCGATTGCATGTTGATAAGAAGCCAGGAGATCCAAGGGACCGTGAGCTACGAAGACGAATATGGTGGCATCTGCTGTTCCTCGACGTCGAGTCAACTATCGCAACGGGCCTGCCACCAATCATCCATCGATCGGGATACACGACTCAGCTTCCTTCTCTTTTTCCAGACGACACCATTCCCGCGCTGATGAATTCACCGCAAACCGCAAGACAGATTTCACCCATTTATATTGCAATACAAGGCCACTACCAATGGGCTAATGAGATGCAAACTTGGTTCGAGGCCCTCCCGTCTCAGGACGAAGTATCCAAATTCAAGGCCAAGATTCACAACCTTCTTGACTTAATACCAGACACTGACGACCCAGATAATGAATGGGCGAGAATTTACCTCAAGATGCAGATAGATCGCGCCTACTGTATGCTCGGACTTCGATTCTGGCAATTGGATCAATACAAAGGCACAGGATGTCAAAGTGAAGTTGTACAGTAAATCTCGTCTCTCCATATGCCGTGAGAAGTCAGAGCTGACCCGTGATAGAACAGCACGGTCGTTTTTAAACCACTATCTCCATCTTTCTACATTCGCATCATCACCTCATCTGGTCTGGTTCATCACAGGTCTCATCCAGCCGCTGCACGCCGTTGTGATCCTTCTCATGCACCTTTCCACGTGCACCAGCATCGTCGAGGAGGAGCATCTGAGTCGCTATCTCCTTGATCAGGTCCTAAGTCTGAGAGTCAACAGAATCTTGAATGGAAGTGTAGTGCCAATCAAAGATCTGCTCTGCGGTAACGACAGGCTACAACGGACGAATGCCAGATATTTGATGATGGTTGAGCTGAGGAGGAGGGTTTGGAAGAAGATCGGATGGGATTGTGATGGTAGGGGTGTGGATCCTTGGTTAGGGCGACTTGATGCACTGGTGAGAGTGGATCCAGTTACTGGTGGTGGAGATGAGGAAGTGATGCCCGATAATTCGAAGAGTGAGAATGCCGCAGTTGCAGCTATAACTTCGGATCCACTGGTTGAAGCACGGAATGTCGAGTGGAATATAAGAGAGACAACAGGTCATGAAGAGCTGGATAGTATTCTTGCTGGGGATCCGATGGATTTGTTCCAGTGGGATGAGTGGGAGTCACTTGCATCAGAATTCTTCGTCAGCTGATGACTAGTTACAACTGTAATATCTTCGAGTATGCTGCCATACCCGGATCAAGTCATGCGTTATGCTGGATCCAACGGTAGTCTGTTTTGTTCTACTCGTTGTGTTGATGATCTAAGGCTGATGAGGGGTAGCTTCTCCGCAGTGTATAACTACAACGGAATCCAACTCGATTGATCAACTAAACTCGGCTCATTCTTGGTTTCACTCACTTCTTTCAACTCGACATATCTTTTCGCATTGTTCGTAATAAATTTTGAGGTTGTAGTGGTGGTGGACACAGTCCCTCATTTTCACGTGCAAATTTCACATGCACGAACTAAAAGCGCGGTACGTCATAATCGAACTTCCAAACAACCGTCCTGTCCGACCGACATTGAACAAAACCTCTCCTTGAGTTCCGTCTTTCCCTTTCTCTCAAATTGAATCCCTGGAGTCAATCGAATATTTCACTGTTCTCCATTCTCAACCGTTCATCATGGAGAACCCTCTCATTCATCCCTTTGCTTTCATCTACCAAGTCATCCAATGGTTCTTAAACAAGCTTTTTACTCCCGAACCCCCGCAGCCCGGTGCAAAGCTTGGTAGACCCAAGATTGCTGTCATTGGTGCAGGATTGACAGGTGTTTCCGCTGCGTCTCATTGCGTGGGTCATGGCTTCGACGTCCAGATTTTCGAGGCTGGTCCGCGAAAACAGCTTGGTGGGATTTGGAGTGTAAGCTTGCCCTTACTCTTCTCATCTTCTCGTTGAACTGAAAGCTAATCAATTAAACCCAGAGAGTCAACAACACCTCGGGCCTACAAATCCACTCCATAATGTACCGCTTCCACCCCAGCGTGAAGTGGAGCGGCGGCTACCCCAACCGTGAACAGATCGTCTCCCAAATCACCGAGCTCTGGAAGCGCTATGGCCTCGAATCGAAGACTAAATTTGACACTCGGGTCGAAAAAGTGTATAAGGATGATAAAGGGCGCTGGATTATTAACAATCCTGCCAATGGTCGTTTTGACGGTATCATCGCGGCGGTCGGGACGTGCGGCGATGCGAAAATTCCCCACATCCCCGGCATGGACAAGTTCAAAGGGGAGATATACCACAGCAGCAACCTTACGGGTAAAGAGGCCAAGGGAAAGAAGATGATTATCATCGGTGGTGGTGCGTCCGCTGTTGAGGCGCTGGAATTTGCCACTCATGAGGAGGCGGACAAGACATACATTCTTGCAAGGAGCGATAAGTGGATCATTCCTCGCAATCCGATTATCGATATCTTGTTGAGCTTCAATATATTCGGGGCCGAGACACCCTTTAGTTGGATCCCGGAGACACTCTTGAGGAAGTTCTTTTACCGAGATCTGGAGGATCTTGCCCCCACGGACAAGGGATTGTTCACGGGCACGCCGATGGTCAATTCGGATGTTATGGACAAGATCCGAGACGGTAGTGCGGACTGGTTGAGGGGTGACATCAAAGGTTTTACTGAGGAGGGAGTAAAGTTTAACGTGAGAGCCAAGGGAGTTCCAGCTGGTGGACCCGGGCGAGAGAGGATTGTCAAAGGCGATATCGTCGTTATGGCAACTGGATTCGATAGGCCCACGCTCAACTTTCTGCCCGAGGATAGCTTTGAAGAACCTTACACGCCTCCCAACTGGTATCTTCAGACCTTTCCACCTCAGCACGTCTCGGTTTGCGCCAACAACTGCACCGTAAGTCCACTCAAATGCTGACTTAGCTTCCCTCACTGAC
>Ga0302325_10025316_pt1 | contig 12330 bp, 12 predicted proteins | sample Palsa_T0_2_FD_201948 | JGI IMG/M metagenome (GOLD analysis project Ga0302325, IMG submission 201948) | Peat permafrost microbial communities from Stordalen Mire near Abisko, Sweden - Palsa_T0_2 | ecosystem: Environmental > Terrestrial > Soil > Palsa > Peat permafrost | place: Sweden: Abisko...
CCGCAGTGCCTCGCCGAGCGCAATCTCCGGGTCGACTTCGTCGAGCAGCTCACGCAGGTGTTCCAGATGAGCGTCGAAGTCTCCCCAGGGGATTGCGTTCTTCGATGCGTAGTAGCGGAACACCGTCCTGCGGGCGATGCCTGCGGCGCGGGCGACGTCGTCGACGCTCACTTCGGAGAATCCGCGTTCGGCGAACAGTCCGAGGGCAGCGTCGGCGATGTGCTGAGGGGTCGTCGAACGACGGCGGCCGACCCGCGGCTGCTGCGCCATAAGACTCACTCTTCCATTCCGGCACTCGATGCCATATTCTGTCGAAGATTCTGACCCGATCGACGCGAACTTGTCGAGTCCCCGGATAACGAAAGGCAACGGCATGGAGCCGAACCCGCAGACCGAGAACGCCACCGAACTCGTCACCGAGACCTTGGTGGAAGAAGTTTCCATCGACGGGATGTGCGGGGTCTACTGACCGTGGGCGCCCCCGCTGGGCTTGATGATCCGGCTTCTCAGCGGGCCGTCGAGCGGCCCGCATCGTCACCGGACGGGCTCGATCCGGCTACCGAGCGGCCCGCATCGCCGGACGGGGGCGGCGAGCGCGAATTCGATGCCGACCAGGCGTGGCGGTTGCACCCGCAGGTTGCGGTGCGGCCCGAATCCTTTGGGGCACTGCTGTATCACTTCGGCACTCGCAAACTCTCGTTCCTGAAGAACCGCATCATCCTCGCGGTGGTGCAATCGTTGGCCGACCACCCAGACGCTCGATCCGCCCTCCGCGCCGCCGGAGTCGAGGACGCTGCGCTCGGGCCCTACCTGCACGCGCTCGGCGTGCTGGCCGGGTCCAACATGCTGGTACCCGTAGTTGCTGAGGAGGCCCCGTGACTACCGCCGTTCCACGGTTGATCGAGCAGTTCGAACACGGGCTGGACGCACCCATCTGCCTGACCTGGGAGCTCACCTACGCCTGCAACCTGGCGTGCGTGCACTGTCTGTCGTCGTCGGGTAAGCGCGATCCCCGCGAGCTGTCCACCCAGGACTGCAAGAACATCATCGACGAGCTGGAACGCATGCAAGTGTTCTACGTCAACATCGGTGGCGGGGAACCGACTGTGCGGCCGGACTTTTGGGAACTGGTGGACTACGCCACCGCCCATCACGTGGGCGTGAAGTTCTCCACCAACGGCGTGCGGATCACCCCCGAGGTGGCTGCCAAGCTGGCCGCCAGCGACTACGTCGACGTGCAGATCTCGCTGGACGGTGCGACCGCCGAAGTCAACGATGCCGTCCGTGGCACCGGATCGTTCGCGATGGCCATCCGGGCCCTGGAAAACCTCGCCGCCGCCGGCTTCTCCGACGCCAAGATCTCCGTGGTCGTCACCCGCCATAACGTCGACCAACTCGACGACTTCGCGGCGTTGGCAAGCCGATATGGCGCGACTCTGCGCATCACCCGGCTGCGACCCTCCGGCCGTGGCGCCGACGTCTGGGACGAACTCCATCCGACCGCCGCGCAACAGGTCCAGCTGTATGACTGGCTGGTCGCCAAGGGCGACCGGGTGTTGACCGGTGACTCGTTCTTCCACCTCTCCGGGCTGGGCGAGCCGGGCGCGCTGGCCGGCTTGAACATGTGCGGCGCCGGTCGGGTGGTGTGCCTGATCGACCCGGTCGGCGACGTCTACGCCTGCCCGTTCGCCATCCACGACCGGTTCCTGGCTGGAAACATCCTGTCCGACGGCGGTTTTGACAAAGTCTGGAAGGACGCGCCGCTGTTCCGGGAACTGCGCGAGCCGCAGTCGGCCGGCGCCTGTGGCAGCTGCGGGCACTACGACAGCTGCCGCGGCGGCTGCATGGCGGCCAAGTTCTTCACCGGCCTGCCGATGGACGGCCCCGATCCGGAATGTGTCCAGGGTTTCGGCGCGCCGGCCCTGGCCGTTGAACGCGACAAGCCCCGTCCCTCGGGCGACCACTCCCGGGGAGCACGGCGCAGCGGTCCGGTGCCGTTGACCCTGACGATGCCGCCCGCGCCGCCGCAGCGGCTGTGCAACGAGAGCCCGGTCTAGTCGTGGCCAAAGATGTCTGGTTCGAGACCGTCGCGATCGCGCAGCAACGCGCGAAGAAGCGACTGCCCAAGTCGGTCTACCTCGCACTCATCGCCGCCAGCGAAAAGGGTCTGACCGTCTCCGACAACGTCGAGTCGTTCAGCGAGCTCGGGTTCGCACCGCACGTGGTCGGCGCCGTCGAGAAGCGTGACTTGTCGACAACCGTACTGGGCCAGGATATTTCGCTGCCGGTGATCGTTTCACCCGTCGGAGCACAGATGGTTCATCCCGACGGCGAGGTGGCCGTCGCACGTGCCGCGGCGGCCCGCGGCACGGCGATGGGACTGTCCTCATTTGCCAGCAAGCCGATCGAGGAAGTCATCGCGGCGAACGGCAAGTTGTTCTTCCAGGTGTACTGGCTTGGCGGTCGCGACGCGATCGCCGAGCGCGTCGAGCGGGCGCGGCAGGCAGGCGCGGCCGGGCTGATCGTCACGACCGACTGGTCGTTTTCGCATGGCCGGGACTGGGGCAGCCCCCCGATTCCCGAACAGATGGACTTCAAGACCGTGCTGCGGAATTCCCCGGAAGCGATCAGCCGGCCGCGGTGGTTCATGCAGTACGCCAAGACGCTGCGGGTGCCGGACCTGCGGGTCCCCAACCAGGGGCGACACGGCGAGCCTGGTCCCCGGTTCTTCGCCGCCTACGGCGAATGGATGGGAACGCCGCCGCCGACCTGGGCGGACATCGCCTGGTTGCGCGAGCTGTGGGGCGGCCCGTTCATGCTCAAGGGTGTGATGCGCGTCGACGACGCGAAAAGGGCTGTGGACGCTGGTGTTTCGGCAATCTCCGTGTCGAACCACGGCGGCAACAACCTGGACGGGACCCCGGCCACGATTCGGGCACTGCCCGCCGTCGTCGACGCGGTCGGCGATCAGATCGAGGTTTTGCTGGACGGCGGCATCCGGCGCGGCAGCGACGTCGTCAAGGCGCTGGCGCTGGGCGCTCGCGCGGTGATGATCGGTCGCGCCTATCTCTGGGGCCTGGCGGCTGCCGGACAGGCGGGTGTGGAGAACGTGCTCGACATCCTCCGCGGCGGCATCGACTCTGCCTTGATGGGCCTCGGGCACGCGTCGGTGCACGACCTGAACCCGGATGACGTTCTGGTGCCGTCCGGCTTCACCCGCGCGCTCGGAACGGTCGCCGGCGACGGCGAGTAATTGTCGCGCGGGTAAGTGGCCGTCCAAGCGCGAGACCAGCGAGCATGCTGATACTGACGGGGCGGACGGGGCGACGGCGGCGCCGTTAGTGAACGTTCGGCTACAAAATTTTTTTCGAGAGCGCCAACAATCAGTGCACGACAGGTGAATTCGGCTTACCATTCGCGAGTGGCAGTCTGCGCCGAACTGGGGAGCTCGACGTCGAGCCAGCTGCAGAGTGGGCCGTGGGGGCTGACGATACCGGTTGGATCCACCGAGCAGCACGGCCCTCACCTGCCGTTGGACACCGATACGAGGATCGCGAGCGCGGTCGCTCGTGCCGTGACGACTCGGCTGAGTGACGCCGCGGAGCTGCACTGGATGGTGGCGCCCGCAGTCGCCTACGGCGACAGCGGTGAGCACCAGAGCTTCCCCGGAACAGTCTCCATCGGCACCGATGCCCTGAGCACGCTGCTGGTGGAGTTCGGCAGGTCAGCCACCTGCTGGGCGCATCGCCTGCTTTTCGTCAACGGGCACGGTGGCAACGTCGAGGCGTTGAGCCGCGCAGTGCGCCGGCTGCGGTCCGAAGGACGCGACGCCGCATGGTGTCCGTGCGCGGTGGTGGGCGGCGACCCGCACGCCGGTCACACAGAAACTTCAGTATTGCTGCATATTTCGCCCGCCGACGTTCGCACCGACCGCTGGCGGGTCGGCAACGATGCGCCGCTGTCCGATCTGATGCCATCGATGCGGCGCGGGGGAGTCGCGGCCGTCAGCGAGGTCGGTGTGCTGGGCGACCCGACTACTTCCACCGCCGCGGACGGCGAGCGGATCCTCGCCGATATGGTCGAGGACTGCGTGCGCCGGATCGGACGCTGGGCGCCCAGGGCCGACGGGATGCTCGTATGACCCGCGCCCACGACGATGGTGCCGGCGCAGCCGGTACTGAGGAGTGGCGCTCATGATCTACGCCCACGACGATGGTGCCGGCGCAGCCGGTACTGAGGAGTGGCGCTCATGACTCAGACGCGGTTGCCGGACGGATTCGCCGTGCAAGTCGACCGGCGGGTCAGGGTGCTGAATCAAGGCTCGGCTTTGCTGGGCGGGTCGCCCACTCGGCTGCTGCGCTTGGCGCCGGCCGCTCAGGACTTGATCGCCGACGGCCGACTGAAGGTAAGCGACGCGGTGAGCGCCGAGCTCGCCCGCACCCTGCTCGATGCGACGGTGGCCCACCCGCGACCCGCGGGTGGGCCGTCGCATCGCGATGTGACTGTCGTAATTCCAGTGCGGGACAACGCCATTGGTCTACGCCGTTTAGTTCTCGCCTTGCGCGGTCTTCGGATCGTCGTCGTGGACGATGGGTCCGCTACGCCGATCAAGCAAGAAGACTTCGCCGGTGCGCACAGCAACATCGACGTCGTGCGGCATGCGCAGAGCAGAGGTCCCGCCGCAGCCCGCAATACCGGCCTGGCGGCCTGCAACACCAACTTCGTCGCCTTCATGGACTCCGACGTCGTGCCGAGACGCGGCTGGCTGGAAGCTCTGCTGGGTCATTTCTGCGACCCCACCGTCGCGCTGGTCGCCCCGCGAATCGTCGGGTTCGCACAGACCGATCATCTGGTCGCGCGCTATGAGGCGGTGCGCTCGTCTCTTGACCTCGGCCAGCGCGAGGCCCCGGTGATTCCCTACACCACCGTCTCGTATGTACCCAGCGCCGCAATCATTTGTCGCACTTCGACATTGCGTGAAGTAAGCGGGTTCGACGAGACACTGCGCTCCGGCGAGGACGTCGACCTCTGTTGGCGGCTGGTCGAGTCCGGTGCCCGGCTGCGCTATGAGCCGATCGCCCAGGTGGCACATGACCATCGGACCGAATTACGGGATTGGGTGACGCGCAAAGCGTTTTACGGTGGCTCGGCCGCCCCGTTGTCGGTTCGGCACCCCGATAAGATCGCGCCGCTGATGATATCCGGCTGGGCGCTGACGGCATGGATCCTGATGGCGATCGGCTCGACGTTCGGCTATTTGGCGTCGATCTTCGTCGCCGCGCTCACCGGTCGCCGGATCGCCAAGGCCATGCAGGGGCCCGACACCCAGGTGTGGGATGTCCTGGCGGTGGCTGCCCGCAGCCTGTGGTCGGCCGCGATGCAACTGGCGTCGGCGATCTGCCGGCACTACTGGCCGGTGGCTTTGCTGGCCGCGCTGACCTTCCGGTCGTGCCGCCGGGTGGTGTTGGTCGCTGCCGTCGTCGACGGCGTGGTGGACTGGGCCAGTCGCAGGCAATCCGCCGACGAGGAATCCAAGCCGATCGGGCTGCTGACCTACCTGCTGCTCAAGCGCGTCGACGACCTCGCCTATGGCCTGGGGCTGTGGTACGGCGTGGTGCGGGAACGCAACCTCGGTCCGCTGAAGCCGCAGATTCGAGTCTGAGTCCTGACCGTTGCGGCGCTGCACAGCGACGTGCTGATCATCGGCGCGGGAAGCGCTGGATCCGTTGTCGCGAATCGTCTTTCGGCTGATCCGAACTGTGTGGTCACCGTCCTGGAGGCCGGTGTAGGACTGTCTGATCCGGCACTGCGCGCCGAGACCGCCAATGGGCTGCGGTTGCCCATCGGCGCCGCGAGCCCGCTGGTGCAGCGCTACCAGACTCAACTGACCGATCGACCGGTCCGCCACATCACGATCATGCGGGGCGCCACGGTAGGCGGCTCCGGCGCCGTCAACGGCGGGTACTTCTGCCGTGGTCTGCGGCGCGACTTCGATGGTTACGGCATACCCGGCTGGGCGTGGTCGGACGTCGCCGGGCACTTCCGCGCGATCGAGACCGACCTGGATTTCAGCGGCCCGGCACACGGCGACTCAGGGCCGATTCCGGTTCGGCGGGCATCTGAAATAGTTGGTAGCACAGCGTCTTTCGTCAATGCTGTACAGGATAACGAGTTCGGTTGGATACCCGATCTCAACGACGTCGGCGACGGCGCCGGGCTGCCGTCGGGGGTCGGGCCGGTCCCGCTCAACATCGTCGACGGTGCGCGCATCGGCCCGGGTGCCGCGTTTCTGCTGCCCGCCCTGGAACGCCCGAATCTCACGCTGCTGACCCAGACCCGCGCGGTGCGGGTGCGGTTCGCCGGGACTCGCGGGGTCGGTGTCGACGCCGTCGGCCCGGGCGGTCCGGTCACGCTAACAGCGGATCGCATCGTGCTCTCCGCCGGCGCGATCGAGTCAGCCCATCTGCTGATGCTGTCCGGCATCGGAGACGAGGCCGTGCTGCGGGCCGCCGGTGTGAAACTCGTCGCCCGGTTGCCGGTCGGGAGGGCGTGCAGCGACCATCCGGAATGGGTACTTCCGACGACCTGGCGGATCGCGGCCGGCCGGCCGCCGCTCGAAGTCGTGCTCAGCACAGCGGACGACATCGAAATCCGGCCGTACACTGGAGGATTCGTGGCGATAGTCGGCGACGGAACGCCGGGTCACCCGGACTGGCCGCACATCGGCGTTGCGCTGATGCGGCCGCAGGCCCGTGGGCGTGTCACGCTGGTCTCGACCGACCCGCTGGTTCCCCCGGCAATCGAACACCGATACGACAGCGAGCCAGGCGATCTCGCAGCATTGCAACAAGGCTGCGATCTGGTTCGTGAATTAGTCAGTGAGACAACCGAGCTCGGCGAGTACGCGTGGTCGACGTCGCAACACCTGTGCGGCAGCGCCCCGATGGGCCGCGTGGACGACCCGACAGCTGTCGTCGACCCCCAGTGTCGAGTGCTGGGCATCGACAATCTGTGGGTGATCGACGGGTCGGTGCTGCCGACCACGACCAGTCGTGGCCCGCACGCCACCATCGCAATGGTCGGGCACCGGGCTGCGGAGTTCGTGTGCTGACCCATGGGCGTTTCCACTCTGCGACGAGAGTATTTTCGGACTATCAGTCTCGGAAACCAGCCGGACGGTCCTGTGCTTGAGCAAGGAGGTGGTCGACATCGCCGACAAGACGGATCCACGGCCGGCGCGCTCTCGAGCTCGTTTGCTGGAAGCTGCCACTGCGCTGCTTCGCTCCGGAGGGCCAAGTGCGGTCACCGTCGATGCGGTCACGCGTGGCGCCAACGTTGCCCGGGCCACCCTCTACCGCCACTTTCCGAGCGGAAACGACTTGCTGGCAGCGGCTTTCAACAGCCTGATACCCCCGGCGCCGATGCCGTCGGAGCAGGGCACGCTGCGAGATCGGCTGATCTCGGTGGTGGTGGCATTCGGTCAATCGATCGCCGAGGCCCCCGGGATGGTATCGGCGATGAGTTGGCTGTCGCTCGGTCGCGACCTGGACCAATTGCCGGAATCAGATCAGACCCGTACTGCCGACAGCCCGGCGATCACCACTCTCCGGGAACGCATCGCCCAGCAATACGCCGCGCCGTTCGATGCGATTTTCAACAGTCCCGAGGCGGCCGAGCTTGGCGATATCGATCGGTCACGCGCGATTGCGTTGTTGATGGGCCCGGTGGTGTTGGGACGGCTGTCCACCCTGCCCGACTTCGACTATCGCGAATGCGCGCGGGCCGCGGTGGACGGCTTCCTGTATGTCCACGGCGCGCAAGGAGATTCGCTCAAGAAAGCTCGTAACTGATCGGCAGGTGCTTGAGACCGCCGACGAATGTCGTCGCGATGAGCTCTGGCTGTCCGTTCAGCTCGATCGATTTCAGCCGGGGTAGCAACTCGGTGAAAAAGCTGTTGACCTCCATTCGGGCCAACGCGGCGCCCAGACAGAAGTGCACCCCATGACCGAACGCCAGGTGTTTGTTCGGCTCACGTCCCACGTCGAAGCGGGACGGGTGGTCGAACACCTCCTCGTCACGGTTACCGGAGACATATGACAGGTACACCGCCTCGCCTGCGGCGATCGGCACCCCGCGCACCGTGGTGTGCGCGGTGGCCGTGCGCATGAACTCTTTGACCGGGGTCACCCAGCGGATCATCTCTTCGGTGGCCAGCGGCATCAGATCAAGGTTGTCTTGCAAGCGCTTTCGTTGATCCGGGTTGTCGATGAGGGCCTGCAGACCGCCGGCGATCGTCGCGCTGGTGGTGTCATGGCCCGCACTGGCGATGATCACGTAGTACGACGCGGTGTCGACGTCGGACAGCGGTTCGCCTTCGACGCGGGCGTTGGCGATGGCCGACGCCAGATCCTCGGTGGGATGTTCACGGCGCGAGGCGGTGAGCGCGTTGAAGTAGCCGAAGAGCTCGAACAGCACCTGGAGTTGCTCGTCGAGGCTGGTGCCACGACGGAATTCGGCGTCATCGCCGCCGAACATCTCCTTGGTCAGCGTAAGCATCCGGGGAAAGTCAGATTCGGGCAGGCCGAGCAGCGACATGATCACGTAGAGCGGGTAATTCACGGCGACCTCCTGAACGAAGTCGCAGGTGTTGCCCGCCGCCATCATCTTGTCGACGTAGATTTTGGCCAACTCGTCGACTCGGACTTTGAGCGCCCGCATGGCCTTGGGCCGGAACCAGTCGGCGCCGATCGCGCGCACCACGCGATGCCGCGGATCGTCCATATGGATCAAGGTGCGCAGACCCATCCCGGCGGCCAATTGTTCACGCGCCACATCGTCTGCCTCGGCGGTGGCCAGCAACGGCCGCGGCTCGTTGACGAAGAGGTCATTGGCACGCTCGATCTCCATGATGTCGGCGTGCTTGGTGATCGCCCAGAACGGCCGGTAGGGCGGGCAGTCGACCAGCGACACCGGCGCATGGGCACGCAGAAGGATCAGCGCAGCGTGCAACCGTGTTTCGTCGGCGTAGGACGAGGGATCAGCGAATACTTTGGCGGCCTCGTCAATGATCGGTGTGCTCATCTGCCTTCTCACCTGCCGGGTCGGTCGGGGTTTGTTTGTTTGACACATGTCACATCGCCCAGTCTCCGCGATCGCGGATTACCGGATGACCGGTTTCCAGCAATCCGTAGGCTGTCTTTTCATGCCGATCCGATCGCCCCGTCGCCGACGGGCCTGTGCCGCCGTACTGGTGGTGGCCCTGATGGCGGCTGCGTGTGGACATGGCGCCGCCATCACCCAGCGCAAGGCTGAGCCGCCATACGCCGGCCCGCTGGACGCCGGCGTCGTGCGGACGTCGATGGGATCGCTGCGCGGTATGACCGCCGCGGATTACCGTGTGTTTCAAGGCATTCCGTATGCCGCTCCGCCGGTGGGGCCGCTGCGATGGCAAATGCCGCGGCCGGTGGTGCGATGGCCCGGGATATTGGACGCGACCAAACCCGGGCCGCAGTGCATGCAGGACACCGGACCCGATCCGCGGGTGGGCAAGCCGACCAGCGAAAACTGTCTCACCCTCAACGTCTGGGCCCCGCCGCGCGGACAACGCGGCGACAAACGACCGGTGATGGTGTGGATCCACGGCGGTGGGTTCGTCAACGGCAGCGGCGACATCTACCACTCACGCTCGCTGGTGGTGAAGGGCCACATCATCGTGGTCACTATCAACTATCGATTGGGCGCGTTGGGGTTTCTGGCTCACCCGTCGCTCGGCCCGCCGGGGGGTGTCGGCAACTACGGCCTGGCCGACCAGCAGGCCGCGCTGCGCTGGGTGCGCGACAACATCGCCGCGTTCGGCGGCGATCCGCAGAAAGTGACCATTGCCGGCGAATCGGCCGGGGGTATGTCGGTGTGCGATCACCTGGTGGCGCCCGGTTCGGCGGGGCTGTTCCGGGCGGCCATCATCCAGAGCGCGCCGTGCCAGGCCCAAGCCGACCTGGCCACCGGGCAGCGGATCAGTGTGGATTACGCGGCGCAAGCGGGCTGCCGCAATCCCGTCACCACAGCGGTGTGTCTGCGCGCATTGCCCGCGGCCAGACTGGACCGGCCGCCCTGGTACTACTTCCTCGGCGACGCTAACGCGTTGTCCGGTCCGGTCGCCGGGACGACGGCGCTGCCGGATGGCCCGGTCGCGGCATTCGCGGCCGGCCAAGCGGCCCGGGTTCCGGTGTTGATGGGCGTCAACCATGACGAGTTCACGATGTTCGCGGCTTTCCGCCACAGGAGGTTCGGTCGGGGAGTCGGATCCGCCGAGTATCCGCACGTGCTGGCCGATATCTTCGGCGTCGACTGGGCCGCGGTCATGGCGCACTATCCGCCGGACCATTTCGGCGGGGACGTCTCGCTGGCCTACTCCGCAGCCGTCACCGACGGCGCCTTTGCCTGCGCCACAGAACGATTGGCCGACTCGCTGAGCCGCAATGCGCCGGTCTACGCCTACGAGTTCGACGATCCGCACGCACCGGCGCCAGAGCCACTGCGCGCCGCGCCTTTTCCGGTCGGCGCCAGCCACTCCCTGGAATTGGCATACCTGTTCAACGTCGGCGGGCTCGCGCCGTTCGATCGCGCGCAGCAACTGCTGTCCGACCAGATGATCAGCTACTGGGCCAATTTCGTCATCGACGGCGCACCGAAGGCCGCCGGTCTGCCGAGCTGGCCGGCTCAAACCGTCGGCGCCGAGCCGGATGTCTGGATGTCGCTGCGACCCGGCGGCAGCGCGGCCATCACCGACTTCGAGACGACACACCAATGCCCCTTCTGGGCGTCGCTGAAAGGCCGATCCTGAGCACACCCGAACCGGACGCGTTCGCCGAGAAATGGTCAGCGGCGTGGAACCAACGCGACGTCGAGGCCGTCCTTGCCCATTTCCACGACGACGTGGTGTTCACCTCGCCGATCGCGGCCGAAATAGTCCCCGGCTCAGCAGGAGTGGTGCACGGCAAAGCGGCGCTACGCGAATACTGGACTGCCGCACTGGCGCTGATACCCGATCTGCACTTCGACGTCGTCGGCGTGTACCAAGGCGAATCAGTCCTGGTCATCAACTACCGACACCAGCGGGGCGGCTTGGTCAACGAGGTGCTGGAGTTCGACGGCGCCCGAGTGCGCCGTGGGCACGGGACCTACCTGAAATAGCGCGTGGCGTGGCGCTCGCCGCCGCGGGGAATCTAGGCGGGCGTGACCCAGGTGGTGATGTCGGCGTGTACGACTTCGGTGCCGCCGCGGTCGGTCACGGTGACCGGCACGACGAGGTCATACCCCTTAGCCCTCCGGCATCAGCGCGAAATCCGGCGGTTCCAGTTCGCCCGCGCACGCAGCGACGTGGTGGCTTCGCCGAGGTAATGAACAGTCACCGCAACCCGGGCGGCATTGCAGGACGCGATCGCGTGCACGGTGTGCCGTGTTGTAGACGGTGAGCGCCGATGATTTGAGTCCAGCCACGTCGAGCCTCGCTGTGAGACTGCTAACAAGCGCTTGCAATAGCTAGCGTCGTTCGCCAGCCTAGAGCCACGGTATGCCCGCGGCCTGCGGGACAACCCTCAGTCCAACCACCCACACGGCGATGTGCCGTTCGTTAGCCGTCGTCGGTAGCCATGGACTCGACGAGAGCAATTAGTATGTCGGAGAACAACAGCGGTCCCATCAACGCCATCCTGGGCGTGGTCGAGGGTGCCGTTGGCATCGTCAAGCAGCTGATCGGCATCGTCTTCAGCCGTGGTGACTTGCAAGAAGAGGGCGAAGCCCAGCAGGACAAGGCCGCCGCGCAGCGCAAGGTCGCGAGCAAAGAAGCCGAAGCCGAAAAAGCACGTGCCGAAGTTCAGGAGACGCGCCAAAAGGGCGCCCGCAAGTCTTGACGATCAATGGTCTGAGCGAGCCCTCGCGCAGCAACGGTCACTTTTCCGGCGACACCGAGGAGCCCGTGTTGATGTTGGCGGCCATCTAGGCCCTCTAGCTTTGAGACTTCGGCAGCACCGGTCGGCGCGCCCGGCAATAGTGTTGAGTTGAAAGGGCGCACGTAACCAACGTTGTCCCGTTCTTGTAGCATCGCTGATCCCGTGCGGCGGTTCAGCCCGTAGCCTCACGCGCAGTTTGCCAGTGAGGTGTAACGAAAAATGGCTAAGCGAGATGAATTTCATCAGGCACTGATTGTCACCGAGCAACATTCCGACATCGCAGCAGTGCGGGCCGTGGCTGGTGACATCGATATGATGACGGCCCCACAGCTTCAGGTGCAGGTGGATGCGGTCTTATCTCGCCAGCCGGCGGCGTTGG
>Ga0302325_10025317_pt1 | contig 12330 bp, 8 predicted proteins | sample Palsa_T0_2_FD_201948 | JGI IMG/M metagenome (GOLD analysis project Ga0302325, IMG submission 201948) | Peat permafrost microbial communities from Stordalen Mire near Abisko, Sweden - Palsa_T0_2 | ecosystem: Environmental > Terrestrial > Soil > Palsa > Peat permafrost | place: Sweden: Abisko...
CGATGTCATGGACTTCAAAGCCCGCGCCCTCGGCCATCATGCATACGAGATTTTTCCCGATGTCGTGCAGGTCGCCACGAACGGTTCCCATGAGCAGAACGCCAATGCGGTCGCTGCTTCCCGCGCCGCTGAGCAGCGGCTTGAGTACCGCCATACCCGCCTTCATCGCCCGCGCAGCGATCAGCACCTCCGGCACGTAGAGAATGTTATGCTTGAAATCCTCGCCGACCACGCTCATGCCGGCGATCAGTCCCTCGTTCAGCACTTCATTCACCGGGCGGTTTTCCGCCAGGGCATCCTTGGTCATCTGCTCGACTTCCTTGGCTTTGCCCTCGTACAGACACTGGTTCATCAGGGCGTAGTCGATCATCGTGCTCTCCCGGCCGGGGCGGCCCGTTTGCCGTTGAATTCCTCGAGCGCCTCAAGCATCGCCAGGAGATTTTGCCGCGGCATTCCGGGGCTGGTGCCGCCGCCGACCGACAGAATGATCCCTTCACCGCCGGAACCCTCCAGCACATCGAGCGTCGCTTCCTTGACTTCCTCGGGCGTCCCGCGAACCGCCACCTCCAGCGGATTGACGTTCCCCATCAGGCACATGCGGTCGCCCACCCGCTGCTTGACCTCGCGGATATTTTTCTGCTTTCCCCAATTCAGCACGTTGAAGCCGCAATCGGGCAGGTGATCCAGGCACGCGTCCACTTCCGCGTCGTTGTGATAAATCTTGACCCAATCCTTCGGAAACGCATCGCAGATGCGCTTCAGGTACGGATGGGCGAATTCCTGGTAGTGCTCTTCGTTGATGAATCCGACGATGTCGTCGAGGATGAAAATGCCTTCGACCGTATCGCCCATCACCTTGTGCTGGGCCTTGAGCCAGTCGATGATGACCCGAGTGCAGAGGTCGATGAGCTTGTGACACCCCTCGGGGTTTTCGACCAGCTCGACCATCAAATTGGTGGTGCTGCGGACAAACCCGGCCGTGCACAGCGGACCGCGCGACGTGATCAGCGGCAGAATATACCCATGATCGAGGATGCGCTGGCGAATCATCTTGATCCGATGCAGCGTCATCGCGGCGAACGCATCCGCCTCGACTTCGTATTCGGGAAATTGGTCGATATCTTCCAGCCGATACAGCGTGTGATATTCGCTGGGGGTGTTGTCCTGCCAGAACTTGATCTTGGCCCCCAGTACCGATGGCTCTGCGGCCATTCCATATTCCATCCACCAGGACGGAACGAAGATGATGTCGGGGAACTCCCGCATGATCTTCAGGTTCGACCGAAACCACAGTTCCGGATCGAGGTAATAATCCATGTGGGCTATTCCTAAGTATCCGGGAATCCAAGGGCTATCGACGATCATGGCCATTGGAATCTTATCCAATTTTTCCAATCGGGCGGCCCGCTTGAACGTTTCCCACTGCTGCGGAAGCATATTGGTTCCTCTGGCCCGGTGGCCGAAAGCGAATTTTTTCCTTTAGTAAACGGTTACCTGAAATAGTTATTATAATCATTTGCACCGGTTCGGTCGACTCCCGGCCGACCATCGAGAAAAGGCACCCGATTGTACACCATTCGAGAAAAGTTGGCCGATCCATCGCGGTTCCTGCTTGGCGTGGAACTGGTCACCACGCGCGGCACCATGGAGGACCGCCAAGCCGTTCACACCCGCTCATTCGCCTCGGAGTTGGTCCATTCCGATCCGATCGACTGGGTTTCCATCACCGACAATGCGGGAGGAAATCCGCAGCTAAGCCCGATGGCTCTGGGAAAGCCGATCTTGTACGGCGGTAAAGAAGTGCTGATCCATCTTTCGTGCAAAGATTTTAATCGCAATGGTTTAGAAAGCGCCGCCTGGGAACTGGCCAGCGAAGGGTTCCACAACATTCTCGCCCTCAGCGGGGACTATCCGGTCGGCGGGTATCACGGCCAGGGCAAGCCGGTTTTCGATATCGATTCCATTGGCCTGCTGACCATGCTGGATGAGATGAATCGTGGGCTTTGCCGGCCAAAGGTGGGCCAAGGCGGCGAGACAAAGACCGCGCAGGCCACCAATTTTTGGACCGGGGCCGTGGCAACAAACTTTAAGCGCCACGAAAACGAGGTCGTCCCCCAGCTTCTAAAACTCGAAAAAAAAGTTCGCAGCGGCGCCAAGTTCATCATCGCGCAGATCGGCTTCGATGCCCGCAAGAGCCACGAACTGCTTTGTTACATGAATCGGCGCGGCCTCGGGCATGTACCGCTGATCGGCAATGTGTTTCTGTTGACGGCGGCGGCGGCGCAATTCTTCCGCAGGCAGGCGATTCCGGGCGTGGTGATCAGCGACGAGCTTTTCGAAGAATGCGAGCGCCGCGCGCGCGGCCCCGACCGCGGTGAAGCCTTTTTCCGGGAACTGGCGGCCAAACAGTTGGCGATTTTCCGGGGATTGCATTTTGCCGGCGGTTATTTGGGCGGAGTTCATTCGATCGACGAGGTCGAGGCGATCCTCAGGCTCGAATCCTCCTTCGCCGCCGACGACTGGAAACAATTCGCCCGCGAGATTCAGTATGCGCTCCCGCGCGAGTTCTATTACTTCGCGAAGGATCCGCAGACGGACCTTGCCGATCCATCCCGGCTTCACCCGGTCTATGAGGCATCCCTCCGCGACCGCCGCCCGACGCACAACGTCACCCTGGGATATCGCTTCAGCAAGATGGTTCACGACGCCGTCTTCACTCCGGGGACATGGCTGAACCGGCTCGGCAGGCGGATCTATTCCGCTTCGTCCGATCCACGCCAGGGCCCGCGCTCGCTGCGCATCCTGGAACACGCGAGCAAATCGGCCATGTTTCGCTGCAAGGACTGCGGCGATTGCTCGCTTCCCGACATCGCTTTCCTCTGCCCCGAATCCCAATGTGCCAAGAATCAGCGCAACGGCCCGTGCGGCGGAACGCGCGACGGCAAATGCGAAGTACACGATTTCGAATGCATCTGGAGTCAGGCGTACGACCGGCTCAAACACGAAGGCCGCGAGCAGGACCTGCTGGCGCACGCCCCGGTCATTCAGGACGAAAGTTTACGCGGCACCTCCAGTTGGGCGAACTCGTTGCTCGCCCGGGATCATACCGCGTCCGGGATCAGCCAGGCGGCATCGTCCGATCCAGTCCATCAAACCGAGAGAACCAATGTCCAAAACCGAGACCAGGCCAACCAGTCCGTCATCAGCGCCGACTAGGCGTCCGTTTAAGCTGATCGGCGAGCTGATGAACAACTCGTTCGCGCGGGCGGGGCGCGCGTGGAAGCATCGCGATCTCGCCGGCTTTCAGCGGCTCGCCAAGCTCCAGGCCGATCTGGGCGCGGACTATTTAACGCTCAACATCGACGGGACCCAGTCGATGCGCGTCACGCCGCAGGAAATGTATGATATACTTCCCGAACTCATTCCCGCGATCCAGCAGGCCACCAGCGTGCCGATCGCGTTTGATAATCCATCCATCGAATTCCACCGACGCTGCCTGGAGGTTTACGATCGCACCAAAAGCGGGCGGCCGATTTTCAATTCCATCGCGGCGTCACGCCGAAACCTCGACGAGATGTTCGAGCTGATCGCGGCATACGACACGATGGTCATCGGGATGGCATCGGAAAAATTCGTCGAGGGCGGATCGGCGCAGTGCCTCAGCGCCGACGATGTCTACGGGGCGGCGATGCGGCTTGTCGAACAGCTGCGAACCCGGGCCGGGCGAAGCTGCGAGCAGATCATCATCGATACGGGGCTGGCCCCGGTCGGCGCCGACACATACGGGCTGGTCAACATGGGCCTCGACGCGATGCGGCGAATTCGCGCCAATCCGGAGATGAAGGGAGTGCATCTTTCCGTGGGGCTCACGAATTTTTCGTTCGGAATGCCCAAAGATATCCGCCGACAGGTGGAGAGCGCGTATCTGACGATTGCCTTCGCGGCCGGGCTGGATTTCGTCCTGGGCAATCCGGAGAAAAACCTGTGCCTGCTCGATCCGCAGGACAGATATGTTCGCCTGGTGGCCGAGGCGCTGGAGTGCGGCCGGCCGACCGACGGCGAGACTCAGGAAGAGGCGGGGTTTCGACAGGCGGCAAAAATCATCGAGATGTTCAATGCAGAGCATGAAGCCGTCTAACGATCTTGCGAGGCTCGCGGAGCTGTCGAAAAGCCGGCCGGTTTGGCTGCGGGTGGGAAGGCTGATCGACGGGGTTGCCGATGCGCCGTCGCATGATGTGGACATCGTATTTGATGCCGTGCAGATTCGCTCCGTGGGGAAAGGGACCAGGATCGAGGGCCACGCATCGCCCGACGCGATTCTCCCGGATTGCACGGCGCTTCCATGTCTGATCGAGGCGCACGCCCATCTGTTTCTGGACGGCGCGACGGTGAATTTTGAGGAGCGCGAGCGGTATCTGAAGAATCCGGCCTCTTGGCTGCTGGTGCGGGCCGGGTCGCGCTGGCCGAAAATCTTGCGGTGCGGGATCGGCGCGGTGCGCGATGCCGGCGACAAGCACGGCGTGGGATTGGCGCTCGCCGCGGAGCGCAAAAAGGATCTGGGAAAACCGGCGACGACGCCGTGGATCGACAGTCCAGGCGCGGCGATTCATCACCGCGGGCGGTACGGTTCGTTCATGGCCGAGCCGATCGAAGACCACGCCGGCCCGGCCGAATGCGTGGCTGCCCGCGTCGCGGCGGGAGCGGACCGGATCAAGCTTCTGGTCAGCGGAATCATCAATTTCAAGGCTGGACAGGTGACCGTGCCGCCGCAGATGCCGCCCGGCGAAGTCGCCGAGCTGGCGCGGGCCGCGGCAAGCCACGGACGGCAGACTTTCGCGCATGCCTCCGGGACCGAAGGCGTCGAGAATTCCATAGAAGGCGGAGTCACCACGATCGAACACGGATTTTTCGTCACGGCCGACCAGCTCGCCAGGATGCGCGATCGCCAGATCGGCTGGGTTCCGACGTTTGCCCCCGTCCAGCTTCAGATCGATCGGGCGCCCGAGTTGGGCTGGGACCAGAAGGTCGTGGGCCATCTGAAACGAATCATCGAATCGCACCAGGACATGCTCCGGCGCGCCCATGAGATGGGCGTGAAATTGATCGCCGGCAGCGACGCCGGCTCGTGCGGGGTGCCGCATGGGACGGGTCTTCTGCGGGAGCTTTGCCAAATGGAAGCGGCGGGCGTGCCGCCCATGGCGGTCCTGCGCGCCGCCACCAGCGTCAGCGGGTCGACGCTCCGGTTTCCCGAGCCGATGGGGCGGATCGCCCCCGGTTTCCGCGCCAGAATCATCATCACCCGGCATGACCCCCTCAAGACCGTGGCCAATTTGCAGAAGGACAAAACCATCCTGTTCGACGGCAGCGCGGTGCAATGCGACGGCGACATGGATTCGGACGGACTTTAGCGCGGTTCCGGCCGTCAAAAAAGCCGCGGGATATCCATCCTGCTGAATCGCTGGAAATATTGAAGGCACTCGTCGCGCCATTTGGCCGAGTCTGCCACCTGGATCGCCGGGCGCTGTGCAACCGCGCGATGCCGGTCCGGATCGATTTTGCCGGCCAGTGAATTCCACGTCGCCTGCATAGCCACCACCTGCTCGTGCCCCTGATAATATTTGTCGCACAATTCCTGCCAGAGTGTTCGCCCCGAGCGGAGCTTGTGGTTCCACGCAACCCGATGGAACCAGAGCAGCAGGTTTTCCGGACAACTCGCGATGTCGTTGACCTGGCTTCGCACCGGAGGGAAGTATTGTCCGACCGCGTTGTTGCCCTGCGTGCTGCGGTCAATCCCGATGCCTTTCGCGTCGGCGCGGTGATAATAGGTCGCGGTCCAGTCCTGCCGGGGCTCTTTGTCGTTCCACGGCATCGGCGCGTAGTGGTCGCCGCCGATCAGATGGTGCAGCCCCAGCGGCATGGAATAGCTGACGAACGCTTCACGCGAAAGGAGCATCATGTCGCGGATCCGATCGACCGCCTGCGGGTCGCTGGTGAACGTCATTTTCACCCACTCTTCGGCGATGTGCGCCGCCGGGATTTCATGGTCCCACGCCAGCCGGCCGAAGGCATACCAGTTGGCCTGCGAGAAATCGTGTCCGCACCAATTGGTGTCCGACCCGGTGTTGGCGACGGCGGCCAGACCGGTCAAATGGTACGGATAGACCGAGCCATCCACGACCTTTCCGACGGTTGAGCCCGCGCCGCGCGCGAACGTGTCTGCGTCGAGAAATTCCTTCCACATCGTGCCGAGATAGACCAGGTGTTTGGATTGGCCGAGATATTCCTGCGTGGCCTGCACCTCCCCGAGAACGGGGCTTTGCCTCATCCCGCCAAACAGCGGATGAAACGGCTCGCGCGGCATGAAATCGAGCGGACCGTTTTTGACCTGAACGATGACGTTGGGCTTGAACTTGCCGTCCAGAGCGGTGAATTCGATATAGGCCCGTTTGATGCGGTCGAGATCAACCTTTTCGTCGTAAACGAACGCCCGCCACATGACGATTCCCCCATAGGGCGCCAGCGCGTCGGCGAGGCAGTTGGCGCCGTCGGCGTGGGTGCGGCCATAGTCCTGCGGGCCGGGCTGGCCTTCGGAGTTGGCTTTCACCAGAAAGCCGCCGAGGTCGGGAATCAGCCGATAGATTTCGTCGGTCTTTTGGCCCCACCACCGGGCGACGGCGGGATCGAATGGATCGTTGCTCGCCAGGCCGCCGAGCTGTCGCGGGCTGCCAAAATTAACCGACAGATAAACGCGGATGCCGTATGGCCGCCAGAGGTCCGCCAAAGCGGCGACTTTGCGCAGATATTCCGGTGAGAGGATTCGCGGATCGGTATTGACGTTGTTCAGAACGGAACCGTTGATTCCGATCGACGCGTTGGCCCGCGCGTAAACGATGTAACGGGGATCGAGCCTGTCCGGCAACTCGTCCCAGCGCCACAGCGATTTCCCCGCGTAGCCGCGCTCGATGGACCCGTCGAGATTGTCCCAATGGTTGAGCAATCGAAGTTGAACCTTCGGGCGCTGCGAGATGGACAGCGGCCAGATCGGCGCGCCGGCCTGGATCAGGCGGAGAAAATGAAATCCGCCGTAGAGCGCGCCGATTTCCGTCTCCGAAGCGATCACCGTCCCCCGGCTGTTTCCCAGGCGCGCCGATCGAATAACAAATCCTTCCGGCCCAGCACCGGCGAGATCGGCATCCCAACCGAGATCGCCAACCGCCTCGGAAGTCTTCGGCGTACCCACCAGCAAAATTGATTCGCTGTCGGAAATCGAGTCGCCAAGCAGCGAGGGGAGCGCCGCCTTCAACTCATCGCGAATGATCTGGGCGGTCGGAGAATGACCCTGAACATCGACCCGGCCCACTTGGCCGCGGTATCGATCCGCAAGCCCCCCCAGCGGGGCATACCGCAGCCAAAGTTTCGATCCATCTTCGCCCATGGCCTGCATCAGTTTCCGATGCGGTGATAACTTTCCGGAGGACCCAGAAAGCTCGGTTTCACTCCGCCGAAATCCACGATCAGTTTTTCCAGAACCACCGCGGGATCGACCATCCAGAACTTCAGGACGTGATATCCGGGCGTGGCGACGAGGACCGGGACCTGAACCGACCGGATACTGTTTTTGACGGAACGTTCCCAATCCTGCGACGTATTGTTGGCCAGCGAGTCGATGACCCGCGGCTTCTGATCATCCATGGAGATGGCGAAGCGCAACCCCCGGCCGGGCGCGAAGGCCTGCGTCGGCGCGATCAGCGCCGACACCTTCGCGTCGCCGGCATCGAAAAGATACATCTTGTATTCCAGGCAAGGCGCGCCCAGCGGCGGATCGGTGCTGGACGAAATCGTCATTGCCGAGAGCGTGCGCCCATAGTCTGCGATCCGGTACCAATGCGAAGAATCGGAATCAATTTTGGCTGTGTAATGCTCGGCTTCGATCGACACGCAGCGGTCGGTCTCCACAAAACCGTCGAGAGTGTTCCGGGCGATCTCGCTGGGGTTGACGACGGTGAAACTGACGGCCACCGATTCTCCGCCCGGGCCGACGATGACGACGCTGCCGGGAATGCTCTCGCCCGCCGGCGCTTTGCTCCAGTCGATGCTGACCCAGAGCCGCACTTCGCGATCGACTGAGCCGCTGGTTTGGCTGATGACAATCCAGGGATCGCTGGCCGTGGCGGTGAAATTGAACGGCGTCTGTCCGCGATTGAAAACGTCGATGTACCGGCTCTGACGATTGAAGGCATCGATGTCGGGGAGCACCGCTTTGGCATCCTCGCCGGGCCATGCGGTCGTGGAGCTTTCGATCGCCACGCCCAGCTTGGCGGGCATGGGAACGTCAATCCTGACGACTTTGGGCATTATGTTTTTCTTCGGCTGCTGCCAGAAGGTGTAGCCGATGTGGGTTTGATCCATCATGTGGCCCCACTTGCCACCCGCCAGCGTACGATTGTAGTAATCCGAAAGTTCCTGGTCGGCCTTGAACAGCGCCTGTGCCTGGTCCGCCAGTTCGTTCGTGCCGGCCCGCCCCTGGGCGGCATACAGGTGATTCCTTCCAACGGTGATGTAAAGCTTGGCCACGATTGAATACGCTTTGGCGGGATCCACGACGAATTCGAAAAATGTGTCCCTGGCGTCATCCGGCAACTGATCCTGGATTTTCCGGGCGCCGGCGACCACGGCCGCGTAATCAGCCAGCACCTTGTCCGCTTCGTCGTAATCCACCAGGCTGAACGTATCCGGACCGAGAAGCTCCGGCTTGATTCGGCCGTTGTATTTCGAGTATCGCGAGATGAGGTCCGCGATTTCATCGGCATGCGCCGGTCCGAATTCCCGCGCGGCCCACAGCCGGGTGTATTCCATCAGGCCGTCGTTGTTCCATCGCCGCGGGTTCCATGCGAGGTTCAAAAAGAATTCGGTGGGAAACTCCACGTGTTTCAGATGGCCCACGTTCACGATCCAGATCCGGTCCGCGCCGTGGTCGTACGCGAGAGTCATCTGCTCCCAAACCTTGGAGATCGGATTGGTATCGATCCACTTGTAATTCCGCGGGCCGCCGACGTAATCAAAATGATAATACACTCCCGCTCCGCCGCTGCGATTCCGCTCCGCCGCGGTGGGCAGCCGGCGGATATTGCCCCAGTTGTCATCGCACCAAAGCAGCGTAATGTCGTCGGGAACGCGCATCCCCGCCTCGTAATAACCTTGCACTTCCTTATACAACGCCCAGAGTTGCGGCACTTTCGTGACATCGGGATTGGCCCGATCAGCAATGATCCGGCGCTGAGCGGCGACAATTTTCTCCAGCAGCGCCATGTTGGCCGCCATCCCGCCGGTCGATGCCATCGGTGTATCGATCTTGCCTCGCATCGCCACGGTGACGATGCTCTCGTAGTGATCGTTCCGTGTGATTCCCTCGTCCCAGAACGCCCGCAACTCTTGGGGATTCGTGGCATAATTCCACTGCAGGGGAGTGTAACCGGCCCGGCCCCACTCCTTGTCGGCGCGGAGCATCGGCTCGACGTGGCTGGTCCCCATCACGATGCCGTATTCGTCCGCCAGCTTCGGATTCAGCGGATCGTCCTCATTGAAGCACGCGTTCCACATCGCCGGCCAAAGGTAATTCGCCTTCAATCGAAGCAGCAGCTCAAAAATCTTTTCGTAAAACCGGTGGTTATACCCGCCGAAATTTTCATTCGCCCACCCGGTGAGATCGGGGTCTTCATCGTTGAGGAAAATTCCCCGGTATTTCACGGCCGGCGGACCTTGAACAAATTTACCGGGTTTGACGTAGATCGCGTCCTGGCGGCGAACAGGAACGTCTCCCCACCAATACCAGGGCGATACTCCAATCTGCTCGGAGAGATCGTAGATGCCGTAGATTGTCCCGCGCTTGTCGCTGCCGGCGATCACCAGGGCGCTGTCCACTCCCGGCAGCGGAGCGGGGACTACCTGGAGGAAAAAAGATTCCCACTTGCCCGCAATCGGAGCCGGATCAATCTTGCCCTCGCGGATCAGTCGATCGATCAACCGGCTCTTGCCGATCGTACCGATGATGATCGCGCGGCTTCCCAGTGTCCCCGTCTCGTGAACGATTGGAGCGGTGCAGCCCGTGACGCGTTCGAGGTCGGCCTGCAAATCGCCAACCGCGCGTACCACGCCGGCGCAATCATTCGTATCAACGTGAAGAGCGGACGCGGTCTTCGCCTCCGCGATCGCGAAACTGCCCGGACCCGGCGTCGTCTCAACATACCCCACCTGCCCGATACCGAAACATGCGTGCGCCAGCATGAGAAGGGAAAATCCAGCGATCAGAGAGGCGCGATCCAGCGTCATTGCTTGCCACTAGCGTAAGCGATTACTATCCGCAAAAATCAGCCGATCCGTACCGGCCAGCGCGTCTGCCTTCAGCTGAAGAAAAGACTACGCGATCTACGTTCGCGCCGCAAATCAGCGCGGACTCGCTCGCAGCTTTTCGCACTTTCGGTTCGTGCATGATGCCCGCGGCTAAAGGAATGACGGAAAGATGCGAAGGGCGCCCGGAAACGACAACCGTTTGTCCGCAAACAGAATGTGACCTCGGACAAACACACGATTCGTGCGGCCGCGCACGATGCCCAGACCGGTAAATCCAATTCTCATTTGTTCCAATGTTCAAATACCCGTTCTTTTTTGCGAACAAGCGAACTTACGAAGACGCATGGTCACGGAAGGTTGAGCCTACCCCCTGAGACGAGTCCAGCCGGAATGTTGGTATTTCCGCGATTTAGCGTTCCGGGCGGAGCACGACAAACCTTATGAATCGACGTAACCTTAGTTCTCGTTCTCGATTACACCGCCGACCGTGCCTCATACTGGCCATATTCCAGCCATTGCATGAAGGCATCCGGGTATTCATACTACTTCTCGCTGTGGTATCAACCGACATTTCCATCGTGAAAAGCGAGTTATTTCGCATTGTCGTGTTGGCGGCGTCAATCGGGATATATTGCCCATTGCCAGTCGAACATTCTCAACCGTATCGTGGCATTTGGAGGTTTCTACATGCTGCGACTGATTCTGTTTTGGGTGACTTTGGCGATTCTTTCAACCTTAATTTCTGGTAGTGGTATACTCTGTTGTCATCGTTTAATTTTCTTTTTCGCGGGCCTGTAGTCAGTCAGCCGATCGTCAAGCAATTCTTCTTCGCGTTCCAGCATCTTGACGAAATCGAGCATCGTCCAAACCTTGTCCGCAATCCCAGCCTTCAATGCTGGTGTCGTTTTGATCGTCGTGTGGATGCGGCAGAAATTGTAGTGGAAATAATAGAGCGCAACCGAATGGCCGCGGTTTTCGACCTTCTTTGAAAAGGCGTTTATCGACCGCGTGAATCGGCGATTGCTCATTCGCACCGTCAGGTTTTGCCGCTCGATATAGCTGCTAGAAACGTGGCCAATGTCCGGCGATCCGCAAACATCCTCGTGAGTAATGCTAATAACTTCCGGTGGGCCATATCGACCGGGACCAGACTTGTCGGGTCCGTAGACCTTCACAAGCTGGGCATAGCCGCTATGGTGAATGCATCGTCTCCGTTATCGACATCTTCGCATTGCTCGCAGAAGTCGACGGCTCGGGTACGACGCATTAAGCGGCCCAGATCTTCCGCGATAACTATGTCCAGCGTACCGGTTTCGATAAGCCTCTCCGCGTCCGCGAGCGCTACGCTATCGAGTCGCTCACCGCTTCCTTGACTGCGAATGATCTCGAACTCGACGGACTGACCGAAATTGTCATGAACATATCTTTTGCATTTTTCAATCTGCGTATCCAGGCTTCGCACATCCTGATGAACGGTGCTGATTCGGGCAATGATCAGAACCCTCAATACGCCCTTCTTTGCAATGATCGGATCTTGGATACGCACTGGGGACCTCGCGTTCCGCGAGGTGCCTGCATCGATCGGATTCATTTGTCCCAGTGGGACAAAACGCTTGGCAACAGGGGAGAATCCGTGACAACGGAAGGAAACGGGTGTTTAGCCGCAAGTGTTTTGCATGCGGAGGCTTGCGACGATAAAACGAGAGAGGACATCAGCTTGCGCCAAAGCCCTAGTGGACCGTCACCCTTGATTTTCTGGGTTGGGCGAGCGCGGTTACGATTCTGCCGTGTCGTTTTACCACGATCAAGGAGGATCGTTATGAATAAGCGGTATGTCATTCGGCTGGATGCTGAGGAGCGGCAGCGGTTGGAACGATTGGTCAAAGTTGGCAAGGTGGCCGGTTACAAGATCAGGCATGCCCATATGCTATTGATGGCGGATGTCGCCGGGCCGGCGATGACCGATGAACAGATCGGCCA
>Ga0302325_10025318_pt1 | contig 12329 bp, 13 predicted proteins | sample Palsa_T0_2_FD_201948 | JGI IMG/M metagenome (GOLD analysis project Ga0302325, IMG submission 201948) | Peat permafrost microbial communities from Stordalen Mire near Abisko, Sweden - Palsa_T0_2 | ecosystem: Environmental > Terrestrial > Soil > Palsa > Peat permafrost | place: Sweden: Abisko...
GGTGGGATCCCATCTGCGACCGGCTAGGCCTCGAAGTGCCGAGCGAACCATTCCCAGTCACGAATACGACTGACGAGTTCCGCGCAATGGTTGGGATGCCAGCGATCTCCTGACCGGTTCGGCGGGCCGCCCCGCCTCCGACAGTCTGGATTCAGGTTTGTGCACGGACCTCGACAGCATCGCCCCGTCCGCCACGACGCTGGCCTCCGCAGGGTGACCCACATCTGCCGGAGGGCCGCGCCTCAAGCCTCAATGCATGGGGGCAGTTTCGTGGCGCATTGAACGGACCGGTTAGTCAAGCCAGAACTGCCACAGGCGAGGATTCGACCGCACTGCTTGGTACTCCTCAAGGTCCTCGAGCGCCGGTCTGAGGTCGTTGCGAACTTTTGCGGCAAAGACCAATGCAAGGCGATAGTCAAATTCCTCTTTGGATAGTTGGCCCTTAGTGAAGGCTCGCTGAAGAACTCCCGCTGCACGATCTCTGGACTTGTCTCCGACGCGGAGGCGAGATCTGACCGAGCGTCCACCTTCAGAATGCGACTCGACCTGACCCACGGAGTTCATTCTATTTGTACGATCTGCCTGCTTGTTGTTGCAATGGATTGGGCACGTCCCGGCGAACTGGGTCACCCTAGATGGGGAAGCCGCACGAATACCCTGCACGTGTTGGGCCAGAGTTGTGCATCGCTTCGGGCCAGATTGTCCAGCCTCAACCAGACTCTAAGAACCTGCCCATTGATGAGAGAGTGGCACCCCGCGCAGGAGAGCAAGTGCAGGCGGAACGTCATGAAGTGCCCTCACGAGACAAGGAGCCACATGTCGAACGTGTCGCAGGGACATGGCTGGTGGATGGCATCGGATCAGAAGTGGTATCCGCCTGAGTCGCACCCCGGCTACCAACCTGTGCCGGCAGGCATTCCGGCGTATGGCTCCTATGCTGGCGGCCAGTCCTTCTCTCTGAATCCAAGCTCACATTCCTCGGGTGCTCCACCGCTGGCCGACTACGGACAGCGTCTCGGGGGCTGGCTGATCGACTGGCTCATCCTTCTCGTGATATGCGGTGCGGTCTCGGCGATCACCCATTCGTTTCACTACAGCCACGTCGCGACGAACTTCAACGGATTCTCTTCGAACAATCGAAGCTTTCGATGGGGTATGCCGGGAGCCCTCCTTTCCCCGCTGATTGTCGTTGTCTACGGGACACTGATGTGCGGCAGAGGTCGAGCGCAGACGCTGGGCATGATGGTGACCAAGACCAAAGCAGTGAAGGTCTCCACGGGAGCCCCCATTGGTTACCCCGCGGCTCTCGGGCGGGCCCTATTCGAGTGGTTCCTGGCCGCCGCCTTCTTCCTGCCCTGGGTCCTTGACGTGCTGTTTCCTCTGTGGGACACAAAGAAGCAGACGCTGCATGACAAAGTATCCAGGACGATCGTCATCAGAGCCGACCAATAGGACGGCCTACGGTGCTCGTCACACTCTGAGATCCCCACCAAGCCGGCGTTCCGGGGCAGGTGTCATTCGAACAGTCATATGGGATCGCCGTCCCAGGGCGGAACATCTGCAACAACCCAGACCTTCGTGTGAGGAATCACTCTCCTGAGAGCCAGAGAGACCTCCTTCTCGTCGATTCGCTGAAACGCTTCGGGAGACACGAGTATCACTTCCTCCGCCTCATCATCTTGCGCCTTGGCTCGGCGAGCGTCTGCGATGCCGTACATGGCAAGAATGGTCAGAACTTCACGTCGAAGCAATGGCTCCACGTTCACACCTTAAATCCAACAATGGCTCCCAGGGCCGGCGTACCGGGGCAATGTGCGCCAATCCTCCGACTAGCCTGAATTCGTGGTCGAAAGCGGTGACGACTGGGTAGTCGACTACATCCGTCGGGCCGGGACACTTCGTCCGATCGGGCGGGCGGAGGCGATTCAACTTGCCACCCTTGCTCAATCAGGGGACCGTGGCGCAGAACGGATCTTGTTTGACGCGAATCTTCGTCTCGTGGTGTATCTCGCCAAGAGGTATGTGCGGAATGATTCAATCGATCGCTTTTTTCAACTTGGCGAAGGTGGCCTCCGAGCGGCCATTGACAGATTCGAGCCGTCGAAGGGCTTTTCATTCACGACCTATGCGACATGGTGGATTAAGCGCAATACCGTTTACTTAAGCACTCAAGACCCTGACCTCGGGCTTGGGCGGTGAGGGCAGGCCACGGTGCTCGGGGCGCGTCACCATGTAGTTCGACATCTTTCGTTTGACCGTGCGTGGGTTGTTGCGCAGACGTCGTGCCGGGAGGATCTCGAAGAGCAACTCGGACGCAGCCTTGCGATGAGCGTCGTCAAGTACCTGAGGGGGAAAAACCCGGGTGCGACGCCGCGGTGCGACGCGCTACCCGGAGGGCCCGCGTGAAACTCAACCGGTCGGGGTCGGCGCGGGCACCTTGGGCGACCGAGTGCATGAGCCAGCGGATGGCGTAGTGCACGCACAAATATCCGTACGCCTCTTGGGTGACGCCGTCGGGCATCTTGGAGCGCAGCACCACGCGTGGACTGCGCTGGTGAGTCTTGAGCTCGTCGAGTGCGGTCTCGAACTCCCAGCGTTGTGGGTACAGAGCGGCGAGCTCAGCGGCCGGGGCTCTTTTGGGATCGACAATGGTGGTGAGGAGCCGGTAGGTAGTCTCCTCGTCGCGCTCTGCGGTCGGGGACGGATCGAGCTGGTATTCAATCACGCGCACCTCCAAGCCGTTGGTGCGGTTGCGGCGGTCCTTTTGGCTCCTCGGATAAATAGTAGAGAGGAACGAGCCGTCGGCAAGGCGCCGTTCGACGGGTACGACGAGGTCGGTCCTGGTCCGCCACAACAGGTCAGCTCCGGTTTCCTGGGCACTTTTCCACAATTCGAAGCTGAAGAAGCCCCGGTCGGCCAGAACCAGCATGCCCGAAAGGAACGACCCGAACAGGCCCCGAGCCAGCTGCCTTTCCGCGTCGGTGTACCTGCCGATGACGGCGTCGATGATGGCGTGGGTGCCGCATTCGGCCAGACCGACGACACGGATCTGGGGAAAGGCGCCCGAGCTGTTCTCGCGCTTGGACCCGGGCCGGCCGAAGGCCAGGTCGTTGGCCGCGGTGTCGGCGAGGTCGAGACAGGTCCCGTCGATGCCCATCAGTCGCCAGCTCTTATAGAACGATCCCTTGGTCCGTTTCGTCGCCAGCGGCACCGCACACTCGCGATAGAGCGCTTCGAGGGGTTCGGGCCCGAGCCGCGTCCGGGCCTTGAACAACGCTGCTTTGGTCGGAACGTTCCAGGCGCTGGCCCAGCCTCCTTCCCATGACAGCCCTTCCACCAGCATGCGCATGACTTCTTCGTAGGCACATTGGCTGAAGAGGGCGAGGCCGAGTACGTAGTAGACGACGACGCGGGCCGGGAGCAGACGTTGACGTTGCTCGGTGCGCCCGGTCTCTTTGACTATTCGGTCGACCAGGTCGGGCGGAAACACCCGGGTGAGCACGCCGATCGAGATGTGATCGGACAACCGCTGATCGGTCTCGGGCTTCACCCACCCGGCTCGGGGCACGGGCGCCAGAATAACACCCGTGTAGTCTTAAGTAAACGGTATTGGAGCTAGCCCGCCCCGGGGTGCAGGCTGTCCGTTTCCGCCAGGTCCAGTCCCGCGTCGGCCAGGGCACGCTCCAAGCGCGCCCGCTCCTCTTTGGGTTGGCCAAAGGATGCCGGCGTGGAGTCGACACCCATGACCGCACACAATGCGATGAGCGCGGCGTCATAGTTGACGTCGTAGGCCAGGCTCCGCTCCGCCGAAGGATGGGCGCGGCGGGCCGAGGCGAGCATCTGATCGCGGCGCGTGCGCGCCACGGCCAGAAGCTCCCCCGGTGCGCCCGCTCGCGGCTCGTCAGAGCTGAGCGCGGCGGATAGGAGGTGGACGTACATGGCCATTCAGCACGCGCCCGGGAAGGTGAAGTCCCTTCGACTCGGAGATCGCCGACCATCTCCACTCCAGCTCACCGCGTCAGCACGACCTTGACCGCGCCGGTGTCCGCAGCCCGCTCGAAGACGTCGTAGGCCTCCATGAAGTCGTGGAGGCCGAAGTGGTGGGTGGCGAAGCGCCCGGCGTCGATCTGACGAGATGCGACCAGACGGAGCAGTGTCGGTGTCGAGTAGGTGTCGACCAAACCGGTGGTGATGGTGACGTCCCGCGTCCACAACGACTCGAGGTGGAGTGTGGCGGGCTTGCCGTGCACCCCGATGTTGGCCACGTGACCGCCGGGTCGCACCAACTCGGTGCAGAGCTCGAAGCTCGCCGGCACGCCGACGGCTTCGATCGCCACATCAGCCCCCAGCCCGTCGGTCAGATCGCGTACGTAGGCAACGGCGTCCTCTCGACCGTTGTTCACCATCAGGTCGGCGCCGAAGAGTTTTGCCGCCTCGAGACGGGCATCGGCCAGGTCGATGGCGATGATCCGGCTCGGGGAGTACAGCTGAGCGCCGAGAATGGCCGAGAGCCCGATCGGGCCGGCCCCGACGACGGCAACCGTGTCGCCCGGCTGGACGTGCCCGTTGAGAACGCCGACCTCGTAGGCGGTCGGGAGGATGTCGGCCAGCATGAGGATCTCCTCATCGCTCGAACCTTCGGGCACGCGGTACGTCGAGGTATCGGCAAACGGGACGCGGACGTACTCGGCCTGCGTGCCGTCGATGAGATGCCCGAGGATCCAGCCCCCGCCTCCCAGGCACTGGCCGTAACGGCCCTCCCGGCAGTACCGACATCTTCCGCACGCGCTGATGCACGAGACGAGTACCCGGTCTCCCGGTGCGATCGTGGTGACCGCGGCGCCGACGGACTCGACGGTGCCGACGGCTTCGTGCCCGAGGATCCGGCCCTCGGTGACCTCGGGGACGTCGCCCTTGAGGATGTGCAGATCCGACCCGCAGATGGTCGCGCAGTCCACGCGGACGATGGCGTCGGTGTTGTCGTGGATCTGTGGCATCGGGACTTCGTCCCAGGCCTTGGAACCCGGTCCGTGATACACGAGTGCTCTCATGAGTGACTCTCTTTCTCTTTTGTCGATATGGCGTTGCGGCTAGCGATGATCAGGCGATTGGCGTTGCACGATGACCCGACCGGTGAGCTCGACCGGTGTGATCCCGATCAGGTTGAGGCGAGCGCCGCCGGCCCAGGGCTCGAGGTCGAGCTGGCCCACCGCCAGGCGCTCCTCGGGCTCTTCGATACGACGGGCCTGACCGCGTACGAGCACGCTCCAGCCCACGCTCATCTCCTCGTCGATGTGATCGACCTCGAAGGCGACGTCGCCGGCGATGTCGTCGGCCATGGCGTCCGAAGTGCGGAAGATGACGGCCCCACCGGCGAAGATGAAATTGACGGGCAGAGCCACCGGCCCTGAGCCGGTGGAGAACACGATGCGCCCTATGCCGCCGGCCAGAAGATGCTCCTCGCATTGTGCCGCGCTGAGATGCTCCAGCGTCGGGTGGGCTCCGGCCCGGCCCACGCCCGGCGCCCGATCCACCAGCCCGCCCTCGAGGGCCGATGGGGTGGTGTCGAGGGCCACCGCGACGCGGAACAACGAGCCGCCGGCCAGGGTGGCGTCGCTGCTCTGCTCGAAGTAGGCCAGGAACCAGGGGTCGATCCCGGCCCGCCGGGCCAGTTCTTCCGTGCTTAAGCCGAGCTCGGTGCGCCGATGGGTGACGCGACGGGCCAGATCTCCGGCGAGCGGTCCGGACGGTGGCGCCGTCGGCAAGGCCGTCGTCGAGCGGGAGTTCTCCGCTTGCGCTTTCGTCTCCGTTGAATCCTTGGTCGGTGTCGTCGATGTCATGACGCCAGTCTGCGACTCGCCTGACCTACTCCCTAGAGCACAAGGTCCCACGCGCCGGTGACCTTGGTCCCTACGTGGTCCCACCTCAGAAGGCGCAAGGTGGGACCGCAGAGAACCTCTCTACAGAAGGAGCAACCATGCAGCGCAAAATCTTCGATGTTCTGGCAAGTGCCGGCGGTCTGGTGATGGTCGTCGTCTTAGTCGTGGCAGGGGGACTCCTCATGTGGGGTTACTCCTTCACGACGAACAGCGTCCACAACCAACTGGCTCAGCAGGACATCGTGTTCCCGACCAGGGCGGAATTCGCCCAGGCCAAAGCGGGCACCGAGATCACGCCCGGCATGTTGCCGTACCTCCTCAAGTACGCCGGGCAGCCGCTGACCACGGGAGCGCAGGCGGAGGCATACGCGGATCACTTCATTGCGGTCCATCTCAGCGAAATGCCCCTGGGCGGCGTCTACGCCAGTGTCAGTGCCGCTTCGAGGGCGAACCCGACGAACAAGGCGCTGGCCGCCGAGGTCGGAACGTCCTTTGAAGGTACGACCCTGCGGGGACTGCTCTTGGAGGCCTACGCCTTCTCTGAGTTCGGCTTGATCGCCCTGTGGGCCGCTATTGCCGCCTTCGTCCTGGCCGGTGTCATGGCCCTCCTCGTCGCCTTCGGGTTCTGGCACGCCCGGCGGACTCCGGCAGACGCCGAGCTCGCCGTCCATGTCGAAGCCGAGCGGGTGCTCGTAGCGACCTGAGGCACGCTCCCTGAGGATCCGAACAATCGGCACCCGTGGCTCTACCCGATCCAGCCTTTTTGGGTCGGGTAGAGCCGCGCCGGGAGGACGACGGTGAGGCGAAAGGCTTGCATCGAGCCTGTTCACACGGCAGGCTGGGCCCCAGATGACCTCTGAACCTCCGTACTCCGAAAATGGTGGTTCGAACGGAAGGGGTTCCGGAGGCGGTCATACCCCGGCTGCGATCGCACCGGTCCGGGCGCTCGTGGTCCTCATCCTGTTCATCGTGGGCGCCGTCACCCTGGTTGCCGTCGGGACGCGCCCCCCGGTGAGCGGCAGCGCCGTCACCCCGCCGTCCACCACCGCCTCCACCACGACGACGACGGTGAAGGGCAAGGCCGCACCCACCACGACCACCACCACCGTTGCCCATAGCTCGGTCAGCGTCGTGGTGGCCAACGCCACGGAGACGAACGGATTGGCGGCGCATTTCACCGCCGTTCTGGCCGCGCAGGGGTGGGCCATGCAGACTGCGGCCGACGCTGCCACGACCGAGGCGGCCAGCGCGGTGTACTACGCCGCCGGCCAGCAGGCCTCGGCCACGACCATCGCCACGACACTCGGCCTCAAGCCGACCGCCGTCCAGCCGTTGACGACATCGGTCCCGGTGACCGGAGCCAGTGGTGTCGACGTGGTCGTGGTCATCGGGGCCGATCTGGCCTCTCAGGCCGGTACCTGATCCCGCACCCGTCATGGGTGCGCTGCCGCAGATCCTGCTCCCCCTCGCCCGGGACCCCGCCCACGCGGCGCTGTGCCTCGACTTCGACGGCACCCTGTCCGCCATCGTGGAGGACCCGGTAGCCGCGCGCCCGTGGCCGGGGGTGCCTGAGCTGTTGACCGAGCTGGCCACCCGGTTTGCCCGCGTCGCGGTGATCTCCGGCCGCCCTGCCGGTTTCCTCCACGAGGTCCTGGCCTCGCCACCGGGGGTGGAGCTCATCGGTCTGTACGGGTTGGGCCATGTCGGTCCCGACGCCCGGCCGTGGGAGCCGGTGATCGCGGCTGCGGTTGCGGCAGCCCGGGCCGAGGCGCCGCCGGGCGTCTACGTCGAGCCGAAGGGACTCACGGTGACGCTGCACTGGCGGCACGCTCCCGAGACCGGTCCCTGGGCGACCGCGTTCGCGGCCCGCCAGCACGAGGAGCGGGACCTGCGGGTCTACCCGGGTCGCATGTCCCTCGAGCTCAGGCCCCCGCTCAATGTGGACAAGGGCACGGTCGTCCGGTCCCTGGTGGGCGGCATGCGGGCCGTTGCGGTATTCGGGGACGACCTCGGCGACCTTCCGGCCTTTGCTGCCGCGGCGGAACTGGCGGCGCAGGGAATCGCCGTGGCGCGGATCGCCGTCGTCGACCGCGAGAGTGCAGCCGAGGTGGCGGCGCAGGCCGATCTCGTGGTCGAGGGACCGGCTGGCGCCGTGGGCCTTCTCGACGAGCTGGTGCGCGCCGCCGCAGTCAGCGGCTGAGCGGGTGGCCGGCGGCGAGCTGGTCGCGCAGCCAGTCCGAGGCGTTCCGTGACAGCACGACGGAGCGCAGGCGGCTGGCCCGGCTGGCCCGCTCCGCCGGATCCATCGAGAGCGCGCGGTCGAGCGCATCGGCCGTTCCCGACACATCGAAGGGGTTGACGCCGAGCGCGGCGTCGGACAGCTCCTCCCAGGCGCCGGCCTCTCGGGAGAGGACGAGCACGCCGTCGGCTCCGTTGAGCAGCGAGCCCTCCTTCGCCACCAGGTTGAGCCCGTCTCGTACGGGGTTGACCAGCAGCACGTCGGAGATCGTCAAGGCGGCCAGCGAGCGGGGGCGGTCGTCTTCCATATGGAGGATGATGGGAGTCCAGGTCGGCGTGCCCCAGACCTGGTTGATCCGCTCGGCCGTATGCGTCACCTCGGCTCCGTAGGCGAGATACTCGGCCAGCCCCTGCCGCGACGGGTACACCAGTGCGACGTGCACCACCTGGTCGCGCCAATGCGGGTACGCCTCCAGGAGCTCTTCGAACGCCAGCATGCCCCGCACGATGTTCTTCGACGGTTCGACCCGGTCCACCCGCAGGACGATGCGCCGCCCTCCGGTCTGAGCGCGCAGGGACTCGACGGACCGGGCGCACTCAGCACTGGCCGCCTCGGCGAGCAGGCCCTCGTTGTCCGAGGAGAGCGAGGAGGCGAACGACGGGGGAACGCCGGCGCCACCGGCCAGCGCGGAGAGGGCCGGGTCGGCATAGCAGGCCCGGAAGCCCTCCTCCCAGCGGTGGGCGTGAAACCCGCAGGCGGTGAATCCGGCCAGTCCCGCCAGCAGCTCCCCGGCGGCGGCATCGGGGAGGACGCGCAGCATGTTCGGGTCGGCGAAGGGGATGTGGCAGAAGTGCACGGTGTGCAGATCGGGTCTCTCGTCGGCCAGCATCCGGCCCAGGAGGGAGAAGTGGTAGTCCTGCACGAGGACCGTCGAGTTGGCTGGCGCCCGGTCGACCACGGTGTCGGCGACGGACCGGTTGTAACGGCGATACCCCTCCCAAGCCTCCCGCCAATGCCGGTCGAATCGGGGCCGGCGGGGGAGATCGAAGAGATGGTGATGGCAATACCAGAGCGTCGTGTTGGACACGACGTCGTAGGCGGCCCGGTAGGTCTCGTCGTCGACGACGACGGGGAGCAGCGTGAACCTGTCGTCGACCATGGAGCCCTCCGCGACGGCGGCGCGGTCGGCCGCGCTCATGGTCACCGAAACCCAGGTGGCGCCCGTGCCGGCCAGCAGCGGTCCGATGGAGGAAACGAGCCCGCCACCGCCCGGGACCGGCTGCAAGGCGCCGTCAGCGTCGAAGCGGAACGAGAGCGGGCCCCGGTTCGAGACGACCATGCAGTCGTCCGCGGGGTCGGTCACGCTCCGGGCTGGCACGCCGCCGGCCGGCACACCACCGCCGGTGTGTTCACGACTGGAGCCGGTCGCCGGCGCGCGAGAGGGCGGCCCGCAGGACATCGGTGGCTTGGGGTCGCAGTTCGTGCAGGGGCCGATTGCGGTGGATCCGTACCCCGAGGTCGACTTGGGCCAGGGCCCCGGGGCCGAGGAGCCGGGCCACGTCGATGAGCAGGCCGAGCTCCACGCCGTAGCCGTCGGCGAAGCCCGTCTTCTCGAAGACCCATCGATGGGCCGCCGTCTCGCCGGCCAGGGGTTGTCGTACCTCGGACAACTCGGGGAACAGCAGTTCGAGCACCGGTCGGGCCACCAGCTCGGTGACCCGCCCACCACCCGTCGGATCGCCGTGCAACGGCCGGGTGTAGAAGCCCTTGACCAGCGCGGTGTCATCGAAGAACAGGAGCGGTCCGAGCATGCCGGTGACAAAGGCGGGCGTCGTGTTGGCCACATCCGCATCGAGGAAGACGACGACGTCGCCGCCGGACGCCGCCAGTGCGGCCGCCATGGCCTGCCCCTTGCCCCCTTCCGCTTCGACGCCCCGGACGACCCGCGCGCCGGCGTCGGCCGCCTGCTCCGCCGTATCGTCGGTCGACCCGTCGTCGAGCACGATGACCTCGTCCACCAGGCCGTTGCCGCCGGCAGAGGCGAGGAACGGCTGCACCACGGCCCGGACCACCGAGCCCACGGTCGACCCCTCGTCCCGGGCCGGAATGCACACGGAAACCGTTCGGCCCGCCTTGGCTTCGAGCACCTTGGCCGACGGAAAATCCCCGTGGTGGAAGGTGCGCGGACCCACGACTCCTCGGTCTTCGTGTTCGGGCATGCCGGGTGCATCGTACCTGCCGCCCGGAGGACCTAGACGGGCCGCTGGCCACCGGTGGTGTGCAGGCGCTACCATTGACCCCATCATCCAGAGCGACTGAGGGACGGGCCCGTTGACGTCGCGGCAACCGTTGCACTCCCTTGCGGGGGCAACAGGTGCCAATGCCCGATCGATGAGGAGGACCGATGGTCGATTTTGTCACTGGGCTGCGTTGTCGGGAATGTGCGCGCTCGTTCCCCGCTGAGGCGCTGCATGTCTGCGACTACTGCTTCGGGCCGCTCGAGGTGGCCTACGACTATGAGCGCATCGCCGCCACCATCACCCGGGAACGGATCGAGCAGGGCCCCCGGACCATCTGGCGCTATCGGGACCTGCTCCCGGTGGGCGACGACAACCCTGTCGACCTGGGCGCGGGCTTCACGCCCCTGGTGCGGGCCGACCGGCTGGCCGCCGAGCTCGGCCTGGACGAGCTGTGGATCAAGGACGACACGGCCAACCCGACCGGGTCGTTCAAGGACCGCGTGGTTTCCGTCGCCCTGACCAAGGCGCGGCAGCTCGGCTTCAAGGTCGCCGCTTGCGCGTCCACCGGCAATCTGGCCAATTCGGTCGCCGCCCACGCGGCACGGGCCGGCATGGAGTCGGTCGTGTTGATCCCGTACGACCTGGAGAAGGCCAAGGTGACGATGACCACGGTCTACGGGGGCACCGTGATCGCCGTCGAGGGCACCTACGACGACGTCAACCGGTTGTGTGCCGAGCTGACGAGTGAGCGGCCGAGCTGGGCCTTTGTCAACGTCAATGTGCGCACGTACTACGCCGAGGGCTCCAAGACCCTGGCCTTCGAGATCGCCGAGCAGTTGGGTTGGCAGGCCCCGGACCATGTGGTGGTCCCGATCGGCTCGGGCAGCCAGCTGACCAAGGTGGCCAAGGGCTTCGCCGAGTTGGGCCAGGTCGGGCTGCTCGACGAGGCGCCCCACGTGCGGGTGTCCGGGGCCCAGGCGGAGGGGTGTTCGCCGGTGGCGACGGCCTTCGCCCAGGGATCCGACGCCATTCGGCCGGTCAAGCCCAAGACCATCGCCAAGTCACTGGCCATCGGCAACCCGGCCGACGGGTGGTACGCCCTGCAGACCATGCGGTCGAGCGGGGGCTCCTGTGCCTCGGTCACCGACGACGAGGTGCTGGAAGCGATCGGGCTCCTGGCCCGGACCGAGGGCATCTTCGCCGAAACGGCGGGCGGGGTGACCATCGCCGCCCTGGCCAAAATGGTCGCCTCGGGCGCCGTCCGGCGCGACGAGCGCGTGGTGGCCCTGGTCACCGGGCACGGGCTCAAGACGGTGGAGGCGCTGGCCGACCACACGGGACCCACCGCGACCATCTCGCCCACCCTGGCCGCGTTCGATGCGGCGCTGTCACCCCACTGAGCCTGCAACCACCCGAGCGCACAACGGTGAGCTCGTAACCACCAGAATGCACCGAGGAGACGTACCGATGAGCTTGACCATCCGCATCCCGACCCAATTGCGGTCCTTGACCGGCGGGTCGGGCGAGGTCGACGTGGAGGCGGCGAACGTCGGGGAGGCGCTCAAGGCTCTCGACGCGGCGCATCCGGGCCTGGCCGATCGCCTGTTTGACGACAACGGCCAGCTCAGACGCTTCGTGAACGTATTCCTGGCCGACGAGGATGTGCGCTTCCTCGACGGCCTCGATACGCCCGTTGCAGCCGGACAGACCCTCTCGATCGTGCCGGCGGTCGCCGGCGGCTGAACGGTTGAGCAGGACTTCGTGATCCGCTCTTGCGCGCGGCGGCTGGGCGTGGTTTCCTATTAGCACTCGACAGGTTAGAGTGCTAATGGTCCTCGATGGGCCCAGCAGAGCGATGGAGGAACACACCAGATGGCCAAGTTGATCGCCTTCCAAGAGGAAGCCCGGCGCGGACTCGAAACCGGCATGAACAAGCTGGCGGACGCCGTGCGTGTCACCCTCGGCCCCAAA
>Ga0302325_10025319_pt1 | contig 12329 bp, 9 predicted proteins | sample Palsa_T0_2_FD_201948 | JGI IMG/M metagenome (GOLD analysis project Ga0302325, IMG submission 201948) | Peat permafrost microbial communities from Stordalen Mire near Abisko, Sweden - Palsa_T0_2 | ecosystem: Environmental > Terrestrial > Soil > Palsa > Peat permafrost | place: Sweden: Abisko...
ATGGTGTTGAAGCCCGCCGAGGCGATTTCCAGACGATAGTTATTGATGGGAACGCTATTGAAGCGAAAACTGCCGTTGGCGTCGGTAACCGCCATTTGCTCGAAGCCGGTGACCGGATTGGTGAGCCGTACTTTGGCGCCGGCGATGAAGGCGCCGGAAGGGTCGGTCACCTGGCCGCTGACCGTGCCGCTGTTGATGGATTGTCCGAATGCAGAGACGGCCAGGAGCGCGGCCATCGAAGTAATTGCCCGAAGCAACTTCACCATTTCATTATCGCGGACACGCATCTCCCGTATTCCACATCATGGACTTGTGACGCTGCTATAATCGATTGAGTTACTGTGACTTTTGTCTGTTCTCCATGCGCCCAAGGTTTGCGGCACTCGGCTAAGTTTGTGCAGATCCTGTTTGTGCCGATCCTGCCTTTGACGATGGCGGGGGCTACTCAATAAGCAGGATAATGCCGCGGTATTTCACCCTGCAACAGGCCGAAACACTGCTTCCCGACGTGGCATCGGCGATTCGCGGGGCCATCCTTCTGAAGTCGGAATACGACCAGAGTGAAGCGGAGTGGCACGGCATGTTCCAGCGGATAGCGGTTATGGGCGGCGTGCGGATCGATCGCGCTCGAGCGCTGGAACAAAAAAACCGCCGTGAGAAGGCTGCTGCCGCTCTGAAACAGGCCGTCGGAAAAATTCTCGAGTTCGGTTGCGTGGTAAAAGATCTGGATGTCGGGCTGATCGATTTTCCGACGCTGTACCAAGGCCAAGAGGTTTACCTGTGCTGGAAGCTGGGTGAAGCCGGCATCCAATTCTGGCATGGCGTAACGGAGGGATTCCGGGGCCGCAAGCCGATTGATGCGAGGTTTCTCGAACAACACCGGGGTGGGCAGCGGGGCGAGTTGCCAAACTGAATGTGCGAAAATTGGGGAATTGTCACGGGGCGGCGGAGTGGCTGGCGCCCTGTAGAATCGCATGCTGCTGAGTAGAGAATTCATTAGCTATCTGTCGCGGCAATTGGTGAGACGGATGACGCCGCAGATCATCGAGACGAGCAGCGCCGCATCGGCCGCCGAGATGATCGGCCATTTGATCGAAGAAGAACTGCAGGTGGAGGACCGGCTCAACGACGAAGTGCGCGATTTGCTGAGCCAATACAGCGATTACATGCGGCGGGAGAGCGTGAGCTATCAGGATATGTTCCGCCGGATCAAGAACACGCTGATTTCGCAGCGCAAGGTAATCCGGGCGTCGGGCCGGGATACGGGCGACAACATGAAGCTGTCGCGCGACAAAATTAACGATATCTCGCACAAGCTGGTGGCGGCGTTTCGCAAGTCGCGGGAGTTCCGTTTGAAGAAGGAGCCGAACGATGTGCGGCTGGAGGTGGTACACTCCATGACCGAATTGCTGGGCGTGGAAGAGAAAGTGGACCGCGCGGCGCGCACCAAGATCCGCTCGCAGAAAAAAGAGATCCCGGAAGGCACCGAGGAGTGGGATCTGCTGCACCGGCGTTATTACGCGGAAGAATTGAAGAAGTTTGGAATCGATCTCTCGCGCTAAAAAGCCGCGTGCTGTGGCGTTGGCACTGGCATCGCATCCCGGTTGGGAGGACGTGCGCGCCTGCGCTACTGTGCGGAACCGCGAACGGGAACCGGGTTTGCAGATGCGCCGTAATACGACGGAACGGTCACATCACAGAACGGGGCGGTCATTCGAGTTCAGCTAGCAACGAATCCAGAGCAGCATCTACCCCAAGCGCCGATCGCCGAGCCATCTCGTAGAGCTCCTTCATCAGGGCGTACGCTTGTACTGCAGGGAACGCCTTCTTGACATCAACGTCACTGGCGCTTTCGAGGACCGTTCCAAATGCATCTACAATCGAGACAATGTAATCTTCACCTCCACGACCTTGAGCAGTTGCCAACCTCAAGACATAGCTGGGGAGAGCGGTCTGAAAGACGTCCGATCGGCCTGTTTGTTCCACTGAATCTCCCCCGCTTGAGTCTTCGCATAAAGCCTTTGCACAATTTTCAAAATCTTTTCTTCAGTTTTCATCTATGATCCAATCGCTTGCTGAACGGCTATCAACACGGTAGTAAGCTTGTCGCTTTGCTCCGTCGCTAGTTTGTTTAGGGCTGCTACATCCTTGGGCGTCTCCTTCGCGGCGAGCGCCACTTCGACAATTTCCGCAATTACCTTGAATTGCTCCACGCAACCTTGAATCGATGCCCTGTGGCCCCTCGAGAGCACCGGGGTATTCCCTTTAACTGCAACAGCCGCCTCCGAATCGAGAAGTATCGAATAGGCATGGCATCCCACGCCCCAAACCGTTGCAATTGCTTAATCTCTTCGATATCACTCATCAGGGTTGCAAGATCAACTGCCCCACTCTGTTGGGACTGATCCCATTTCTGCCGCAGGTTGCCCGGTCACGCGGCGTTCGCCGCGCTTCATTAACGTCAGGTACTTTAGCCCTAGCTTGCAGCAAATGCTAAAGCGCTCATCGACCGTACTAGGGCGACCACCTGAGAAAGCCTCGATAAGTGCTTTACCGTATAGAGAAACACCCTCGGGAGGTATTCACTTATCCCCTGGGAGGGCCGATTACTCGCATATGCGATGCCTGTACTGCGGCAAGGAGCTGGCGCTGCTGAAAAGACTGCGGGGAGGAGGCGATTTTTGCTCCGACGCTCACAAGCAAAGCTACCAGGACGAATACGACCGGCTGGCGCTGAACCGCCTGCTCCAGGCTCAAAAGAAAGGGCAAACGGTTAGCTCGCCCGCACAGGGCGCCGTGCTGCCGCCCAGCGTTTCGGTCGCCTTGGAGGAGCCGGTACCGGATGATACGGGCAGGAACGCGACCGATCCAGCCGCAGAGGTTCAGGTGCTCGAAGTAGCCCTGAGGGAAGCCTTAGCACCAGCCGTACCCCCGGCGTCGATCGATTCGGCTGCCGCGGAGGAATCACCCGCGCACCAACCGCCTCACGCGAGAGGTCTCAGTAAACTCCCGCTAGGTGCGGAGCCTGAGCCCGCCAACTCGGCCGGGTTCCTGTTCGAAAGCCCTGCACTCGCTTCTTTAGCAGGCCAGACACCTTACTTAGAACCATGGATGGAGCTTTCGCCCGGCCCGGCCATGTCGGAATGGCAGATCCAGAATGGCGCGCTCAGCCTATCCTGCGCGGAACGGTTATCGCTCGATCTGCCGCCAAAAGTCTCCTCCATTGAAAATACCGTTTGCGCTGCCGATTTATCGCCCCAAGCGTTCGCGGCCGCGCAACCCAAGCTTGCTGTGCTGCCGGTTGGAAACGCCAAGAAAATCGCGAAAGCCGATCGATTCCCCGCGGGCAGTGCGATCGCGATCGATATCGAGCCAAGCCGCGTTGCCCCGGATGCCGACCGAATTTTGATGCAAGCCTTGCGGTGGGAGAGCAGCGCCCTGTACGGCGATTCCCGGCTGCTGGAGCTGTCGCCGACGGGCATCGATTTCCCAGCCCAGGATTCCGCCGTTGTGGTGGTGGCTGGCGCCCCCTACCCGTTGGCTGAAGCCCCGTACGATGCGTCCCTCAACTCCGGCCTCGAAAAATCTGCCGGGGACGACCGCCCTCGGGCATCGCTCGAAGCGTTGTCCCGTCTCCATCGGGAACTTGTCGAACAAGAAGCGGCGGACGCGCCACAGGGCAATGACACGGTGGAGATAGCCGCGGAAGATCTCCGGAGCAAAGCGGAAGCCCCGGAGCCCCAAGCCGGAGCCTCGAAGCAAAGGCCCACGGTGGAATTGTTCGAGATCTCGATCAAGACCTTTCCTCCGGCCAAAGCTGCGCTCCTCGAAGGCCACGCACTCCCCAGCCGCATCGCTCCCCTGTTGCCGCGCTTGAAGCTGTTGCCCTTGCGTCCAAAGGTTGCGCTGGCCACTGGCTATGTCCCGCCTTCGAACGCCGAGGCTCCTTCCGATCTCAAGCCGGGCCTGGCCGAAGACGCCGCTGTGGCCACTCCTGCTCCGTGGAAGGCTGTGGCCACCGGCGAACCGGCCGCTCGTTTCACCCAGCCCAAACAACCGGCCAAGCCGGCGCAAACCGTCGCCGCCAAAAACATAGAGCCGCGAACGCCCTCAGGGCCGCAGGGGGAATCCGTGCAAAGCGACACAACGCAGCCGGCAGCCGTGGCAGAACCCAACGCCGCTGGTCCCAACGTTACCGAAGTGGCGCCGGCTCCCGCGGTTCCGTTTGCGACGGGCACACCCAGAGTGGACCAAGCGCCCAATTTCGGCATCGCTCAACCCACCGAAGCCTCTTGGCACGGTTCGCTCAAAGTTAAGCTCGGGGTCGCAATTCTATTGCTGGTTGGGGCTTGCACCTATTTCTTGGGCTGGGGTGGCGGCAAGCCCGGCAAGCTCATTTTGAATCCAGCGGCCGCCGGCGATGGCTCCGGTCCCAGCATCATTATAGGCGAAGGGGGCTGGGTGGAAGGCTGGGCCGGGGACCCCAGCGGTCTGCACGCCGGCCGGCAGATCACCATTTATCGGCCGTCGTTGAAGTTGTCCGATTACCGGCTGGAGTTCAAGGCCAGCATGGATTCCAAAAGCATCGGGTGGGTTTTCCGCGCTTCGGATCCAAACAATTATTACGCGATGAAACTGATGACGGTCTCTTCCGGGTTATCTCCCAAGGTGGCGCTGTTCAAGTACCTGGTGGCCGCTGGAAGGCAAACCCAAGTGGGGCGCGTGCCGATCGAATTGGCGGTAGGGTTGGATACCGTATTTGACGTTCGCGTCGATGTTCGCGGCCCCCAGTTCACCACCTACCTCCAGGGCCAGCAGGTGGACAGTTGGACCGACGACCAGTTGAAGACCGGCGGCGCGGGCTTTCTGAAGGAACGCGAGGAGAGCGGAAAAGTGAAATCGGTGGCGATCCGTTACCTCAAGGGCGCCGCCAAGTAAAACAAAAGGGTTGCATGGAACAGACAAACGATCAGTGGCTTTGGTTTGTGGACGACGAGTTGGTGGAGGCGCTGGCGAGGACCGATGTTCTGGACGCCAAGAGCGAAAAGCGCCCGATGCAATCGGCGGCGCTCGCCAAGGCGCTGGCGCTCAATATGGACGGCAAAACGGAGCAGGCGCTGCGCGAGGTCCGCGACGCGATCGATGGCGGTGAAGACTTGCCCGAACTGGCATGGACCAAGGCGCACCTCGAGTTCCAGCTCGGCCATTTCGAAAACGCGCTCGAAGACTATCGGAAGGTGCTCGAAGCGCAACCCAGCCACAAGTCCGCGACCTACAATGCGGCCCTCTGCCTGGAAAAGTTGAAGCGGTATGAGGAGGCCATTCCAGCGTTCCGCAACGCGGCCCAACTCGATCCGCTGCTGGCCGAAGCGATTCTCGGCGCCGGGGTTTGCGAGCTGCATCGCAAGAGCCCCGAAAATGCGCTGGCTGCCTTTGAAGAATGCCTGACGGTGCAACCCGGCAACAGCCGGGCGGTGTACGGGAAGGCGGTCGCGCTGCATCTCCTGAACCGAATTGAGGAGGCCATGGGGTTCTATCAAGAGCTGCTGCCGGACAATTCCACCGACACCGAACTGGTCACCAACATGATCCGTGTCGCCCTGGCTCAGGGACAGCACGATCGGGCGCGCGAATATTCCGAAAAATTGCTCCGCCTGCGTCCGAACGCTCAAGCCGGACTCACGGGGATGATTGCAGCCGCGATGGGCCGCGGCGACTACAAGTCCGCTGCCCAGCTTGGCGCGCAACTGGTGAAAACGGCCTCCAGTTCCTTCGAAGCCTGGTTCAACCTGGGCGTGGCGTACCAGAAGACCAACCGCTTGGAGCAGGCCGGGCAAGCCTACGCCGAAGCCTTGAAGCTGAAGCCGGACAGCGCGCTGGCGTACGCCAATCTGGGCGCGGCTCTGCAGGAGCGCGGGGATCAGCCCGAAGCGCGCAAGGCTTACGAACGAGCGCTCAACCTCGATCCCGATAATCCCACCGCCTTGTGGAACTTCGCGATCGTGCAGGACCGGCTTGGCAACCCGGCGGAAGCCGAAAAATGCATGGAGAAGCTGGTGCAGGTTGAGCCGGAGCGCCAGGAAGCCTGGTTTCGCCTGGGCTATATGCGCCTGCTGCGCGGGGACTCGGCCGGGAGTATCCAGCCGTTCGGCGTCTGCGTCGGTAAGCGGCGCGATTGGCTGGAGGCGCTCATGAATATGGGCTTAGCGCAGAGGCGTTTGGGCGACCTGGAAGCGGCCAAAGCTTCGTTCACGCTGGCCGTCGAGCATCATCCGCAGTCCACCGAAGCGCTCCGCGCGCTCTCGGCCGTCGCCGTGGATCAGGGCGACTACGCGCTGGCTTTGGAGGCGGAGGCCAAGCTCGATGGGTTGGGCGAACGCATTCCGGAGTTGAACTACAATATTGGCGTCCTGTTGCAGCAGGCTAACTTACAAGAGGACGCCGCCCGCTCCTACCGCCGGGCCACGGAAGAGAAACCGGATTTCGCCGAAGCGCTGCTCAACCTGGGCCATGCGCTGGTAGCGCTGGGGCAGGAAGACGAAGCTCGCGGCTGTTGGCAACAGGCGGTGCAAGTGAAACCGGAGCTGGCGGAAAAGTACTTTAAATGAACCTCTACCTGTTTTTCTCGCAGTTCATCGCGCTTGGCCCAGAGTGAGGCGTCGTACTCGACAGGTCCGCTAACTAGATTGGCGGTCGCTGTCTCCTCCCTTTCCGCATAGGAACCTCAATCGGAATCTCTGTTGCGCTCCCGCTCCAGGTTTCGAAACCAGCATCTGTGCCGGCCGTCTTGCGACACATTCCGCAAGCTTGCGTTGATCGTGTGCTGTGGCAACAATTCCGTTGGAAGAAAAAGATAGGCCTCAAAGGCAGCTACGTCGGTGGCGAGCAACTCCGCGGTTCGGCCATCGACGCGTTCGGTCCATGCGCCCGGCCCGGCGGATGGACCCCTCACTTCGTGACCACGAGCGCTTCCAGTTCCGCCCAGCGAGCGTAAAGATCCTCCACCCGGCGCTGCGCCCTCTCCATTTTTTCGTAGGCTTCGGCCACGCGCCTGGCATCCGATGCGAAGGCTTCGAGATCGCGCTGGCAGGCGGCCAGCTCCTGTTCGGCTTCCAGGATTTTTGCCTCCATACCATCCCACTCGCGCTGCTGCAAGTAAGATAGCTTCTTCCTCGGTTCGTCCGCGGAAACAGTGGGCCTGGATTCCTTCCCGGGAATTTTCTCAATGGCCGCCGGCTCGCTCCGAAAGGCTTCCCACTGCGAGTAGTCGGCGAAGATACCGCCGGCGCCGCCATCCAATCCGACCACGACTGTAGAGACGCGGTCCAGCAAATAGCGGTCGTGACTGACTACCACCAGGGCGCCGGGAAAATCGAGCAGACTGTCTTCCAGGACTTCGAGCGTCGGAATATCCAGGTCGTTAGTGGGTTCGTCGAGTAACAGCACATCGGCTGTGGTCAGCATCAGCCGCGCGATCATGACGCGCGCCCGTTCGCCGCCCGAGAGCCGCGACACCGGCATGTCGAGCTGGTCGTCGCGGAAGAGGAAGCGCTTAGCCCAGCCCGCGACATGGATAGTCCGGTCGCGATAAATCACCATGTCGCCTTCCGGACAAAGGGTGCGGCGCAGGCTGGTATCCGGGTCCAAGTGGGCGCCGCGGTCCTGCGCGAAGCTCACGATGCGCAGTCGATCCGCGCGCCGGATGGTCCCTTCGTCGGGCTGGACCGCGCCTTCCATAAGCTTGAGCAACGTGGTCTTCCCGCTGCCGTTGGCGCCGACCAGTCCGATGCGGACGCCGGGGGAAAGAACCAGATTCAGGTTTTCGAAGAGCCTGCGCCCGCCCAGCGTTTTAGCGATGCCTGCGGCTTCGATCAGCCGCTTGGTCTTGCGGTCGGACGCGGTGAAATCGATTTTGACGGCGCCGGTTCGGCTGCGCGCGCCGGCAGCCGAGAATTCATCGATGAGGCGGCCCGCGGAATCGATTCGGGCGCGCGATTTTCCGGTGCGGGCTTTCGGTCCCCGCCGCAGCCATTCGATTTCGCGGCGCACCTTGGTGGCGAGCGCGTCCTGCTGCTTGGCCTGCGCTTCGAGAAAATCCTCGCGCTTCTCCAGGAACTCGCTGTAATTGCCGGTCACCTGGAATGCGCCTTGCGGATAGACGCGGTTCACTTCCACCATCTGCGTGGCCACGCGTTCCAGAAAATAGCGGTCATGAGTGACGACCAGGGAGGCGCGCGCGGCTTGAATGGCGGTCTCGAGCCACAGGATGCCTTCAAGGTCCAGGTGATTGGTGGGCTCGTCGAGCAGCAGCACGTCGGGCGACATTACCAGCGCGGCCGCGATGGCGAGGCGCTTTTTCCATCCTCCGGAGAGCGCAGCGGCAGGCATGGCGGGGTCCTTGAATTCAGCGCGGCCGAGCATCGACTTCAGACGCGCGGATCTCTCCTCATCTTCTAAAGGCAGTTCCGCGAGCGCCGCCAGGAGGACGGAACCGACCGTGTCGCTGGGCGCGAAGAGGGAATCCTGCGGGACGTAAGCCAGGCGCGTCTGCTTTTTGAGCGCGCGGGTTCCACCGTCGGGGGCGTCGTTCCCGGCGAGGATTTCGAGCAGCGTGGTTTTGCCGCTGCCATTGGGGCCGATCAGGCCGGTGCGGTCGCCCTCGGAGATGCTGAGCGAAAGATTTTCAAACAGCACACGCGCGCCGAAACGCCGGGCAATCGCGGAGACACTGAGAAGGACACCCATCTGATTTCAGGATGGCATGCGTGGGTACGCGACAGGGCTCGGCAGGAGCGGTGCGCAGGAACATTTCATAAACCTTCCGTTGCGACACTGCTAAGATCGAAGAACTGAATGCCTGGGGCGGCGCCCGACGAAAGACCGCTTGCTCACGCGCGCGGCGCAGCAAATTCCGCGCGCCACCGAGCCGGACCTAAGCCCTTTTCGGCAACTGCAGCAGGTATTTGCAAATGGCGTCCAGCTCCATCGGCATGAATTTGTAAGGCGGCATGATGCTGCCCTTGGTCACGCCGGCGGGATCGGCGAAATGTTTTTCGAGCCACGGGCGGTCGTGGCGCAGGCCCACTCCATCCAGCGCTGGACCGAGCGTGGAGCCGACGCCTTCAATCTGGTGGCACGCGTTGCAATGGTTACTCTGATAAACCAGTGCGCCTTGCGTCACGAAATCGGGCGCGGCCAGCAGCCTGGCTTCGTTTTGCGGGGTGAGCGTCAGGACGAACAAGGAGAGTGCATTTAAATCGGGGGCGCTCAAATCCACGGGCGGCATCATGCTGCCAGGAACGATCTTCGACGGATCCTTGAAGTGCGGCACCAGAAACGCGACGTTGCGGTGGGCGGCCGGTATCCTGGTGAGGTCGGGACCGATGCCTTTTTGGCCCGCGCCCGGATGGCAGCCCAGGCAGCCTTGCTTCTTGAAGATCGCGAGCCCGGCCAGTTCTTCCGGGGTCAAGCGCTGCCAGGCGGCAAGCGTGGCCGCGGCCGGTGGCGCGCCGGGGGTTGGGGCTTGGGAATTGTCCGTTGGCGCAGCCGGAGACGCGGCGGCGGACGGTGGCCGGGCCTCCGGAGTTTCGGTGGCCGGCGTTTCCGTGTCGTCGGCCGATTCCTGATTCTTGGGCGTTGTGACCACCGCGGCCGTAGTGAGGCCGCTCCAGGCGATGACAGCCAGAACTACAAAGGTAATGGCAAAAGTCCTTTTGCCGAGACGGATCATAGGACCCCGATCAATGAACGGGATCAGGAAGAGCGTCAGCACCGCCACGCCGGGCAGCACCACGCTTCCGACCGTTTCCAAAGGGCCTTTGAAGAACTTCAGCGTCTGGAAAAGGAACAGGAAATACCACTCCGGGCGGGGGATGTAGGCGGTGTCGGTCGGATCTGCGAGGCGCTCCAGCGGAACCTTGGCGACCAGGGCCATGACGAACAGGACGATAAACGCGACTGCAATGCCGGCGGTGTCCTTAAAAACCTGTTCGGGGAAAAACTTGCGCCTGGGCGCGGTATCGCCGGGCGCGGGCGCCACGCCGTGCTTGCGCACCAGGTAAATGTGAACAGCGATGAGAATGATGGTCAGGGGCGGCAGCAGCACGGTGTGCAATGCGTAAAATCGCGAGAAGGTGACGTTTCCAACGGCTCCCTGGCTGCCGAGCAATCGCAATAAATATGGTCCTGCGATGGGCGCTTGCGAGGCGATCTGGGTGGTGACTACGGTGCCCCAATAGGCGCGGTTGTCCCAAGGCAGCAGATAGCCGGTGAGGCTGAACGCGAGCGTGATCAGCAGCAGCGTGACGCCCATCATCCAGGTGGCTTCGCGCGGCTTCTTGTAAGCGCCGTAGATGAAGACCTGGATCATGTGCAGCACCACGATAATGAGCATCATGCTGGCGCCCCAATGGTGCAGGCCGCGGATCAATGGGCCGGCTGTCAGCTCCGTCATGATGTACTTCACGCTGTTGTAGGCTTCGCCGGGCGTAGGAGCGTAATTAAAGGCCAGCATGGCGCCGGTAAAAACCTGAATCACGAAGAAAAACACGGCCATGCTGCCGATGATCTGGTGCCAACCGGCGGACGCTGGAATCTCTTCGTATAAGAAACTCTTGATGGCGCTTTCGATGCCGGTGCGGTGTTCGAGCCAATCTATGATGGTGCGCATGGCTTACGCCTGGGGTTCCACTGGCCCGATGGCGAGCTTGCCCGCGTCGATCTTCGTCATATAGCGATCCAACGGGCGTGGCGCGGGGCCGCTCAATACTTTTCCATCGATGGAGAACACCGATGTATGGCAGGGGCAGACGAAAGTGTGGCTGGGATCGTCCCAATGATACGCGCAGCCCAAGTGGGTGCATTGCGGCGTAAAGGCGATTACCTCATTATCGGGCTTCTTCACCACCCAGGCGGTCGCCTTTTGGGTGGAGACCGTCCATCCATCCACGCGCTTGCGCTCGAAGGAGATCTCGGTAGGAGTTCCGGGTGGGATGGTGGACAAATCGGCGGTATCCACCCAGTCGGCTTCCTTGCGGACTTTGGGCGGAAACAACAGGTAAACGGCGGCCGGAGCCGCCAGGGCCAAGCCGATCAAGCCCATGACGCCGTTGATAAACCCGATGTAAAAAGCGCGCCGGGTGGGGGAGACATCCACGGCCGCGTGTTGTCCTTCATTTGGCTGGTCCATTATGGCGTGTCGGATGAAAGAGTAAATAATATTCTACAAGACGTGACCCAGGTGGAATTCTACAAGACGAAAGTTCTGTGATGGATGTTACGGAGACGCGGGGCTAAAGGGCGCCGTCCCCGCGATCGTCGTTGCGGATGCGGATGGCCTCCGCGACGTCGTACACGAACACCTTGCCATCGCCGATTTTGCCCGTGCGGGCGCTGCGCACCACGGTCTGGATCACTTCGGAGGAGCGCTCGTCGGAAACCACCATCTCGATTTTGACCTTGGGCAGCAAATCGACCTGGTATTCCATCCCCCGATAGACTTCCTTGTGGCCTTTCTGCCGGCCATGCCCGCGCACTTCCGAGATGGTCATCCCGTCAATGCCGATCCCCTTGAGCGCTTCTTTCACATCTTCCAGCTTATGCGGCTGGATAATCGCTTCGATCTTTTTCATGGCTCCGCTTCGAAATTATAGCTCGCCTCCTGGGTTCAATCCTTGACTTCAACCCAGCGGCGTCGAGTCCTTGGGCTTCCATTGCAGTCCGGCGCTGAACTCCAGCCCCACCAGGTACTTCAGACCTTTGCGGGTGCAACTGCGCACCGACGCTGCGCCTTGCAGGCCCAATCCAACGCATCGCAGCGTTACGTAGGTCTGTTTGTCGATCGGGTCCGCGATCTCGACGCGTATTCCGGTTGGGGAAACATCAACGGTCTTGCCGTTGACAAACCGGTCGACTCCACTACGGTCTTTCCAAACCATCTGAACCGGCGATGATTTCCGGGGCCGCGCATGCCTGCGGAGATCGCCTTCACGGCTCATTCCCGATAAGCCTTTCGAACCTTGGAGTTCACCGATGACACTTAATTGAGTTGCTCCTAAGCATGCCGCATATTGAGGTGGGCTGCAACTTCTTCCAGGGACGGTGGATCATGGAAATCCAAGGGCCAGTTTGGCTGCTCCGATCGCATGGGGGTGGTATGTCACTTTGTCCGACCACATGCGAAGCGGGATACCCGGGAAACGGAGGTGGATGGTTCGCCGCGTCGGCTGAGGAACGCTGCGAGGAGTTGCGCATAGGCGTCGAGCGGCGCGGCTACGTGCGGATTAGGTCCCGGCGCGCCACATGACACGTTCCAGGGGGGGTGGAGGGCT
>Ga0302325_10025320_pt1 | contig 12329 bp, 9 predicted proteins | sample Palsa_T0_2_FD_201948 | JGI IMG/M metagenome (GOLD analysis project Ga0302325, IMG submission 201948) | Peat permafrost microbial communities from Stordalen Mire near Abisko, Sweden - Palsa_T0_2 | ecosystem: Environmental > Terrestrial > Soil > Palsa > Peat permafrost | place: Sweden: Abisko...
CACCTCGAGCGCCGTTCGGGTCTTTCCGATGCCGCCGGGTCCCGTCAGCGTGATCAGACGGCGCTCGCGCACGAGCGCCCCGATCTCCGCGATTTCCGCTTCGCGACCGACGAAGCTCGTCAGCGCGAGCGGGAGCAGCGCCGGTCGCGATTGCGGCCGTGGTGCTTCACTAACCGCGGATTTTCCGGGCCGCGGAACGCTTTTCCGAACGGCGGCCGCCTCGAAGCTAAAGCGTTGTTCGGAATTGAGCCCAAGCGCGTCTGCGAGAAGCGTCAGCGTCTCACGCTGCGGCGTGCGCCGGTCGCCTCGCTCGAGCGCACCGATGCCCTGCGCGCTGATCCGGGCGCGCTCGGCCAGCGCCTCTTGGGAAAGGCCGGCTGCCAGCCGATAGCTGCGCAGCAGGGATCCAAAGGCGGAAGGTCGCGCGGAAGAGCTTTCGTTCTCCACCAAGCACCGCTGTTCGCGCTTTCGCGTGCCGCAACCTCACCGTCGCTCGCGTCGCCGAGTCGACTTTCGTTTGGACTACAGTCCGTGACCGGCGGCTGTTTTCGCCGGTCCGCGCCCCACGGCTTCGCGGGCGTGCTCGCGTGCCTCCTCGCGATACATCTCTGACCGAAGCGCCGGTATTTCTTGCCGGCTATGGCTGCCTTCGCCCATTTCCGTCACGCCGGCCGAAAACGCCCCAGGCCGAATCTCATTCGGATGATGCGTATCAGGGCCGCAGATGTGGTCGGTGTGCGCCCGCATTGCGAGCTTACTTGCCGCCGAAACGTCGACACCGGGTTCGTATTCACGGAACGGCTTCACCTTGTTTTGGTTTGGGTCTACCATCCTGTCTTCGATTGGCTTGATGTTCTTGTTGTAGTATTTCTCGGCAAAGGCTTCCGATCGATTTGCCCGGGCTTGGGCGCCTTGATCGAGGGGCCGGTCCTCCGCGCGCTGCCGGTCCTCCATCGCAACGATCTGGTACTTTTCATATTGGGTAACCGCTTTATCCAGCTTGGCGACGTCCTGAACCGTGACGTCGTACTTCTGATGCTTCTCTTCCTCAGTGGGCGGTACCGGAGCGGCCGGAGTGGATTGCTGCGGCGCGTTTTCAGCGACTTGCGGCGGAGCACTCTGAGCGGCTTGCTGCGGACTTTCCTGAGCGGCTTGCTGGGGAGCTTCCTGATCGGCTTTCTGCGGCGCTTCCTTCTGGTCTAGCATCTGTCTCCTCGAATCGCCCGGGGCAAGCTCGGGCCGGCAGGTTGATACTAGGGGAGACGAGCGGGGCGGCCCAGGTACGGTTCTACGAATTAGCTACACAAATTGAAAAACAGCTCCTCGCCGTCGCCGGTGAGGAGCTGTTCTCAGGTGAGCCGAGCGCAGGTTACAAGTCTTCGGGGTTGATGCCCTTGGGCTTGTATTGGGTGCTCTTGGGAGGAGCGACGACGGCGACGTCGCCTTCGTAGTCTCCTTCGTAGTGGACGGTCTGCTCGAGCGGCGGCCGGCGGTCTTGGAAGCCGCTGACCAACTTGGAGCCGGTCAAGACCGGTTCCGGCTCGAGCCCGTATTCCGCGCCGTCCAGGAACGCGCCACGCGGACGGCCCTCTTCATCGAGATCCTGGCCTTCCGGTTCGATCACGATGTTGCGATAGCGCGACATGCCGGTGCCGGCCGGGATCAGCTTACCGATGATGACGTTTTCCTTCAGGCCCAAGAGCGGATCGTGCTTGCCCTTGATTGCGGCATCGGTGAGGACGCGGGTCGTCTCTTGGAACGACGCCGCCGAGAGGAACGACTCGGTCGCGAGCGACGCCTTGGTGACGCCGAGCAGCACGGGCTTGCCCTCTGCGGCCTTCTTTCCCTCGCCCTTCATCTTCTCGTTCTCGTCGGCGAAGACGGCCGATTCGATCAGTTGGCCCGGCAGCATCCGCGTGTCGCCGCCGTCGACGATCTTGACCTTGCGCAGCATCGAGCGAACGATCGTTTCGATGTGCTTGTCGTTGATGTCGACGCCTTGCGAACGGTAGACCTTCTGGACCTCCTGGACGAGGTATTGCTGCAGGGCGTTCTCGCCCTTGTACTCGAGGATCTCGTGCGGATCGAGCGAGCCTTCGTTGAGCGGGTCGCCGGCGGTGACGGGCGCGCCCTCTTGCACGTAGGAGCGCGTGTTGTAGGGCACGTCGAACTCGTGCGCCTCGCCGTGCGAGTCGGTGACGACCATGACGCGCTTGCCTTTTTCTTCGGTGATGTGGACGGTGCCCGAAACGGTCGAGATCGTGGCCTTACCCTTGGGCTTGCGTGCCTCGAAGATTTCCTCGACGCGCGGCAGACCCGTGATGATGTCCTCGGTCGCGACGCCACCGGTATGAAAGGTGCGCAGCGTCAGCTGCGTGCCCGGTTCGCCGATCGACTGGGCGGCGATGATGCCGACCGCTTCGCCGATGTCGACCTTCTTGCCGGTAGCGAGGTTGCGGCCGTAGCACATCGCGCAGACGCCGATCTTGGCCTGGCAGGTCAGCACCGAACGGATCTTGACCGTCTTGATGCCCGAGGCGATGATCTGATGGGCCTTCTCTTCATCGATCTCGTCGTCGCGCACGACCAGTTTCGTGCGCGGCTTTTCGGGATCTTTGATGTCCTCGGCCGCGCGGCGGCCGATGATGCGGTCGTAGATCGGCTCGATGATCTCCTTGCCGACGCCGATATCGTACACGGTGATCCCGGCGGGGGTGCCGCAGTCTTCCTCGCGCACGATCACGTCCTGCGCGACGTCGACCAGGCGCCGCGTGAGGTAGCCCGAGTCCGCCGTGCGCAGCGCCGTGTCGGCCAAGCCCTTGCGTGCGCCGTGGGTCGAGATGAAGTACTCGAGTACCGTCAGCCCCTCTTTGAGCGAGGCCTTGACCGGAATCTCCAAGATGCGGCCGGACGGATCGGACATCAGTCCGCGCATGCCGCCCAACTGCTTGACCTGGCTGATCGAACCGCGCGCGCCCGAGGTCGCCATCATGAAGACCGGGTTGAGCGGGTTCTGCGCTGCCTGCATGGCGGCCGTGACCTCTTCCGAGGCTTTGGACCAAACTTGGATCGTCTTGTTGTATTGCTCGTCCTGCGACATGAAGCCGGTGTCGACGAACTCGTGGAGTTTGTCGACCTCATCTTGTGCGTCTTCGAGGATCTTGAACTTCGCATCCGGGACGATGATATCGCTGATCGAGACCGTCGTGCCCGATTGAGTGGCATAGCGGAAGCCCAGGCTCTTGATCGCGTCGAGGAAAGCAGCCGTTTCGGCGTTGCCGTGACGGCGGTAGCACTCGGTGATCAGCTTCTTGAGCGCGGTCTTGTCGATCGTGTGGTTGCGGAACGCTTCTTTCCACGAGGTCGGGAAGGCGTCGTTGAAGATCACGCGCCCGACCGTGGTCCGTACGAGTTCGTTCTGCCAGCGAACCTTGATCCATTGCTGCAGGCCGATCTGCTTGTGCTCGTACGCGATGACGGCGGCGTTGAGGTCCTCGAACGTCGGCAGCCGCTCGCCGTTGGCGTCGGTAACGCCCGCGACGGCTCCATGGCCGTTGCTGCTGATGCGGTCGGCCGCGTTCTGCCCGATCGACGAGATGAGCGCGTCCTCGGGAATCGCGCCCTTGGCCGGACCCTTGTACTCGTCTTTTTGGAACGTCAGGTAATAGAGCCCGAGCACCATGTCTTGGGTCGGGATCGAAACCGGCTGGCCGAAGGACGGCTGCAGGATGTTGTTCGACGACAGCATCAGGATGCGCGCTTCCGCTTGCGCGCCGGCCGAGAGCGGAAGGTGAACGGCCATCTGGTCGCCGTCGAAGTCGGCGTTGTACGGCGTGCAGACGAGCGGGTGCAAGTGGATGGCCTTGCCTTCCACCAGCACCGGTTCGAACGCCTGAATGCCCAGGCGGTGCAGCGTCGGCGCGCGGTTGAGCAGCACCGGGTGTTCGCGAATCACTTCGTCGAGCACGTCCCAAACCTCGGGACGCACGCGCTCGACCATGCGCTTGGCGCTCTTGATGTTGTGGGCCTGGCCGCGATCGACCAGCTTCTTCATCACGAACGGTTTGAAGAGTTCGAGCGCCATCTCTTTTGGCAAGCCGCACTGGTGCAGCTTGAGGTGCGGACCGACGACGATGACCGAACGGCCCGAATAGTCGACCCGCTTGCCGAGCAGATTCTGGCGGAAACGCCCCTGCTTGCCCTTGAGGATATCCGAGAGTGATTTGAGCGGACGGTTATTGGGGCCCGTAACCGGGCGGCCGCGCCGGCCGTTGTCAATCAGCGCGTCGACCGCTTCTTGCAGCATGCGCTTCTCGTTCTTGATGATGATCTCGGGCGCCGACAACTCCAGCAGCCGCTTCAGGCGGTTATTGCGGTTGATGACGCGGCGATAGAGATCGTTCAGGTCCGAGGTGGCGAAGCGGCCGCCGTCGAGCTGCACCATCGGGCGCAGTTCGGGCGCGATGACCGGCACCGCGGATAGGATCATCCACTCGGGCTTGTTGCCCGAGTTCAGGAACGCTTCGACGACTTCGAGCCGCTTGATCGCCTTGATTTTCTTCTGGCCGGTCGTCTCTTTGAATTCCTTACGCAGGTCCTCTTGCAGCTTGCGCAAGTTGAGGTCGCGCAGCAGCTCGCGGATCGCTTCCGCGCCCATGCCGGCCTTGAAGGCGTTGCCGAACTTTTCACGCGACTCGCGATACTTCTGCTCGGTCAGGATCTCGCGCTTGGTCAGCGCCGTGCTGCCCGGCTCGATCACGATGTAAGCGGCGAAGTAGATGACCTTCTCGAGCTGGCGCGGCGACATGTCGAGCAGGATGCCGATGCGCGAGGGCACGCCCTTGAAGTACCAGATGTGGGTGACGGGCGTGGCCAGCTCGATGTGGCCCATCCGCTCGCGGCGCACCTTGGCGCGCGTGATCTCGACGCCGCAGCGGTCGCAGATCATCCCTTTAAAGCGGATGCGCTTGTACTTGCCGCAGTGGCATTCCCAGTCTTTGGTGGGTCCGAAGATCTTCTCGCAGAAAAGTCCGTCCCGCTCCGGTTTGAGGGTGCGGTAGTTGATCGTTTCGGGCTTCTTGACTTCCCCAAAGGACCAAGCGCGGATTTGCTCGGGCGAAGCCAAGCCGATCCGCATCGCGTCGAAGTTGTTAACGTCGAGAAGGTTCATCGTTCCTCAGTGCCGGCAGCGTCCAAAAACGGTAGAAAAAGCAAACAGGGACTCGGCCGTCGCCGCTCCCTGAAATTTCCGTTCTATTGTCCGCGGGGCATAGACGAGTAGTATACCCCGGTCTGGGGCCGCCCGTCAAATGTCTTTGGGCGCCGACTGCCATATATGGTATATGGTATCATCCCACCATGGACAAGACGACGCTCTATCTCCCACCCGAGTTGCGGCGCGCCCTCGCCGACCATGCTCGGCGCACCAAGCGCCCGCAGGCCGCGATCGTCCGGGACGCGATCGCGGCGTACGTCGGGTCCGAGCCACGCGCGAAACTGCGCTCGCTCGGCGCCGGCGAGGATCCGGAGCTGAGCGGCGCCGGCAGCGAGGACTACCTGCGCGCCCGCTTGCGCAGCCGGTGATCACGCTCGATACCTCCGCCGTGTTCGCCCTGGTCAACCGGCGGGATCCCGATCACGGTCGCGTGCGCGACGCGCTGGCGGCCGACGAGGGCCCGTATCTGATTCCAGCCGCGGCGCTGGCCGAAATGACGTTTCTGATCGAGGACCGGCTGGGTTGGAAAGCGCTCGACGCATTCCTCGCCGACCTCGAAGATCGCGCCTTGCGCTTCGAGTGCGGCGAGGAGGATGTAGCGCGCGTCCGGCAACTCGCAAAACGCTACCAGGATCTACCGCTCGGCGCCGCAGACGCGAGCGTCATCGCGTGCGCCGAGCGCCTGGGCGGCCGCGTGCTCACGCTCGACCGCCGCTTCGACGTCGTCGCGCGCGACGTGAAGCTGCACATCGAGCCGAGCACTGCCGATCACGCCCGAGAGCCTGCTCGACTGAGCTAGGCTCCGCGCGCACCGCCGCGACGGCGCGGACCTTAGCGGCGCTCCGTCCGGCGCCGGAGCGCCGGTGTGCTAGCGGTGGGCGCGTAGAGCGGCGCGTTGAACGTGCCGATCATCGAAGCGGTAGCCGAGCGGTCGTAGCTGCTGCCGTGAAAGTGACTGCTCATGAACGTCGCCTGATTCGACGTCACGGCGATCGCGTAGGTCGTCGGATCCATCGTCAAGATCAGCTGCCCGCCCACGTGCCCGACACCGGGCGGCAAGCCGAAGTTGACCGAGGGCGACAAAAAGGCGGTGCCGCAGAGGTTGCCCGAGTCGTCGTCACTGCACGTTCCGGAGTCCACCGACGCGAAGGCCGCGACCGGGCAGAAGACGTTCCCAGCGCCGCCTTGCGGCCCGGCACGGGCGTTGTTGCACGGGGCGGGTTGACCGCCGTACGCTCCGACGTCGAAGGTCCCCGCCGCAACACCACTCCCCGACGGCGGCCCCGGCACCATCGCTGCCGCGTTCGGGTTCAGTGCGAAGGTCGCCGTATAGATCTGCGGTGGATCGCCGACTTGGTCCGATGTGAACGTACCGGAGAAGCCTGTGACGGTGGCGCTCGAGTTGCCCTGGGGTCCGGTGAACGTTAGGTTCTGCGGGACGGGCGAGAAGTCGATCTGCGGCACCGTCGGATGGACGTCGGAGCGGACGTTGAGGTTGTAGGTTACCTGGATCGAGCCGGTACCGTTGCCGTCGTCGCCTCCCAGGTCCGGAATCTGATCGCTTTCGTTGTAGACGAGTTGGCCGCTCCACTGTGTGAGCGGAACCGCGTTGCTGGCGATCGTCGTGGCCGAGCCGGGCGTGCCGTAAAACACTTGCACGGTGCCCGCCGAACCGTTACCACCGTTTGGTAGCATCGTCGTCACCTCAGTGGTCGACCACGCGGTCGGCGTAAGCGGATACGTACCGCTGCCGTCCGTGATCGCAATGTGCCCGGAGGCGGCCGGAAAATTCCCGGCGATCGTGAGCGCCCCGTTCGCCGCGCTCTCCGTAACATAGATTAGCGAGATCGAAGGCAGACTGTACTCAATCGGCGGATTCGCTACGCTCTCGCCGCCGAAGTCGGTGATGATCAGGCGCGCGAGCGTGCCGTCGCCGATCGGCGGCCCGAGGGCGTTGGTCGCATACTTGTTATCCGATTGGGTATAGCGCTCGGTCGTCGGGGGCGTAGCGATTGGGCTGTTGCGGTTTTCCGCGGCCATCGCCGCCTCGATGTCGTCGAGCGGAAATGGCCGCTGCGCCGGCGTGCGCTGGTTCGCGTACTGATTCAGCCCGGTTTGGATCGCTGCGCCGGGCGGCTGCTCGCCGAGCATCCGGTCGAACATGAACGCGTCGGTCTCGTCGGCATCGTTGCCGCCGACTTCCTTCGTCCAGCCGAAGTAGCGGCCGACGCCCGCGGATTGCAGGACGCCTTGAACGGTGCTTGCGATTTCCGGGTTCTGTCCCCAGCACGACTGGTTGTCGAAGATGGCGCCGGGGTTGAAGGTGAGGTGTTCCGTCAAGAACGCCGCCGTAAATGCGTAGCCACATTGGCTACAGCCCAGAGCAATCGTCGTCTTTTGGATCGTGAGGTAGATCGCGCTGATCAAGTTCCCCGCGTTGTAATCGGCTTGGTACTGCGTGGTAACCGCGGTGCTGATCGGCGTATCCGAGAGCCACGCGTAGTAGGTGTTCGTCGCGAGCGGGTTGTCCGGATCGCTGCCGATCATGCCGTGCGTGTCGATGCCGAGAAAATCAAACGGGTGCCCGCTGCCGAGGGACGCGATATTGGCCAGCGTCACGTCCACCGCGTCGACCCCGAAGCCAGTCGCGGCGCCGAAGCCGCTCTGCGTGAAGGCATTTCCGTACGCAAACTGACGGGTCGGCTGGAACGCGCCGCTCGTATCAAGTTCGTTGACCAAGATCCCGATCTCGTGCGCATTCGGCGGGCTCAGCGGTAAGTCGAAGCGGCCCCGCCTGGATGACGCGCGTGCTCGCGCGTCTGCGGATGCGCCGCCCAAATCCTCGGGCCGGTCCGCAAAGACGAGGACCGGAGTCCCGTCCGGCAACTTGGCCGCGATCCCGCCAGGTTCGACCACCGCCGATCGGTACGCACCAGAGGAGACCATCTGCGCCGCCAGCGTGCTCAGGTCGGTCACCAAGTTCGTATGAGGCAGGTTCTGGTAGCTTGCTTGAACGTTTTGAAGGGCCGTCGCGATTGCCGCCGGCGCGAGGGTAGCCCCCGAACTCGGCACCGCGCTCGGAACCGAAGAGCCTCGAGGCGTCGGGCTCGTCGGGGCCGACGAGCCCCGAGCCTTCGTGATGACCGGCGCCACCGAAATGCCGGAGGAAGCCGAACAACCGGCTGCGACGGCCAAAACTGCCAGCCCGAGAAACACTCGCATCCGGATCGTCATGTGCACGCTCCCCATCGTTTAACGCCACCTTGCAGTTGGTCCAAACACTCGGCCTCCGCCTCCGGCGTCCGTTAAAGCTTGCGCCATGCAAGAAACATTGAGGCCACGCCGGCGTTCTGCGTCCGCGCGTGGCCGTGGTTTCTCAACCGCGCCGGGAGAAGGCTAGCCCGTCTCCCGGCAATCGTTGCTGGTTACCGGCGATAGCCGTGGAAGAACGGGTGGTAGTAGCCGCCGTACCAGCCGCGGTAGACCGGGTGGTAGTATCCGCCCCAGTAGTGCGGGTAGGGCGCCGGAGCGACCCAATACGGCGGACCGGCCGGAGCGGCGTAGCCGACGTAGCCGACGTTGGCGACGAAGCCCGGGCTACCGTACGCGAAACCGTAGCGGATCCAGGTGCGGTGGTAGCCGTCCCAACGCCAGCGCGGATAATTACCGATGCCGGCGCGGACGAAGACGGCCGCGTCCGCAGCTTGCGGAGCGGCGTTGAACGGCGTCGATGGAGTCGAACCGGCGTTGGCCGCGCCGCCGAGCACGACGGCTGCGGTCGCGGTCGCGGTAAACGCGAGTGCGGCGGCGAGGCGAGGGAGAGTGCGCAGAAGAGCTTTCACGAGATGGGCCTCCGATAAGGAATGAGTGCGTTTCCATCATAACGTGAGGCACCGGGGTGACGTGGTGAGAGCGCGGTGAAATTCCGCTGAGTGTCACCCAGGCAGTAAACCTGGCCCGCCGGCCGGCGGAGGCGGATTTAGCGCCGGCGGAGTTCTTCTCCGAGCGGTGCGAAGCCGGTGCTGCGGGGCGCGGCGCTCGCCGCACCGTGCAGGGTGGTGAGCACGACGCGCCGGTTGCGCCGGTCGACGTAGCGCACCGAGACCTCGATCGCCTCGCCCAGCGCGTAGTCGGCGGGATCGGCATCGCTCTCGCGGACGCTGCCAACGAGGCCCGGCGCAATCTCCACTTCCAGGCGCGGATCCTTGGCCACGACCTTGCCCTGCAAGACGTTGCCCGGACGCAACAGCGCGGCGTGATCGCGGATCGGATCGGGCAGCGCGTTCTTGCGCGAGAGGCCGATCTTCCTGCCCCCTTCCTCGATACGCAGGACCGTGACCCCAATGCGTTCGCCGACCTTGAGCACGTCCTCAACTTTCTCGACGCGGTCGAATGCCAACTCGCTCATGGGAACGAGCCCTTCGACGCCGCCGATGTCGACGAAAGCGCCAAAGGGCACGAGCCGTACGACGACACCCTCGTGCTTCTGACCGATCTTCAGCGAGCGCAGCAGTTCCGTCCGCTTCGCGCGCCGCTCGTCGTCGAGAGCGCGCCGCTGCGAAACGACGATGCGGTGCCGCTTTTGGTCGACGTCGATGACGCGCAGCGGGACCTTTGTCTTCAACAGGCTTTCGAGCGCCGCACCCACCTCGAGCCGCGTTTGCGACGCCGGCAGAAATCCGCGCACGCCGCCGACGTCGACGAGCAGACCGCCTTTGACGGCCGTCGTGACCGTCCCGTGCAACGTTTCACCGCTCTGCAGCGAGCCGGAAACGTGCTGCCAGTGCAGTTCGACACGCTGCTTGCGTTCCTCGACCGAGGGATCGAAGCCAACCGTCCGCGGCGCGCCGCTCTTATGCGGCGCGACCGGCGCAGTCTCGGCGGCAATCGACTCCGTCCCGAGCACTTCTGCAGCGGACGGTTCGGGCGCGACGGCCTCGCCGATCGGGTCTGCGGACGGCGCCTCGGCGTGCGCGGGGGCGCTCGGGAGCAGCGCATGCGCGACGTCCGGCAGCGCGAGCGCGGATCCGTGCTGCACGATTGCAAGCTCGTGACCGTGTGCTTGCCCGACCAACTCCGCTAGTGCGTGCGGAGGCGCGGCCTGTTCTGCGACCGCGGGATCGGGCTGCGCGTCGCCGGACGCTGCGATCGGCAGATTCTCGTTTTCGGTCACTTGGCAGAAGCTACGCCGAGCAAGCCTCAGTCACCCGGTTGCCAGCCCTACGAATCGCGGAGCGCCGCCTCGAGCGAACCCCGTGCGATGTCAGCCCTGATCGCAGCGATCGCGGTTGAGTCATTACGTTCGATGGGTAAGGAATCAATATGAGTACCTCTGATAAGATCCAGAAAACCATCCACAACGCGGTTAGCAACGTCAAGGACGCCACGAGCGAGACCCTTCATCGCGGCGCTGCCGAAAGCGAGAAAGCCCGTCGCGAAGTTGCGGGCGACACGATGACGACCAAAGAAAAGGCCGGTTCGATGGCCGAAGAGGCCAAGGACCGCATCGAAGGCGGCATCGACCACGCCAAACAGGCCGTTCGCAAGAACACCTAGCTCGGTCTAAGCAACACGAAAGCCCCGGCGCCAGCCGGGGCTTTCTGCTATGACGTTTTGAATCAGTCCGCCGGGCGCAGCACGACGCAAGCGTCGCTGCCGCCGTCCGGCCGGCGCGTCACGTTGAAATCGGCGGCCAATTCGGCGATGACGAAAAGGCCGCGGCCCGACTCGCTATACGGGTCGAACGGCAGCTTGGCGGCGAACTCAAAGCCCGGCCCGCAATCGCGCAGGCGAATCACGGGGTGACGATCCACCCACTCGAACGTCATCTCGGCGTGCCCCGGCGCGTAGCGCAACAGATTCCCGACGAGTTCGGCAAGTATGATCTCGCAGTAGCGGCAAAGATTTTCCGGGTAGCCGCGTTGCGCGAGCCGTTCCATGATCTGCAGGCGAGCGCGGCGCGTCGTGTGTTCTTCGCCGGCATCCAGGGTCCAACGCAGGACCTGCGGCTCGCCGACGGTGCGAACCGTAAGTATCGCCACGTCGTCCGTCGAGCCCTCGGCTAAGACGGCATCGTAGAGTTCCTTCGCCGGCCGCGCGGATGAAACGATGGACTCCGTCTTGAGGGCTGCCAACAGCCGCTGCTCTCCGGCCTCGATATCGTGCGTCGATTCGACCAGGCCGTCGGTATACAAAACCAGCAGCGAACCCGGCGGCATCCAGAGGGTTCTCGAGGGTGCCTTGCCGTCGGCGCTCACTCCAAGCGGAACGCCACCGATCTCGAGCGGTATGCAGGTCGCATCCGGGAGCCGTAAGATTGGCGGCAGGTGCCCAGCGGACTGATACTTGAGCGTTTGCGTATTGCGATCGATGACCCCGACGAACGCCGTAACGAAGCGTGACGGGTCTTCGCTGCGCACCACCCGATTGGCGAATTCGAGCATCAGACCCGGATCGGGATGAACGTGAGCGACGCCTCGAATCGTTTGCCGGACGCTCGCCATGGTAATGGCCGCTCGAAGACCGGAGCCGGCTACGTCGCCGACGGAAATGACGAGACTGCCGTCGAGCAATCGGAAAGCATCGAACCAATCACCGCCGACCAGCGCCTCCGCGCGCCCGGCCTCGTAAATCGCGTCAAAATCGTAGCCGAACTCTAGCATTCTCCGACGAGGAGTGTTAGACTCATACGAACAGATGTTCGCTCGCTTGCTTGAGCGGGCGGAGGACGGGTGCCGGTGGCCTTCGGCAGGCTTCAAACCTCGACGATTCGTGGGCTCTTACGCGATCGAAATTTCTGTCTATATTTCGCAGGGCGATCGGTTTCTGCCGTCGGCGACAGCTTCTACAACGTCGCGCTTATTCTCGCCGTGTTGCAGTCTACTCATTCGATCACTGCGGGAGCGATGGTGTTGATAGCCGGCACGATCCCGCTTGTGATGTTCACGCTCGTAGGCGGCACCGTGAGCGACAGGTTGCCACGAAACCCTGTCATGCTTTCGAGCGATCTGCTGCGTTCGGCAACGCAGTTTGTCATGGCAGCGTTGCTCTTTCGATCCAACCCCCCGTTGTGGGCGCTCATCGCTATTCAGCTCTGCTATGGTACGGGCGATGC
>Ga0302325_10025323_pt1 | contig 12328 bp, 10 predicted proteins | sample Palsa_T0_2_FD_201948 | JGI IMG/M metagenome (GOLD analysis project Ga0302325, IMG submission 201948) | Peat permafrost microbial communities from Stordalen Mire near Abisko, Sweden - Palsa_T0_2 | ecosystem: Environmental > Terrestrial > Soil > Palsa > Peat permafrost | place: Sweden: Abisko...
GCGGCTGCGGCGCTCGCCGGCGCGATCGTGACCGGCATCGGCGGCGCGAACGCCAGCGCGCAATCGGTTCCCTCTCCGGTGCCGCCCGCAACGATGATGCCGATGCCGATGCCGTCGGCGACCCCGACCATGTAGCTTCCCACGCGTTTCGGCACGAAGTACGCGAGAACGCCCGAGCCGATTGGCCCGGGCGTTCTGCGTTGTCGGCGCGCGCTCGCGCCTCTTACGGGTTGCTGTGGTTGCTGTGGTTGCCGCCGCCCGAATGAGCGCCACCGCCGGACTGTCCGGACTGACGCGCTTGCCCTGCCTGGCGTTGTGCGGGTGCGGAACGCGTCGCGTTCGCGGAGTACCCTCGCTGAGCCGGCGCCGAATAGGACCGGTCAGCCGCCTGAGCGGGGCGCCTCGCAGGCTCGGCCTGCGACGTGTACGAGCGTTGCACCGGCTGCGACTGCGCAGCATACGGGCGCTGCGCTGGCGCTGAGTACGGCCGGTTTGCCGAGTTGTCGGAGTACGGCCGGTTTGCGGCGTTGTCCGAGTACGGCCGGTTTGCGGCGTTATCCGAGTACGGCCGGTTTGCGGCGTTGTCCGAGTACGGCCGGTTCGCGGCGTTATCCGAGTACGGCCGGTTCGCGGCGTTGTCGGAGTACGGCCGGCTTGCGGCGTTGTCGGAGTACGGCCGGCTTGCGGCGGTATCCGAGGACGGCCGGCTTGCCGCATTGGTCCACGCGTCAGATCGCGCAGCGTTCTCTGTCGAAGCGGGGCGATCGGCGCCGCGCGACAGATCGGAAGTCCGCTGGTCGTTTGCGCGCAGCGCAGTGTCGGACGATCCCGACGCGGTACCGCGGATCTGATCGAAGCGCTGCCACGCCGAGGAGGCGGGGAGGCGTGCCTCAGATGCCGGTGCCGAGTTGGACTGCCGAGCCGACGCGACCTCAGGTCGTACGGTCGTCGCCTCGGGCTTCACGACGGCACTGTCGGCCGGCTTCGTCGTCAGCGCGCGGCTGGCCACGATGGGCTCCGAACGAACGGCCGCCGTGCGAGCGGGACCGTGGATCTGAGCGACCGGGGCGACGTGCGTTGGGTTGTTGACCGCAACCGGTGCGACGTGCGTCGGCTTGTTGACCGCGATCGGGGTGACGTGCGTCGGCTTGTTGACCGCGATCGGCGTGACGTGCGGCTTGTTGACCGCGATCGGCATGACGTGCGGGTTGTTGACCGCGACCGGCATGATGTGCGGATTGTTGACCGCGATGGGCATGATGTGCGGGTTATTGACCGCGATGGGCATGATGTGCGGGTTGTTGACCGCGATGGGCATGATGTGCGGCAGGTTCCCGTTGACGACGCCCACACCAGGCTGGTTGTAGTGATAGCGGTAGATGTTATAGGTGTAGTAGTTGTTCGTGACGCTCGGCTGCTGGTAGTACATGTTGCCGTAGCCGTACGGCGAGTAGCCGTATGGCATGCCCTGGTACCCGCATGAAGAGCCGAGCCCCGTCATCCCGGTCAGCAGCGCCGTGCTGAGGTTCTGGCCACCAAGCATTCCGAGCATGGTGAGGAGCGCCGGTGCGAGGAGCGTCTGCGAGGAGTTCGTCCCGTATGGATACGGGCTCCCGTAGGGATAGCTTGCTCCGTACGGATACGCGCCGTATGGCGAGTACCCGACGCTGCCGACGCACGGGGCGCCGTAGCCGTAGGGCGACGTGCTCACGGGGTACGGCGAGCCGTAACCGTATGGCGTCGTGCCGTAGCCGTAGGGTGTCGTGCCGTAGCCGTACGGTGTCGTGCCGTAGCCGTACGGTGTCGTGCCGTAGCCGTACGGTGTCGTGCCGTAGCCGTAGGGTGCGGTGCCATAGCCGTAGGGGCTGCTGCCCGCATACGGCGGCGTGCCGTAACCATAGGGAGAGGTGCCGTAGCCGTACGGCGGCGTGCCGTAGCCGTACGGAGAGGTACCGTAGCCGTACGGCGGCGTGCCGTAGCCGTACGGAGAGGTACCGTAGCCATATGGCGTCGTGCCGTATCCGTAGGGGCTGCTGCCTGGATACTGCGGCGCGCCGTACCCGTACGGGCTGCTGCCCGGATACGCGGAAGGCGAACCGATCCCGAACAGCGAGGTGGCGCCGAAGGCCGCCAGCGGCGCGAGGAGGTACGCGAGCGGCGATGCGCTGTACGTGTATGGAAGGCCGCCGTATCCGTAGGCTGCCGAGCTGTAGCCGTACGGCGGCGCCGCGTAGCCGTACGTGAACGGCGAGTTATAGCCGTACGTGTTGTAGGGCGACGACGTATAGTAGTTGGTCGTTCTGGGCGTCAGCTGCACGTAGACGGTGCGCGGCTGGGTGCCGGTAGGATTCGTCTGGGTGGCGTACTGTGTCGTCGACTGCGTCGGAGCCGACTGGAACGGCTTGGTGACGACGGAGACGTACTTGCTACTGGAGTCGTCGCGAGAAACCGCGATCGCTCGTTGCGCGCTCTGGGGTGCGACGCTTGTCTCGGTCGCAAGCACTGGCTGGCTGGAGGCGATAACCGCGAACAAGAACGCGCCGGCCGCCAGTGCGCCCAGCCTCCCGTTCGGCGTGGATGATTGCATTATTTCTGTCCTTGCACTCCCTGCAGCCCCGGCGGGCAACGGATCACGAGGAGGTTGACCTCCAGGATCGGGACCGGGTACTTCAGTGGGGTACTCGTGTAACGCCGGCCAGCGTCGAAGTGCGCTTAGTGCGAGATGAAAAGAACCTGGTAAACGGGAGACCAAAACCCAGGAAAACGTACGGGCCGGTGCCTGGAGTTCCAATCGTGGCCGTTCGGGCACGATTTGGTCGGTGAGTTCGCTCTCCGGAGGAACCGGTTTTCGCTGCACCCGGGACGGAACGGCCCTGACTAGCGTGAGCCGAGTCACGTTGGCCCCGACCCTGGAACGCACCGCCGTACCCATATGTTCTCGCCCAACCACGCGACTCGTGGGATCCTCGGCGACGCGCCGGTCGCATCGCAATCCCTCGGCCCGACGATCGCGTTGAGCCGCGCCCCCGACGGCGGCTCGACCTGCGCGAGCCGAACGTCGCTGGAGTCCAGACAGACACGTTCTTACGACGAGACGTTCGCGCCGTTCGACGAGGACAGTGGCTCGCGTGCGCCGCGTCGACTCGCCTCGAGGGAGGCACGAGGTGGGAAGAATCCGAAGGCCAGTCGTTTATAGCGCGTCGGGCAGTGGCGCAGCTTGGTAGCGCACCAGTCTGGGGGACTGGGGGTCGCAGGTTCAAATCCTGTCTGCCCGATAGCGAAGAGCCGCATCCTGTAAAGGTTTGCGGCTCATCTCTTGTCTTAAGCTCGGCAGGTTAAAAGGCTGACAACAGATTTTGACAACACATCGACCCCGCGTGACACCAGAGTCGCGGCAGACCTAGTCTGTGGCGACCTTGTCGAAAAGGTCCGCCGCCTCGCGGCCCAGCGACGGTACGACGTGGCTGTAGGTTTTCTAAGGTCTGATTGGTAGAGGTGTGACCCAGGCGCTCTGCTACCACCTTCGGATGCACACCCTGGAGGAGCAGCCGGGTGGCGCAGGCGTGACGAACATCGTGGAAGTGGAGGTTGACAGATAGTTCCGCTGTCTCCAGGAGCGGGTGGAACACTCGCCGGATGAAGTTTTCCTTGCGCAGCGGATGGCCGCTCTCATCGGTGAAGACGTACTCGGTGCCCATGTTGGCCTTGAGGTGGGTCTTGAGCGCGGCTACGGTGCGCTGACTGATTGGAACGCTGCGGGTTCTCCCGGTCTTCGGCAGTTGCAGCCCTGGCGTTCGCGCGACCACTACGTGAAGCATCTGGAGGGCGCCGAGGCTTCCTCTCCAGCGTCTCCGCGACGCCCGATTTCTCTTGTTTTAACTCGAAGCGGTTGCCCGAGCCCATCGGTAGATTAGCTGTTTGGAAGTCTCTCATCAAGAGCCGGTTACTCTCTTGACATTTACAATGGTAATCGTGGTAGGCTGACCGCGAGCCACAACAATAGTAGGTTGAGCGACGCTGAAAGGAACTGCTTGATGAAAACTGAGTTCGAGGACACGTGGGGACGAATCATCAATTACGCCGGAAAGGTCTTTCGCCAGGTCGGCGGAAACGAATTTACTTATCACGTCTCAAGCACTGGCGGAAGCATTAGGCTGAGCCGCACGAATCAAAGCGTGGGTCGCCTGACGTTCGAAGCGGCGTGGAAGCGACGCCCACTCTCGGGTCCTGGCGCAATCAATGACCTACGCGCCCCCTCGTACGTGTTTGCTTTGCTGTCGGACCCGCGAATCATAAATGACTGTGGCGCTTCCGGAATTGGTGTGGGTTAGAGTAAGGCGAGCGAGCCAGCAATTGACGATGTGACTCGTTCTGATTCAGGCCGCCGAGCGGCTTTGCTGCAGCAAAGAATGAGCACGAAATCCGACTGCCTGCGGCGTAAGAGCCGGGCATGCGCGATATCGAACTTTACACCACGGTTTTGGGCATCGGCCCACCCTGGAAGGTCAGCGACGCGAACCTGGACGCTGCTCAGCAGATGGTCGAGGTTCTGGTCACGCACGAGGGTCCGGCAACCTGCCCCGTGTGCGGCGAGGCCGCCGGCAAGTACGACACGCGGTCGCGACGTTGGCGGCACTTGGACTTCTGCCAGTACCAGCTCTTCATTACCGCCGAAGTCCCGCGCATCGACTGCGAGATGCATGGGGTCAAGCAGATCGCCGTGCCGTGGGCCGAAGAGCGCAGCGGCTTTACGGCGCTCTTCGAGCAGTGCGTGATCGCCTGGTTGCGGGAACTTTCGTTCGAGGCGGTGGTGCGCCGGATGCGGATCAGTTGGGATGAGGTCGACGGGATCATGATGCGGGCCGTCGCGCGGGGAATGGCGCGGCGCCAGAAGCGCGTCGTACGGTTCATCGGGATCGACGAGAAGTCGATTCGCAAGCGGCATAAGTACTTCACGATCGTGAGCGATCTGGAGAGCCAGGAAGTCCTGTGGATCGGGCGCGCACGCAAGCGCGAGACGATCGACGCCTTCTGGAAGCAGCTCACCCAAGAACAACTGGCCGGCATCGAGGGGATCGCGATGGACATGTGGGGGCCGTACTTCGACTCGGTCGTCGCCAACGTTCCGGACGGCAAGAGCAAGATCGTCTTCGACAAGTACCACATCGCCAAGTACCTCAGCGAGGCCCTGGACAAGACCCGCAAGCGGATGTCCGCTGACCCGTCGCTCGATCGGACCGCACTCAAGGGGCGCCGCTGGCTGCTCTTGCGCAATCCGCGCAACATGAGCCATGCTCAGAAGCTCGCGTCGCACAGCTTGCGCGAAGAGTACGCCGAGCTGGGTCGCGGATGGTCGCTCGTGCAAGCCTTCAAGAAGCTCTGGGAATTCGACTCGGAGGCCTGGGCGCTCAAGCACTTCAAGCGGTGGTACTTCTGGGCGACGCACTCGCGGCTGCTGCCTTTCATCAAGCTCGCCAAGATGCTCAAGAGCCACCTGGCGAATATCTTGACCTATCTACGCATTCCGATCACGAACGCTGCAGCCGAAGGCCTGAACAGCAAGATCCAACTCATCAAGTACCGAGCGCGAGGCTATCGCAACGCGGATCGCTTCGAGCGCGCCATCTACTTTCATCTCGGCAAGCTCGATCTCTCACCTACCCACACGAAAGTCTGAAGCGCCAAAATTATAAATGGTCGATTCCTGAGCCGTAGCATGTCGGGCCATTTGCCCTGGGCTTTTGACGAACGCCGGCCGCGCTAAGGCTGCCTGGCCGCAGTAGGCCGCGGCCAAGACGCCGACGGCGAACGCGGTCAGCCGCTTCTCGAGAGTACGCACGTTGAGTTCTCCTCGCTTCTGTGTGGCTCCGGCGGTGCGCCAGCGCAGCGCGGAGTCGATGCTCGGAGTCTAAAGGGCGAGCGTCCGTACAGCGTCCGAAGAGCGTCCACAACCTCGCCGGCGTCACCGCTCGGCACGCGGTCCCCGCGGGACCGCATCAGGGACGGCCGGTTCCTCGCAGTCGGAGCCACAATCGGGCTCCGATGTTCCTTCCTCGCGCGCTCCGAGCCGCAGTTCGAAAAACTCGATGAATTCGGGTGTCGAAGCGAAGTGAAATCGTAAGCGGGTTCCCACGCGCCCTACGGCCGCATGAAGGGAGCCGGATCCTTTTCACTTCGTTGCGCACCGAACGGGTAGAACGTACGACAATACCCGCGTCTCGCAGAACGCACCACAACCTCGGGGCGGAACTCGGCCGAATTCGGGGGACGTGCCGCGCGCTAGGCGCCCCTCTTGGGTTGCGCCTTCTTCCGAGTGGCGGATGCTTTTCGCGCGCCGGCTTTGCGCGCGGGCTGTTTCCGATCCGGAGCCTTCTTTGCGCGCGCGCCGGATGGGGCCGCGCCCGGGACACGCTCGCCTTTCGCCTTGCGCCAAGCGATGCCAATCCGTACCAGCTCATCTTCGTCGAGCAGTTTGCGCGCCAACGAGAAGACGGTCGACTCTTCCTCTTTGACGTGGTGCTTCACGTTCTCGGCCAGAACTTGCAGCTCGGCCTTGAAGCGCTCGTCGCGACGGCGCTGCGACCGCAGGAGGGCGATCAGATGGCGCACGAGCTCGTGCTCCGTATAAGCCTCGAAGACGTCGACGCGCTCGTCTTCTTCCTCCGCGCGTGCACGTAAACGACCGTAGAAGAGGCGTTCTTCGATCGTAACGTGCGTTGTGAGCGCCACCTCGATCTTTTTCGCCAGGGTCGCGGTCTTGGCATCGCCAGGCTCCAGCGCGACGGCTTCGTCGAGCAATTGGGCCGCTTCGCGATGCTCCCCTTTGATCACGTCGAGAACGGTTTCGTTGCCTCCGCCCGCAACGAACCGCAGCGATGAATTGAGCAGGCCTTCAGCACGTTTCATGATGGGTTCGGGAATACCCAGCACCGGTTCCGCCTAAACTCGACCTGCTCGCGCCGGCGTTCGCAGGGCCCGGCGCGATCGCAAGAGCCCGGTGTTTGGATCGCCGAAATCCGCGCACTGCCGAGAATCTCGCGCGTCGTTACGGACTCACGACCGCGCCGTACGGCTTCGTCGCTGCTGCCGGCTGTGTGAGCGCCACCGTTGCCGCGGCCGCAACGGCGAACAGGGCGCTGCGCTTAGGATACGACCACCGACACACGGAAAGCGTCCTCCACAGGTCAAGGGTAGTCCGCGGATCGTGCCGCGGGAAAATGAAGAAACCCTACGGTGCAGCCGAGCCGGATACGCCCACCTCGCGGGGCGGCCCCGTTGCTCGAGTGCGCCGGCAGGGCTCCGCTGCAAGAACGGAAAACTCGCCGCGACCCAATGAGACCGCTCGTCATGACCGCGACCGTGATGGTCGCAGCAGCCGCGTGGGTCGTCCTCACGTCCGTCGCGCACGTCGTCCCTGCGAGCCGGTTTCCGGCGCCGCTCGACGTGCTTCACGCGGGTCGCCAACTCGCGACGAGCGGTTACGCCGGCGCCACCATTTGGGGCCACGTCGCCACGAGCCTGGGCACGGTCATCGGCGCGTTTGCGGTTGCCGGCGCGGCCGGGACCCTGCTCGGAATTCTCATGGGCTCGAGCCGGCGGTTCGAGGCCTTCGTGAACCCAGTGTTCCTCCTGCTCCGTCCCATCCCGCCGCTCGCGTGGATTCCGCTTGCCATCGTGTGGTTCGGGATCGGCGTCCAATCGAAGATCTTCGTCGTGTCGCTCGCAGCATTCGTTCCGGCGGCGATCAACTCGTACACGGGCGTGCGGAGCATCGACCCGGCCCTGATTGCAGCCGCGCGCGTGCACGGCGCATCGAGCCGGGTCGTGCTCGGCGAGGTGCTGATCCCGGGCGCGCTGCCGATGATCTTCACCGGCTTGCGCATTTCGCTGCAGGCATCGTGGGCTGCGCTCGTCGCCGCTGAACTCGTCGGCGCGGTTGCGGGCCTCGGCCATGTCATGACGTCGGCCGCCTACGATATCTATCCGGGGATGGTGCTGTACGCCATGCTCTGGGTCGGCGGGCTCGGCGCAACGACGTCGCTCGCGCTGGCTGCCCTCGAACGCAGGGCGATCCCGTGGGCGCGGCGCTGAACGGCGACGGGCGCGTTCGGGCGGCCCTTGCGGTCGCCGGCAGCGCGTTGTTCCTCAGCGTTTGGTGGCTTGCCGCGGCTGCTCCCCATGCAAACGCCCTGTTTCTTCCGAGCCCGGTCGCAGTGGCCGTCGCGTTCGCGCGGTTCGTGCACGAGCCGTTCGCGAACGCGACGCTCCCGCAACACCTGGCGGCGAGCTTCGGCCGCTTCGCACTCGGTTTCGCCCTCGCGGTGAGCGTCGCGATCCCGCTCGGACTTGCGATGGGTTGGTCGCGCCGCGTCGACGACGTCGTCACGCCGCTGTTCGAGGCCGTGCGGTACGTAGCGCCGATCGCCTGGTTGCCGTTTGCCGTGCTTTGGTTCGGGACCGGCATCGGCGGCCCAACCATGATCATCTTCGCCGGAGTGTTTCCCGCGTGCCTCGTCAACGCATATCGAGGCGCGCGCTTCGTCGATCCCGTGCTGCTCGAGGCCGCGCGAACGCTCGGCGCCGGAAACCGGCGCATGCTGGTTGAGGTCATGTTCCCCGCGGCACTCCCAACGATCGTCGCGGGGCTTCGCATCGGTGCCGGGTCCGGCTGGCAGTCCTTGATCGGGGCCGAACTGATCATCGTCTCGTCGGGGATCGGGTACGCGATGGTGCAGGCGCAAAGCAGTCTGGAGACCCCGATCGTTATCTCGACGATGCTCGCGATCGGAGCCGTGGGCGCGGGCATCGACGTCCTCTTGCGTTCGCTCGAGCGGCGCCTCTCGCGCTGGCGCCCAACCCCCGAACAGCGCACTACCCCTAGCTAGAATTCGCTTTAATACAAGACTTTCTTCGTAAGTCTTGACCGGCCGCGCTGCTCCGTGCTAGGGTCTTGGAGATACCGCCGAATGGCGGCGGAGGCTCGTGAGCTCGATCGTATTCCACCAAGTGTCTCGCTCGTTTGACCGCGGGCGAAACCGCGTTGCGGCCCTCGCAGCGGTGTCGCTCGCGGTGGCTGAGCGCGAATTCGTTGCCGTGGTCGGGCCGTCCGGCTGCGGAAAGACGACGCTGCTGCGCATGGCGGCCGGGCTCGATCAGCCCACTTCGGGAACGGTTGAGGTCGGCGGCCGGCAAGTGAGGGGGCCGGGACCTGAGCGCGCGGTCGTCTTTCAGCAGTTCGCGCTGTTCCCGTGGAAGACGGTCCGCCAGAACATCGAGTTCGGGCTGAAATGCATCGGCCGGCCGGCTGGCGAGCGCAAAGCGACCGTCGAGCGCTATCTCGTTCTCATGGGGCTCGAAGGCCGCGGTGCGGCGTATCCGCACGAACTCTCGGGCGGCATGCAGCAGCGAGTCGCGCTCGCACGCAGCTACGCCGTCGATCCCGCAGTACTGCTGATGGACGAACCGTTCGGTGCGCTGGACGCGCAAACGCGCATCGTGATGCAGGAGGAACTCGTACGCATTTCGCGCCTCAGCCCGCGGACCGTGCTCTTCGTGACGCACAGCGTCGACGAAGCGGTGTACCTTGCCGATCGCGTTGTCGTGATGACGTCGCGGCCGGGTGGAATTCGAGAGATCATCGACGTGGCCACCGTGCGCAACGCTGACGGCTGGCATCGCTTCAATATGGAGGACGTCATGGACCGCGATGCGTTCGTGCATCTGCGCACGCACGCGTGGAAGCTCTTGCGCGACCCGGCGTACCGCGCGGCGACGCCGATTCCGGAGTATCTCGCGTCATGAGGCGCGGGAAATTCCCGGAACTCTGCCTCGCGCTCGGGATTCTCGCGGGGCTCCTCCTCGCGCAGGCGCGCGCCGACGACGGGACACTGATCAACCTGAGCTTTCAGCCGGGCACGTATACCGCGCTGCCGTTCTATCTCGCGAACCAACACGGCTGGTGGAAGGCGGTCGGCCTGCAACCAACGATGCTCGCGTTTCCGTCGGGGCCGCCGCAGGTGGCCGCGGCGGCGTCGAACTCGTGGGACGTCGGCGAAGCCGGTTCTCCGCCGGCAGTCCTCGGCGCAGCACGGTACGATCTCGTGACGGTGGGCATCGCCGACGACGGCGCCGCGACCAACCAACTCTTGGCGCATGCGGGAACGAGCGCGGCTATCAAAAAGAATCCCGCGCAACTCAAAGGCCAGCAGGTGCTTCTGACCGCGAATTCGACGGGCGAGTACGCCGTCAATGCGTGCCTGCACCACCTCGGCCTGACGGAAAACGACGTTCAGGTCGTGAGTATGGGGCCCGCCCAGATCGTATCCGCCTTTTCTAGCGGAACCGGGACCCTCGCCGGCACCTGGACGCCGTACGCCAACACGGTCCGCGACAAGTCGGGTGCGGAATTGCTCTGCGACGGAAGGGACGCGAACGTCGGCATTCCCACGATCCTGTTCGCGCGCGGCGACTATGCCAAGTCGCATCCCGACCTCGTCGCGAAGACGCTCGCCGTTTATCTGCACGGCGTCAGGTGGATCCACGCGCACCCCGACCTTGCGCGGCAGGCCTACCTGGACTTCAATCACGAGGCGGGCAATACGATTACGATGGACGACGCGCGCACGGAGATCGCGATCCATCCGATGTTCGAGCTCAAGGAGCAGCTGAAGCTCATGGACCGCTCGCGCGGTTCGTCGACGGCAGCCAACTGGTTTGCCGGCATCATCGACTTCATGAAGCGCAAGGGGTCCATCGATCAGTCACCCGATCCGAAGGTGTTCCTTACCGACGACTACCTGAAGCTCGTCGGAAAGGATCCCAAGCTTCGGCAATTCGCCGAGACCGCCGACCTCGTCAACGGGAGATAACCCAGCCATGGCACGCGCAGCCCGCGACCTCAGCACACGGCACGACTCGTTCAGCGTCAAGCGCTTCACCCCGGCAATCGGAGGCGTCGTCGAAGGCGTCGACCTTTCGCAGGAGCTCGACGACGCACGGATTGCGGAGATCCGCCGTGCGCTCGACGAGCACCTCGTGCTCTTCTTCGAAGACCAGCACCTCACGCAGCGGCAACAACGAGACTTCGCCGCTCGCTTCGGCGAGCTCTACATCCACCCGGTCTACCCGACCGGCGACGAAGTGCGCGAGCTGATGCTCCTCGAATATGACGAAAAGCGGCGCGGCAACAACGACACCTGGCACAGCGACGTCACGTACATCGAAACACCACCGCAGGCTTCCGTACTGTACAGCGTCGAGATCCCGGAGACCGGCGGTGACACGCTCTGGCTGAACACCTACCTCGCGTACGAGTCGCTTCCGGCACCGATCCAGCGGCTTGCAGGCGAGCTTCGCGCGAGCCACTCGTTCGCCAAAGCGTTTACGCCAGAGCGCTTCCGCCAATACGGCATCGAGCATCAGCTCTCCGGGACGTATGCGGACAATCCTCCGGTGTCCCATCCTGTCGTCCGGACGAACGCGCAGACGGGGCGAAAGTCGCTGTTCGTCAACCCCACGTTTACGACGTACATCGAGGGCCTTTCGCACAAAGAGAGCGAGGCGATCCTCTCGATTCTCTTCGACCACCTGTACCGCCCCGAAAACCAGATGCGCTGGCGGTGGCGACCGAACACCGTTGCGTTTTGGGACAACCGCTGGGCGCAGCACTATGCGCTGGCGGACTACTTCCCGAACCGTCGCAGGATGCGGCGCGCGACGATCCTGGGTGACCGTCCGACGTAGCCATCTCGGGCCGTCGCTAGAGTCCAGGTAAGCACGGTTGTCGCAGCCGTTTGCCGAGTCTCGAGACAGCGAGATTCTCGGACGGCTCGCGCCGCGCGAGTGAGACAGTTCCTTGAAGCGCCGCACGCATCGTGCGTTGCCTAGCGCCGCCCCCGGGCTCGTGCCGATGGTGGCGATCCGGATGTGAGTTCCCTCGTCGACGGTCTCGCAATGTGCCGCTGCCGCGCTTCATAGGGCGCCTTCGTGCGCCGCCGCGCGGGCCCGCGCAACCGCAGCGCACTTCGGGTCCCTATGTTGCCAGGAGGGAGTGGACAATGGACATCAAGCGAATCGGCTCGCAACCCTCGGTGAGGGGCGCCTCGGAGAACTTCACCGGAACGGTGCGAGTCGATCCACTCTTTGAGCGGGATGATCCGGCTCGAGCAACCGGCGGTATCGTCACGTTCGAGCCCTGCGCTCGGACTGCTTGGCACACGCACCCCCTCGGTCAGACATTGATCGTGACATCGGGCTGCGGTCGCGTACAACGCTGGGGCGGTCCTATCGAGGAAATCCGCCCGGGCGACATCGTGCTGATCGAGCCAGG
>Ga0302325_10025324_pt1 | contig 12328 bp, 7 predicted proteins | sample Palsa_T0_2_FD_201948 | JGI IMG/M metagenome (GOLD analysis project Ga0302325, IMG submission 201948) | Peat permafrost microbial communities from Stordalen Mire near Abisko, Sweden - Palsa_T0_2 | ecosystem: Environmental > Terrestrial > Soil > Palsa > Peat permafrost | place: Sweden: Abisko...
AATGGGGTGACAGGAGAGGCTATTGGTGCTTAAATAGAGACTGATCACGAGGTGGCATTCTCATACACCACCCCTCTGGACGTGGCCGCGGGAGCTCCTGGCGACGCCGATAGGAGCGCCCCGGGCTGCCAACCAGGCTACGGCGCCTCGCGTGCTTGTCCAGTTCTGGGAGGACGCTAGAGCGGTCCCCGTGGACATTCAAGCGTGCCTCTACAGCTGGGCGAGGCTTGAGACCGCAGGATTCGAGCGGCTGCTATGCGATGACGCCTCAGCCCAGCACTTCATCGGGGAGCAGGGAGGCAGAGCGGATCTTATACGTCAACGACAACCCGATCATTCCAGGGCCTTCGCTGGAGCCCCTGGAACTGGCGACCCCCCTTCTCCTCGCCGCGAACGAGACGAACCGGGACATCTAGTCGCTAACCGGGCCGGCAACCTGACAGCGGGCCTGGTAGCTCACGCTGTCCGCCTGAAGGCCGACGGTCAGGTGCTGGGCTTGGAGTTGCTGACCATTGGGACGCAGTCGCTATCAGCGAGTGGCCGCCCGCCTACCGAGCCGACGTTCGCGAATGGAGGAACCGGGGCCGCGGCCAAGAGAAGGCAGGACGCTCATGAATAAGCTCTCGTTCGCAGACTTCCGGCAGAGTCTGCTGCACCATGGGCGATTTCGCCTCCGCGTGCTCGACATGCACCGGCGCGCAACTGTGTTCTCGAATCGTAACGATGCTGATGATGCGCTACGTCGCATCTACGTGATCAACCTCGACCGGCGTCCCGACCGCTGGCGGCGAGTCCGGCGCGAACTCGACCGCTTCCAAGACCGGAACGGGGAACGCCTGTTGGCGGTCGCCCGACGGTTCTCGGCCGTTGACGCGCGGTACATGGAGGCAGCGCCCGACTCCGCGATGCTGATCCCGAAGTTCACGCTGGCCGATCAGTTCACCGTCGATCCGAGCCCGCTGCTACGTGCCGATGACGAGACGCGCGCCCGCGAGATCGAGATGACCAGGCAGGAAGTCGCCGTCGCGCTGTCTCACATCGAGGTGTGGAAGCTCATTTCCGACGGTGATGTGCCCAGCGCGCTGGTGCTCGAGGACGACATTTTTATGACCCGCGGCTTTGCACGCGATCTCGAGGCGACGTGGTCGTCGTTGGCTGATTCGGCTGCAGGCAGGCCGAGCTTTGACCTTCTCTACCTGGCCTTTAATGAAGTCGGCAACGTCGCCCCCGTTCGGAACGGGGCCGGTGCACGCAGGCTTCGGGCGCCGGGCATCTGGGAGGCTTCGGGCTATGTTCTGAGCCGCGAGGGCGCCCGGAAGCTGCTCGACCAGCTGCCCGTCTGCGGCCCGGTCGACCTCTGGCTGAATATGCAGTTCGGCCGTCTGAGTGCGTTCACCGCGGCGCGTCCGCTCATCGAGCAGCGCGTCGACGAGCCATCGACTAATTCATATTCCGTCTTGCCTGTGCTCTCCGAGATCGGGGTGATCACGCGCGAAAAGCCGCTGGTTCCTGAGGCCAGGCGCCTGTCCGACCCGGTGGTGGGGGTCGGTTCCCCTTCCTCCGGCTTGACTGCGCTCGGCATGGCGCTGTCCATGCTCGGCTACACCTGCTGTAGCGATCTCGATCGGTTGCCTCCAGATGAGGAACGAGCCCTCCTGCGCGGCAGTCGCAGGCGACTGTTCAACGCCTACGTCAACATCGGCTCGCTGTCCCCTGAAGCGCTCGCACAGGTGGTCAGGGCGAATCCGGGCGCACGGGTCATCGCTACGTCGGCTGACCAGGCATTGCCCGCTGACGTGGGCGACTACGTTCTCTGGCTCACGCCTGAGGTGAAGGACCGCTGGGCCGCGCTGAGCGAGTTCCTCGGCATCGATTATCCGGCCTTTGCATACCCGGCCAGCCTTGATCTCGGCCCGCGCATTATCGCGCCTCGGGTTCCCCTGCGGAGCGCCCGGAGTTCGAAGGATTTGAAATCTGACAGAGGGCCGTGGATTCTGAAGCCCCCGCGCATCGAGTGGGGCGGCATCACGATCAACGCAGGACCCCTTCAGCACGCGCTCGCCGCCCGGGTCGACTGGGGGTCCGGTGCCACGCTCGACCGGGAGGCATGGACGCTCCGCGACGACACGTTCCCGAGCAACATGGCCCTGTTCACGCTGGCGAACGTCAGCCAGCCCGGCACCCACGCGCTGCTGACGCTTCGCGAGGAGCAGACGCAGGTTCGCGGGCTCACGTCAGGCGCGATCGCGAGCCGGGCTTCCTACCGTTACGGCAGGTTCAGGGCCGAGCTTCGCCCATCAGGTGTGACGGGAGTCGTGACGGGCGTGTTCCTCCACCGCAACGGGCCACGGCAGGAGATCGACATTGAGTTCCTCGGTAAGGACACCACCACGATGCTCGTTAACGTCTTCTACAATCCCGGCTCCGAGGGCACGAAGCTTGAGTATGGCTACCGCGGCACACCAACTCTGATCGACCTCGGCTTCGACGCCGCCGACGACTTCCACACCTACGAGATCGACTGGCAGCCGGGCGCCATTCGCTGGCTCGTCGATGGAGAGGCCGTCTACGAGAGAGCGCCCTGGAACCCCACACCGATCCCCGACCAACCACTCCAGTTCAATCTCAACCTCTGGCACTCACGCGCCAAGAAGTTTGCCGGCACCCTGGCCGCGGCACAACTTCCCGCGTCAGCGAGCATCCGGTCACTCGAGATCCACGAGGCCGTCACCGGGGCAACGGACAAAACCGGCGACTCGCTCAAGGCGATCACGGCGAGACGTCCGTAATCGGGAATAGCCATGCGCCGATTCGGTATCGGAGTGCCGAGCGAGGCCCCAACGGCAGACAGGAAAGAAGCACCGCAGCAGCCCAGTTGTCCAGGTTTGCGACTGGGCTCACTCCATGCTCGCCCGGCTCCCGGATGTTGGCAACCCGCTGACACGGCGCCGCCATACCGTACGGGCCGTGCCGTTACCCGGCTACGGCCAACGGTATCCCGGTGCTTCTATCGTCCATCCCAAGCGGCAGGCCGGGAAGCGTCCGCCCTTGCGTCAGCCAAGGCGAACGGCGGCCGTCGCAGCCTATGAGTACGTGTTCGCCGGCAGCCGGACGGCGACCTGCCTCGCCGCGGCTGCCGCCCGCTGAAGAAAAATATCGCGCCAAGGCTGCGACCGAGCGTACGGTTCAGCCGTGAAGTTTGAGGTCTCGCGCTGGTCCGGGCTGGTGCGCCCGGCTGCGGGTCCAGCGCCTGCGGGCAACTGGACCGATGCCGGGCTGCTCGTGCCGGACCTCTCCGTGACGGCGGCACACCTGGGACTGGTCCGGACGGGGGAGAGTTCGCCCTGGTTCGACGAGTACGTGAAGCAGTACCTGACGTCAGCCGACTACTTCGCCCCACTGGTGGCCGCAGGGGTCCCCGCCGAACCTGCCTCGCTCATCAACAGCCTCCTGCTTGTGCATCCGCGCGAGGTTTACCTCTCCGTCCTGACGGCTCTCAATCATGCCGCGCCCCACCCAGAACTGGCCGAGGCCTACCGGGGACGGTTCCTGGCCCGGCTGACCCCGGCGCTGGCGGACCACGTGAGCCGGGTGATAGACGGCGAGGTGGACGGGAACAAACGCGCGCTACTCGCTCGCCAGCCCGTGCTGCGAGCGATGCGCATGGTCCTGACCTTCCGGCGGCCCGAGGGCGCTCCACCCGCCGAGACCATGAGGGCACTGGCGCCGGGGATGGACCCGGAACTGTCCGGGATGCTGCTGGTGCACCTGACGGCCACCCAGCAGCAATCCCAGCGGCCCGCCGGCGAACCCATGTTCGGAGGGCTTCCGGAGAGCCTAGCCATGGAGATGGTGGCCAACGGGCTGTTCCACGGCGGCGAGCAGCCGGACGTGCTGCTGGCCCGGACCCGGATGCTGTGGGAGACCTACGGCAGCCAGATCGACCTGAAACGGCTCAAGCTGCGCGCGCGCCCGCTGGACCTGCTCAGGGAAGCGACCGGCCTGGACTTCGACGACATAGCGGCGCTGACCTTCGCCTACCACGGGTACATCCGCGCGCACCAGCCCGGCCAGCCATCCGCCGTCAACGCCTTCGCGGGGATCCAGGTGAGCCGTGAAACCGTGGAGACCTACCTGGCGACGTTCGCGAGCACCGTGGACGAGCTAGCTGGAAAGCTCGACGCCAGCTCCGGGTCATGGCAGATGCTGCCGGTCCAGGAAAGGGCCCTTCTGCGGGTCGGCGAGGCGCTGCTCGTGCTGGACGAGCAGTACCTGATCGAACGGGCCACAGGGCCTGTACTGGTTCGTGCACGAGCACGAGCGCAAGCTCGACGACAAGCGAGGCTGGACACGGTGGAACACCGCCTACGCCAGCATGGTCGAACGGCGGGTCGAGGACCAGTTGCGCCGGATGACCCCGCCGCTGCTGGGCAGCGGCAGCCTGTTCTTCACCGAGGAGGACCTGCAGGCCGCCTTTCCCGGGAAGAAGAACACAGACGCCGGCATCGACTACGGTGATGTCGTCCTGCTGGCCGAGGTAGTCACTACCCAGGTCTCCCTCCCCGCCCGCGAGAACGCCGACGTGATTGCCTACGGCAAGGACATTGACAAGTTCTTCGTAAAGAAGGCCCGGCAGCTGGACGAGACCGCCGCCAATCTGCTCCGCGACCCGCAGCCCGCAGGCTCGCCGCTGGGCAAGCCCGCGCAGCGGATCCTGCCGGTAGCCGTCCGCGGCGGCCAGTTTCCCGTCAATCCCGTTACCCGCGAACACATCGATGCCGCCCTCAAAGAGGCGCGGCTCCTCAACTACCGCCGCGCGGACCTACCCGTGTTCCCGTTCGCCCCGGTAGATCTCGGAGAGCTCGAAATGTGCGAAACCCTGCACGAGACGGACGGCCGGTCCCTTCCCGAGCTGATCAGGCAATGGCAGGTGTCTGACGATTACGCGCAATCCTCGTTCCGCAACTTCCTCATCAAGACATACACCGAGGAGGGCTTCCCTCGGCCCGCAGACATGCGCGCTGCACTCGCCCAGACCCTTTCGCTGATCGCAGCGCGGCTGGGAGCCACCTGGACTCCACCCGATGCCCCAGGCACCTGATACCCGGCACCATTAGGGAGCAACGGCAATCCCCTCATCTCCGCCCCCGGACTCATCTCAACCCGCCGAATCTGGCGCCGACCCGCCTATGCCAGCCTCAATGCTCGCCGCTGTAAGCGATTACGAGCCCAGCGCCATATCAGCCCGTTCAGCATGATTCAAACCGCCAATCGCCGGGAGGCCGCGTCCGCGCCTATCGGCGGCACTGCTCGCGGTCTTACCGATCTCCGGCGGCGGTAGCCGGTAAGGTTGACCGCAGACTGATCCAGCGTGAGAGATCCGCCGGAGGACGCTACCGTAGTGGATAGGTGGCGGGACGGTGCTTGCCGATCAGCACTGTGACCTCCAAGCGACCCGCTCGCAGACCTTCGCACTCGACTGACCAGTCTTCAACTGTCCGCGCACCATAAAGGATGAGCGCCGGGTCCTAGTGGAACCCCGCCTTCTCGGCGCAGCAGCCGGGCTGCCGTACGTCGGTGGACGATGAAATCGCCAGTCGGCCACGCTTCGGCCGGACAACTCAAGGTCACGCAGCATTGCTCGCGGGAGCGCCAGCCGTTCTAATAGGCCCAGGCAGCTGGCAGCTTCATGCGCTTGGTCATCTTGCCGATGTCCTTCATGCTCCGCACCATCTCCACTATCCGAGCGTTCAGCCCCAGCAGTATGAGCGCCCGATACACAGGCATCATTACGAACCCCGCGCTTGCGAGCACGGCCATCCAAACGACCTCACGGTCGTGCCATCGCTCAAGCGGGGCAGCGGTGCCAGGTGTGAACTGCCGCCAGCCCTGCATAACCGAGTACAGCTCAGCATGCGCTGCCCCGGAGTAAATCCGGTAGCCCGCGCTCATTTGCATGTCCGTTTCCAGCGCCACGGCGCGCTCGGTATAGCCAGGAAGCCTCTCACCCTCGCTCTCGAATGCCTTGTTCCCGTAAGTGTTCTTCACCTTGGCGTAGGCAAGGCCAAGGGCGGTGGCGTAGGTCGAGATCGCGGCTGGGTCCTCCCCGTAGTCCGAGACGAGCGCCGTCGAGTCCACCGCGTGCACGGTGGTCTCCAGGTTTTCCGCGCTGCCGGCCCGCACCAGTACCGAGCGGATTACCCGGTGCCGTGCGTCGATCCCCGGCTCCAGCAGCCACCACGCCTGAGCTCCGGCCTCCATGGCTGCGCGGGACAGCACGCCGGGCACGTAGCTGGTGCTGGATGCGCTCACCGCGTCGCGGAGCGCATTTAGGGAGTCCAGCGCCGCGAACAGCAGCACTGTGGCCGCCGCATACGCGGTGCGTACCGGGTCCTCACCCCAGGGTGTGCCGTCCGCTCGCTGCTCACTGTTGCGCACCTCACCCTCAGCCTCGGACCGCCAGGCTGGCTGCCACCCGGTGCCGGGTAGCCACCTGCCCGTCTCCTCGCAAGTGCGCGTCAGAAATGCCCGGATCTCGTCAACATCGACCTGTGTCAGATCCTTATCCGGCACGTGTTTGTCCTCTCATCTGCCTCAGGGCCGGGAGCGGGAGCTAGCGCCCGTTTCCGCATGCGGCCAGGTATGCGGCACTACCCCAGCCGGAATCCATCGGCTCGTGCGACGGAGACCTCGGCAGCACGTTTAGTCACAGGGTTACTTGCGCGAGGTGCAGCATCCGAACAAGCACTTCCAGCCGGGACCTCAGCCAGGGGCTGGCCCAACACCAGGGATTTAAGGGGCTTGGGCCTGGGGCCTGGGGATTTGCAAGTGCGGCGGGGGGTTCGCTGCGCGGTTTGATCATGGACGGGGCTCCTGGTAGGAGTTTGGGTGTCTAGTTCCAGCCGCCTGCACAGGAGCCCCGGGTGTCTTCTTATCGGCCGTCCGTTGATTCTGCAAGCCCGCTGGCGCCGCCGGCGGCGCCGTCCCGGGGGCTTCCGCCGGTCTCGATGGTGGCGTTCCGGGCGGCTGACCTGCCGATTCACCGGGGGATGGGGCCCGCGGGACGGCCGGGCGCGATGCTGGTGCCGTCGCGGGGGACGGCGGGGGGCGGGGTGGCGGCGGGCGCGCTGGTCACGTTCTGCCATCCGGTGGTGAGCGTCCCGGCGGTGGTGCGCCGGGACGGGACGGTGCTGGCGGGCGGGTGGCTGCCCGATTTCGTGCGGCTGGGCGAGCTGGAACGCCATGCCGGCGACGGGGTGATCGAGGCGATCGCCGCCGCGGCGGTCGCCGGCGGCCGGGTGCCCGCGCCGCAGCGGCGGCGGCTGATGTCGCTGCCGCTGGTCATGCGGCTGACGGTGGCGATGACGCTGATGCCCGGCGCGAGCTACCCCGAGGTGGCGCGCGAGGTGGCCGGGCACCTGGCCGGCGTGCCGTGGGCCCGCGGCTGGCACGTGCCGACGTCGAAGGTCATGACCGGGTGGCGGGACAAGGCGGGCCCGGCGCCGCTGGAAGAGCTGTTCTGGCGCGTGGCCGGGCCGCTGGTGGCTGATGACGCGCCGTCGGCGGTGAACCTGGCGGGGATGGCGGTGTGCGGGATCGACGGAATGCTGGTCAGCGTGGCTGACACCCCGGCGAACAGGGCGGCGTTCGGGTGCGCGGGCACCAGCACCAGGATGGGCTATGGCGAGGCGCCGTTCCCGCAGGTCCAGGCGGTGGTGGTGACCGCGCGGGCGGGCCGGGCCAAGCTCGGGGCGATCATGGGCGCGGCCCGGGCCGGGGAGCAGGCGCTGCTGGCCCGCCTCATCCGGCGCCGGCCGGAGCTGTTCGCCGGGCGGGTGCTCTGCTTCGACCGGAACTTTCCCGGCCATAAGGTCATCACCGCGATCCTGGACGCCGGCGGGCACGTGGTGGCCAGGGTCAGGGCCGGGATCTCGCTGCCGGTCACCTCCGGCGGGTGGCTGCCGGACGGGTCCCGCATCACCTACCTGAACGCGCCCTCGGGGAAGAAGGCGGACCGGCTGCCGGTCCGGGTCGCCGAGCACAACGCGGTGCTGCCGTGCGGCGACGGCGAGGCGGTATCGGAGACCTGGACGCTGGCAACGACGCTGCTGGACCACACCGCCGCCAGCGCCGAGGAGATCCGCCAGGCCTACCTGGCGCGCTGGCCGGCCTCGGAGACAACGTTCGGGCAGGACAAAGCCACGATCACCGGGGCCGGGGACCGCACCTGCGGGCCGGTGCTGCGCTCGGGCGCCCCGCGGCTGGTGGTGCAGGAGTTCTGGGCCTGGATGTGCGGCACCCAGCTGGTCCGGGCCAGCGCCACCGCGGCCTTAACCGGCGCCGCCGCCGCTGCCCGCGCCCTGCGGCGCCGGACCCCCGCGCCGGTCACCACCGATGAGCTGTCATTCACCGCCGCCCGGCACAACGCGATCCGGTCGATGACCCAGTCCCGGCTGACCGCCACCACGTCCCTGCCGGAAATGGCCGCGGCCGCCGACGCGACCGCCCGCGCCATCTTGCACACGCTGACCATCACCGGCCGGCAACGGCACTCGGCGCGGGCCCAGAAGCACCAGCCGAAGTTCGCTCACACGCCGCGGACCAAGAAAACCGTCACCGGCGTCCCGGCGATCACCCGGTTCGCGCCGGGCACAGGCTAGCCGCTGACCACCCCGGCACCTGTAAAGAAGGAGGAACGCCCCGCATCGCCGGAGCCGCGGCCCGTGGAACCGCGCGCCCGCCCGCAGCGTCACGCGGGCCGTAGTCATGCACCAGGGCCCGAACACCCCCAGCCAGACCCGGCAGCAAGCCCGATACCACCCCTAACGATCGCAACATCCCAAGCGGGCATCAATACCTAAAGTCCCTGGTGTTGAGGGGCTGGCCAGCTGAGACTACTCGGCGCGACGGGTCTCATCACACGTTCCCGTGCCACGCGGGACAAGCGCGCTGAGCATCGCGCTCGGCGGTTCTCGCGAGCTGCGTCGCACGGACAGGTGGCGTCGCCGAGGCGGGCCACCAGCGCGCCGGTCACCTCCGCGGAGTGCCGGGTCTCGTCCACGCGGTCATCGTCTCGCAACCTGACGAGCACCGTGGCACGCGCCGCGCATCCACGACGGTCAGACCCACACCTGATTCTCGCCGCAGTAGTGCGGCCAGGGGCGACCTTCCATGTCGTAGGCGCCCAGCAGATACCTTATGCCCTCGATCCAGGTTTCCTGATCAAGCATCTCGATGAGGTAGCGGTCCATCTCTGAGCGGTACATCTGCAAGGTTCGCGTTAGTACGGCCCGCAGATCCCTGCGGTGGAAGACGCGGTCGGCGATGGCGTCGGGCACTGGCGAGCTGAACTCAGCGGACATCTCCATCAGCACATCGCGGGCCGCCAACTCCCAGCGGCCGGGCGGGAGAATCCAGCGAGACTGGATGCCCGCCTCGCACAGCGAGTCGGCGAGAGCTGGGCCGCTGGTCTCGACGTAGAAAACGGCAAGGTCACCGATGAGCCGCGCGCACGCGACCGGGTGCAGCGGGTAGGCGGCGAACGGCACCCGCAGCGGGTCACGGGAGACGGCGTCCGCGCTCGTCGCGTGAATGTTCCGTGTCCTGTCCTCTGCGATGCCGGCGCGGCGTAGCGCGGCGGTGAACTTCCGGCTTACCCTGTCGCCCCATTCGTCATCCGTCCACCCCTGCGCGGTGTAGCCATAAATGTCGGTGACGAACAGCGCCCGGTCGCCTGGGACCCTGGCGACGAAGAGCCCTTCAACGGCCGCGCGCTCCGTTCCGGTGCGCAGCAGGTCCAGGTGAGTCCGGAACGGCACGTCCAGGTCGAACAGGCGTGCCCGCCGGTCCTCACCCGGAAGGGGTCCTGCGCCCTGCAGGGCAGCCTCGGCAGTCCTGATACGGCGGAGCTGCGCGGAGCTGCGCCGCTCAGGATCGGACTTGACCTCGACGATCTTGTGCGAGCCGTCGTTACCGAAGACGGTCACGTCGCCAATCCGCAGGCAGTTCGTCAGGTCATGCAGCAGGGCGAACCTGCCGTCTTCTCTCCACGCCCGGGCAACCTGCTCACGCTCTGCTCCAAGCCCTTCCTTGCCTGCCATGACCCCAGGCGGCGCGTTCTGTGATAGCGCGATGATGTACCTGCGCTCGAACCCGAACACGCGCCACGCGAGAGCATCGCCAATGCACATGTACTGCCGCGCGATCCGCTCGCAAACGTCATGCTCGAACTGCCAGGTTTCCAGCAGTGTCGGATCGCCGCCAGATTGCGGTTCCGGTGCGCCCGCCTGCGGGCCCCGCCCCCTGCGCATGCGCTTCACGGCCCGGCTGTAGCCGTTGCGGGCCTCGTCCGCCTCAAGCCTGCGCACCAGCAGTTCCTGCTGGAACTCGTACCCCTCCGGCACTGTCCTGACGGCACGCAGCTGGATGATCAGATCGGCGAGCGTCTTCTGCGCAGCCTCATGCCGCGGATGCGTCAGCATCCCGGCCGCAGTTTCTCCGTCGGACAGCCTCACATGACTTAGTCTCGCCGCCTGTAATGCCGGACGGCGAGCGAATTGTGCCCGACGCCGTGCGGCCAGAAGCCGGATTTGGCCAGGACACTGTGACTATCCTGCCGAACTCGCCGCCTGACGGTCGGCCACGCTCGTGAGCTCTGGGCCTCACGAGCGTGGCGAAAGGGCGATTGCCCGCTGACTTCAGCGGGCAGTGCAAGCGCTGGGACGCCGCGGCACCAGCACGGTAAAGGCCTACCGGGTAGCAGAACCGGGCCAGGCTGGAGAAGGTGCTTGCCCGTTCATCGAGGCTGCCCGGCGAGTGCCGCGTGGCGGCACCCGCCGTGGTGCCAGCCGCCCGGGTGGCTCATCGGCCGATCGCGCTGAGGTGCGGGCCTGGGCCAGGGCAGCTGGCCTGAAAGTCTCCGGGCGCGGGCGGAGCAGCAGCGACATCATGCGCCAGTACGAGGCAGCCCATTAGCCACACATCTTGGCTCGACGCTGCGCGCCCTCAGCGGCTACCGGATGTCACGAGTGCGCGGCTAACGAGCTTCGGGTGTTGACGATCATGTCGGCTAGCCGCGCTGTCCCGACGTAACAAATGCTCGTCGAGTGAAGAACGAGCGTAGAATACTGACGTTCGTGATACGACTCGTGAACGGGCAGGGTGCTGCATTCGTTGTTCGTTCCTGGAGGATGGGTCATGCCGAGCACGACCAGCGCGTTTAATGAGACTATCAAGAAGGCCACTCGGCTCACTGCCGCTGCGCGCGCCAAGTTGGCGGTTGAGCTGAGGAACAGGTATGCCGCAGGAGAAAGCATTAGAGCTCTCGCAGCCGCCACGGGCCGTTCGTACGGCTTCGTGCATCGAATCCTGACAGAGAGCGGCGTGTCGCTGCGCGGACGTGGCGGAGCTACGAGGGGCAAGTCCAAGTCTCCGGTTGGCGGAAGAGTCACTCCAGGCACTCGTGCTGGAAACGAACAGCTCCAGCCTCAGATCCGGGTCTTAGGCGTGGACGATCCCTACAAGGTCTTCATCTCCTACAACGGTCCGGACCGCGAGTCAGCTGAGGCGCTGGCCCATGGACTACAATCGCGCAGTATCGAGGTGTTCCTCGACCAGTGGGGGATTCGCCCAGGCGACCAGGTAGCGGAGAAACTGCGGGCCGCAATTGAGGTAGCCGGAACCTATCTCGTTCTCTTTGGCGATTCCCCGGAAGGGTCCTGGGTGGCCGCTGAACGGGAGGCAGTCGTCGCTCAAGCCATCACTAACCGACGAACGATCATTCCAGTCAGGGTGGGCAAATCTGCAATACCGCCGGAGTTCAAGAGTCGACAATACATCACCCTTGAGCGGGATCCATTTGGAATTGATCGCGCGGTTGAAGCCGTAGTTAATGCAGCGGTTCGTGCCTCAGCGCCTCAGCGCAGTATACCTGAGAGCCCGAAAAATGCCCTACAAGCAGGCATCGGAAAACTAGGTGATGACCGCGCCTCGAGCGCTGCTGAAGCAGAGTTAATTGCCGCCGAGGCTAGAGCTAGTGGAGACGCAAGCCAAGAGGCTCTTGCCCTCTATTCTCTTGGGCGAATCGCGCAAGAGCGGGGCGACTACGACCGGGCTACGGACCTGTACTATCAGGCCCTCGCCACGTTCCAGGAGATAGGCGACCGGCGGGCGACCGCCGCCGCGCTGCACCAGCTCGGGATCATCGCGCAAGAGCGGGGCGACTACGACCGGGCTACGGACCTGTACTATCAGGCCCTCGCCACGTTCCAGGAGATAGGCGACCGGCGGGCGACCGCCGCCGCGCTGCACCAGCTCGGGATCATCGCGC
>Ga0302325_10025326_pt1 | contig 12328 bp, 9 predicted proteins | sample Palsa_T0_2_FD_201948 | JGI IMG/M metagenome (GOLD analysis project Ga0302325, IMG submission 201948) | Peat permafrost microbial communities from Stordalen Mire near Abisko, Sweden - Palsa_T0_2 | ecosystem: Environmental > Terrestrial > Soil > Palsa > Peat permafrost | place: Sweden: Abisko...
GCCGTGTTTCACTGCTTGAGATCGACGCCGGAGCGAAGTGGGATGACAAGCCTAACACTTACCGGCTAAAGGAAATCACAAGATTAGATTTTGGTGGAGACTACGAGGACGCACTGCATCTCGTTGCGGAGGTCCTAGTCACCAAACAAAACGGAAAAAGCCCCAGGCCTAAATTAAGAAACCGGATATGAATTTACTTCCCCAGAGTGGCTGGTTTTAGAGTGATCATTGGCACGCCGACGATGGCCAGCCGATCTTATAGCGTTTTTTGTCGTTTGTATTTTCGCCTTGGCATTAAGATTCTCTCACATGGATACAGTTAAGAAGTTATCGGAGGATTCCGCGCCCGTCCCGGGTCAAACTGTGCAAGTCACTATTGAGGACATCGCCTTTGGCGGTGAAGGGGTGGGGCGGGTGAATGAATTTGTTGTCTTTGTTCCTTTTGTCGCACCCGGAGAAACGGTGGAAGTGGAATGGACCGAGGTGAAGAAGCGGTTTGGCCGGGCGCGTTTACGGCAAATATTGAAACCTTCGCCAGATCGCGTCGCGCCCGCGTGCCGTTATTTTGGCGAATGCGGCGGTTGCCAGTATCAGCACCTGTCATATCCCGCCCAGTTGCAAATAAAACACAAACAGGCTTGCGATTTATTTCAAAGAATTGGCGGCATTGATCCAGCGAAGGTCGAACCTGTTATTCCTTGTCCCGAACCTTACGGCTACCGCAACCGGATCATGATTCGCAGTCAATGGGACAAGTTCAAGCAAGCCTTGAACATTGGGTTTCTACGCGCCGACGACCGATTGGTGGTGGACATCGAGGAATGCAAAATCGCCGAGCCGGCTCTCAATGAGGAAATCCGCCGCGTGCGTTTGAATCCGCCGCCCAAAGGAGGGATCAAAGTGGTCTTGCGCGCCGAAGCCGAAGGCTGGGAAGTGCCGCGAGACTCGTTTTTCCAAAACAATTTTTTTCTACTGCCCAAATTAGTGGAAACCGTCGCGGCCCGATTGCGCGATGGCGGGTCTCGCTTCTTGATTGATGCTTATTGCGGAGTGGGCTTTTTCAGCATTGAGCTGGCGAGCTTGGTGGAAGAGTTTGCCGGGGTGGAGGTAGATACGGCAGCCATCCAAGCCGCCCGGCGCAACGCCAAGTCTCGAGGATTAACCAACGGACAATTCCTATCCGGTCGGGCCGAAGAAATGTTGCCGCGCATGCTGGGGCGGTTCGAAGCTGGCGCAACCACGGTGATTCTTGATCCGCCCCGCACTGGCTGCCCGCCAAAGATGTTGGAAGCCTTGCGAAAGACTGGCCCGCGACAAGTACTTTACGTTTCCTGTCACCCGGCTACACTGGCCAGAGACTTGAACGTTTTGTGCGCCGGCAATGTCTTTGAAGTAACGAAAATAGTCCCTTTAGACATGTTTCCACAAACGCAACACATGGAATGCGTTGCTGACGTTAGGCTTACAAAGCGTCCGTCAAGCAACGCATAAGCCTTGCCAATGGGCAGGAAGTTCATCCAGACTTAATTAAGCATGACAGTCGAAGACAAGCGCAACCCACCTCCACGTCGGCCCATTATTCTTTCCCCCTGGCTTGCCGTCGTGGGCGGATTGATCTTATACGGAGTGACAATGAATCACTGGGTGTCGTTAAAGGCCCTCCCTTTAATGGCCCAAGTGACCGGCTGGGATTGGCATCCCTATTCGTTGAAGTGGCGTCCTGAGTCGATGGCGCCTTTGTTCCTGATCGTGACGGCGCCGATCCGAATCTTACCCAAATCCTGGCAGCCTGGAGCCCTGAATGCATTGACGGCCTTGTGCGCCTCCCTGATCCTAGGTTTGCTAGCCCGCTCCGTTCACCTCATGCCCCAGGACCGGACGCGCGAAGCGAGGTTCAGGGAAATGGGGGCGCACGCTTTGCTTTCCATTCGCGCCGCCTTTTTGCCGGCGCTCTTCGCCGTGCTCGTCCTGGCGACGCAACTGACGTTCTGGGAGAATGCCGTTGTGGCCACCGGCGAAATGTTAAATCTGCTGGTGTTCGCAGTGATCATTGATTGCCTCCTGGAATACCGTGTTTCGCAAAATGACAAATGGCTGACCGTCTCGGCTTTGGTTTACGGATTGGGAGACACTAACAATTGGGCGCTATTGGGCTTTTTCCCAATCTACATTTTTGCGCTGGTATGGATCAGGGGATTGGTCGGCTTCTTTAATCTTCGTTTTTTGGGGCGCATGGCTTTGTGGGGGCTGGCTGGCAATCTGCTCTATTTGCTCATTCCGGTTCTTGGCACCATGAGTGCCTCTGGCGAAAAGTTGCCGCCGCAGTTTGGCTTCTTGCTTACGACTGAGCTGGGATCCCAGATTTACGGCCTCAGATTAGTGCCTGGTTGGTTGGCGCTGTTGGCGGGTGTGCCTTCGCTTTTGCCGCTGCTATTTGCTGCAATCAAATGGCCGTCATTTGAAGGTGAAATCAGCGCCGTCGGGAACATTATGACTCGGTTTATGTTCAACGCCTTGCATGTGGCTTGCCTGGCTCTGGCGCTGGTGACTTTTTTCGATTTTCAATACAGCCCCAGTGTGCGCATGCGCCAGCAGCCTGTGAGCTTTCTGACCTTCTATTATATCGGAGCCATGTGCGTTGGTTACTTTAGTGGCTATATCATGCTGGTCTTTGCCCCAAAGCGCCTCCCAGCGTGGGAACGCAGACATCCGCTGACCAAGTTTATCAACCTTACTTTGCTGGCGGCAGTGTGGGTGATTTCCTTTGCCGCCCCGGCCGTGCTGATTTGGCAAAATTACCCTCACATCAAGGCTGGAAATGACAGGGCGTTGGAGCGCTTTGCAGATCAGACGCTGGACGGGTTACCGGGTAAGAATTCCATCATTTTGAGCGACGATCCGGCCCGGCTGTATTTGTTGCAAGCTGATTATGAGCGGCGAGGCGAGAGCAACCAGAACATCATGATCGAGACGGAATCCTTTCCGCATCGCGAGTATATTTATTACCTGGCCGCGCAATACCCGCAGCTTAAGAGCATCATGACGACGAATTTGGCGCTGCTGCCCAGTGTTTTGGGCAGCGGAAACCTGGTGACATTCATGGATCACGCGCCGAAGCATTTTCCGGTTTATTATTTGCACACCAGTTTTGGTTATTACTTCGAGGCCCTTTACCTCAAGCCGCAAGGCTTGGTCTATGAAGTCAAGCCCTACGCGACCAATATGACTCAACCTCCACTAGTGACGGAGCCGGAGGTGCAGGCCAATCAGAAGTTCTGGACCAAGCTGGAGAATGGTTCTTTGAAAGCGCTGCCACAGCTTGCTAGTCGGGATTTCGACGATATGGCCCTAGCTGTGGATTATTCGGCCGCGCTGAATTTTTGGGGAACCGAGTTGCAAAAGGCCAATCATCTCCAGGAAGCGCACGGTCAATTTGCCGAAGCCGTGCGTCTTAACACCAACAACGTCATCGCCGCCGTGAATCTTCGCTACAATGAACGCCTGCTCAAGGGCAACCATCAGCCGATTGACGATGGGCTGGAAGCGGTCGCCAATGCTTCGCGTCTTTATGGGTTGGAATCCATTCTCCGCAGGTTCGGGCCGCCGGACGAGCCGGAGCTGGATTTGGAACTGGGCGGACTGCTGGCCGGTCGCGGCAATCTTGGCCAGGCCACGCTTTTGTTTCGGCGCCGTCTGCAATTGCTTCCGGGCGACCCGGAGGCGGAATTGGCCATGGCCAAGACTTACGTGGACATGCACCAGCCGGCCAAGGCGATTGAGTTGGTGCGGCACTTGAGCGCCTCCTCGAAGATGGCCCCGTGGAGAATTTCCCGCTGCGAGGCGATGGCGGATATCGCCAGCGGGGATTTTCCGGGTGCCGAAAAGCTTTTGTTTGCCGCGATCAAGGCTAATCCCAACGACGAAAGTCGCATCGCCACCCTGGCCGAATATTACCGTTTTCGTGGTTTTGACTCTTTGCGCACTCACAAGACCAGCGAAGCCGACCGCTACTTTGCCAACGCCTTGACCATCATTGATCGGCAATTGAAACTGATGCAATCTCCGGGGCACGATTCGCTCGATGTGCCAGAGGTGCTGCTAAAGAAAGCCGAATTGGAAGTCTTGGTTCATTCCTACGAGGGCGCCATAGCCACTCTGGACCAGGTCTTGCTTATTCAACCCAAGAATTACTCTGCCTTGCTCAACCGCGCGGTATGCAAAATCCAACTCAAACAATACCAGGCGGCACGGGACGATTTTCGAACCATGGGCAAGGCTTTGCCCAAGCAGCCTTACCTGGCCGAGTTTGGCTTGGCCGACGTCGCCGCCGCCGAGAAAAACAAAGGCGACGAAATTGACCATTTGAAGCGCTGTCTTCGTTCTGCGCCGGAGGATAGCAGTGAATACCAGCGGGCGACAAACCGGCTCACCGAGTTGGGTGCCCGCTAATCCGAATTCGGATGCGGGTTACCCACGTCATTACCCGGCTGGTCATTGGCGGCGCACAGGAAAATACAATTGCGACTGTTCTTGGTCTTCAGAATCGTCCCGATCTTCAAGTCGAACTGATTGCCGGGCCGACCACCGGGCCGGAGGGTTCGCTGGAATCTGCCTTTGCCGCCCGGCCGGAATTGTTGACGATCCTTCCATCTTTGATTCGTCCCATTCATCCGTGGCATGATCTCTTGGCCTGGCGGCGGTTGACCGCGATTTTTCGCGCCCGGACGCCGCGCATCGTGCATACGCATAGCGGCAAAGCCGGTATTTTGGCCCGACTGGCGGCAAGGCGGGCCGGAGTGCCCATTATCATTCACACGGTGCATGGCCCTTCATTTGGGCCGTTTCAAGGAGCCTTCTCCAACTTGCTTTTGCGCCGCGCTGAGCAGCGCGCCGCCAAGGTTACAACTCACTTCATCAGTGTCGCCGACGCCATGACAAAGCAATATGTGGCGGCGGGTGTTGGTCATGCCGGGCAATACACCCGTATTTTTAGCGGCTTTGAGCTCGAACCTTTCCTGACCGCGCACAATGATCCACGGTTGCGCGCGCGCCTGGGCATCGCGCCTTCGGATTTTGTCATCGGCAAGATCGCGCGACTTTTCCATTTGAAGGGACACGAGGATCTTATCGCCGCCGCGCCAAATATCCTGCGGCGTCATATCCAAACTAAATTTCTCCTGGTCGGCGACGGCAGACTTCGCTCCCGTTTGCAGGAACAAGTGCGCGCGGCCGGTTTGGAAAAGCACTTCATTTTCGCTGGTCTCATTCCTCCTGCTGACGTTCCCAAATTCATGGGCGTGATGGACGTCGTGGCCCACTTGTCGCGAAGGGAAGGTTTGCCGCGCGCCTTGCCGCAGGCGCTGGCCGCCGGGAAGCCCGTCGTCGCCTATGATTGTGACGGCGCTAATGAGGTTTGTTTACCTGGCGAAACTGGCTTTCTTGTCGTCCCGGGCGACGTCGATGACCTGGCCGATCGACTCGTGCAATTGGCCGGTGCGCCGGAGTTGCGCGAGCAATTTGGAAGTCGTGGCCGGGATTTCGTTCGTCAAAATTTTTCCGTCGAAACGATGCTGGAGAAAATTTACGCTCTTTACCTTAAGCTTCTCGAAACAGAGTCGAAGTGATTATTGTCATTATATATCTTGCGGCCTGCTCGTCGGCGACTTTGGCGTCGGCGCTATCAGTGCCTTGGTGGCGTCGCTGGTGTCTTAAAAGCGGCGCGATAGATGACCCCGGCCATCGCAAAATCCACAGCAGCCCGATACCTTTAGCCGGGGGCATGGCCGTCATGACCGGCATATTGGCTTCGTTATTGGCCGGGATCGTGGTGGCCACGACTGCTTCGCCCTCGAGCTTCGCCGGGCTTTTCGAATACGGCCTAAGCGTACGCGCCGTCCAACTTCTTAGCCTGACGGCCGGTGCCTTTGGCATGCTTTTCATTGGGTTGCGCGACGACAAAGCCGAAATGACGCCGTTGATTAAATTCGGCGGCCAACTCGCCGTGGCTCTGGTTGTGGCGGCGGCTGGAATGCGCATCACGATATTTGTGCATAGCGTGCTTTTTAGCTATGCCATGACAGCTCTTTGGATTCTCACGGTCGTCAATGCTTTCAATTTCATGGATAACATGAATGGCCTTTGCGCGGGCTTGGGTGCGATCGGGGCCGGTTGGCTCGGTTTGATCGCCGCCTTTTCCGGGCAATATTTGGTGGCGACCATGGCGTTCCTCGTGACCGGCGCGCTGCTGGGTTTTCTGCCCTTTAATTTTCCTCAAGCTACTGCTTTTCTCGGCGACGCCGGTAGTCACTTAACCGGCTATCTGCTGGCGGTGTTGGCCATTCTGCCGCATTACTACACTCGAAAACATCCTTTGCCTCTCGCCGTGCTTGACATGGCTTGGGTGGTGCTGTGGCGCTGGAAACGCGGAAAGCCATTCTACATTGGAGACACCAATCATCTATCGCACCGGTTGGTTCGCTGCGGCTTTAGCCGCGTTCAAGCGGTCGTCATCATTTGGCTCCTGGCGATGGGGGCTGGGGCGTTAGCTTTTCTTTTGCAATAAACTCCGTCGAAGCGATGGTCGTAGTCGTCACTGCGATCATTTCTGAAAGTGAGGCCAGTGCTTCCGCCCGCGGCATAGAGCCAATGAGGCGATTTTCCTGGCGGGAATTAACCACCGGCACGTTGCGTTGCTCGCTCGCCAGCAGCGTCGGGAGGGCATCCAGCAATTTTTGCCCGGGTAGCAAACACGGCGGACGCGGGCGCATAATGTCGGCGGCGATGACGGATGGTAAATCGCCCGCTGAACCGAGGTGTTCCTTCAAATCTTGCAAAGCAACCAAACCGACCAGGCGATATTGCCCGTCCACGACCGGCAGGTAATTGTTAGGGCTGCTCAGGAATCGCTCGGCGATTTTCGGCAAGGTGGTCGTTTCCAGCAGCGGTGTTACCGGTTCTCGCATCAAATCGCCAATCGTCTGCTCAGTGGCCGCGCCAACACGGTAACTTTCCATTTCCTGGCTCCGCAATTTCAGCGGTTCGGTATAGACCGAATTAGCGTGGAGGTTCCGCGACACAAGGGTGGAGATCGCCGTACCCAGCATGAGCGCCGGCATAAGGGAGTAATTCTGCGAAATTTCCAGAACCATGACGATGGCCAAAAGTGGAGACCGGGTGGTGGCCGCGAAAACGCTGCCCATGCCGGCCAGAGCGAAAATAGCGGTCGGGACCGACGACCAACCCATGTGTTGCAAAGCCAGCGCCAGCAGGCTGCCGAGGCCGGCTCCCAAAAAAAGCGTCGGCGTAATCACCCCACCGACCGCGCCCGATCCCACCGTGATGACCGTGGCCACCAACTTGGCGATGAAGATGCCAAGCAATATATCAAAGCTGATCGGGTGTTGAATAATTGCGGTCGTGACCTCATGGCCGTTACCCCAGACTTGAGGATAAACGATGGTAATGACTCCCACCAACAACCCTCCCGCCGCCATGCGAACGTAAAGAAGAGGAATGCTTTGAAACATTTCCTTGCTTATCTGAAGCAATCTTAAGAATCCGGCCCCGAGCGCTCCGGCAAAAAAGCCTAGAACGACGAACCACGGCAATTGCGCGATGCTGGTGAAATCGAAATTCGGCACTTCGTACCACGGATGGATGCCAAAAAAACTGCGCGACATCATCGACGAAACCACGGAGGCGCAGAGCAGAGGAGCGAACAAGTTCATCGAGAAATTTCCCAGGACGATGTGCGCGGCGAAGACCGCCCCGGTGATTGGCGCGTTGTAAGCCCCGGCGATGCCAGCCGCCGCGCCGCACGCCACCAGCAAGCGCAATCGGTACGGTTGCCACTTGGCCAATTGCCCCCACTTCGAGGCCATGGTCGCCGATAACTGCGTGATGCCCCCTTCGCGTCCGATGGATGCGCCGGTGCCAATGCTGATCAGGGAGGATATCGCCCGAACGATTCCGCTGCGGAACGGGAGGCGTCCATCTCCAGCCACGACGACTTCCAATAAATTGGTTGAACCTTGTTTACCGACCAGACGCAACCCCCAATGTAAAACAGCGCCCGCAGCCAATCCTCCCAGGAAAGGCGAAAGCACTCGCAATGGCTTGCTCAGGAGCGTGGCGACTTCCACAATATTCTGCCCGGGATGCCGCAGGAAGAGTGTTTGCGCTCCCTCAATGGTCAGATAAAAGAGGACGTTGATGATCCCGCCCATTAACCCCACGACTGCGGCCATCAAGAGGTGTATGGCCTCCTCGCTCAGGAGCAGACGCTGCCGCACATGCAATGCTTGCCGCCAATGCTGGCGCAAGAAATTGCGAGCGGTGGCAAGGAAACTTTCAAATGCTTTGGGCCACGCCGCCATAAATCGCGCTCACTTATGATTGTTCCCGGCGCGAGACGCAAACCCCATTTTAAGATGGCGGCGCAGGGCCTGTGTTCCTAATCTTTATTTTAATCTTAATCCTAATCTTTTTCGAGTAAGAGATTAGGATTAAGATTAGGACTAAGATTAAAGCGGCGAATCCAAGGTGAGATGAAATCAATCCCACCCACACGCCTCGTTTGCTCGCTGGTCATCTATTTTGCCATCGTGTTTCCCGGCGGCGCGATGCTGGCCCCATGGCTTTACTGGCTGGCGCACTGGGCCGGACATTGGCGTCCGCTCTCTGGATTGGCGGACGCACCGTTTAATCGCTGCCTGGATCGTGCGCTCTTGGGTTTGGCGCTGATTTGTCTCTGGCCTCTTCTGCGTTACAGCGGATTGCAAAGCTGGAGGGAGCTGGGGTTTATCCGGCAAGATCGAGCCGCGACCCAAATCTTCAAAGGGTTCGCCTTGGGATGGGCCTCGCTGGCCGCCGTGGCGCTGCTGGCCTTGGTTTGTGGCGCAAACGCGTTCGTCTCAACGCATTCCGCCGTCGACTGGTTCCATCTCCTGGTTAGCGCCACATTGACTGCGGTCATAGTGGCCGTTCTGGAGGAATTTATTTTTCGCGGCGCTCTTTTTGGTTTGCTGCGACGCGGCCTTTCTTGGCCGGCGGCGCTCATCGTGAGCAGCGCTGTTTATTCAGCCGTTCATTTCATTAAGAAGGCCGAAAGCGCCCCAGTCGTGGAATGGTATTCTGGTTTTTCGCTTTTATGGGCCATGCTGAGCCATCCTCCCGCCATGATGCCTGCCTTTTTGACTTTGTTGGTGGCGGGTTCGATTCTCGCCCTTGCCTATCAACGCACTGGAGCGCTTTATTTCTCCATCGGCCTCCACGCGGGGTGGATCTTCTGGCTCAAATCCTATCATTTCCTCTTCCGCACGTCGGGGGTTCATCCATCCTTTTGGGGCACGGACACGCTCATTGATGGATGGCTGTCGTTCCTGGTTTTAGCGGTCATCTTTCTAGTCGCATGGCGGCGGAACGTGCTATGGCTTCCCTCGGGAGGGCGAAAGTCCGTTGAGCCCTGACTCGATTTCCCCAAGAAACATTAGGGCTCGATAGAATCTCGCCGTCCCAGCGGGATACCTTCGCATAATCGTCCACCAACCTCATGTTGTGTATTGTGGCTGGTCTCAACCTTGCGCTTTACTCCTGTAACTCTCATAATGTTACAAATGAAGTTTATTCGGGACATTCATGCGCAGAAGGCGGCCTTGGGGCGGCCGGTCATTTCCTTTGAATTTTTCCCGCCTAAAACGGACGAAGGCGACCGCACGCTGCTGGAGAAAACGATTCCAGCTCTCAAGGAAGCGCGCCCGGATTATTGCTCGGTCACTTATGGCGCGGGCGGCGGCACGCGCGACAAGACTCTCGGCATTGTCGCCCGCATCCAACGCGAACACCAGATTGTCGCGATGTCGCATTTGACCTGTGTTAATGCCACGGCGGAGGAGTTGCGCCAGGTTCTGCAACAGGCCCGCGACTTGGGCATACAAAACATTCTCGCGTTGCGCGGCGATCCGCCGGGCGTGACTGGGCCATTCCAGAAAACTGCGGGCGGTTTTGAGTTTTCCCATCAATTAGTCAGCTTCATCAAGGAAATGGGCGGCTTTTGCATCGGCACGGCGGGCTTTCCGGAAGGCCACGTGGCTTGCAAGGAAGGGCCCGAGGTGGATTGGGACCGCCTGAAAGCAAAGATTGATTGCGGCGCTGATTTCGTCTTGACTCAATTATTCTTTGACAACCGGGATTTCTTCCGCTTCCGCGATTACCTGGCGCGCAAGGGCGTGACCGTCCCGATCTTTCCCGGCATTATCCCGATTCTCAGCGCGCACCAAATTAAGCGCTTCACGGCCCTGTGCGGCGCTGAGTTGCCCGCTTCTTTGCACGCCAGCCTGGAAAAATTTACCGATAACGACGAGGCTTGCGTCGAATTCGGCATCGAATACGCGACACGGCAATGCGAGGAATTGTTGCGTAGCGGTGCGCCCGGATTGCATTTTTACACTTTGAACAAAGCGCGCTCGACGGTCCAGGTCTTGCGCAATTTGTCTTTGGCTTAGCCAGAGATTTCACTGGTCTTCGGGAGCGCGGTCGTCCCGACCGCCGTTCCGAGACGGTCGCGCCCCGAAGTCTCGGCATCGGCGGCCTCGGACTTACCGCGTGCTGCAACGCTTCGTCGAACTTTTTATCTTATTCATTTTTAATCACCTCTGCGCCGATGATGTTGTCAAACAAAGCCTTGTGTTTTGCGATGTAAAATGGGATAGTATGCTTTGCTGCCATGAAAACGATCTTAGTCATTTCGGGTGATCAGGCCTTCCGCGGCCGGTTTACGCCCGGACTAAGCGGGCAGGGATGGTCCGTTTTGGATGCCAGCGACTCGCAGCGCGCCTTGTCTTTAACCAGCCAGCACCAGCCCGAATTGATCCTTTGCGATTGGGAGACGCCCTGGTTTGAGATAGCCCGTTCCTATCTCAAGGCGCTGGGGGAAAAGGAAAATTCCATCCACCGTCCTATCCTGGTCGCTGTTGGCGATGGGCAAATTGCCGAAAAAATGGCGGCCCTGGAATCTGGCGTGGATGAATATCTGGCCCACCCCGTTGATCTTCAAACCTTGGAAAAGTTGCTGGCACGAGTTTCCTCGAACGGCCAGGGGACGGCGAAGCTCAACGGCGGACCTGGCGGCAACAAAGACACGCTGGTGAAATTTTGGGGGGTGCGCGGTTCCATTGCCGCGCCAGGACCAGAGACGGTTTATTACGGCGGCAATACTTCGTGCGTCGAAGTGCGCAGTGGCAGTGAAATTATTGTCCTCGATGCGGGCACGGGGATTCGCAAGCTTGGCCTTTCGCTGGTGCAGGAATTCAAAGACCGTCCGATCCGCCTGAACGTGTTGTTGACGCACTCGCACTGGGATCACATCCAGGGCTTTCCATTTTTCCCACCCGCTTACAATCTGAAGAACGAAGTAACCATTTGTGGCTTTGAAGGGGCGAGGCAGGGCTTGCAAAGCACGCTTTCCACCCAAATGGAGAACCCCTATTTTCCGATTAGCATGGAGCAAATGCCCGGCGGCATCAGCATCCGGGAACTTAAGGAGTTGAGCTTCAAAGTCGGCAACATAGACGTTAAGGCTCATTTTTTGAATCATCCCGGGATATGCGCGGGCTACCGGCTGTTTACGCCCGGCGGTTCCATTTCCTATCTGCCGGACGTGGAGTTGTTCCAGCAAGCGCGGACCCGGAACAAAGATTCCGAGCGCCGCGCAGAAATCAACACCGTTCCGGAGGAGGATAGCAACGTGTTGGATTTCATCCGCGGTTCCGACGTGCTTATTATTGATTCGCAATATGACGCCGTGGAATACGGCAAACACATTGGGTGGGGGCACAGTTGTTTCGAGGACGCGGTCACCTTGGCCATGCAAGGCGGAGTTCGGCGCCTCTTTCTATTTCATCACGACCCCGATCATACGGATGAGCAGATTTCCCGCATGGTCGCTCGCGCGCGGCAAATCGCTCAGCGCCACCATTCCCCGCTGATTGTTGAAGCCGCCCGTGAAGGGTGTGAGGTTGCGCTCCCGACTAAACGCGCGTAAGCAAATCGGCCACCTCGTGTTAGATTTGTCATAAGGCTATGATCACCACATCCTCGACTACGTATGTCATGGAAGACGAGGCTATCGCCCTGTTAGAGAGCGGCAAACTCCGTCGTGCCGAGCGCATATTGAAGCGATTATTGGCAAACAAAAGTGTGGACATTTCATTGTTGAAGGGCGAAGAAAAGGGCCGGCTTCTCTTCTTGACGGTAGGGCGAGACTCCGTCGAGCCCTGATTAGATTTTTCGAGGAAATATTGGGGCTCGACAGAGTCTCGCCCTACCAAAA
>Ga0302325_10025327_pt1 | contig 12328 bp, 12 predicted proteins | sample Palsa_T0_2_FD_201948 | JGI IMG/M metagenome (GOLD analysis project Ga0302325, IMG submission 201948) | Peat permafrost microbial communities from Stordalen Mire near Abisko, Sweden - Palsa_T0_2 | ecosystem: Environmental > Terrestrial > Soil > Palsa > Peat permafrost | place: Sweden: Abisko...
CCTTGCCGTTGGCTTCAGCCCACTGCTTAAGCCAAAAGTTTCCTCCTGCACATAATCAGTATCTAAAACATGTCCGTGTCTTGGATTCTGGGGCGGTTCGGGGAAGAGATCCCTGAGGAAAGAAGCAAAGTCAAGATCGCACTAGCTTACCGATTTGGGCTGTTTGCCCACCGATTAGCATGAGACCATAGATCATGACGGCCACCAGATTGCTGGTCTTTGCATACTCGAGATAAACTAATGCAAGCAGTCAGCCATCAAACATCTGGTGGATGCACCGGGTACCGGGTTTCACTTACCATCCCACTTGACTTTCCCTTGTTCAGAAAACTCCTTGCTTTGTTTGGTCCGGGATGAAGGCTCCTCCTCATCTCGAAGTTTGCCTCGAGGTCCCTTGAAACTTGCCGTGCTTGCTCTGCGCAATGTGGATGTGCTGCCCTGGCGTTTCTTGACTGCATACGACGAAGGCCTAATCGGTTGCAACTGAGTCAAATGCTCCTGAGCTTCCTCCATTTCATCCTCTTTGTCAGCATCAAACTGCTCTGAGTCGATGATGGTGGATGCATTACTCGAACTGGCTTCTGACACTGGTGCTGACTCCTGGTTTCCAGCAGTCTTGATGAGGTTTGAAATCTCTCCTTTCATCGCCATGAGTTGGTTGTATGTGCCTCTCTCGATGATTTTCCCCTCGCGAATCATGCAGATGTAATCTGCTTCCATCAAAACTGGAATTGAGTTGGTTGCCAGCACTCTTGTTTTGCCGCTAAGCAATCCTTTGGGTCCAAACACGTTGTCAATCAAGTGTCGGCCAACGTGTTGATCAACAGCAGATAAGCAGTCATCAAGTAAGTAGACGTCAGCTCTCGCATATACTGCTCTAGCAAGCGTCAATCGTGCTTTCTGGCCTCCACTGAGCGAGATACCGCGCTCTCCAACTTCTGTCTCATCACCATCTGGCAATTGAGCAAAGTCCTCAAGCAAAGCACACGCTTTAACCGTCTGCTCGTAGAACATCGAATCATATCGGTGACCAAACAAAATATTCTCCTTCACACTTGCATTCATGACCCAAGGTTGTTGAGCAACGTATGCGGTCTTTCCGTGGACAACGACATGTCCCTTGACCTTCCACAAATCTCCGAGTAAGGCTTGAAGGAAAGATGACTTTCCCGCTCCTACTCGCCCAACAACGCAGGTAAGCTCGCCCTTCGCAGCAGTGAAATTGATGTCTTCAAGCGCATTTCGATTTGCATACCTATCCCAAGAGAAAGTTCCATCTCGAACAGAAATCGATTCATCGCCTTGTTCTTCGACTGCACCTCTCAAGATGACCGCATCAGCCTGCAATTCTTCAGCAGTGAAGAATGCGGTCAACCGGCCAACAGCAACGGATGCTTCAATGATGGAGGTGATGACCATAGGCAGAATTGCCAATGGGAATGTTAGCAAGTTGAAAAGCGTCAAGGCTGGAAATACAATGTCGGTGGTAAGTGGTTTATCGCTGGTCAAAACGAAGACTGTGAAGGTTGAGCAAGAAACCAAGAAAGGCGTAGTTGACCAGGTGAAGTTAGCAACAGATTGAGCAGCTCCAATCTTCCGGAGAGTCTTCAGTTCCAAGTCATTTCGAACGTAGTTGAGCTTCTGCATGAAAGCACTGCCCCAGGCGTACAACTTGATACTCTTCATGTTGTTGACAATCTCCGCAATGAGTCTTGTTCGAGAATCCTGTTTGAAAATGCAATTAGCCACAAAGTAAGATCTCGAAAGGAAATGTCGATCCGTCATCCCCCCAGCTATCTGCCCCAAAAATACAATGAAATAGATAGAAAAATTCAGCCAAGATTCAATCACACACACCTTATTCTTCATCTGCTCCTTCTGTAATTTTTTCATCAACCTCGCAATCAATCCATTAATCGGGATCATCAAGATCATCGCGCCAACACCAGCGAACATGCTCAGTCCCACCAGCTGATATAAGCTTATCATACATAGCAAAATCTGATACGGCGCGCTCCAAAGCTGCTGACCATATTGCGTAAGATCCTGCAGTCTTTGCGTATCAACCGCCATATAATTGACGATATCGCCCGTACTCTTGCTGGCCCGTCCTTCATTTGACAGTTTCAAGCTCTTTCCGTAGATTGCGGCTGTCAGCGCTGTTTTGATTCTCATTCCAGTCTCGAATGCTCGTTGGAAGTATTGGTGAAGAGCCATGGTTTGACCGACGGAGACAGCGAACATTGCAAGGGCAATGGCGGCGCCTTTGATGACTGGCTGCTTCTCTTCCCCCTCACTGTAGGAGTTTACGAACTTAATGAGGAGACGTAGAAGTTGTGGTTGGACGAAAGCCAGGGTATCAGAGACTGTTTTGAAGAGAGAACCTCTGAAGTACGGGCCGCTGAAGGCCCTGAAGATCGCCATCCACAAACTGGGATGTTTCCTATTTTCCAGCTCATGGTCCCATGCTTTTTGGAAGGCATCTCCTGTTGATTTCGTTGTGTCCCTTTTTGCTAGATTCCAGAGGTCGTCCTCAGTAAGGTATTTCTTGTAGCCATGTCGCATCATAGGCGTCATCCAACTGAAAGTCAGGATCGAAAAGACAGTCGCATATTCCACCGGGCATTCGTCCTCGTCTTCTAAAGCTTGATACGCACTCTTCTTCTTCGGCACCAACCACTCAAGTACAAATTCTACCCACGCCAGAACAAATCCTACACAATATGCCACGAAGAAGGGTAGATGGGTAGCATATGTCTGCTGGCTGATCAAGGACCGTAGTTTCACCGACCATGCAATAAGCAGGAACAGCCAGTAGAACAGGACCACTCCATTCGGATTCCGTAACCTTGTATGTTCTAACCACTGAATCGCAAATATTACCCCCAGCGACAACACTGTGAGCACACTGGTCCAGAACCGGAAATCGCCCGCCCATACGTCAGGATAATTCAATATTTGGAAAATGAGCTGTAAGGCTACCGACGCTGCAATCGCAACAATAATTGCCTATCCATACCATTCATTAGCAACAGAATTCTCACTATCTCTACCCAGAGAAACAGAGCGGGAGGCTGGATGGGAGAGAGCAGGACTTACATGCTTACTCCAAAAACACCAATTTCTCTCAACAACCGCCCTAGTTTTCCGCCGCACTAACCACCATACCGCAACAGCTCCAAATAAAATTCCATATACGGCGACTGTGCTGACCCAAACATCCATAAAGCAAGGCGTGAAATCATACCGCTCCTTGCTCAGCGGCCCCCATCCTTCCGCATTCCCACATAATGGCTGCGAGTTTTCTTTACTTGATGTTAGGTAGCCATGGCCTAGCTGTTGGAGAGTAGAGCGGAAGCCCGTGAAGGAACCGGTGGAGAAGAGTGGGCTGGCTGTGAGGTCAGAGCTGTTGGAGAAGGAGGCGCTGAGGATGTGCTGCTGCTCAGCCTGCATGGTCGGAATGCACAGCTGGAAGTACCAACCCTTCGTGTGAGAAGGGAAGGGAATTCGATGGGAGAGGAAGGGTGCGAGAAAAGTTCGTGTTGGTGGTGAGGTTAGAAGAGCTCGATGTAAGTAATGTTGATCCACTAATAGTGGTCGGGATTAAGCTTGCGCCCGCCGATGCATCCAGGCTGCACCCAGCTGCTCTTCCACCGAATTACAAAGCAGCTGTACGTCAACTTTATGCCCGTTAGACCCTCTTCTGGTAGCCAGTCAGAGATTTCCATATCATACATTGTTAGCAATGGATTGCAATCACTATGCATCAGCATTTCTTCTTTCTACGAAGCATTTTTAGTGTTAAGGAAATTCTATGGCATCATTGATCCGACCCCTCCAACGCAAGAGCCCTAGCTGTAAACACGAGCTGTGATTGGCCGGAAATATCACTGCTCAATAGTCTCCCCCGTCTCACTCAGAAATAAACATCATAGCAGCCAGGGGTGGTCAAGATACCTTGACTCCACTAGATATTGCCATGCATTCCCACCAAACCTCCCTTGTCAGTCTGTACTCCCCGAAATCGAACCTTGTAGCACGGACAAGTAAGTCCTTTTTGTACTTAGCCAGCCCCTCCATGCTCGCCTTCCTGTAACCACCCTGTGCAAGCTTCATGCAGAGCTGCAGCGAGCCTCAGAGCGTTGAGATCTTGCATAATGCACTGTTCAGCAATCTTACCTTTTGGCCGAGAATCACTTCATGAGACACGCAGATACTGAAATTTCTTTATTTGCTAATTGCTCCCATCCCTATGAGACGTCGAGAACAGTCTTCGTGTAGCGCCAGAAGCATGTGAAAGGAGCCCCCCATGTTTTAGTTCTATGACTCTCGGTGTCATCAAACATCCGTCCCGTCCTTTCTGGTGCCCAGGAATGAAAGAGAAAAGCGTAGAAAACATGACAAGTGCCGTAGCAGCAATTGGCAATGCTTTGTTGGCTCCATCGCCAATTATGGAAAGAAGTTAACGCGAAAAGAAGTGCATACATGAAGAAGAAGCGACAGGCGAAGTCGTCAATCGTGTGCAGGGTATCATCCTATCGAGTCGTAACCATCCAGATCCCGCAGTTTGAAGGGCCGCCCGTCAATCGAAAGAGATGTAACTTTTCTAATTGTCTCCAGCAGAAACACCATCATCCTTCTTCGGGGCCAGACCAGCACTCTGGCAAGTCTTCTTCCAGGTCTCGACTTCTCGCCATGCTCGCTCACACTCGGCCTTCAACTTGTCATTGCTAGCACTGAGTTCGGCAATGGCTTGCTCAGTAAGGAGCTTCTCGAGGGTCCACTTCTCGATGTTTTGCGTCTCGTTCTCCTTGAGTTGGGTGATGAACTGGACGGCGCGTTGCAAAATCGAACCCTTGTTCTTCTCACAACCGGGGACGATCTTGGCTAATTCGTTGATACCCTCGTTGATGGTCTCTCGTCGACGACGCTCAACTATAATCTACATTAGCTACTGTGCAAACCTCTTCCAATGTGAGCTGCTACTTACCCTCCTTATGGTTGTCCTTTCGGACCTTGTGCCACTCATCGGATCCAACAGCTGGCTTGTTGCCAGATCTGCCAGATGGGGTCGAGTTCTCCATAAAGCTGTCTTGTTGCTGACTGTTGTCCATGAAGGAAGACTCTGCGTTGCGGTCGGAATCGGAGCCTTGCGTAGCGAAGGAGACATCAGTAGGTTGAGGAACAGTCATGGTGTGTGGGTAGATACCGGCCAACGCAGCAGCAGCGGTCGAAGCATGCTCGGCGGAGCCGTTGTGGTTATCGAGATGGCCTTGGTGTAGAGAGTTGTAGTCTTGTAGGGCTTCGACACCGCCGTCCTGCTGATCCTTATTGCCAATGGGGGAAACGCGCTTGGTACCACGTCTCGTGTCATCAGCTGATTCAGAGTCGCGCTTTCGCTTCTGGCCAGGGACCTCCGACATGTTGTCTCCGCGCATAGCGTTCGCGACCTCCTGCAAGCCTGAATGTTCGAGATCCATGTCTGACATCAACAACTCGTGACAAGCCTTGCGATGTGATTCGTAGAAGATGGGCGATTAGGGTTCCGGGAGGCGCAGATGACCTCGAGGGGTTGATAGGTAGATTTTAAGGCTGAACTTGCTCTTCGAAGTCGCAGGTGACGTGGTCTACCGAGGTTTGCACAGGTACAACGAGTAGAAGTACTGGGCTCCTGAAGCAGTCAAGGTGTCTTGGGAATTCGCGCCGATAGAAGTTCTCGAAACGCTCTGCTGCAGTAGTCCGCTCAACAGCTTCTGTCGCGACGAACGTTTTTGTGGCCTTTAAAGTCGTACTTACAAGGTCAGCACGTGTCATTGCAGTTGAGGTCGCACGTAGCAATTGAATTGCTCATACGCTGACAAGATATGAGATGTTTCGTGACTTGGGGAGTAGATGCGATGCGCTCGACAGGTCATTGTAGCCACTCGCTGGTAAAGTACTGTACCAAGCTCCACTGGAGCTGCTGGTGCTGTTTGCAAACAGAGACATTGTTTGACCAGCATTCGCCGTGCAGCGCGAAAGGGAAATAGCCTGCACAGCGCAAGGTGACAATGAAGGGAGGAAGCAGTTTCGGTGTTTGCGACCCGGTGACAGGAGCGCGACGCGCACTGGCTCTTGGCCAACAGTACCAGCCAGGCGCGGTGATGCCGGGCATTGGAGCACCTAACGAGGGATCGTGACCTATTTCAGGTCGCGTGGAGAGGACCACGGTGACTTGACCCTGAATGGTCGCACGGAGAGGACGAGGGTGGGAAGAGACATATGGAAGAACGCAGCAGCGCAACTTGGATGATTTGGTTCTGATATGGATGGGGGGGCAAAGGGAAATGGGGAATGGGGTAACGTGAGGAGAGCCGGCACATACCTGGTTATCGCTTCCGAGTATCACGACCGACTATGCGACGCGGACGGCTTGTTGATATGGGGCTCTCGCAACGCGCCGAGATGGAGGATACGATCTGTTCTTGCCCTCGCTTTGTGGAGGATCCTCCTGATCGAAGGCGATGTGTGAATTAGCTCGATGGCCGCGGGGCAGGTTGTTGTATGGTTGATGGGGGGTTTCCAGGCAAGTCAGCAGACACAAACGTGACTGAGGATCACGAGCACCTTCGCGATCACGAGCCGCTGATGGTGAGCTCGAATTGGTCGAGAAGCCCGAATCAAACCGGGGCAGTGGTGGATGGATTGAAGAGGTTGCAGCGCCGATGAGACAAGCAGGACACCCTCTTGCGCGCGCAGTAGATTGATCTGGCTCTGTCTTTGTATGGAGGAGGAGGGGATTCCAGGAGACAGGTGAAATATTTCACGTGCGGAGTTGCGCTCAGCACACCTGACAATCGACCAGCCCGCGCCTTCCCGTTTCGAGCCATAGCGTTGCTGACTGCGCGGCAAGTTGGTGAGGGTAAAGGCGGGTGAGGTTAATGCGGCGCCGTACTAGTCCGAGGCGAGGCGCATATGATAAAGTGAATAGCTGTTGGGTACAGAGTGAATGGGAGGTGTTTGTTGGGATTTGAAGATATAAAATGCTTGTCTTGAATATCTTGAAATTTAGATAAAAGTCTATACAAGCAAAGTGTTAAGAGGACTGAAGTAAACGGCAGCCAATCAGAGCTCTGAAACCGGTAGTCCGTCAAGAAGACCGGGGGAGCTGGCAGTCTCTGCAGTCGGCCGTAGCAATGATGTACCGGAGCAGATGATCGGAGTGAGCTTTACAGTAACATGAGCAGACGTGCAAAGCGAAACACCATGAACAGCGTCTATTGATTTTTTAATACAAAATCATATCATTAATGTGATGACGCAGCCAACAAGAGGCACATGTTAACTAAAACTACTTAAGCAGATTCCTCCTTTTTGTGAACAAGGGAAGGTTGCCAAGTCGCTCCTCCAATATCAAACCAACCCGCCGCTGCTCTTTGTCGCACGCCCCTCCCTCTTCCACAACAACATGGCAGACCACATAACCTCCAAGTTGAATCCCGATACTCACCTCATTCTCGTAAGCTCTTTGTCCTCCCCTTCCCATCTTTCCATACCCAACTAACAACCCTCTCCAAGGACCAACCCCTCCTCCGCCTCCCTTTCGAGCTCCTCCGCAAGAACTTTAAAGTCGCCCACTTCAACGTCGAAAAAGAATCCACTGCTGTCAAGGCCACTCTAAAAGAAACCGCCACCACTTCCTTAACCAACAATGCCTCTCCTGACGAAGTGCTCAAGTCTGTGGACTCGATGCTGGCACGAATGCGGGGTCTAAAACGGAAGCTGAATGCCTGCTCGGAAGAAGAGAGTCGTTTACACCAACAATCACAAAGTCGGATTAAGCATCTAGGAGAGTTGTATAGTATGCAAAGTCTGGATGATGTGAAGTATGAGGAGTGGAGCAGGACGAGGTTGGATCGGTTACTGGTGGACTATTTGCTCAGGAATGGGTATAAGGAGAGTGCACAGGCGCTAGCGAAGGAGAAGGGGATTGAGGACTTGGTGGACGTGGAGACTTTTGTGCAGATGAGTAGGATACGGGAGAGCTTGCAGAATGGAGAGGTTAAGGAGGCGTTGGCTTGGTGTGCAGAGAATAAGAAGGATTTGAGGAGGATGGAGGTTCGTTCCGTAATAGGATGTTTTAGGCAGGGTACTAACAAGTAACAGAGCAATCTCGAATTCATGCTCAGATTCCAGCAGTATATTGAGCTAGTACGGACGCAAGACCAGAGCAAACTGCTGGAGTCAATAGCACACGCCAAAAAGTTCCTCCTCCCATTCCGAGATAGCTATCCAAAGGAAGTCCAACAAGCATGCGGTCTTCTTGCTTTCCCTCCCGGAACAAGAGCGGAAGCTTATAGCGTATGTCTTCTCCCTTCCACCCCCGTCCCATTTTAACATTTCCCAGGAACTCTACAGCCAAAACCGCTGGAGTGCTCTCTCGACTCTCTTCATGCAAACACACAACAGTCTCCTATCCCTTCCCTCCGTACCACTATTACACATCGCCTTGTCAGCCGGCCTCTCGGCCCTCAAAACACCATCCTGTCACTCCTCACATAAGACAGTCTCAACTTCCATATCACCCACCTCTTCGTCCTCACTCACAACATCCGTTTGCCCTATCTGTTCTACTGAACTTAACGACCTAGCAAGAAATGTTCCATATGCACACCACACCAAGAGCCACGTAGAGAGCGACCTAGTTCTCCTACCGAACGGTTGTGTCTATGGCTTGCAAAGACTAGAGGAGTATAGTCGGAAAGCAGGTCTAGATACGGGTCTAGTTAAGGATTTGAGGAACGGGGAGGTATTTGAGGTGGAGAGGGTGAAGAAGGTTTATATCTCATAGATTGAGATTGTATAGCAATGAATATTGCAAAAGAAATGCCATCACTTTGTTATTCAGGGGAAGTCTCCATCCAGAAGCAAGATCGAGCTCACCTTCTCCAAACCTCTATCCTGCCAGTATTCATAATGATCTATGATTTAAGCATAGCACGGGGTCAGTGCTGCCTTGTGCTGTTCTTATCACGTCGCGACGAAGTGTTTTGCAGCACCAACATCCATCTATTCACTACAAACAATACTTTCGAAATCTGCTCTTTATTTGATGTTGCTATTTCTTCAATATGTGACTGATTGATATACATGTGGTCGAATTCAAAAAAAAGTCTCATACAAGTAACGCTAGAAATGACTTAATGCAAGTCATTCATGAAGTAATATATGGAATTTGCCTTGCACTACCGAGAATACTATATCGATCCGGTCCATATCCGCGCCAAGCTAAAACCCCTTTACTCGCTCGCTTCCAGCACCGAGAACGGTTTATGGGGTTTTATAGTAGCGATTCCATTTTGGGAAGAAATGTATGACGATCTATAAATCTGGATATGACGCTTCTAGCTCCTCCGTAATGTTATATACTTCTCACAAGGCAGCTTCCTCGATATCTTTTTCACATTCATCTCACATTGTACATTCAGTATTTCATCCCTTCCTACCAGCCACCATGGTTTTCTGGCTCTCGGTCATGCAACCCGTCTTCGCTCTCGGCGCCATCCACCTGGCTGCTGCAGCTCCAGGCGTCCCAGTACGCTTAGATGGGCGCAACACGAACACCACCACCACCAATGGCGGTGCAGGAAAATGCATTGAAAAAGTAGTGCAAATTCATGCATCTGCTATGAATACGATGCTGAAGTATGATCTTCCTTCTAATCAGTCTATGGTGACTGAAACTATCGTTGAGTTCTTGCGTAAGTCTCCAGAGTTCCATTCATAATAGCAGAAAGCTAGCAAAACAAATTTAAATATGCTGACAAGCCAAAAGAAGTCAACGCAACCCTTCCCAGCAAAGTAATGGGTCCCAAACGAAACATCTCAGGCACCTATTCCATCTCTACAAAACTCTGTTGGCCCGAATCCCTCCAGTCACCTTCCAACAGCTCCATTCAACTCCTCACCCACGGCGTTGGTTTTGACAAATCGTACTGGGACTTCTACTCCGCCTCATACTCCTACCAAGACGCAGCCGCCAAAGCAGGCTACGCAACACTGTCCTACGACCGTCTCGGCACCGGTTCTTCAGCCCATCCAGATCCCATCCAAGTCGTGCAAGCCCCCATGGAAATCGAGATCGCGCATCAACTCATCCAGCAGCTCCGTAACACGAAAACCTTCGGTAACACCCAATTTGAGAAAGTCATCGGCGTAGGCCACTCTCTTGGCTCAGAATTGACAAACACCATCACGGCACAGCACCCCCAAGACCTCGACGCCGCCGTCCTCACCGGATTCAGCGTCGATTCAGCCGGCCAAGCGGACTTCTTCTCCGGCCTCGATCTCGTAATCGCTCGCGAGAACCAGCCCTTTAGATTCTCGAATCTGACCAACGGCTATCTGATCCCTGATTCCATCGCTTCGAACCAATTCGGTTTCTTCCGTGCCCCGAATTTCGATCCTCTCGTCTTGGCTGCCGCCGAGGCGACGAAGCAAACTTTTACTATTGGTGAGCTATTTACGAATAGTATGTTTATGGGAAAGGCGGGGGAGTTTAGGGGCCCGATTGATGTTGTGGATGGGGAGAATGATTTGCCGTTTTGTCGGTCGAATTGCCTCGTTCCGCAGAATAAGGCGGCTGCTGTGAAGGGCGCGTTGTATCCGAATGCGAAGAATTCGAGTACTAGCTTTGTTGCTAAGGGAGCGGGGCATGGACTGAATTTGCATTATGTTGCTGGGGACGCTTATAGGCAGATTTTTAACTTTTTAAAGGAAAATGGATTCTAGGTGATGAGGATGGTAGGAGGGAATGGCGGGTATCTTGATATTGAGAGGTAAAATTAATAGTGTATATATAAGGTTCTTTTTACAACCCTGCAAGGGGCAGTTCAGAGAGCTCTAAGATTTGAAATAGAGAGCTTCGCAAATATCACAAATATGATAGTGTAAAGAAACATCTACCAAAAACAGACCCCTCTCAACTGCCAGTATAAAGATAACTTTAAGTAAAAATATGCAGCGAAGTGAGAAGAGAACATTCACTAAGGGGTAGATGATAACCTTGGACGCAGACCTGCAAATACTACAACATTTTTATTTAGTTAAAAAATATTGTCCCATATCGAACCTAAATTGTCGGAACGTCAGATTAATTCTTTCTTTTTATCCAGTTGAGGGCAGGTCTCATCTGAATTTGCACAAGACATTAGTGAAAAACATATAGTGGCAGATATGCAAGCGATATTCAATATCAAGCCTGCGAGGGAGTCTCATCTGAAGTTCTTGAGACATCAGTGAAAAGCATGTAACGCAGATGTGCAACGAAATCTCCAGGACAGGATTTTATTGGCCGGTACGGAAGCAGTGAAAATAATGATTTGTGTAAGAGGTGTAACAAACTCTTCGACATATGAGGATTATGAGACTAAGAAGATGAGCAGCTATTGTGCGTGCTGCAATGACGGAAGGCTTGGAATGTTGTAGTGATGTGAGTAAAAGTGCAAAGGGGTGCGAGGGGCAATTATTTGGATGTACAGAAAGAGACACAAGTGAAGTGGAACTAGAAGGGAGGAGATGGCAATGGTTGTAAGAAGGGAAATATAATTCCCTTGTTTTGTACTTCTGACCCAAATTCTGGAATGAAAGACGAATCATTCTTTATTGTCAAAAGACGGGTATATAACACTTCACACGCGCCTTTCCTCCTCCTACTATCATAACCGTCATTACACCACTTCCAAACGTTAAACAGGTAACCCCCTGGCCCTTCTATCATCTTCCTCCTTCTTCTGTTGAATCCTTGCCAAGAACTCTTGCCTCGCCTTGTAGGAAGCCTTACTCTTCCCGGCAGCATCCAACTCATCCTTAATCCCCTCCTTATCCACAAAGCCAGCCCAATCCATTGCACTCTTCTCTACCGTATTCAGCTTCTTCCCCTTGTCCTTCCCTATCTCTGATAGCTTCAGATCACTCTCCTTCCTCTCTCCGAAATGCAGATCATGTCTCTTTGGCCAGCCTTCTGGAGGTACAGGCTCGAAGATCGAACGGCGGGCTTTCTTTGCGGGCCGTTTAGGTATGGTAAATGGTGAGGGCTCCTCTTCGACAGGCTCAGGAGGAACGTTCTCGGGGAGGGATGCGAGGTATAGTTTTGCCTCGGCGGAGTTCCTTGCCACGAGCTTTTGTTCTGTGTGTACCTTTCCAGCAAAGGTATATGTTCGTTTTATCATTATCATTGCATCGGGGCCATCATTTAATGTACTAGGTGACCGCGAATCCTTCCGAACTTCTTGCACAAGTTGGGCATTACGTTGTGTACTCGGGCTAAGAGGTGATATGACGGATGGTG
>Ga0302325_10025329_pt1 | contig 12327 bp, 10 predicted proteins | sample Palsa_T0_2_FD_201948 | JGI IMG/M metagenome (GOLD analysis project Ga0302325, IMG submission 201948) | Peat permafrost microbial communities from Stordalen Mire near Abisko, Sweden - Palsa_T0_2 | ecosystem: Environmental > Terrestrial > Soil > Palsa > Peat permafrost | place: Sweden: Abisko...
CCGGCCACCTCGATGGCGGAGCGCGGCCGTCCAAAGTGCGTGCGCGGTAAGGCCGTGCCCTCGTGATCGAGATCACCGGGACGAGCCCACGGCTGTCCGGCACGGTTCGTGCTTTCATGCGGCTTTCCGGCTGGCGGCACAAGCGCGACGTGAGCGACGACGGTGGTCCGCTCGGGTGGCGGACGCGCCGAAATCGAATACCGGCTGTTGTGGTTTGGTCGATGACGGTGGTCGGAGAAGCTCGGCGATTGGCCGTCGGTGCATGAGGTTTGCGTGGATGAGTCTGGCGAAGGCGAGCGGGCTTTCGACGATTCTGTTGGCGTCGTGAGCCAGGCGCAGCAGCACGAAGGCGATCAGGGCCACGGCGATCTGAATGCGAACGGCGTTCTCGGAGGTTCCCAGGAAGTGGCTGATCTTCAAGGTCTGTTTGACCCATCGAAAGAACAGTTCGATGGCCCATCGACGCTTGTACAAATCGGCGATTTCCTGCGCGGAGGCGGTCAGATCGTTGGTGAAGATGCGCAACACTTTGCCGGTCTCGATCATGACCCGGACTTCGCGGACCAGACCCGACATCGGGTTTTTGCGGCAGGCGGCGAGGCGTTCGGGAAGATGCCCGGTGCGATCGCTCAGGATCGACGCCCCCGGTGCGACCGGCCGATCCTCGACGATCGCGAAAGGTGTGTTGGCTTTGAGGCGGGTGACGATGCGGCAGCCGGCCTGATCGAGCGTCGCCCACCAGCCGTAATCGTAATAGCCGAGGTCGAAAACGTAGGTCGCTCCCGCCTCGATCGGCATCTCCTTGGCGGCCGTGATGTCATTGACGTTGGCCGGCGTCACCATGAGATAGAGCGGCTGGTCGGCATCGGGATCGTAGATGATGTGGGCTTTGGCACCGCAGACCCCTGCCGAAAACGTCGCCCAATCGTAGCTCATGCGGCACAGCCGCACGCTGGTCGAATCGATCAGACGGACACATTCCCCGATCTTGCGCCGATATCCGCGCTGCAATTGAGCCATCAGGGCCGAAAGCACGCCGGCAAATACCTCCACGGGACGCGAAGCATTGGCCGTCGACAGTGTCGACTTCGACACCGTGCAGCCACCGAGATGATAAAGCTTGCTGGCATGGCTACGCAGGTTGGCTTCGATCTCGCGCAAGCCGCGCGCGCCGCAAAACTGCGCATACAACAGTGCGATCAAATGTGCCCTGGTGTTCAGGCCGCGCGGATCACGGTCGGCACCGAATTGCTCCACAAGCCGATCGAACACCGACCACGGAATATGCTTCAGAAGCCCATGAAAAACGATATTCTGGTGCGGCACGGCCTTGATCCCCTTCGTGTCCAGATGATTCGCAACCAACTGGAACCAAGTAGAATCAACGCCGTGCACTTCTTCAAGCACGAACCGTGCCGGACACCCGTGGGACGAGCCCGGTGATGACACCGTGATGGGATAACCGGGGAACAGCCAGCCCTCACGCACGGCGGCGGCTGCGCTCGGCTTCGCTCAGGGCGTAGTGGCCGTGGGAATGGGACGACAGCCGGCCCGCATGCACCATGCGATGCAGGCGCACCACCAGGGTCTTGCGCTTGATCTCGAGCTGGGCCTCGTCGAGGTTGTCGACGATGTCCTGGACCGACAGGCCCAGGGGATTCTCGGCGAGAACGTCGAGGATGAAATCCTCGATATCGTCGGCGCCGCCGCCGCGGGCCGCAATCACGATCGGCGCGGCACGGCGCGGGTCGCGCGCGCGATCCTCCAGCGCGATCGCGGGCTCGGCCACGACGGCGCGCCCGAGCCGCGATGATATCTCCGCCAGCAACTCTGCCGCGCGCTCGGGCGCGGCCGATCTGAGGCCCTTGAGGCCCATGGCGAGCATGTCGGCCTTCTGCAGCAGCTCCTGCTCATAGGCCCGGACCGCGTCAGGCAAGATCGTCATTCACGCTCTCCGCGAAATTACGCACGGGCTCGCCGCTCGATGCCTCGGCAAGAGGGCTGGGTAAGAGGGTCGGGCGCTTATGATATCCAAAATTACACAGCGGGCAAGAGTTGGGTGCCAGATTCTCGAAACCTCCGGTTTGCCGCAATTATGGTTAATATGGAGATACCATATTTGACAGCATTTACGCTTTATGTAATTATTCATTACAATTGGGGATGCGGAAAGCGAGCTTCGACGAATGGCCGGCCCTCTCAAGCCCATGCCGGCAGTCAGGTCGCAGCAAGTTATGCCGCCACCCCGATGGCCGGTCCCTGACGTTTCCGGCGTTCGAGTAACCCGAGTAACCCCATCGTGTGCGGAGTAAGCCCATGCCCTTCGATGTCACGCTGCCGATCTACGCGGTTTCCGCGCTCGCACTCGTCGCGGCGCTCGCCTGTGCGGGATGGCTCCTGGTGCCGGTGCCGCGCATCCAGGTGCGCGCGCAGAACGAAAAGCACGGCGCACTTCGCGTCATCGAACTGGCTTTGGTGATGTCGCCTGCCGGCCGCGCCCGGCGGCCGGCGGCCGGCGGAAAATCGCGCGCCACGGAATTCGTCGTCTACATCACCCTGAAGACCTGTAATCCATAGCTGCAGCGGAGCAGCCCGGGCGTCCCGTCACTCTTCGGGCGTGGCGATCTCTTCGGTGACGATGTCGCCGCGCGGCGTCACGATCTCGCGGCCGATGCGGTCGCGCACGACCGTGTGGACGCGCTCGGCGATGCGCGGTTCCTGCTCCATCAGGACATGGAAATCCGACGCGTCGAGCACCAGGAGGTTGGTCCGCGTCGTCGCCGTCACCGTGGCGGAGCGGCGTGCGCGCCGCAGCACCGCGATCTCCCCGAAGAAGTGGCCGACCCCGAGGCTGATGTTCTTGCCGTCGAACTCGATGGCGACCTCTCCATTGGCGATGAAATACATGCAATGGGCGGCGTCGCCGCGGCGCACGATGACGTCGCCGGCATCCACCGTCTGCGCCCGCAACAGGCGCATGATCTGGCCGATGGCGGAGGCGTCGAGCCCGTTGAACAGCGGCACCCGCGCCACCATGCCCCAGGTGACCACGAAATCACGGCGGTGGATCTGGTCCGAAAAGGCGGTGGCGATGATGCCGACCGGCAGCGCGATCATGACGATGGCGCACAGGATGGTCACCGAAGCGATGATCTTGCCGAGCGGCGTGACCGGTACGACGTCGCCATAGCCGATGGTGCCCAGAGTGACGATCGCCCACCACATCGCATCGGGAATGGTACCGAACTTGTCGGGCTGGGCGTCACGCTCGGCGAGATGCATGAACGACGCCGTGATCAGCGTCGCCGCGAACAGGATGAAGAGGCAGCCGACGAGCGCGCGCCGCTCGGCATGGAGCGCTTCGAGCAGCGAGCGCATCGCCGGCGAATAGCGAGCGAGCTTGAGGAAGCGCACGATCCGCAGCAGCAGGATGACGCGGAACTCCGCCGGCACCACGAAGGCGAGCCAGAACGGCAGGATCGAGACGAGGTCGATCAGGCCGTCGCTCGACAGCATGTAGCGCATCCGCGCGCGGGTCGCCGTCACCTGGCGGTACGGTGCGTGTTCGGCCGCCGCCCAGATGCGCACCGCATATTCCACCGTGAAGACGATGAGCGAGACGATCTCGATGGCGGTGAAGACGTTCTGGTAGGCCGCTTCGTAGCGGGGCACGGATTCGAACACCACAGCGGCGACATTGACGAGCACGAGCAGGATCAGGAACCGGCTCGCGAACCGCATCCCCCAGTCGCCCACCGGACCGTGCTCGAGCACCTCATAGGCGCGGTGGCGCCACCTGTTGATGCGCTTGGGTTGCTGCTGCGCCATGGCCCCGGATCGCGCCCTCGGCGGGCTCAAAGCCGCAAAACAATTCCCGTCATCCTGAGGCGCTCGCGCCCTTGCGCGAGCCTCGAAGGATGCTGCCGAGGCGCCAGAGCAAGTGTGCCTGCGGCACCGCCGGACCAGCATCCTTCGAGGCTCGCTGCGCTCGCGCCTCAGGATGACGGATCATGTCATTCATCCAATCTCACGCCCCGCCGAGCGCCGCGGCGATGGCGTCGAGCGCCGCTTCCGCCTTGCCGCCGTCGGGGCCGCCGGCCTGCGCCATGTCGGGGCGGCCGCCGCCGCCCTTGCCGCCGAGCGCCTCGGCGCCCCGGCGCACCAGCTCGACCGCGTTGAAGCGCGCGATGAGGTCGGGGGTGACGCCGACCACGAGGCCGGCCTTGCCCTCGCCGGTGACGCCGACGATGGCGACGACGCCGGAGCCGACCTGCTTCTTGCCGTCGTCGGCGAGGCTTTTGAGATCCTTGATCTCGATGCCCGACACCGTGCGCGCCAGGAGCTTGATGTCGCCGACCTGGCGCACGCCGTCTTCGCCGGAGCGGGCGCCGCCGCCCATGGCGAGCTTGCGGCGGGCGTCGGACAATTCGCGCTCCAGGCGCTTGCGGTCGTCGAGGAGCGCGGCGACGCGCGCGGGCACCTCGTCGAGTTGGACCCGCAGTTCCGCCGCCGCCGCCTTGGCGATGTGGATGTTGCTGTTGGCCGCCTTACGCGCGGCGCGCCCGGTCAAAGCCTCGATGCGGCGCACGCCGGCGCCGACCGCGCTTTCGCCGACCACCGAGACGATGCCGATGTCGCCGGTGCGCCGCACATGGGTGCCGCCGCACAATTCCACCGACCAGCCCAGCGCATTGCCGCCTTCGCCCATGGCGACCACACGCACTTCGTCGCCGTATTTCTCGCCGAACAGCGCGCGGGCGCCCGACGCGATGGCATCGTCGACCGCCATCAGCCGGGTCGTCACCGGAGCGTTCTGCAGCACGATGTCGTTGGCGATGTCCTCGACGCGCTCGATCTCTTCGGGAGTTATGGGCTTGGGATGGGAGAAGTCGAACCGCAAACGATCCGGGGCGACCAGCGAGCCCTTTTGCGCGACATGGTCGCCCAGCACCTGGCGCAGCGCCTCGTGCAGCAGATGGGTAGCGGAATGATTGGCGCGGATGGCGCCGCGGCGGCGGCCATCGACTTCGAGCGCGAGCGCGAGCCCCGGCTTGAGCGCGCCTTCCTCGACCACGCCGGAGTGGACGAACAGATCGCCGCCGTGTTTCTGGGTGTCGGTGACGCGGAAGCGCACGCCGTCCGCTGTCATGAGCCCGGTGTCGCCGACCTGGCCGCCGGACTCGCCATAGAACGGTGTCTGGTTGAGCACGACCGCGCCGGTCTCGCCCTTGCCGAGCGCGGGAACCTCGCGGCCGTCGCGCACCAGCGCGGCGACGACGCCTTCCGCGGTCTCGGTCTCGTAGCCCAGGAACTCGGTGGCGCCGGCCTTCTCGCGCAGTGCGAACCACACGGTTTCCGTCGCCGCTTCGCCCGAGCCCGCCCACGAGGCCCGCGCCATTTCGCGCTGGCGCTCCATCCCCGCGTTGAAGGCGGCGAGGTCGACGGCGATGCCGCGCGGCCGCAGCGCATCCTGGGTGAGGTCGAGGGGAAATCCGAAGGTATCGTAGAGGGTGAAAGCCACTTCGCCCTTGAGGCTGTCACCGCGCTCGAGGTTCGCCGTCTCCTCGTCGAGGATCGCAAGTCCCCGCTCCAAGGTCTTGCGGAAACGGGTTTCCTCGAGCCGCAGCGTCTCGGTGATGAGGGCCTCGGCGCGGATCAGCTCGGGATAGGCTTGGCCCATCTCGCGCACCAGCGTCGGCACCAGCTTGTACATCAGCGGGTCCTTGGCGCCGAGCAATTCGGCGTGGCGCATGGCGCGGCGCATGATGCGGCGGAGCACGTAGCCGCGGCCCTCGTTGGAGGGCAGCACGCCGTCGGCGATCAGGAACGAGGTCGCGCGCAGATGGTCGGCGATGACGCGGTGGGACGCCTTGTGCGGGCCGTCGGCATCGACCCCGGTGCGGTCGGTCACCGCCTGGATCAGGGCGCCGAACAGGTCGATGGCGTAATTGTCGTGGGTGCCCTGCAGCACCGCGGCGATGCGCTCCAGCCCCATGCCGGTGTCGATGGAGGGCTTGGGCAGCTCGACGCGGGCGCCGCCGGGCTGCTGCTCGTACTGCATGAACACGAGATTCCAGATCTCGATGAAGCGGTCGCCGTCGGCGTCCGGTGAGCCGGGCGGGCCGCCGGGGATATGATCGCCGTGGTCGTAGAAGATTTCCGAGCACGGGCCGCACGGGCCGGTGTCGCCCATCGCCCAGAAATTGTCCGAGGTCGGGATGCGGATGATCCGGCTTTCCGGCAGGCCCGCGATCTTCTTCCACAGGCCGAACGCCTGGTCGTCCTCGGCATAGACGGTAATGGTCAGCCGCTCCGATGGAATCTCGAATTCCTTGGTGATGAGGTTCCAGGCGAGCTCGATGGCGCGATCCTTGAAGTAGTCGCCGAACGAGAAATTGCCGAGCATCTCGAAGAAGGTGTGGTGCCGCGCGGTGTAGCCGACATTGTCGAGGTCGTTGTGCTTGCCGCCGGCGCGCACGCATTTCTGCGCCGTGGTGGCACGCGAATAGGGGCGCTTTTCGAGGCCGGTGAAGACGTTCTTGAACTGCACCATCCCGGCATTGGTGAACATCAAGGTGGGGTCGTTGCGCGGGACCAGCGGCGAGGACGGCACGATTTCGTGGCCGTTCGCCGCGAAATAGTCGAGGAAGGCCCTTCTGATCTCGTTGACGCCGCTCATGTCGATCCACTGTTGCCCGGCTTCGCCCCGATATGCGGCGCTAAGCAGCGGTTTTGCTTGCAAATTCCGTGCACGACCTTGTAGCGGTGCACTGCCATAGTGTCCAGGAATGCGCTGTTCCCGCGGCCCGGCAAAACGAATTCTTCGTTACCCGCGCCGCCGGCCCGCCTGCTCTGATATAAGCACCGATCCCTCCAACCGGAATGCAGCCCGACCGCAAATGTCAGCCTCCCAGCCTTCGGGGCTCGCCCGACGCCTGACCGGCGGCCAATTCGTCCTGACCGCCGAGGTGGTGCCGCCGGTGTCCTGCGATCCGCAGGACCTGCTCGCAAGGGCGCTGCCGCTGCGCGGCGTCGCCGATGCGGTCAACGTCACCGACGGCGCCGGCGCGCGCGCCCATATGAGCGCCACCGCCGCGGCGGCGCTGCTGGTCGGGGCCGGCATCGAGCCGATCCTCCAGCTCACCTGCCGCGACCGCAACCGCATCGCCCTGCAGGGCGAGCTGATGGGCGCCGCCGCGCTCGGCATCCGTAACCTGCTGCTGCTGCGCGGCGACGACCCCACCGCAGGCGACCAGCCCGATGCCAAGCCGGTGTTCGACCTCGATTCCCGCGGCCTCACCGAGACCGCCCGCAGCATCCGCGACGACGGCAGATTACCCCATGGCGCCGCGGTGGCGGGGCGGGCGGCGTTCTTCATCGGCGGCGCCGACGCGCCGATCGATCCGCCGCCGGGGTGGCGACCCGACGCCCTCGCGGCCAAGGTCGCCGCCGGCACCGCCTTTGTGCAGACCCAGTTCTGCATGGATACCGGCATCGTGCGCCGCTATGCCGCCCGTCTCGCCGAAGCCGGGCTCGCCGACCGCGTGTTCGTGATCATCGGGGTCAATCCGCTACGCTCGGCCCGTTCGGCGGCGTGGATGCGCCATCACCTGTTCGGCACCATCATTCCCGACGCGATGGTGGCGCGCATGGAAGCCGCCGCCGATCCCGCCGCGGAAGGCCGCCGCATCTGCGTCGAGGTGATCGAAGAGCTCGCGACCATCCCCGGCGTCGCCGGCGCTCACATCATGGCCCCCGGCAACGCCGCGGCGATCCCCGAGGTGATCGCGGCGGTGCGGCGCACGGTGGCGGCGCAGCGGTCGTAGCCCGCATGGGAGCGAAGCGGACATGCGGGGAAGGCCGTCCCGGATTTCGCTCCCGCTCAATCCGGGCTACATCACTCAACCCCGCGCAGTCATTCCGGGGCGCGCGTCAGCGCGAACCCGGAATCCAGGCTGCGGTGGTGGCGGCGAGGCCCTCTGGATTCCGGGTTCGCCGCGAGCGGCGCCCCGGAATGACCAGCTACTACTCCGCCGCGTTGTCCGGGTGGCAGTGGCACTCGACCAGGTGGTCGTTGACCATGCCGACCGCCTGCATGAAGGCGTAGACGATGGTCGGCCCGACGAACTTGAAGCCGCGCGACGCGAGTTCCTTGGAGACGTTGCGCGACAGCGGCGTCTCGGCCGGCACCTCGGAAGGGGCGCGACGGTGGTTCACCTGGGGCTCGCCGTCGACGAAATTCCACAGCAGCGCCGAGAAGCCCGGGCCCTTCTCCATGACGTCGAGATAGCCGCGCGCCGAGAGGATCGTGCCCTCGATCTTGGCGCGGTTGCGCACGATGCCGGCGTCGTTCATCAGCGCCGTCACCTTGCGCTTGCCGTAGCCGGCGATGACCTCCGGCGCGAAACCATCGAAGGCGCGGCGGAAATTGTCCCGCTTGCGCAGGATGGTGATCCAGGACAGCCCGGCCTGGAAGCCGTCGAGCACCAGCTTCTCGAACAGCGCGCGGTCGTCGCGCTCCGGCACGCCCCACTCCTCGTCGTGATAGGCGACATAGAGCGGGTCCTGCTTGGGCCACGGGCAGCGATAGCGGCCGTCGGGGTGGAGGATGGCGGACATGGGGCGTTATAGTCCGAAGGTGCCGTAGGCGAAAAGGCGCTACCGGCCCTGTCCTATCACCCGACTTCGGCGGCTTCCCGCTGCTTTTCCCCGTGGCGCTTGGCCATGTCCGCTCCGGCGTCGGGGGGCATGGTCGCAAACAGGAAGGTCGAGCTGGCGGCGATCAGGCCGACCACGATGAAGGCCGGCGGGAAATCGTCCGCGACCAGCGTGCCGTGCCCGCGAAAGCGCAGCACCGTCTCGACCACGAGGGCGCCGACAGCGACGCCCACCGACTGCGACAATTGCTGCGCGACGGCGACAAGCGCGGTGCCGCGGCTCATGCGGTGGGACTCGATGTCGGCATAGGCGATGGTATTCACGCTGGTGAATTGCAGCGAGCGGAAGAAGCCGCCGAGCAGCAGCACCGCCACCATCACCGCGACCGGCGTCGTGGCGGTGAAGGCGGCGCACGCCATCAGCATCAGCGAGGCGACCAGCGAATTCCAGGTCAGCGTGCTGCGGAATCCGAACCGCCGCAGGATGCGCGGCACCGCCGTTTTCATCATCATCGCACCGGCCGCGGTCGACAGCGTGATCATGCCGGACTGGAACGGCGTCCTGCCGAAGCCGATCTGCAACAGCAACGGCAACAGGAACGGCAGCGCGCCGGCGCCGACCCGGAAGATGAAGCCGCCGCCGACGCCGGCGCGGAAGCTCGGCAGCTTGAACAGCGACAGGTCGAGAACCGGCGCCGGCACGCGCTTGGCATGGATGATGTAGGCGACGGTCGCGGCCGTGCCGCCGATGATCAGCGCGGCGATGACGCTGCCGGGAACGAAATTGATGCCGGTCACGGTCAAGCCGAACGCCAGCCCGCCGACGCCGAGGCCGACCAGCGTCATGCCGACGAAATCGAACGGCTCGACCTTGTCGGCGCGCACGTTTTCGACGAAGCGCGTCGCCAGGACGATGCCCAGGAGCCCGATCGGCAGGTTGATCAGGAAGATCCAGTGCCAGGTCGCATAGGTCGTGATGAAGCCGCCCAAAGGCGGGCCGAGCATCGGCCCGATCAGCGCCGGCATGGTCAGCAGCGACATGGCGTTGACCAGATTTTGCCGCCCGACGGTGCGGATCAGCACCAGCCGGCCGACCGGCGACATCATCGCGCCGCCCATGCCCTGGAAAAACCGGGCGACCACGAAATTCGCGAGCGAATGGGACAGCGCGCAGCCGATCGAGCCGAGCATGAAGACGGCGATCGCGGTGCGGAAGATGGTGCGGGCGCCGTAACGGTCGGCCATCCATCCGCTCGCCGGGATGAAGATCGCCAGCGCCAGCAGGTAGGACGTGATGGCGAGCTTGAGCTCCAGCGGGCTCGATCCGATGTCCGCCGCGATGGCGGGCAGCGAGGTCGAGATCACCGTGGAGTCCATGTTCTCCATGAACAGCGCCACCGCGACGATCAGGGGGACGAGGCGTTCACGGGTCATGGGTCAGCGGTCATTGATCACGGCTTCGGGTCACGGGCCTGGGGTCACAGGTTTGGGGTCACGGGTCATCGGGCCGGTTCGGATCAGGCGATTTTCCGCGGCGCGGGCATGGACGGCGCGGAATCGAGCTTATATCAGGCCGAGCGGCCCCTGCTGGAATGTCGGCCGGGAATGCCTAAATTAAGGCCGGTATCGCGGAGAATTGCAGCTATGATCTACATCGTGGCGGTTCTGTTGCCCCCCTTGGGACTGTTGCTCAATGGACAGCCCTTCGCGGCGGTGCTCAACATTGCGCTCATCATCCCCTGCCTGCTGTTCGGGCTGGTGTTCCACGTGCTGCTGCTGGTGCCGTCGCTTCACGCGCTCATCGCGGTCCATATGAAGCGCGAGGAACGCCGGCACCGTGAAATCGTCCAGGCGATCGAGCGCCACGGGCCGCCGCCGGGATGGGGACGGTATTGAGCCTCGGCCCGCAGCTTTTCGGGGTCATGCTATAGTTTTCCGGCAATCTGCTTGCCATTGCCGCTTTCCATTGCCGGGCCCTCGTGCTAACGACCCGCGCCAACTCTTCATAAGCCGTGAGTCGCCGCCTTTCAGGGCCGCGATACCGGTTTTCATCTCGATCGCCCCTGGCGGCAAGGAGTTCGGCATGGCCCAGATAGTCAACGGCGGCCCCCGCGAGGCTTTCACCTTCGACGACGTGCTGCTCAAGCCCGGGTTTTCCGACGTCATGCCGACCGAAGTCGACATCCGCTCCCGGATCACCCGCGACATCTTCCTGAACATTCCCATCATCGCCTCGGCGATGGACACCGTGACCGAGGCGGCCATGGCGATCGCCATGGCCCAGGCCGGCGGCATCGGGGTTATCCACCGCAATCTCGACCCGGATGTGCAGGCCGGGATGGTGCGCCGGGTCAAGAAGTTCGAAGCCGGGATGGTGGTCAATCCGCTGACCATCCATCCCCAGGCGACGCTCGCCGATGCCCTGGCGTTGATGCAAGAAAACCGCATCTCCGGGGTTCCCGTGGTCGACGGCGCCGGCACGCCGGGCCGCCTGGTGGGCATCCTGACCAATCGCGACGTGCGCTTTGCCACCGACCCGCGGCAGACCGTCGCGGAACTCATGACCAAAGACCGGCTGGTGACCGTGCGCGAGGGCGTCGGCCAGGACGAGGCCAAGCGCCTGCTGCACCAGCACCGCATCGAAAAGCTCCTGGTGGTGGACGACCAGTACCGCTGCGTCGGCCTGATCACGGTCAAGGACATCGAGAAGGCGGTGGCGCATCCCGCTTCCTGCAAGGACGACCAGGGCCGCCTGCGGGTCGCCGCGGCGACCACGGTCGGCGAAGCCGGCTACGAGCGCACCGAGCGCCTGGTCGAGGCCGGGGTCGACCTCGTGATCGTCGACACCGCCCACGGCCATTCCCGCCGCGTCCTCGATTCGGTGAAGCGGATCAAGCTGCTCTCCAATGCGGTGCAGGTGGTCGCCGGCAACATCGCCACCTCCGAAGGCGCCAAGGCGCTGATCGATGCCGGCGCCGACGCCATCAAGGTCGGCATCGGGCCGGGCTCGATCTGCACCACGCGCATCGTCGCCGGGGTCGGCGTGCCGCAGCTCACCGCCATCATGGACGCCGTCGAGGTGGCGCGGAACTCCGGCACGCCGGTCATCGCCGACGGCGGCATCAAATATTCCGGCGACCTCGCCAAGGCGATCGCGGCCGGCGCCGATTGCGCCATGGTGGGCTCGCTGCTCGCCGGCACCGACGAGACCCCGGGCGAGGTGTTTCTCTATCAGGGCCGCTCCTACAAGGCCTATCGCGGCATGGGCTCGGTCGCCGCCATGTCCCGCGGCTCCGCCGATCGCTACTTCCAGCAGGACATCAAGGACAACCTCAAGCTGGTGCCCGAGGGCATCGAGGGCCAGGTGCCCTACAAGGGGCCGGCCGCCAACGTCCTGCACCAGCTCGCCGGCGGCCTGCGCGCCGCGATGGGCTATGTCGGCGCCCACACCATTCCGGAATTGCACGAAAAGGCGGAGTTCGTCCGCATCTCCAACGCCGGCCTGCGCGAAAGCCACGTCCACGACGTCACCATCACCCGGGAAAGCCCGAACTATCCGGGCCGGGATTAGGTGAGTAACTCCGACACTTGGTTTTGTCTCAAGCTGGCCGTCGGTCGCCTCCCTCCCCTTGAAAAGGGGAGGGGAGGGGATCGCGGGGCGCAGGCGCAG
>Ga0302325_10025330_pt1 | contig 12327 bp, 9 predicted proteins | sample Palsa_T0_2_FD_201948 | JGI IMG/M metagenome (GOLD analysis project Ga0302325, IMG submission 201948) | Peat permafrost microbial communities from Stordalen Mire near Abisko, Sweden - Palsa_T0_2 | ecosystem: Environmental > Terrestrial > Soil > Palsa > Peat permafrost | place: Sweden: Abisko...
GCCGCTGAGGTACGCTTTTTCGAGATATCAAGGGCGAAGTCATCTCTCTCCGCATCTGCGTTCGCCGCAGGCGATTGGAAAGACGTACCTCAGGGACTAAAGCCCTCATCAATGCGAGCGACATCTGGCACAGTCGAAAACCACCTCTAAGCCCCTTAGAATCATTATGGGCGAATCCAAGTGGTTTTCATCACCTTGGGTGAGCCGCAGGCTCATGGGGACACGGCTGAACCCGTGCCCTTCGTTCATCAACACAACTCCAAAACTTGTTGCCACCTAGACAGCAGCCGATCAACAGAAGCAACCTGATTTTGTTCGCCCAAGCTCTCTTCAAAGCAATCAACAAGTTGCATCGTCAAAAAGCAAGTTGATCCGCCAATTTGAACCGCTCTGGTTGACAATAAGCCCAGGACGTCAGTTCTGGGTGGCGCAAACACAATGAGACTAGTCCCGCAGGGACGGCTGAAAATTGCCCACAAGACTCCTTGGGTACCCTCCAAACCCGAGATGCGACAATAACCAAAGCATGCGCGGTCCTCTTATTCTATTGTTGGCATTCACCCTGCCAACCCTCACCGGTTGCGGATATCACACCCTAGGCTCCGCCGCGCATCTCCCCGACACCGTCCACACCCTTTCGGTACCCATCTTCAAAAACAAGACGCAGTTCTATCACGTGGAAGTCCCAATGACCCAGGCGGTGGTGCGAGAGTTTACGGATCGCACCCGGCTCAGCGTCACAGGAGACTCAAGCGATAGCCCCGATGCCATTGTTCGTGGGACCATCGTCTCCGAATCAGTGCAGCCATTGACGTATAGAACCGAGACCACTGACGTCCAGACAGGTCAGACGACCAGCGTCACTTCCAGCTTCCTGATCACCATCAACGTCAACGTGCTGGTGACCGACCGTGACCAACGCGTCCTCTATCAGCACAACAACTACGTTTTTCATGAACAGTTTGAAACCACAGCCGATCTGACCAGCTTTATCGAAGAAGATTCGCCTGCCGTCCAACGGCTCTCGAGGGACTTTGCGCAAGCCCTGGTGAGCGATATTCTGGAATCCTTCTAAATGCCTCCAGACGACGTAAGCAAACTTCGAAGTTTCTCCTCCTCGGATCGCTTCGTTGCCGAAGTCAAAGCGGCTGCTTCTTCAAAAGGTCCCTTGCGGCCAGGGTACGTTCTCGCCGGGGACGAGATCTTCCTGTACGAACGTTGCCGGCGAGCCCTCGTCGACTCGCTGATCGATCCCACCTTACGTGAGTTTTCGCTCAGCGACCTCGACCTGGCCGAGACCAGCATCTTTCACGTGCTCGACCTCGCGCGCACGCCCTCACTGATGGCGCCGTTTCAAGTCATTTTCGTCAGAAACCTGAAGAACCTCTTCACCCGCGGGGCCAAGAAGGAAGAGTTCGCAGCGCTGAAAGACTACTTCCGCTCTCCCAATCCCCAGGCGGTGTTGATCTTCGTTGCCGATCACCTCCGTCTTCCCGCCGATCTGCGGCGTATGGATCTGCAGGATAAAGAACGCTATGACCGAATTCGGGAGACGCTGGGCGACGATTGCGGCCTAGTCGAACTCGCCCGGGTGGACGAGGCGGATGCTGTGCGTTGGCTGCTCGCAACTACGGAGAGCCGGGGGATGAAGTTCGATGCCGACGCGGCAAGGGAACTGGCCGATGCCCTGGGAGCGGACATGATGCTCATCTCCAGCGAACTGGAAAAGCTTATGCTCTACGTTTCCGACCGCGGACGAATCACCCTGGGGGATGTCGAAACCATGGTGTTGGCGGCCAAGCAGCGTTCTTTGTACGAGCTGACGGACGCTATCTCTGCGCGGGACAAACCCCGGGCACTGGCCCTGCTGCACGGCCTTCTGAATGCTTCTGATGGGGGAGAAGATTCAGCCATCGGACATCTTTATATGCTGGCACGGACATTTCGCCAGATGGTGGTCATCCTGGAGAAAAATGTGCGCGACTCTCGCGCTATCTGGCAGGCGCTCTGGCAAGGTTTCCGCATGCCTCCATTTGCCGCGGAAGATCTGATTCGCCAGGCTCGTCGCTATAGCTCGCGGCGGGAGCTCACGCAAAAGCTTCGCCTCATCGCTCACGCGGATCTCGAGTTGCGTTCTTCGCCGCCCGATAAGCGGCTGGTGCTGGAGCGCCTGGTGATGGATCTGGCCAGTGAACCCCGTCCTCGCGCTTCGGCCTTGGCCGGGGCCCAATATGCCGCCCAATACTCCGCCCAATACTCCATGGACCTGTAAAACCCGGCGGCGCCGACTACGTGGCGCTACCAGGCAAGATATGGCATGCGATCACCTCCACATCGCTTGGCGAACCCGCCATGGTATTGAAACCCAGTAAGAGTTGGAAATATTTGACCGGTCCTGTGGGCGTAATTCCGCAATTCTGCAATTCAGTCGATAACCGTTGCCCGTTCGTGATCAGCTCACCCGCTGCCCTGGTGCCCTCTCCGTTTGCACCAGCCAGCAGCAAGACGTGTCCGTTCTTACCTGGGTTGGGAAGGAAGCTGATCGTCGCAAACGATTGTCCGGTCGCATATCCTCCGGCTGTAGGAACGTAAACTGACTTCTCATCCGAACGAGGATGCACATTGCGAATGATTTCTTGTCCCGCGTCTAAATCGAACCTGAAATCCAATTGGTTGTTGAACAGGCCAGCCCAACGATTCGAGCGGGGGCTCCCCAGGAATACGAAATTATCGTCGGTATAAACCTCAGAGAGGCGGATGTCTCGAGCGCCTTGCACATCAATCTTGCTGGAGCTGGTCTGCGCTAACGCCGCTATCCTTGCGACTACCGCGATATCGACCGCGGGGGCCAGATCTCCCCGAAGAAAATCCTTACAGAAACGAACTATTTCCGGCGATAGAGCACCGGGATTCGGAATATATTGCTGATTCGCATAGTCCGAAAGCGATATGGGCTCACCGCTCAGGCGTTCGATCTTTTCGATATTCGGGTCACTGGTCACCACCTTGATAAAGCCCGCATTATGGAAAAGCGTCGACCAGGGCAGAATGGAAACTGACTCGGTTCTTTTTGCCAGGGAATGTTTCCAGAACAAGCCCCACACCGATACATTCAATCCCACCAGCAGAATCCCAAACGCCGCCCATTTCAAGGCCCGGCGGGGTTTCGTGATTGGCTGAGCGAGCGGAACGATTTGCGCGCTGGCAACGGCCTCTTGTGGAGCCATCGTCACCACTGGCTCTGAAGAAGCTACTGCCGGACGGTCAAGGTTCTCCGGACCGTGAAAATCCCGGTGGATTTCCGGAACGTAAGATCCCAAGGGAAGCACGAAGCGCGCCTCCGAGTTGGTTCCGTGCGTACCGTAATGCTGAAGCAGACGTTTACGCACGTCGCTGGCGGTCACGCGCACAATCGCGTCCTCACCCGTGTCGTAGGAGGGAGCTCGACCGAACAACTCAATACCGATCGATCGCTCCTTCAAGGACTCGAAACTACCAGCGATCGAATGCTCCACAGTATGCTTGAGAAATTGCGCACTGCGATGGCTCCCCCGAAACGCTGTGCTCGCAAGGACTTCCTGAAGATGCTGGCGGACAAAGGCAATTTCTGCCGGAGTCTCCGCGATTTTGGTTGTGCGAGGGTGACCTTGTGCGGTTGAGTTCATAACGAAATCCGAGTTCCTAGCATCTCGAGGGCGACCTCAAAGTTGCGACAAAACAGTGTAGCCGGGGACGGCATCTTTTCCGACAGATCTTCTTCCCCTGCGCATTCATAGACAATCCCAACCCTCAAAGTAGCTACCGTTATGCGCGGGACTCTCAACCTAACTCCTTGTTTTCTGGGGCGATAGGCCACGGTTACGAACTCCCCCCTAACCTTGCACAAACGCTGGTTGACCGCCTAACATTCTTGGCATTCCTGAATAATCGTTTGCGCCGTTCCGTAATCTTATGTGCCGTTGGTCTTGCGTCACCTCCAGAGGGATACCCAAAGGTGAATCGTAGAGAACTCATCAAGTCAGCCGCTGCTTCGCTTCCATTGCTCTCTGTCGCCGGCGCACAGGAAGTTGCTAACAGGTCCAATGGTCTTCCACCACTCACCATCAAGGATTGCAAGATCATCACCACCAACGGGGGTAGCCACTACCGTTGGATCTTCCTCAAGATCATTACCAGCGAGCCCGGACTGTATGGCATCGGGTCCGCCAACAATAACTACGAGACCATGGCCGTGGTCGCCGCACTGGAAGAACATCTGAAACCCTGGCTGATCGGAAAAGATCCCGCCCGGATCGAAGACCTGTGGCAGTCGGCGCAGATGCGCACCTACTGGCGCAATGGCCCGGTCAACAACAATGTACTCTCCGCTATGGATATGGCGTTGTGGGACATCAAGGGCAAGCGTGCCGGCATGCCGATCTACGAGATGCTGGGCGGCAAGGCGCGGGATGGCGTACCCGTCTATGACCACCAGGGAGGAAAGACCAAAGAAGAATGCCTGGAGGCCCTGCAGAAGTCACTCGCCAACGGCTTCACCCACGTGCGCATTCAACTTGGCGGCTACGGTGGAGGCGGCTTCACTCCGGCGGGCGAAGGCAATCGTCCGGAAGGTGGATATCAGGGCGCTGCGTTCGATGAACAGGAGCTGGTCGATACCATACCTCCTCTGTTCGAGTACTTGCGCGACAAAGCCGGATTCGGGCCAAAGTTGCTTCACGATGTGCACTCGCACTTAAGCGGCATGAATGCGGTCGAGCTGGCGCGGCGCTTGCAGCCCTACCAGATGTTTTTCGTCGAGGACATCCTTCCCCCTGAACAGATTGCTTACTACCGCAACATACGCGAGATCTGTACTACCCCGCAGGCGGTCGGCGAAGTCTTTTCCCATCCGTTCGAAGTCATTCCCCTGGTGAAAGATCGGCTGATCGACTTTATTCGCTGCCGAGTGGCGGCGACGGGTGGAATTACTCCGATCAAGAAGCTCACCACGCTATGCGAACTTTTCGGTGTCCGAACTGCCTTCCAGGAAGGCGGCGAAAACGATCCCATCAACCAGATCGCGAGCTATCACGTCGACATCTCGAGTAGCGCTTTCGGGATCCAGGAGGAAAATCATTTTCCGCCGGTCGTCCATGAGATGTTTCCCGGCATAGGAGAGATCCGCAAGGGCTATCTATACGGCAGCGGCAAACCTGGTCTCGGCGTCGACATCAACGAGCAACTGGCCGAGAAAAATCCTCTGGGTCCCATCCGGGACGGTGGCGCTTACCCGACGGATCGCACCATCGATGGAACGGTCGTCAAGCCTTAAAAGCCTCGTGCCCTCCGCTCGGGGGGAACCGGCAGCTGAGTTCTCGCGGGCAAATCTGGAGAATGTGCAAACTCTCCGGGAGTCACCGCTCTGACGTTTTGTATCAGGGCACGACTTTACAGGCTGCGGAAAAACTAAATTCTTTGAAGGGGACGGCCTTCAGGCCGTCCGTAAGTGATTGTAATTGTGTCCGGCTTTAGCCGCTGAGGGTACGGTCTTCGCTCTCTGTTCGACTTTTTTCCGCAGCCTGTTTAGTCGGGCCGTACCGGGTGTGATCAATGAGGGCTTTAAAGTCTGCGTGAGAACCTACTCTTTGAAGGGTACGGGCTTCAGCCCGTACATTAGCGATGCGATGCAGGACGGGCTTTAGCCCCTGAGGGCACTTCTTTTGGTCGTTTAAGCAGCCCCCAGCGGCTGAAGCCGGTTCATCTTGACGGCTAAATGTACGGCCTAAAGGCCGTACCCTTCAAAAGGTGCGTTCTCACGCAGACTCTTTAGACCCTGAGGTGCGCTTCTTCATCGCTCCTCGTGCTCAGGGTAGATTTCACGCAAATCGAGTCCCGTAAGGGACGGGACAATCTGTAGCCCGGTACGGGAGCCGGGTAGGGTCTTTTTTTGACAACCCGCACTATTGTGAACCCGCTCTCATGCGCCTGGAAAATATCTTCTACACTCAAAGAGACCAGCGATCACCACCCTTGGACGGCGGTTCGTGACGCGCTGTGCCATCGCATCATCGATGAAAAAGACCACAGGGACACCAGGAATGCCGAGTCGCCGCTTTCCGGCCGCGGTGATCACGTTGGTCTTGTGGCTGGCAGGGGTGCCTCTCCTGGGTTCTTCGCACGACAAACAGCCCCAGCCCCCAGAGCCTGAGGAGCGGATTCCGGTTGGCCCCTTGGGCTATCGGCCACCGGGCCCACTGTACATGTTGTCGGGAAAAGCATTCGCTTCCCTCGATTTCATCGATGCCCATCACTTGCTGTTCACTTTCCATCAGCCGCGGCTGATGCGGCGCGAGGCAAATCCCGGGCGGTTCGACAATGACCAGGTGATTCAGGCGCTTACGCTCGACTTGCCGGATGGGACAGTGCAGGCGTCCGCGGAATGGCGAATGCATGACCGCTCGCGATACCTGTGGCCCTTGGGCGGTGGAAGGTTTCTGGTGCGCCAGCGAAACACCTTCTCGCTTACCGACGCCTCGTTGAAACTGCACCCCTACATTGACGTAGCCACTCCGGTGCTGCAAACGGAAGTCTCCCCCGACGGCCGCATCCTGGTGGTCGAGCACCAATATGAAAGGCATACTCCCGAGGAGCACAGCAAACTGGAAGCCCAGGCGAGACAGTACGGAGAACCGCCTCCTGCCGAAGACACGCAAATAACTGTGTTGAAAATAGCTTCCAGAGAAGTGCTGACGGCGCTGAAAACGGAAAATCCGATTCACGTGCCCATCACGTCCACCGGCTATGTGGGCGTGGCAAAAGACAAGGCGGAAGACCAATTCCTGATTCGCTTCGTTCCCTTTGAAGGCGAGTCGCTGGTGTTGGGTAAAGTGGCGTCCACATGCACGCCCCACGAGGAGTTTCTCTCACCCGTTGCACTCTTGATCGAGAGCTGTGGCCCCAAGTCCCCGGACGTTTATCTCGATGCGTGGACTACGGCGGGGAAGAAGCTGTGGACAGGGCAGCGCGAGGGCCACCTGGTGTGGCCTAACTTCGCATATTCGCGCACCAGCGGCCGCTTTGCCGTAAGCCTGCTCCGCGTCAACCATTTCATCGACTTGGTCGACTCGCTCAACGACGAAGACGTGCGCCAGCAGCTGGTGCAGGTCTTCGATTCAGAAACGGGGGCGCTCTTGATGGCGACCACGGCATCGCCCATCCTGACGGCGGGACAAAACTTTGCCCTCTCCGAGGATGGAGAGCGCCTGGCGGTTCTGCGCGAGGGCGCGATCGAGATCTACAAGGTGCCACCCCCTCCGGCGGCCGGGAATCCCGGTCCCGCAGTGGCGAAGAAGAAGTGATCCCCCTAGGTTAGGACGAGACTTAGCTACGCCGCTTTGTGGGTAAGCGCCTTCACCCGGGCATGCAACCGGCTTTTGTAGCGAGAAGCCGTGTTTTTGTGGAGCACACCCTTTTGCACACTCTTGTCCAGAGCCGAGACCGTTTTGCTGTACTGCTCTGCGACGCTCGAGGTGTCGCCCTTGGTAATAGCCTCGCGCAGGGCGCGAAGTGACCTGCGGACGTGGCTCTTATTGGAGCGGTTTACCGCAGTGCGTTTTACTGTCTGACGGGCGCGCTTCAGCGCCGACACATGATTTGCCATCGTAAACCCTTAGCTTTCTTGAACTGGGAGCAGGCGGAGGAATACCGGATCGCCCACAAACATTAAGTTTACGGGCTTTCCCCACGGGGGTCAATCTCGCTGCATTTGGCCGGCATGCACCCCGGGGCACCCCCGTGCATCCAATTAGGCAAGAATTCACCGATTAGGCGTTGACGCCAAGATCGGCAAACGCTACTCTGTGCGCATCCTCGGGAAATATCTGGTGATTATCGCCAACCCGGCCAAGCATCCGATGCACGCGCCCTTTCCTGCGTCGCTGCCCTTCCTCAGAACGTGTTCTGCAACCAACTCAACCACGACGTCAGTCCTTCGGGATCTGATAGGAGGTCATTTCTCCGCTTGATGAAAAAAGCCCTGGAAATCACGCCCAACCTGGAGCCCCTGTTCGGGACTCGTGATGAGAATCTCAGGCTGCTCGAGCAAAATCTGCATGTCCGCATCGACTTGCGTTCCGATGCTCTGCATGTGGAGGGCGCGCCGGAGGCAATAGCCCGGTTTGAAAGGGTGTTTGCCGACTATGAGCACTTACGGCGTAACGGAACGCTCCTGTGCAACGGTGAACTGCACGGAATGCTCAAGCTGGTAACCGCCGATCCAGCGGTCACCCTGCGTGGACTGGTGGAAAGCGGGAAACAGCGCTCCGCCGGCATCAAGCGTATGGTCCAGCCCCGTTCCATCAACCAGAGTCGTTATTTCGAGGCCATCGAGGAGTGCGACATGGTCTTTGGAGTCGGCCCGGCCGGCACCGGCAAGACCTACCTGGCCGTCGCCATGGCCGCTTCTGCGCTGTTGGCAAAGAAAGTGAGCCGGATCATCCTGGTGAGGCCTGCGGTCGAGGCAGGCGAACGCCTGGGTTTTCTCCCCGGAACACTGCAGGAAAAGGTAGATCCCTATCTCCGTCCGCTCTACGACGCACTTTACGATCTGCTGGAGCAGGACCGTGTGGACAAAATGCTCGAGCGAAACGTGATTGAGGTCGCTCCGCTTGCGTTCATGCGCGGCCGAACGCTCAACGACGCTTTCATAATTATGGACGAGGCGCAGAACACGACTAGCGAACAGATGAAGATGTTCCTGACCCGCCTGGGCAGTAACTCGAAGGCGGTGATCACCGGCGATGTTACCCAGATCGATCTCCCCAATCCCAAAAAGAGCGGGCTGGTGGAGGCGATTGAGATTCTGCGCGGCGTGGATGGCATCCGTTTCTGTCATTTCGAAGACGGTGACGTCGTTCGCCATCACCTCGTACAACGGGTCATCCGCGCGTACGATAGCTTCGGCCGGGCACAGAGGGAACTGCCGCTCAATCTGCGGGAAGGCGCCTCGGCAAAGTCAGCCGCCAAGCCCCAGTAGGCTTGGGGTCCCATTTCGGTGCAGAACAGGGCGGCTGAAGCTTACTGGAGCCGCCCGCTCACTTGGGTCTTTCCTGCTCAGAGAGGCGTAATGGAGACCAGTTCACAGGTCGCCGATCGCAATTTCCTTGCGCCACCCTCGGTCCCCAACCCCTTTCCCAGGCGGCTGGCAAGGAGTTTGCTGGGCCATACGGCTCATCAAGTCCCGGACAGTGAACTCCGCCGTAGTGCCGTTGTCTTCTCACCCCATCCCGATGACGAGTCGCTGGGTTGCGGGGGAACGATCTTGAGAAAGAAACGAGCTGGGGCAACCGTCAAATTAGTGCACGTTTCCGACGGCGGCGGGTCAACCACGCTTATCCCGAGGGACGAGCTGACAGCCATGCGCAAACAAGAATCGCTGAACGCAGGCCGGGTTTTAGGGGTAGACGACATCTACTTTCTGGAGTTTCCAGATGGGCACCTCGGGGAGCACATGCCGGCGGCGATTGAACGAGTGGCCGAGATCTTACGCCAGGAGTCTCCGGAAGAGGTCTTTGTGCCCTACGGTCGTGAGCCCATGAAACAGGCGGCCGACCATGTCGCCGTAACCAACATCGTGCTGGCTGCCCTTCGCCGTCAACCCAAGCCGGTCACAGTCTGGGAATATCCGGTATGGTTCTGGCTCCACTGGCCGTGGGTTAGCTTCTCGCAAAACACTCCGCCCTTGAATCCTAAACATATATTTAAAAATTCTCTTCTGGCTCAATTTGGAGCACGCGCCTTCCTGGATCTCAAACACAAGGTCAACATTGTCGATGTGCTGCAACAGAAGCGCGCGGCCATCGCCGAGCACAAGTCGCAGACAGAAAAGCTCTTCGACCATCCCAGCTGGGTTACGCTTGAGCAACTCTCTAACGGAGAGCTCATGGACTGCTTCTATCAGGAGTACGAGTTCTTTCGCTGTTACCTCTACGGCGGAGATATAGGCCGAGTCGGCTCTATCTAGCGCGGACTAGACCTGCCCCCTGCGCGCCCCACCGTTACCAAGCCGCGGGGAGCTATCTATCGATAAGTCGGCTTACACCGTTAGTAACCTTAATCGTGATTCCTCGGCTCTCCGAGGCGTCGCAATCCATTGACATGGATGTAGGGTGCGGCTAGATTACGAGAGAACGGAAAGCTTCCCCAGGCGCGTTGTAAGTGAGTGCCGACCAGGGCGGATTTCTGCAGTGTTCCGGACACGGTGCCTTTAGATACCGTAACGGAGGATCGGCGCTATATCTACGTGATATTAGCGGCCATACATTTACTGTTTTAGGGCGCATCCAGATGCGCGCTGAGAGCAGGATTTTATAGAAGTTTTCACTGCGTGGTTTTAAAAGGAACCGCTTCTCTCGGAGGTTCCAACCCCGCCAATAAGTAGTTCATGGTCGAGCAAAGGCTTTGAGTTACGCCTTCGATCATGAAGTTACTAAAGTTTTTGTGTGCAAAAAGGGGCTCATGTCACCGTTACTACAGAAAGACCGTAAGGTCACCTCTTCCCCCATACAGTTGCATAAAATCCGCGGCATTTTGCGCGCAAATCGGGCGCCGGCCCTGGTACAAGAGCAGCTCGCCGTCTTGTTAAGACGGGACTCAGACCAGGGACAAGGCGGGAAGGGTTATATGAAAGTAGCCTTCGTCAATCAGGCCATCGACACCATTATTCCTCCTGGGCAAAACTCTGTGGGAGCGTGTACCTATGGCGTCGCCAATATCCTTGCCAAGTCCTGCGATGTTGTGGTCTACGGGGCGAAACGCAGCAATCAGGCGCAGGGCACGGAATTCTCAGCCCAGGGGGTGAAATACAAGTTCTTAACCACTGCCCGCAGCGATCGATGGCTCGTTGAGGCCCGGAGGAAATATTCCCGGCTGGCTCCGGGCGCTCCGCCTATTTCGACTTCCAGCTTGCTTTACCCTTCCTTTGCGAAGCAGGTCGCCATGGACTTGCAGCGGCAGCAATGCGATGTGATTCATATCCAACACTGTTCTCAATGTGTGCCGGTCATTCGCGAATACAATCCAACGGCGAAGATTGTCTTGCATCTGCATGCAGAGTGGTTTTCCCAGGGCGACTCCCGAGTCTTCGAGCGCAGGCTCAAAGACGTCGACCTGGTAACCGCCGTGAGCGGTTATGTTGCTGAGAAGACGCGGCGGGATTTTCCGTCAATCGCCGACCGCTGCGAAGTGATTTACAACGGTATCGACTCGCGAGAGTTTGTACGTGGGAAAGACTATCGTGTTGCCGCCGACAAGCCGAAGCGCATCTTGTATGCGGGCGCGATCTCCCCGCATAGGGGATTGCACGTTTTGCTTGACGCGTTCAAGATCGTAGTCAAGCGATACCCCAACGTCCGGCTCGACCTGGTCGGCCCTGAGGGCAACTACGCGCTCCAGGATACCTTCGACATCCGAGATGGCGCGTTGCGACAGAGCGTAGCTCCGTATTACGCATTCAGGCCAATGTCGTTCCTCAAAGCTAAATTTTTCCCTTCGTCTCTCAACCGGGCAACTTATCGCTCCTATCTCGAGGGTATGATGCCCGCCGAGGTGTCCGAGAAAGTCACGTTTCACGGCTTGGTCCGCCATCGTGCGCAGTTGATTGAGCACTACTACGCGGGTGATATCTTCGTGCTTCCGTCCATTTGCAATGACAGCTTTGGCATACCCGTAGTGGAGGCGATGGCAGCCGGCTCCCCGGTAGTCGCCAGCCGCTCCGGTGGAGTTGTCGAGACCGTGAAAGACCGCGACACCGGCTTCATCGTCGAGAAAAATGATCCCCAGCAGTTGGCGTATATGCTTCTAAGGCTTTTGGAAGATGATGAACTGCGGGAAAAGATGGGAAGAGCCGGACGGGAACGGGCACTGGCAAAGTTCACCTGGGACATGGTGGCCGATACGATGCTCGGGCGCTATCGGTCACTTTCTGGAGTCGGTACTTCGCTCCCAGCAGAAGCATCGCTTGCACCATTGATGGAATATGCTTCGGCGAATATGGCGTCATAGAAGCACGAAATAGGAATGGGGTCAGGCAAGACCTGGGTTCGATCGTTTGCGTCTGCCCTCCGTCTTACCTGCTCCGTCCCTGATCTGCTCCGTCGCCCTGCTCCGTTCAACGCCAAATCCATAATTCCCCACCCGGGCAGGGATGCCCCAGTTCCTCGCGAACCCACAACTGCGACGGATTTAAGCCGAGGTAACATACAATGAACCTGGCACTCTGTGTCGAGAAGGTCGTTGAGATCTTTTTCTCCTTGACCCCGAACACGCAGAGGGCACGGCAAGATGATTGTT
>Ga0302325_10025331_pt1 | contig 12326 bp, 13 predicted proteins | sample Palsa_T0_2_FD_201948 | JGI IMG/M metagenome (GOLD analysis project Ga0302325, IMG submission 201948) | Peat permafrost microbial communities from Stordalen Mire near Abisko, Sweden - Palsa_T0_2 | ecosystem: Environmental > Terrestrial > Soil > Palsa > Peat permafrost | place: Sweden: Abisko...
TCTTCTACTGTGATAAGCACGTGATTGTGTTCACACACTCGCGATTGTACCTCTAAAAGTCGTTCGCGCTCGGTGATCGAACTCATTGCCTCGATGGCATTCATGATCAGGTTGAGAAGTACCTGCTGCAGTTGCCCCCGCTCGGCCATCACGCGTGGAAGCCCGTCGAGCATCTTAATTTTCAGCGAAATCTGGTGGCTCTCCAGTTCCGTGTGAACGAGCGCGAGGACTTCGCCAACGAGTTCGTTGACGCTTACAGGGCTCATTTCACAGCGATCCTTGCCGAACATCGAACGGATGCTGACGACCACACGACTGGCTCGATGGCCATCACTGACAATCCGCTTGAGTAACGAACGCACTTCATCGACATCAGGTTCTGCTCTTGCAAGCCACCGCAAGCCGGCATTGGCATTCGCTACAATGGCAGCCAATGGCTGGTTCACTTCGTGCGCGATCGAGGCCGTCATCGCTCCCACAGTCATCTGGCGACTCACCTGTGCCAGTTCGCGGCGCGACGCCTGCAATTGCTCTTCGGCATTTTTCAAATCGGTAACATCACGGGCGACCGCGCATAAGTGACCGTGGTCGGTCACGGCCCTCCAGGACAGCCAACGATACGAATCATCTTTGTGGCGGAATCGGTTTTCGAAATGCAGCGTTTGGCCGCTCTCTGCCAGTCCGGCCAATTCCATTAGAGTTCGTGCCTGATCATCAGGGTGGCACAGCCACTCGAAGGTCTTGCCGAGCAGGTCTCCTTCGGACCACCCAAGCGTCGCCGTCCAAGCCGGATTTATGCTGCGAAGATTGCCGTTTGCGTCGGCTACAATAAGAAGGTCCTGTGACACGTTCCAGATGCGTTCCCGGTCTGAGACGGGGGCTGCAAAGGGTAGTAATTCTGACCCATGCATGACGTGCTCCTGGCGCTTAGGGGCAGCGGTCGCCGTTCTGGGTGCTGGTCGAATCGATCGAAAAATTATAAGCGCCAATTTCCGGCGCCATAATCGTTCCTGTCAACGCGCATCGGCGGATTGGCAGACCATGCGCGAGATTCCACTAGACCCACGCCCATAAGCGCTTTCAGACTAGCGAAGCGAGTGAAGGTGGCTGCTCAATATTGCACACATCCCAAAAAAGCTGGGGATTGCCGCGTGAGTAATTCTATGCAGACGCCGTCGCCCGACCAGCGCATTGTTCCTACAACCGCTCGGTGAGGGCGTGCAATCGGACACCCACCGAGGGTGAACATAGTGACGGGGGCGGGGGCGGAGCCGGGTCGGCCGGCCCCGCCGCGGCGGTTGGATGGGCCTTGACCTTGCCCTCGGCGGCGAACGCCAGCGTCTCGGCCATATCCTCGCGGTTACCGACGAAGGAGCCGCGGATGGTGATGCAGTTCGCCACGACGTCAAACCTCGTCCGCATCGCCGTGCTTGGCATTGACCACGAGATCGGCGCCCAGCTTCTTGGCGAGCGCGAGCTTGGCGTCATCGATGTCGACGGCGCAAACTTGGAGGCCCATCACCTTCGCATATTGAATGGCGAGATGTCCGAGGCCGCCTGCGCCGGAGATGACGATCGACTCGCCTGCCTTCGCCTCAGGCTGGTAGCCTCGGAAACTACTCAGACGTACCCATGAAATTCGGCTGATGCGCGAGTTTCCGGAGCGACCTCGCGCCGGGTTCGCGCATCAAACCCTCAACAGATGCGCGGCAATTGGTCCCCGACCAGCATGTCGACGATCCGCCGACCGCCGAACACGGTGCGCATGGTCACGCGCCCCGTTTCGCCCGCATGGACGCGTCCAATGACGCCGGCGCACGCGCCCAGCGGATGCGAGTGCATCGCGGCCAGCGCGGCCTCTACTTCGTCCGAAGGAACGATCACGACAATCTTGCCTTCATTGGCGAGGTAGAGCGGATCAAGACCCAAAATTTCGCAAAAGGCCTTGACCTCTTCGCGGATCGGCGTCGCCGCCTCGTCGATCTCGATCGCGACCTGCGAGGCATCGGCAATCTCGTTGAGGACCGTCGCAAGGCCGCCCCGTGTCGGGTCACGCAGAAAGCGGATGCCGGGAGCAGCCGCGAGCAGCGTGTCGATAAGCCCGTACAGCGGCGCGCAGTCGCTTTGGATCGAGGATTCGAGCGCCATGTCGCCGCGGGCGCAGAGAATGGCCGCGCCATGATCCCCGAGGAGCCCATTGACGATTACAGCGTCACCCGGACGCGCCAGATGAGCACCGAGATTCACGCCTTTGCGGATCACTCCGATTCCGGTCGTCGTGAGGAACAGCTTGTCGCAAGCGCCTTTATGAACGACCTTGGTGTCTCCGGTGACGATCTCGACGCCTGCCTCCTTGGCCGTCCTCGCCATCGAGGCGGCTACCCGCCGCAACAGATCGATCGTCGTGCCCTCTTCGACGATCGCCGCGCAGGAAAGGTAGAGAGGCTTGGCACCCCCGACCGCGAGATCGTTGACGGTGCCGCAGACCGCGAGCTTCCCGATATCACCACCTGGAAAGAACAGCGGGTCCACGACGAAGGAATCGGTGGTGAACGCCAGTCGGTCCCCGTGCGCGACAAATTCCGCGAGATTGAAACGAGCCTGATCCTCCAGTGGTGCCAGCACGGCATTGTCGAACGCGTCGACGAACACATCGTCGATCAGGTCCTTCATGGCCTTGCCACCGCCGCCATGGGCGAGCGTCACGGTGCGAACATGGACCCTGCCGAGCGGGCGGGACCGAATGAAGGGGGCGACGTTCATTCGGCAGCTACATGCTGTTTGATGCCGCCATATTGGTAATAGGCGGCGCACGCACCCTCTGATGAGACCATCAGCGCTCCGAGTGGCATTTCCGGCGTACACGCCGACCCGAACACCTTGCACTGCCAGGGTTTGATCACGCCCTTGAGCACCTCACCGCATTGGCAGGATTTGGGATCGGCGATCTTGACGTTTGGAATTGCAAATTTCCGTTCTGCATCGAATTGCGAATAGTCGTCACGTAATTTCACGCCCGAATGATCAATCGATCCGAGGCCGCGCCATTCGAAGAACTCGCGCAACTCATAGACGCGCGAGACGGCACGGAGCGCCGGTGCATTACCTTCGTCCGGAACAATGCGTGCATACTGGTTCTCGATATCTGCGCGACCTTCCTTGATCTGCTTCAGGACCATCCAGATCGACTGCAAGATGTCGAGTGGCTCAAAGCCGGCGACCACCATGGGCTTGCGATAGAAGTTCGCGATGAAATCGTAAGGCGCAGTACCGATCACCATCGACACATGGCCGGGCCCGAGGAAACCATCGAGCTTGAGATCCGGACTGTCGAGTATTGCCTTTATCGTCGGCACGATAGTGATGTGATTGCAGAATACCGAGAAATTCGTGATCCCCTCGCTCTCCGCCTGCAGGATCGTCAGAGCGGTCGAAGGCATGGTGGTTTCGAAGCCGAGCCCGAAGAACACCACCTCACGCGCGGGGTTATTCCGGGCGAGTGCAAGCGCATCCATTGGCGAATACACCATGCGAACATCGGCGCCGTCAGCCTTCGCCTGCAGGAGGCTCTTTTGAGAGCCGGGCACGCGCATCGCGTCGCCAAAGGTTGTGAAAATGACCTCCGGGCGCTCAGCAATGCTGACGCAATCGTCGACCCGTCCCATCGGCAGGACGCAGACCGGACATCCCGGACCATGCACAAGCTCGATCTCCTTCGGAAGCATCCCCTCGATGCCGAAGCGAAAGATCGAGTGGGTATGGCCACCGCAGACTTCCATGACGTGGAGAGGCCGGTCATGGGGAATGTCCATGATTGAAACCAGGACCTCGATTTCCGCCACCAGAATTCGGGCCTTGTCGCCATCGCGAAATTCATCGAGGTATTTCATGCTGCTCCCCATTGGTCGTCGGAGTCGCATCGATTGGACGTTGAATTGACTGCCCGCCGCCTTACTGTGCCGCAGACAGATGCATCGCCTCGAGTTCAGCCTGCGCCTCGCCGAGTTCGGTGAGAATTTTCAGTGTCTCGGCCACCTCGGCTTTGTCGATGCGGCTCATGGCGAAGCCGACGTGGATCAAAACCCAGTCCCCGACGCACGATGAGACTGAATGCTCGGCGTCAACAATGCAGGCGATGTTCACCTGACGCTTGACACCGCTGACATCGACGGTCGCCAGCATCTTTACCGCGTCGTCGATCTTTACGATGAGGCCGGGAATCCCGAGGCACATGGCGCATTTCCTTCGGTTTGATATGTCTTGGCATCGATGAGGTGCGCGGCGCCGATTGCCGCCTGCCCCAGCGCGAGCCCGCCGTCATTCGCTGGGACCTGCGCATGGGAGAGAACTACGAAGTTATTCTGTTCGAGGCGCCGGACAACCTCTTCGAATAGGATTCGGTTCTGGAAGCACCCGCCGGACAGCGCGATAGTATCGAAGCGCGGCCCTCCAACGTCGTCGCGGCGCGCGAGGTCCGTCGCCAGGGCAGCGACAATCCTTGCGAGGCCCTTGTGGAAGCGCGCCGCCATCACCGGAGCCGGAGTCTTCAGAACGAGGTCGCCGAGGATCGCCTCCCACATCGCCAGCGGCTCGATGTAGCGCAGGCCCGAGCCACTCGGATTACCGATGGATAGCGGATAGCAGAGCGCCTCGTCTTCGTGGCGCAGGGTGTCTTGGTCTACCATCGCCTCAAGACGCGCTGCGGCCTCGCCTTCATAGGCTTGGCGTTCGCGGCAGATGTTCAGGGCTGCGGCAACCGCATCGAAAAGCCGGCCACAAGACGACGCTTTGGGTGTGTTGATCCCGTTGCGGATCATCGCGTTCAGAGTCGATCGCGGTCTGCTGGAGAGATCGTCGTATAGATCGAGCTCGGAGAAATTCGTCGCGAAAGCTTCCCACCCCATCACGACCATGAGATGGGCGTAGAGGCTACGCCATGGTTGGCGCGCAGCCTGCGCGCCACCGAGCATGGCGACGGGTCTGAAGGTGCCAAGCCTCTCGTAGCGACGATAATCGGCAAGCAGGAACTCCCCACCCCAGAAGGTCCCGTCGTCGCCCCATCCCAGACCATCCAGAACGACGCCGAGGACCGCCGGGGCATCGAGAGCATGGCCGTTCTCGGCTAAGCAGGCCGCGACATGGGCATGATGGTGCTGAACTTCCAACAGCGGCAACGCGTCTGCCTGCACCCATTCATGTGCGAGCTTCGATGAGAGATATTCGGAATGCTGGTCGGCAACGAGCGCCGCCGGCGCATGGTCGAACAGTTCGGTAAAGAGCGCCAGATTCTTGCGGTAATCGTCGAAGGTCGAGGCATCCTCCAGATCGCCCTGGTGCTGCGAGAGGATGGCCGCGCCATCCTTCACCATGCAAAACGTCGCTTTTAATTCCCCACCCATGGCCAGAAGCTCGGGCGCCGCTTCGAAGCCCGAAGGCAGAGAAATGGGGGCAGGCGCGAAACCCCGGGCGCGACGTAAAATCCGTGCTCGACCGGCCATTACCCGCACCACCGAGTCGTCCACTCGATTGGCGATCTCGCGGTCGTGGACCAGCGCATAAGTCGCGATCCCGGCCAGGCGTTCACGCGCCGTCGCGTCATTGATGACCTGCGGCTCATTCGAGACGTTGCCGCTGGTCATCACCACCGGGCAGTTCATGCGCCGCAGCATAAGAAGATGCAGCGGTGTCGTTGGTAGCATGAATCCCAGGGTGGAAAGGCCGGGTGCGATTGCCTCCGGCAAGCGTTTCGATCCCTCAGCGTCAAGCAAAACGATCGGACCCGGTGGACCGGTGAGCGCACTCTCCTCCTCGCCTCCCACTGAGCAATAGGACCTTATGATATCGATGTCCCGCGCCATCATCGCGAATGGCTTCGCATCACGCTGTTTCAACCGGCGCAGTCGTGCAACCGTATCCGCCTTCGTCGCATCGCAAGCGAGGTGATAGCCGCCGAGTCCCTTGATCGCGACGATCTCGCCCATCTGGATCAGGGTGGACGCCGCATCGACACTGTCGCGCGTCGAATGCTGACCAAAGCCCGCGACGCCTCCGTCGAGGCGGAGCAAGGTAGCCGTGGGTCCGCAGGTGTGGCAGGCGATGGCTTCTGCGTGGAAGCGGCGATCGGCCGGATTGTGATATTCCGTGCCGCACGCCTCGCACATGGCGTAGCGCGCCATCGTCGTCTGGGCGCGATCAAAGGGAATGGCTTCGACAATGCTCAAGCGCGGCCCGCAATGCGTGCAGTTGGTGAACGGATAGCGGAAGCGGCGTTCGGACGGATTCGTGATTTCATCGGCGCAGGCGATGCAGATCGCAGCGTCCGGAACAACTTGCGTGTGCGCGGCGCCCCCAACACTCTCGGCAATGCGAAAATGATGTGGCAAGTCCCCGCAAAAGGCCTGTGTTTCGATACTGTCGATCCGCCCGAGCGGTGGTGGCTCGCGCTCCATGCGGTCGATAAAAGCGGCGATCGATCTCTCGCTGCCGCCGATGCGCACGAGAACTCCTCCCGCGTCGTTCAGGACTTCGCCCGAAAGGCCGAGATCACGCGCAATGCGCCAGACGGTCGGCCGAAACCCCACTCCCTGCACCCGGCCGCGCACTCGAATTTGCATCGCGACTAATTGTGCCTGGCACGCGGCACCTCGATGCGAATTCATAGCGCGGCCCCGCAGTGGAGTACGCGGTTGTTACCGGAGCCAGCAAGCGCGAGCGGCGCGCCGCACGCCAAGGTACCATACCGCCCGCGTCGAGCGTTCCGGATGGCATGGCCCCTAGGGTTGTCGGCCTTATCGGTGATGTCGCGTTGCGTGGCAAAGCCCATACCTTCGATGGTACCCGTAATGGCTGGCTCCTCCGATTTCACCGACATCGGGCCCTCATTCCGGCCAGCTGACCGGGCTCGCCATCACCGCGGCGCGATCCTCGATCCAGGAATAGAACGCCCCAAGACCTTCCCCGGTACGTGCCGAGACGGTCAGGAAGTGAATTCTCGGGTTCACTCGCGCGGCCGCCGCGAGACAGACACTCACGTCGAAGTCCAGATGAGGCAGGAGGTCAGCCTTGTTCAGCAGCATAAGATCTGCGGCGGCGAACATGTCTGGATATTTAAGCGGCTTATCCTCTCCTTCGGTCACCGAGAGCACGACCACCTTGTGCGCTTCACCGAGATCAAAGGCCGCCGGGCAGACCAAATTTCCGACATTTTCGACGAAAAGCAGGCCGCCGGACCCGAGAGACAGATGATCGAGCGCGTGGCCGACCATGTGGGCATCGAGATGGCAGCCCTTGCCCGTGTTGATCTGCACCGCCTGGACACCAGTGGCGCGGATCCTGTCGGCATCACGTGAGGTCTGCTGATCGCCCTCAATGACAGAGATCGGCCATCGGTCTTTCAGATCTGCGATCGCGCGGACAAGCAACGAAGTCTTGCCGGAACCCGGGCTCGAGACGAGGTTGAGCGCGAAAACGCCGGAATTTTGCAGCCGCGTTCGGTTGGCGTGGGCGAACGCGTCGTTCTTCGACAGGATGTCACGTTCGATGCTGATAGTCCGCTCCTGGCTCATGCCGGGGACGTGCACACCCGCGAGGCCGTTGCCGAAGTCGATTACGCCGTCGGCGTGGCCGCGGTGATGATGGTCCCGTGCGTATGAGTGAGAATGGTTATGATCTTGCTTGCGCACGCCGACGCCGGCAGCGGGCCGCTCCACATGCAGATTCTCCGCAATGACTGCTGCTCCGCAGCCGCATACCGCGCACATCACTCCACCTCCATCTCGGCCAAGCGCAACTCGTCACCTGCGGTCATCCGCACCTGAGCGATCCCGCAGACCGGGCACGCAGCATAGCGCTCGACGAGCGGCACGGTCCGGCGACAACGATGACACCACCCTTCCCCTGGCACCGTCTCGATCTCCAGCCGAGCCCCGTCTGCGATGGTACCGTTCGTAATCGCATCGAAGCAGAAGCGAAGCGCCTCCGGTTCGGCGTGGCCGAGCGCGCCGACCCTGAGCCGGATCATCCGGACTCGCGAGAAATCCTGCTTTCGCCGCTCATCCTCGACCAACTCGACGAGACTCTCGACAAGGGACATCTCATGCACGACCGATATCTCCCTGGCGGATCTGCTCGGTCACTCCGAGCCGCGTCTTGAGCGTCTGGATCACGATAGCGACGTCGACCGGCTTGAGAAACACGCCCGTTACGCCGATCTCATGCAGCCCGATGGAGCCAACCAGGGCGTCGCCGGCAGTGCTGACGATGTAGCAGGGGATGGTGCTGCCGCTTGCGTGGAGCCTCTCGGTAATCGTCATTCCGGTGCCGGCCGTGTCCAACATCAACTCCGCAAGGATCGCATCGGGTTTGATCCGCACTGCCGTGCGCTCACCCTCGCGGTCGTTCGCCGCCTCTCCTACCGAGAAGCCCGCAGCCTCCAACGCGACGCGCAGGACCGCCCGCGCGTGCGGATCCGCGTCGATCAGAAGAATGGTCCTGCGCTGGTCGCCGAGGCCGATGTTCATGGCGCCACCTGCGCGTGGACCGCGCGGATCCGGTCGGTCAGCATAGACAGGGCCGCACGCAGGTTATCGGTGGCACCCGGCGTCAGAGCCTCGATGAATTCGAACTCGTAGCCGCGTATGGCGAGCAGGAAGGCCTGCGGCTCCCCCCCGTAGCACTGGCGGGCGATGGCCAGGATAGCCTCGGGACGCACGATGTGGCTTGTGAACTCGACGGCGGACGCCGGCGACACGTCGCGCACCGCATAGGGCGACGGGCCGTTCTTGGCTGCGTCGACGAACCAAACGACGTCATGCGCCGCCACGTCTATCGCATCCTCGATGTTGAGCTGATAGTTGTCGAACGCGGTCAGGTTCGGCAATCCCAATTCGTCGATCGCAGCCGCCAGTGCCGGCCCCAAGCCATCGTCTTGACGACCGGGGTTCCCGTATCCGAGGACGAGGACGCTTGGCTGGCCGCATTTGGGCGTCGCGCAGCGCTCGGAAATGCTCATTGCTTAACCCTGGTCGCGACGACCGAGCCATCCGCGTCCTCCAGCGTAACGATAAGCGGCATGTCGCCGAGCGCGTGCGTGGCGCAGGAGAGGCAGGGGTCGTAGGCGCGTATCGCGACCTCGATGTGGTTCAGCAGACCCTCGGTGATCTCGTGACCCGTGAGGTAGTCGACCGCGACCTTCTTCACCGATCGGTTCATCGCCTCGTTGTTGTTGGTAGTAGAGACGATCAGATTCGCTCCAGTGACCTGACCGTTGTCGTCGACAGTGTAGTGGTGAAGGAGCGTGCCACGTGGTGCCTCGATGATCGCAACACCTTCGGGTCGCCGCTCGCCGCTCACGACCAGGTCGGTCCCCTGGAGGTCGTCGTCGAAAAGCAGGTCCTTGATCGTCTCGGCACAGTGGATCATGCAGATCAAGCGGGCCCAGTGGTAGGCGAGGGTCGCATGGACAAGGCCGCCATGCCCCAGCGCGATGAAATCCTTGCGTGCGGCCTCCGCGATGGGAGTTCCGATGAAGGCGCAGCAGTTCAACTGGGCCAATGGACCCACCCGGTACCAGCCGTCCTCGCGGCCGAGTGAGCGGATATGCGGGAACTTCATGTAGCTCCAGGACCGCACTTCCTCGATCAGATAGTCACGGTAATCGGCCGGATGGACGCCTTCGAAGATCGGCTTTCCCCCCGCATCAATCGCCCGAAGCGATCCGTCATAAAGATCCATTTCCCCCTTCGTCCCAACGATGCTCATATAGCTCGACGGGAAACTCGCAAAGGTCTCGTGCAGTTTCTCGTGCGAGTGGACGAACGATTTGTGCAGTTCGAGCGCCTCGCCGCACCAATGGGTGATCTGATCGATGTCTTTCCGGAGTGCATCGCGGTGCTCAACGGACAGGTTCTGATTGACTCCGCCCGGAATGCACAGCCGCGGATGGATGCGCCGACCGCCGGTTGCGGCGATCACCTGCTGGCCGAACTTGCGAATGAAGATCGCCCACTTGCCGACCTCGGGGAAGGCTTCGATCACTCCAATGATATTCCTCCGCGCGACCGGTGCCTCGAACCCGAGCAGGAGGTCGGGAGAAGCCAGATGAAAGAAGTTCACGGCGTTGGACTGCAGGATCTGGCCGTAATGCATCAGCCGCCGCATCTTCTCCGCCGTGGGCGTCAGCCGATCCACGCCAGCGACGACGTCCATCGCCTTGGCGGCGCAGAGATGATGGCTCACCGGGCAGATGCCGCAGAGACGCTGGACGATGACGGGAACTTCCCAATACATCCGCCCTTGAATGAATCGCTCGAACCCGCGGAACTCCACGATATGAAATCGCGCCTGTTCGACCTCGCCATCCTCGTTCAGCCGGATGGTGACCTTGCCGTGGCCTTCAACGCGAGTGACCGGATCGATGACGATCTTTCGCGGCCCTTGACTGATCCGGACGTCGCTCATGGCGTATGCCGGTTCACGTTGCACATTATTCGTACTTGCACAGAAGGTAGGGCAATGCCGGCGTCTCACCGGTAAGCAAGGCCTTGAGCCCTGCCCAGATGGTGTCGCCCGAGGGCGGGCAACCCGGCAGGAAGTAGTCGATCTTCACCACCTCATGGGAGGGATAGACACGATCCAGCAGCAGCGGCAGATCCTCGTCATTAGGGATGATGCCCCCGCCTTCAAGAGACGCCCCATGCAGATACACGGCCTCCAAGCATTCCCGCAGCCCGACTGTGTTGCGCATCGCCGGGACACCGCCATTGATCGCGCAGGCGCCGACCGAAATCAGAATCCGGCAATTTTTTCGAAATTCCCTGAGTTCCTTGACGTTGTACTCATTCGAGCAGCCGCCTTCGACGAAACCGACATCGACAGGCCGATCGAACACCTTCTTGTCATCGAATGGCGACACGTCGAGATCGACAAGGTCGACCAGTTCGAGTATGCGCTCGTCGATGTCCAGCAACGACATGTGGCACCCAAAGCAGCCCGTCAGGGCGCATGTGGCAAGTCTGGGTTTTGCCGAGGCTTGGTTGTTCGGTAATTTGGCGATCATGACTTGACCTGCTTCCGCTTCGCCTCGATGTCGCTGCCGATCGGCGATTTGTCGAAGCGGCGGCTGCCGTTCGGCACCCGGTAGCTGTCGCGTTTGATGACAATACAGGCGACCGGACAGACGCTGGCCGCCCTGTCGATGGCGGCCATCTGGGTGTCGCCGAGGCCACCTTCCGCATCGACGTTCAGCCGCATGGCAATCCCGCGCCCTTCAAAGCCGAACACCGTTTTGCCGTCCTCCATCCGCGATGCGCGGATGCAGCGTGAACAGAGGATGCAGCGTTCATGATCGAGATAAATGTCCGGATGCGTGGCGTCGATCTTCCTTGCCGGCCATTGATAAGGCTGGGGCGGGGCAACCATGCCGAGCCGATATCCGAGCGCCTGCAGCTCGCAGTCTCCGCTCGCGACGCAATAGGGGCAGGGATGATTGCCTTCGACGAACAGCATTTCGATGATGGTGCGTCGGTCGTCGGTGAGTTGCGGCGTGTTGTTCTCGATCACCATTCCATGTGCTGCCGGGGTCACACAGGTGGCGCTGTTGCGGCCATTGATCTTGCAGGTGCAGACCCGGCAACTCCCGTCGGGTTTAAGATCTGGATGGTGGCAGAGGCGGGGGATATAGATTCCGGCCGCGTCGCAGGCTTCGATGACAGATTGACCTTTCGAGGCCTCGACTTCGATCCCGTCGATGGTGAAGCGGAAGGTTTCTGCGCTCACTTCAGGCCTCCTGCGGCGCGGGCTCACGGCCCTGGACCTCGACTGCCTCGCGCAATGCGTCGTGCAGCGTAACAAGCGGCTCGAACGGGACGGGCGCGAGCCTTGCTTCATAAAGCTCAGGAAAACTGCGCATCGTCGTCAGGATCGGGTTCGGCGCCGTTTGGCCGAGTCCGCAGCGGCTCATCCGGACTACGGTGTTCGCAAGGGCTTCGGTCGCGGCGATATCCGCAAGGGTCGCGCGGCCGGCGACTATTTTTTCCATCCCCTGCTTGAGCAGAGTGGTGCCAACCCGGCACGGCGTGCAATAGCCGCAGGACTCGTCGACGAAGAAATCGGCGAATTGAAGAGATATTTCGAGGACATCGCGTTGCGGACCGAAGATCATGGTCGAGCCGCCGGTCGACAGATCCTCGTAAGCTATACGTCGGCCGAAATCCTTCGGCGCGACGGCTTGGCCTGAGGGGCCGCTCATCTGAACGTATTCCGCGTCCGGCGCGCCAACCAGATCGAGAAGCTCGTTGACGGTTATGCCAAACGGCACCTCGTAGACT
>Ga0302325_10025334_pt1 | contig 12326 bp, 8 predicted proteins | sample Palsa_T0_2_FD_201948 | JGI IMG/M metagenome (GOLD analysis project Ga0302325, IMG submission 201948) | Peat permafrost microbial communities from Stordalen Mire near Abisko, Sweden - Palsa_T0_2 | ecosystem: Environmental > Terrestrial > Soil > Palsa > Peat permafrost | place: Sweden: Abisko...
ACACATTGTCGGCCTCGCCGGTTCGGGAGCCTCCGATGGCGTCGCCCTGGCCCATTACGAGCTCCACGCCTGGTGTCTTCTCGTGCTCGCCTGGGTCTTCGTGCCGTTTTATTCGCGCTCCCTCGTGTTCACCATGCCGGAGTTTCTCGAGCGCCGCTTCAGCGTCCCCTCGCGTTATGTGCTTTCGGTGGTGTCCCTGATCACATTTGTCGTCACGAAGATAGCCGTCGGCATCTTCGCCGGCGGCGTGGTCTTCGCCACCCTGCTGCCAGAGATCCATGCGAGCGTCTTCGGGGTCTCCATCAACAGCTTTTGGATCGGGTCGGTCGCGGTGATCGTGCTCACCGGGTTCTACACGGCGCTGGGCGGGATGCGCGCGGTGGCCTATAACGACGCCGTGCAGGTGGTGGTGCTGATCGGCGGATCCGCGCTGCTGACCTTTTACGGCCTGCATCGGCTCGGCGGCTGGTCCGAGCTGCGGCATTTTTGCGGTTCGGAAATGTTCAACCTGTGGAAGCCGATCACACCGGCCGGCGTCCAATCGACCTGGGCCCCCGTGCTCGAGACGGGTGCGACCGGGGCGGTCGTGCGGCAGGCCTGGTATTTCAATGGGAACTTCCCCTGGCCGGGGATGCTCATCTGCGCCCCGATTATCGGGCTGTGGTATTGGTGCACCGACCAGTACATTGTCCAGCGCGCGCTGGGAGCGCCGAACGAGCGGACCGCGCGCCGCGGCAGCATTTTCGCGGCCTTTTTGAAGCTGTTTCCGGTCTATCTGTTCATCATCCCGGGACTGATCTTTTTCGCCCTGGCCAAAAGCGGCCGGGTGCCCCATTTCGCCACGATGATGGGCGCCGACGGCAAACTGCTGCCGGCCGAGGCGCAGGCGGCCTTTCCCCTGATGGTTAAGTACCTGCTTCCACCCGGCTTGCGGGGCATCGTGGTCGCGGGGCTCCTCTCCGCCCTCATGGGTTCGCTCGCCGGCGTGTTCAACGCGTGCTCGACCCTTTTCACGGTCGACTTGTACCAAAAGCTGCGGCCGCAGGCTTCACAGCATCAACTGGTTCGGATGGGACGCATCTCGACGGCGGGGGTGGTGCTGATCGCGCTGGCGTGGATCCCGGTCATCCAGGGGGCGCGCGGACTTTATAATTACCTGCAGTCGGTCCAGGGCTACCTCGCCCCGCCGATTTTCGTCGTCTTCTTTTTCGGCGTTTTTTGGAAGCGCCTGAATGCGCAGGGCTGCCTCTGGGCGCTGGTGGTGGGATTTTTGATCGGGATATTTCGCATGGGGGTCGATACCGTGGTGACGATGAAGCTCTGCGGCGTCGAAAACGGATACACCCCGGGCTCGTTCCTGTGGGTGGTGAATAACATCAATTTTCAGTATTTCAGCGTCCTGATCACGCTGATCTCGGCCTTGGTAATGGTGGCGTGCAGCTATGCGACCCCCGCGCCCGATTATGCGAGGATTGGCGGCCTCACTTTCGACACGGCCTCGCCGGCGGACCGGGCCCGCACCCGCGAGAGTTGGCAGCGCCGGGACGTCGTCTTTTCCATCCTGATTCTCTTATGCATTTTCGGCGCCTATCTTTATTTCACCGGATAAGCCACGGGCTGAGCGCGTCGATCGAAAGAAGACGCGACATTCTGTCGCGTACCTTCAGGAACGCGGCGGGCCGCCGCGTCTACCTTGGCCTTGCGGCCCTGGCCGCTTTTGCCTTGGGATCGCCAGCGCTTCACGCCGAACAGGCGTCGCAGGGACGCGCCGCCCCACCTAAATCGGTCCCCGTCCTGCGGATCGACGCCGGCAGCGTCACGGCGCACGTCAGTCCCCTCCTGTACGGCCTCATGACCGAGGAGATCAACCATTCCTATGACGGCGGACTGTACGCGGAATTGGTGAGCAACCGCGTCTTCAACGACGACCCCAAGTCCCCCCTGCACTGGTCCCTCGTGCAGCGCAACGGCGGCTCGGTGTCGATGTCCCTGGACGACACCCAGCCGATCAACGCGCTGCTGACGACCTGCCTGCGGCTCGACGTGAACACCGCCTCGGAAAAGCAGCTGGTGGGCGTCGCCAATGACGGATTCTGGGGCGTCCCGATCAAGCCGGACACAGTCTACCGGGTTTCGTTTTACGCCAAAACGGGCGGCGATTTTGGCGGCCTGCTCACGGTGGCGCTCGAAAGCGCCGACGGCTCGAAAGTCTATGGCAGCACGAAAATGCAGAAGGTGGGCGGCGACTGGAGGAATTATTCAACCGAATTGACCACAGGGAGCGCGCCACCCGTGGCCAACGGCCGCCTGGCGATCTATGCCGCCCACTCCGGCACGCTGTACCTCGACCTCGTCTCGTGCTTTCCGCCGACTTGGAAGGACAGGCCCAACGGCAACCGCATCGACCTGATGCGCAAACTCGCCGATCTCCATCCGGCGTTCCTGCGCTTTCCCGGCGGCAACTACCTCGAAGGCGACACGATCGGGACGCGTTTCAACTGGAAGAGCACGATTCACGGCCTCGACCAGCGCGCGGGTCATCCCGGGCCCTGGGGTTATCGTTCGTCCGACGGTTTGGGCCTGCTCGAGTTCCTGGAGTGGTGCGAGGATTTGCGGATGCAGCCGGTTCTCGCCGTCTTTGCCGGCTATTCGCTGGGGCACGCATTTGTCCCTCCCGGGCCGGGGTTGCGGCACTTTGTCCAGGACGCGCTCGATGAAATCGAATACGTCACGGGCGGACCGGATACCCGCTGGGGCGCGGAGCGGGCGGCCGATGGCCACCCCGCGCCTTTCCCACTCACGTATGTGGAGGTCGGGAACGAGGACAATGCCGACAAGTCGGGCAGCTACGACGGGCGTTTCGCGCAATTCTACGATGCGATCAAGGCGAAATACCCGGGCCTGCAGGTCATCGCGACGACCCGGGTCAAGTCCCGCACGCCCGACGTATACGACGAGCATTTCTATTATTCGGCGGCGAAGATGGAGGCGGCAACCCACCGCTATGATAGCTACAGCCGGTCGGGTCCGAAGATTTTCGTCGGCGAGTGGGCGACCTATGAAGGCGCGCCGACGCCCGATCTCCATGCCGCCTTGAGGGACGCGGCGTGGCTGACGGGGTTGGAGCGCAATGGCGACCTGGTCATCATGGCCGCCTACGCCCCGCTGCTCGTCAATGTGAACCCGGGCGCGAGGCAGTGGAAAACGAACCTGATCGGCTTCGACGGCCTCATCAGCTACGGTTCACCGTCGTATCATGCGCAGGTCATGTTCAGCCGCCACCATGGCGACGTCGTCCTGAAATCGTCCTTCGACGGTGCCCCGGGCTTTTTTTATTCGGTCACCCGGGATACGCGCACCGGCGCGATCTACCTCAAGGCCGTCAACACGACGGGGACGCCCCGATGCGTGCGGGTCGTAATCGCGGGCGTCGCCTCGGTCGGTCCGGAGGGCATGGAATGGCTGCTCTGGTCGGCCCAGCCGGCGGACACCAATTCCGTGGACGAGCCGGCCAAAGTCATTCCGGTGGCATCGAAACTGCAGGGGATGAGCCCGGATTTCATGCGCGGTTTCGCGCCGTATTCCGTGACGGTGCTGCAACTGGCTTCACGGTAAACACCTTCCATGCTCAACCTTGCCATCATCGGGTGCGGCGTCGTCGCTCCCTATCATCTTCGCGCCGTCGCCAAGCTCAAGACCGCCCGGATCGCGGTCGTCTGCGATTTGCGGGCGGACGCGGCGCAAAAGACTGCCGCCGAGCACGGCGTGCCGCGCTGGAGCAGCGCGCCGGCCGAGATTTTCGCCGATCCGTCGATTGACGGCGTCATCCTCGCCCTGCCCGCCGCGGCCCGCACCGCCCTGGCGCTCGAGGCTTTTCGCCACGGCAAGCATGTGCTCACCGAAAAGCCCGTGGCGATCAACGCTTCCGAAGTCCGGCGCCTGATCGCGGCCCAGGGCGGCCGGATCGGAGCGTGCTGCTCGTCGCGGTACCGTTCCTTCGAATCGGCGCGCGCCGCCCGCGAGTTCATCCGTACCGGGGCGCTCGGCGCGCTGCGCGCCATCACCTGCCGCGCCGTTGTGCCGGCGGGCGAGCCGCCGAAGACCCCGCCGCCGGCCTGGCGCCTGCGCCGCGACCTCAACGGCGGCGGCATCCTCATGAACTGGGGGTGCTATGACCTGGACTACCTGCTCGGCCTCCTGGATTTCAAGCTCACTCCCCGGTATGCCCTGGCGCGCACGTGGCGGGTGGGGCATCCCTATGCCGCCTATGCGGCGCCCGGCTCCGACGCCGAGACCCATGTCACCGCTCTGGTGACATTTGCCGAGGGCTGCGTCCTGACTTACGAGCGCGCCGAATTTTCCACGATGCCGCGGGAGAATCGCTGGCAGATCACGGGCGAATCCGGCACGCTCACCCTCGCGATGCTCAAGGCCAGCTCCGCCAACGTGGTCCTCACGGCGCCGGATCCGGCGGCCGGCACGGTCACGCGGGTGCTCTGGGAAGGCGACGAGTCGGTCCTTTCGCATGAGCACGACGGCGTGGTCTTCGACTTCGTCGACGCGATCCTGCGCGGTGGGCGCCCGCAGACCTCCCTTGAGGATGCGCTCCTCGTGGCCCGGATCACCGACGCGGTTTACCAGTCAGCCGACAGCGGCCGTCCGGTCAGCGTGGATTGAACGCTGAAGCCGCATGCGCGCCCTGATCGCCAGTGTCGCCGTTTTCCTGGCCGTGCTGACGGCGGTGGCGATGCTGCTGCGGCCGCCCCGCCTGCCGCCCGGGGTGACTCCGCTCGTGTGGGCGAGCTCAAAAAATCCGTACCGTTACGGGCAGATCGACTATTTCAACGGCATCCACCCGGAGCTGAGGCTCAGGCTGGACGGGGGCAACGCCGATTTTCAACGGATCATCGTCCAGACCTGCAGCGGGGTCGGCCCCGACGTTTTCGACGTGCTCAAGGGCAGCTACCTCCAGGCCTACGTCGAGGCGGGCGTGGCGTGGGACATCACGGCCGCCGCCGCCGCGAACGGCATCGCGGCGGACAGCGACGCGTGGCCGGCGATCCATAACGAGATCACGTACGAAGGCCGGCAATACGGCTATCCCGCCGGCGTGGGCTGTTTTCTCATCCTATATAACAAGAACGTCTTCGACCGTCGGGGCGTCCCTTATCCGTCCTCGTCGATGACCTGGGAGGAATTCCTGCAACGGTTGATGCGGGTGAGCGGCACGCTCCCGGACGGCAGCCGGGTCTGGGGCACCAATGCCGTGGACTATGCGGGCACCGCGCCGGCCGCTTTTTTCTGGAAGACGGTTTTCTATTCGCGCCACGGCGAATTTTTCACGCCCGACGGCACCCGTCCGACCGTGGACACCGACGACATGCGCGTGGCGCTTCAGCTGCACAAGGACGCCATTGTCACCTATCGGGTGCTCCCCAGGACCGTGGATGTCGGCGCCATGACCGGACAGGGAGGGTGGGGGAATGCAGCCACCACCCAGTTTGCCGAGGGACATTATGCGACGATCGTTTCCGGCAAGTATGCGCTGGCCTCGCTTCGCGGGTTCGTTGAGATGCAAAAAAGGGACGTTGCCCGCTGGGAGGCCGATCCCGGGCGGCAGCGGACGGAGCCGCGGCCCGAGGTGCTGCGCATCGGGGTGGCGCTGCTGCCGCATTTTTCCGGTCGCCCATTTTCCTGCGCGGCCCTCTCCCAGACCGTGGTCATCAACCCGGCCAGTCCGCACCGCCGGCAGGCGCTGGCGTTCCTGCGTTTTCTCGCCAGCGACGCCTATGCCCAAAGGGTCGAGAGCTACAACATTCCGGGAAATCCGAAACATGCCGACGCCGATTGCCCGGTGACCGATCCGGAGCTCGCCGAGCGCGAACTCACGCGCTGCGAGGTCGAGTCGCTGCGGAGCGGATACCAGACGCGCAAAAGCCCGTTCCTGCTCGACTTTGACGTCGATCGCGTGCTCGACGCGCAGGTGAACCGGCTCGAGGCCGATCCCTCCCTGGACTGCGGCCAGCTCCTGGCCGAGGCGCAAAGCGAGCTCGAGGCGGCGTTGCGGCTCAACCTGAGCCGGGATCCCCAGCTGGCTGCTCAATATCGACTGCGCGTTGCCCACGGCGCCGTGGCTTCCACGCCATGAAACCGCACCGCTGGCCGATTGCGCTGCTTTTTCTCGGGCCGAATTTGCTCGGCTTCCTGGTGTTCACGCTCGTGCCCGTCGTCCTTAGTTTTGCGGGCAGCTTCACCAATTGGAGCCTGCGGCCCGCGGTGCCCCTTCATTTTGCCGGCTGGGACAACTACGCGCGGCTCTTCCAGGACGGAAATTTTTACTTCTACCTCTACAATACATTTTACCTGATGCTCGCGCTGCCGTTCTCGATCGGCGGGGCGCTGGTGCTCGCCGTCCTGCTGCACGGGCGGTTTTCCTTCGGCCGGCCGCGGCGCGGATTCCGCCTGGCGGCGGCCTCCGGGACGATCGCCCTGATGTCGTCGGCCGCCTTGTGGCTGACGGGTTCGCCCAATCTCGCCTATGTCGTCGCGGCGCTGGGGTTCATCGCCACTCTGGGAATCTTATTCGGCCCGGTCGCCTATCGCACCGTTTTTTACCTGCCTTATTTCCCGGCCGGCGCCGCGACGATTCTGCTCTGGAGCCAGCTCTACAATCCCAATTTCGGGCTGATCAACCAGGGCATCCAGCACGTTGCGGCGGCCTTTGGCTGGCGAGTCGACGGGCCCGGCTGGCTCACCAGCACGCGCTCCCTGCTGGGCTTTCTGCCCTGGCCGGCGCGTTTCAACAACGGCGGCTTCGGCTTGGGCGCGCGCGAGGCAATCATGCTGATGGGCGTCTGGGGCGCGATCGGCGGCAACAATATGATCCTCTTTCTGGCGGGCCTGGCCAATGTTCCGCCCGAACTCCATGAGGCGGCGGATATGGACGGGGCCGGCGCCTGGCAGCGTTTTCGCCATGTGACCTGGCCGCAACTGGCGCCGACCACCTTCTTCATCGTCGTGATCTCAGTCATCGGGGGTCTCCAGGGTGGTTTCGAGCAGGCCCGGCTGATGACCTTCGGCGGCCCGGCGGGTGCGACCACGACGCTCAGCTATTACATCTACCAGCAGGGCTTCGAGCGCCTCGATCTGGGCTATGGCTCGGCGATCGCGTGGGTGCTGTTTGTCCTGGTGTTTGGATTGACCCTGCTGCAATGGCGCCACAGAGCGCGCGACGGATCCGACTGACCTTTCCCGCCATGGCCCGCGACCTTCGGACGTTCCTCAAGCATTTCCTCATGGTGTTTCTCGCCATCGCGATGGTGCTTCCGTTTCTCTGGATGCTGGGCGCCAGCTTCAAACCCAACCCGGAAATCGCGCATGTCTCGCTTTTGCCGGAGCATCCCCAGCCAGCCAATTACGCGATTGTGCTCAAGCGCGCGCCGGATCCCCACACGGGCCGGCTGCTCGAGCTAAATTTTCCGAAATGGTACTTCAACTCCTTCTTCGTCGCCGCCTGGGTGACGAGCCTCCAGGTCATGACGAGCGCGCTGGCGGCCTTCGCTTTTTCGCGGCTCACCTGGCGGGGGAGGGACACGGTCTTCCTGCTCTACCTGGGAACGATGATGATCCCCAGCCTGGTGCTCATGCTGCCCAACTACCAGATCATGGTAAAACTGGGGCTGGTGAACTCCTATGTCGGGCTCATCCTGCCGATGGCCTTCTCGGCTTTCGGCACATTTTTGCTGCGCCAGTTCATGATCGTGCTGCCCCGTAGCTACGACGAGGCGGCCGAGATGGACGGAGCGGGCCCGTTGCAGGTTTTCCTGGACATCATCATGCCGTTGACGCGCCCCGGACTCATCACTCTCGCGATCCTGACCTTCCTGGGCAACTTCCAGTCGTTTTTCTGGCCTCTGGTGATGGTCAAGGACGAGTCCCTGCGCACCCTCCCGATCGGCCTCTTGCTCTTTCAGACCGACTATGGCCAGCAAACCGAGCTCATCATGGCCGCCACGGTAATGAACATCGTCCCCCTGATCGTCCTCTTCGTCGTCATGCAAAAGCAGCTCGTCAGCGGCATCCAGCTCGGCGGAATCAAGGGTTAGTCGCAGACATCAGAGGTGGGGCGGCGCGTCCCCGCGACGCTCGGTCGGCTCTGACGGCTGGGCAGTATGAAACTGCTTTGTCGACAGAGCGAAGCAGGCGTCGCGGGGACGCGTCGCCCCACCATTGGGACTCTAACAAGAAACATCCCTCAGAGGGAGGCTGTTGATGGACCGGGAAATTACAGCGAATCCAGCCGACACAAAGGTGCCCAAGGCAAGAACTCGTTTGCGGGCTAATAGGGAGAGTTGGAGTGGATGCGAGGGCCGCCTTGGCGAATCGATTGGCAATCTAACAAACGGGGTCATCGGCGTTGGCCGTGCCACCAGTGAAGCGACGCAACAAGGCGGGTCCATGCTCTCAATCGGGTTCGAAAGAACACCATTGTGCGCCCGGACTACTGCACCCGGCACCCACACGCTGAGCTTGGTAAGTACGTCCATTGCGCGCAAGTTTCTATGGTGAGGCAGGAGGCCGAAGGCCGCTTTTGGTGCTCTCAATTGTCATGGAGCGACTTGCTATTATCCTGGCTCATGGAGCCGCATCTTAAGCCGCTAGGGAAGCAACATGGACATTTGCACCACAAAACTCCCGGCTGGGTGTCTGACGGTGAGTTGTTTCATGTCCGAATTCGCACGGCAAATCGCCTTGGGACGTGTCTGACCGAGCCGAAAATGGCGGGGAATTTGCTTAGGACCGCCAGGTATTACCATGAGATTGGAAGATGGTGGTGTGATTTGTTTCTCGTGATGCCCGATCACCTGCATGCGCTTTTGGCCTTTCCGCGCGAACCGGGCATGTCGACCACGATCCTGAACTGGAAAAGATATGCGACGCGGTTTCTGGGTGCTTCCTGGCAGGAAAATTATTTTGATCACCGGATGCGGACGGAAAAAGAGGCCTCGGAGAAATGGTGGTACATCCGAAATAATCCCGTGGCGAAAGAACTATGTGAAAACATTAACGACTGGCCATGGTGGTGGGGCGGCGCGTCCCCGCGACGCTCGTTTGGCCCCGACGACTCGGTGGTGTGAGACCGCTTGGTAGACAGAGTCGAACAGGCGTCGCGAGGACGCGCCGCCCCACCTTCTTCACGCGAATTGACTCCTAAAAAACAATATATCTACATATAAAAATGTCATCTGCTGCCCACGCCAAACTCTTCAAGCGCAGCGGCTCTCAAGTGGCTAGTTTTCCGAAAGAATTTCGACTCCCGGGCACGGAGGCGGTGATTTCGCGAACTTCCACTGGGGGAATCCTGCTTGAACCACTTGACGCTGATTTCGAGACCAGGCGTCGGCGCTTCATCGCGCTCGCTGGTTCGTGTCCCGATCTTCCCGATGTCCCGCCTCACGCGAGGCCTGACATTCCCCGCGACGCATGATCTTTCCGTCTGGGTCAAACGGTCACTTCCATACATATAAATATACGGCGACAATCGGCACGAATGCGGCCAGGGAATAGGCGGTCAGCACGGGTCGCGGGCGGCCGCGGGTGGGGAGGAGGCTGAAGAGGCAGCTGATTCCGAGGCTGACCACCAGGGCGACGGGCGCGATCAATTGGAAACTCAGGCGCGGCTGGCCGGTGATCAGGTCCCAGTAGGCGATGAGGACGGCGGCGGCGAAGCTGTAGAGGGCGCCGAACCAGGCGCCGAAGGGGGTCGCGAAACGGACGAACATCGCGAGGAAGAAGAGGCCAAAGATCGGGCAGAGGAAGAGATTCGCGGTCTTGAAGCCCACCTCCATCAGGTTGCCCGGCACGGCCGCCATCAGCCGGCTGCCGCCGACGATGATCACGCCGATGGCGAGAGCCTGGACGTGGGCGGAATTGATCTTGGATTTTTCCGTCTCGCGCGCCCCGTGCCGGAACGTCTCGATGATGTCCTTGGAAAAGACCGCGATCACGGCGTTGATGCCCGAGCTCGTGCTCGACATGGACGCGGCGATCAATCCCGCCATGACCAGGCCGGTGACCCCCAGCGGAAGATAGTGGCTGATGTACACCGGAAAGTAGGAGTCGCCGTTGTGGGCAAACGTCGCGCCGGCGCGCATCGCATCGGGGTGCGCGGTGAAAAAGGCGATGAGCGCGAGTCCGACGAGGCTGAGCAGGATGGTGGCGCTCACGTCGGCAATGTTGTTCATCAGGAACGCCTGCCGGGCAGTCCGGGTGTCGCGGGTGGTGAGGTAGCGCTGGATCGCGATCTGGTCCGAGCCCGAGGTGCAGACCCACCAGATCACCGTGTTGAGAAAGGTGCCCACCATCGTGAGGCGCACGTGGATATCCCGGCTGAAGAAGGGCTCCGCCGCCCAATGCCGCAGCCAATGATCGGGCCACCAGGCCGAGACGCCGCCCAGCGAATGGGTGATGCACGCCAGCGTGATCACTGCGCCGATGAACAAAATGAAGAACTGGATGACGTCGTTGAGCACCACCGCGCTGATTCCGCCAAAGAGCGTATAGAGCATTGTCACCAGACCGATGCAGGCGGCGACCGTGAATCCCCGCGCGGGCGGCCAGCCCATGACGTCGACGATGATCCGGGACGAGGTGTAAAGGATGAGCGCCATCCACAGCAGCCGGGTCAGGATGAAAATAATCGATCCAAGCAGACGCACCGGCAGCCCGAGCCGGGCCTCCAGCAGCTCGTACGCGCTCGTGACGCGCAGCTTCATGATGGCGGGGATGAGCAGCCAGCCGGCTATCAGGTACGTGAACGGCACCGCCGCCGCGTAGATGCAGGCGAAGACGGGTCCGTTTTGCACCATTTCCCCGGGGATGGAGATGTAGCTGATCGTGCTAAGGAGCGTCGCACACAGGGAGATGCCCGCCATGAACGGCCGCACCTTCCCGCTGGCCGTGAAGTACTCCGCGGATGACTTCTGCCGGCCCGAATAGAAGAATCCAATTCCCAGGACCACCAGTCCGTAGAGAGCGACGACGGCGCAGTCCAAGGGGCGGAAGTTGTGCGGCACGATGGCCGGTAGCGCGGCGGGCATCAGGGTGCGGGAACGGGTGGCGCGGTTTCCGGATCCGCTTCCGGGTCCACCGGCACCCAACGGCCGGTGGCGCAGCTCCGCTCGGCGGCGGCGAGCGTGGCGCTCGACAGCTGGGCGTCCGCCTGGCGGTGCGGCCAGGTGGCATGGCCGAAAATGGCGTCGACGAAGGTGTTGATTTCATCGAAGTAGGCGCGCTCAAGCACGCTGCCCATGGTCCCGAAATTCTGGCGGCGCGGCGCCGGATCGCCGGCGGTCCGGACGGTCAGATCTCCCGTGTAAATGTCCCAGGTCGCCATCCCGTTGGTACCGAAGCAGCACCCATGCCGGTAATCGACGGCGCACGCCATCGTAATGGTGAGCTGGCCGATCCCGCCGTTCTTTAGCCGGAGGGACAGGCTCCAGGTGTCCTCGGTGCTTCCGGGCAGGTCGCCGTACTTTCCCAGATGTCCGGCGACGGCGGTGGCGGGGCCGAAGATGGGGTTGAGCCACTGGAGTTCAAAGGGGATCATCTCCCGCGCCGGCGCCGTATCGCGGTGCCGCGCGTAGTATTCGCTGCCTTCGGTGGCGTGCCACGAGGGCATGTAGGTGGCCATGAAAAATTGGTAGCTCAGCAGCGGTCCCAGGTGGTCGCGAACGATGGGCCCGAGCCCGTTCACCAGCGGCAGGAATGCGAACGACGCTGAGGGCGCGCTGATCAGTTTCTTCCCGCGCGCGGCGCGCTCGATCCCGGCGGCGCCATAGGCCCAGATATCGGCTTCGAGAAAATGGTGCAGGCCGCGATCGAGCGCGAGTTTCAGATAGGCGCCCTTGGCCCCGGGCGGCGTGGAAATGACCAGCGCCGCGGGGTCCCAGGCGAGGGCGTCGTCGAGCCCGGCGAAGACCTTGACGCCGAAGCGCTCGTGCGCGCGCTGGCGCCGGTCCTCTCGCTCATCGTAGAGCGCCAGGGTGACGTCCTTGCGCTGGCTCAGGTCCCGCAGGCGGCGGGTGCCCATGGAGCCGGAGCCCAGTTGCAGGATTTTCATGGGGCCGGCGTCAGGTGAGGCGCGCGAAACCGGCGTGCGCGATCGGCCCGCGCAGCGCCTGCCGCACCTCGCCGCGCCCGCTGCGGGCGGCCAAATCGGCGAACACCCCGTCGGCCGCGCGGAGATAATCGTCGACGATCGCGGCCGTGTGCGCGCAGGTCGGATAGAAAATTCCGTTGGAGAGGTACCCGTGGTCGAGCATCTG
>Ga0302325_10025335_pt1 | contig 12325 bp, 7 predicted proteins | sample Palsa_T0_2_FD_201948 | JGI IMG/M metagenome (GOLD analysis project Ga0302325, IMG submission 201948) | Peat permafrost microbial communities from Stordalen Mire near Abisko, Sweden - Palsa_T0_2 | ecosystem: Environmental > Terrestrial > Soil > Palsa > Peat permafrost | place: Sweden: Abisko...
GTCGACGGCCGCCTTGCTGAACGGGCCTTGGGCGGGTAAGGTGGCCAAGGTGGCCGCGGCATCGAGGCACACCAGGAGACCGGCGTCCTGCAAGGCAGCGGTATCGACGCCGAGAGCATACATGGCTGCGCGGATCAGCGCGGTATGCGCGGGAGTGGCGATGAGCAACTCGCTTTCGCCGGCGGCGAGGCCCGCGCAGAAAAACTCGGCGATGCGTGCGGCGGGAAAGTCCGCGGGATCGTAAAAATGAACGACATTGGCACCGGCCAAGACAGACGAGGGAGCGGGTTCTCGGGGGGACAAGGGGTCGAACATGGGGGGCACCCTCCTTGATCCACAGCTGCGGTGTGAGCGGCGCGTGATGCTCTGCCGGACACGTTCCTAGTACAGCATAGTCCAAAAAAGCGAAACGCAGGACAATTATTATTAGTAAAGTTTACGATGATATAACAGCCGTGTTAGCGCAAAACCGGGCCGCGCGTTGTTGTACGCCGCGCCGCGCGTCGCGAAGGACCCGGTGACCCGTTGGTCGTTCTTGCCCGCTTGCCGCGCGGATGGCTATACTCGCCTGCTATCTTTGCGAAAGGATTCCTACTTGCAATTCGAGCCGCGGGACCAGTTTGAGCAGCGTCTGAAGAAGCTGGAGCAGATCCAGGCGCTGGGGCATGTGGCTTATCCGCACGAATTTCGCTGGACGCATACCGCTACGAACGTTTTGGCTGGCTACGGATCCGCCACGGCGGAGGAGTTAGAAGCCAAGAAGGTGCAGGTCCGGGTGGCTGGACGCATCGTATCGCTGCGGCTGATGGGCAAGCTGGGATTTGCGCACCTGCAGAATGGCGGCAAACGGCTGCAGATATTGGTGCGCAGGGATGTGGTTGGCGAAGCCGGCTTTGCGCTGTTGCATTTGCTGGATTTGGGCGATTCGATCGGCGTGGCCGGGCATTTGTTTCGGACGAAGACCGGGGAACTGTCCGTGTGGGTCGAAGAGATTGCCTTTCTGAATAAAGCGTTGTTGCCGCTGCCGGAAAAATGGCATGGGCTGGCGGATGTTGAGATTCGCTACCGGCAACGTTATCTGGATTTGCTCGCGAACGAAAAATCGCGCGAGATTTTTGTTACGCGGGCGCGGATCACCCAGGAGCTGCGGCGATTTTTTGATGCGCGCGGATACATTGAAGTCGAAACGCCGATGATGCATCCGCTGGCGGGCGGGGCGGCGGCGCGGCCCTTCGTGACGCATCACAACACGCTGGACATCGATTTATATATGCGGATTGCGCCGGAGCTGTATTTGAAGCGGCTGACGGTGGGCGGCCTCGACCGCGTGTATGAGATTAACCGGAATTTTCGCAATGAAGGAATTTCCACGCGACACAATCCGGAATTCACCATGCTGGAGTTTTATGAGGCGTACAGCAACTACCGCGATTTGATGGATTTGAATGAGGTGCTGTTCGCGGAGTTGGCGAAGAATGTGACCGGTTCGACGCGCGTGAAGTACGGCGAGCAGGAATTGGATTTCGGGAGGATGGAACGGCTCTCGATGCGCGAGGCTATCATTAAGTATTGGCCGGTGCCGGCTGGGGACCGGCCCGATGATGAGGAACTGGCGACGCCTGGAGGGCCGGCGAAAATTGGTGCACGCTATAACGCCTGGGCCAAGCCTGCGGGTGCGCCGTATGCGGCTGCGAAGGGCTCGCTGGGGGATGGGCAATGGATCGGGTTGCTGTTTGAGACGTTTGCCGAAGCGAACTTGATCCAGCCCACGATCCTTTACGATTTTCCCACGGAGATTTCGCCGCTCTCCAAGCAGAAGCCGGACGATCCAACGCTGACAGAGCGCTTTGAGATTTATATTGCGGGCATGGAAGTGGCCAACGGATTTTCTGAGTTGAACGATCCGGCGGAACAGGAGCGACGCTTTCTGGCGCAGATTGCGCAGGGCGGGGATGAGGTGCCGAAGCAGCTCGATGTGGAGTACATTCGCGCGCTGGCACATGGGATGCCGCCAACGGCCGGCGAGGGCATCGGGATTGATCGACTGACGATGCTACTGACCGATTCGCAGTCCATCCGCGACGTGATTCTTTTCCCGCAACTGCGACCGGTGGCCGACAAAGAGTTAGAGTCCGATATCTCGTCAAACGATTCCATTCCGCCGCAGGCAGGAGTTCCCTAGTCGATTTAGATTTTACTTGAGTCCGGAGGCCTAAATTCATGCCAGGAAAGTCGCCGGAATTTGCGAATATCGAGGAGGAGCTAGTGGCTCTATTCGCCCGGCTAAACGGAGAACTGCCGCCCGGCGTGTCGTCGCTCAACGTGAACCACACATCGTCCATGGGTGTTGTACTACGGTTGATTCCGTCGAATCCGAAGGCAGCGGAAGTGTGGGTTCATGCCGAGAACGGATTCGGCCGGGTCGATTTCGGTTTTGGAGATTACAGCCCTACATGGGAATTACCCATCGAGGGGGAAAATCCTGGTGCCAACAAACAGGAACTGTTGGAGGAACTCGCAGCGATGTGCAAGGCCGTCATCGCTGGCAATTGCCAACACCATCGCGGATTTCTCAGTGTTTCCGGGAGCATCCAAGTAGACGGGCGCCCATACAAAGTGACGCATCTGCCGGAACTTCGTACGAAGCCTCCGCTTCATGGCACGCGGAAGTACGACCCCTATGTTTCGCCAGTCGCCCGATAGGAAGCGGAGATGCGCGCCGCAGGTAGGGCGGGCGTGTTACTGGTTATGCGTGTTTGGGCTCTGGTCAGACTACACTTGAGGACGATATGCCAGGCAGGGACTCGGGAAGTGAAAGGGCCGCAGGGAATGCTCCCCGTTGGGTAACCAGCGTTGCGTCGCTGGCTGCGGGGGCGGGGTTTCTGGCGTTGTGGTTTTGGCTGCTGCCGGCATGGCTGGGCTTTGAAGTAGATACGTCGGGCGCCATGCCCTGGCGGTGGATTGCCGCGGTGCCTTCGGCGCTGGGATTTGCGGTGGCGCTGCGATGCATCTGGGATTTTGGATGGACCGGGCGGGGGACGCCGGTGCCGATTGCGCCGCCGCAGCGGCTAGTGGTGGTGGGCTGTTATCGTTACGTGCGCAACCCGATGTACGTGGGATTTTTTGTGGGGTGGATCGGGTTGTGGGTAATTTTTGGGCGCGTGAACCGCGCGGCTCTGATTGTGGCACTGGTTGCGGTGGCGTTCGTGGTGCTGTTTGTGCGCTTTTACGAAGAGCCGGCGCTGCGCAAGAAATTCGGCGCGGATTATGAGGAGTATTGCCGGAATGTGCGGCGCTGGCTGCCGCATCTGCGGGCCCGGAAGCAAACCGTCAATTCGGCTTAGGCCCCGGTCCGTACCTTAACCAATTCGCCTGCCTCACCGAAAAGGCGCCCGCCGCCCTTCCTGCGTCAGGGTAAACAGAAGGCGGCCGCTACAAAGTCCAAACCCTATATATTAGAGTTGATGCGATTTGAATGGTTTGTGGCGCGGAGGTATTTGCGGTCGCCCTACCGCCCGGCGGTGCTGCGGCTGGTAACGCTGTTTTCCGTGGTGGGCGTGGCGGCGGGCGTGGCAACGCTGGTGATTGCGCTCTCCATGAACACGGGATTTCGCGAGACGCTGCAGGATAGGTTGCTTGGGGTGACCGCGCATATTTCGCTGACGCACCCCGGTTCCGGCGGAATTCACGACTATGAAGCGCTGGCGGCGAAGCTGGCCGCGCTGCCGGGGGTGAAATCCGTGACGCCGGCGGTGTACCAGCCGGTGCTGATGTCGTTTGCCGGCGACGCTCGGGGTGTGGTGACCAAGGGAATCGATCCGCAACGCGAGGAACATAGCGATGAAGCGCTGCGGCACATCGTGGCCGGAAAGCTCGATTTTTCGGCCGATGCCGACGGCATTGGGGCGCTGGTAGTAGGGCATCAACTCGCCAGCGAATGGAAGCTGGCGCCCGGCGACTATGTGACTTTAATCAGTCCGCAAGGGCGGCTGACGCCGTTCGGGTTGCTGCCGCGGACGCGGCGATTCCGCATCACGGGAGTGTTTGATTCTGGGTTTTACGATTACGACGAGAACTGGTGCTTTCTGACGCTGGCCGCGGCGCAAACGCTGTCCGGCGCGGGAGACATTGTAAACGTCCTAGAGTTCCGGCTGCAGCAGCCGGAGCGTGCGGAGGAGATTGCGCGGGCGGCGGAGCAGGCCGCGGGGCCGGGTTTTGCGGCCAGCACGTGGATGGACCAGAACCGGGCGCTATTTCGCGCCTTGCGGCTCGAAAAACTGGTGACTGCGGTGTTCATCGGGTTGATTACGTTTGTGGCGGGTCTGAATATTTTGGTGGTGCTCTCGATGACCGTCACGGACAAGGCGCGCGATGTGGCGGTGTTGATGTCCATGGGCGCGCGGCGCGCGCAGATTCGCACGATTTTTCTGTGGCAAGGGATTTCCATTGGCGCGACGGGGACGCTGATCGGCTTGGCGGTAGGGTATTTATTTTCCGGGATTGCCGGAGCGTACCGATTGATTCCACTCGATCCGCAGGTGTATGCCGTCCCGTATGTGCCGTTCCATCCGAGCGTGATGGATGGTGTGTGGATCGCGGTGGTGGCCATGGGCATTGCAACGCTAGCGACGATTTTACCGGCGCGGGCGGCTTCGCGGCTGCTGCCGGTGGAGATTTTGCGCTACGAATGACGAGGATTTGACGCAAAGTTGCGGTCGGTTCTCTAAACGCTAATTTGGAGACCGATTTGGCGCGCTATTTGCTACTAAATAGCAGAGGATAAAGGTCCGGAAGTGGGCCCGACTTTCGGTGAAGGCGAAGCTTCCGGATGCGGGTGTAAGTCATAGAAAGAATAGGGATTTGCCGAAGCACCAATTCGGTACCAAAAAGCTAGGGACGACAGGATTTGGGCACCCCGCAATCCCCGGCACAAAAGGGAAACACTTTGGCACTCCAGGACAGACCCAAGGCGGTTAACGACATTGCAGTGCGAAACTGCATCCAAGTGTTTATGCAAGAAGTAGCAGGCAAGAGTGGTTTTTCGGCACTGGAACAGCAAGCAGCAGCGAACCCATGACGCCCAGCGGCAACAACCCGGCAGAACCGGCGACGGCGACCAACGCGAAGCCAGCGAACGCAGAGGAAGCGCGTGTGGAGAGCGGAGCCGCAGTGCTCGAAGGGCGAAATTTGCGCAAAGTTTACGGCACGGGGACGCGCGCGCTGACGGTTTTGGACGACGCGAGCATCGCGCTACGGAAATCAGAGATGGTGGCCATCGTGGCACCATCCGGCGCGGGCAAAAGTACTTTGCTGCATCTGCTGGCTGCGCTAGACACGCCGACGAGCGGTGCTATATACTTCGACGCGAAAGCACTTGAGACCAGGAATGAAGCGGCGCTGGCGGATTTCCGCAATTGCGCCGTTGGTTTTTTGTGGCAGCGTCACCAGTTGTTGCCGGATTTTACGGCAACAGAAAACGTGGCCATGCCATTGCTTTTGCGTGGCGGGGATTCCGCTTCAGCGCTGGAAACGGCGCGGAAGTGGCTCGCGGAAGTCGGCCTCTCGGATCGCGCCGACCACCGCGCAGGGGAGCTTTCCGGAGGGGAACAGCAACGCGTGGCGATTGCCAGGGCGCTCGTCACCGGGCCGCGCGTGTTGCTGGCAGATGAACCTACCGGAGATCTGGACGAGCAGAATGCTTGGGCTGTGTTCGAGTTACTTGAACGGCTGCATCGCGCGCATCGGTTGACGTCGCTGATTGCGACGCACAATCTGGCGCTCGCCGCACGATGCGACCGTATCGTAGGATTGGAGCACGGCGTTCTGCGTACTCGCGAGGCGCAAGCCTCGGCGATGGGAACCCTCGGGGGAGAAGCGAGCTAATCGTGTTCGAACGGTATACAGAAAAAGCGCGACGCGTCATATTCTTTGCCCGCTACGAAGCGAGCCAGTACGGCAGCCCGTACATCGAGACGGAGCATCTGTTGCTCGGCTTAATGCGCGAGGATAAGGCCCTGGCCAACCGCTTTCTGCGGCAGCAGGGCTCGATCGAGTCCATCCGCAAAGAGATCGAAGCGCGCATCACCATACGCGAGCGCATCTCCACGTCTGTAGAGGTGCCGCTGAGCCAGGAGTGCAAGCGCATCCTGAACATGGCGGCGGAAGAGGCGGAGCGCCTGGGCCACAAGCACGTGGGCACGGAGCATCTGCTGCTGGGAATTTTGCGCGAAGAAAAATGCTTTGGCGCGGAGATTCTGGTGGAGCGCGGGCTGCGGCTGACGACGCTGCGCGAAGAACTGGGCCGCACGTCCGGCGAGAAAACCACGGCGGCGCGTCCGAAGGAGACTTCGCTGCTGGCGGAGTTCAGCCGGGACTTGACGCAGGCGGCTTCGGACGGTTCGCTGGATCCCCTTGTGGGCCGTGACGGAGAAGTGGAGCGCGTGATTCAGATTCTGTGCCGCCGCACGAAGAACAATCCGGTGCTGATTGGCGAGCCGGGCGTGGGCAAAACGGCCATTGTGGAAGGCCTGGCGCAGCGCATTTCAGACGGAGACGTGCCGCCGTTTCTGGCGGACAAGCGCATCTTGTCGCTGGACCTTTCGCTGATCGTGGCGGGTACCAAGTACCGCGGGCAATTTGAAGAGCGGCTCAAGACCATCATGAAAGAGTTGATGGAGAACCAGAATTCTATCGTGTTCATCGACGAGCTGCATACGCTGGTGGGCGCGGGTTCGGCGGAGGGTTCGCTGGACGCGGCCAATATTTTGAAGCCGGCGCTTTCGCGAGGCGAGATTCAGTGCATCGGGGCGACCACGCCGGGAGAGTATCGCAAGTCCGTGGAAAAGGATCGTTCGCTCGAGCGGCGCTTCCAGTCCGTGAAGGTGCCGGCGCCCAACGAAGAAGAAGCGGTGCAGGTGATCCAGGGCGTGCGGGAGCGCTACGAAAAGTTTCACGCCGTAAGCTACACGGATGAAGCGTTGAAATATTCCGTGTATCTCTCGAGCCGCTATATTCCGGACCGCTTCCTGCCGGACAAAGCCATCGACTTGATCGACGAAGCCGGCGCGCGCGTGAAATTGCGCCAGGCCACGGTGCCGGAAGAAGTCGGCGAAGTGCAGAAGCGCGTGAAATTCATCACGCACCGCATGGAAACGGCGATCGCCAACCACGAATTCGACAAGGCGCGGTTTTATTCGGAAGAAGAGCGCAAAGAAAAAGAAAATCTGCGGGGTTTGCGCGACCGCTACAAGCTGGACGACGCGTCGACGGGCATTGTGACGCGGGAAGACATTGAAGATGTGGTGTCGCGCTGGACGGGCATTCAGGTCAGCTCGATTAAAGAAGATGAGCAGCAGAAACTGCTGCGTATCGAGCCGGAGTTGCACAAGCGCGTCATCAGCCAGGACAAGGCTATCACCGCGCTGGCGCGCGCTATTCGCCGCAGCCGCGCCGGGCTGAAGTCGCCCGCGCGCCCGGTGGGCTGCTTCTTTTTCCTGGGGCCCACCGGCGTCGGCAAGACGGAGGTGGCGCGGCGGCTCGCGGAATTTCTCTTCGGCTCGGAAAAATCGCTGATTCGCTTCGACATGTCCGAATTCATGGAAAAGCATTCGGTCTCGAAACTGATCGGCGCCCCTCCAGGCTATGTGGGCTACGAAGAGGGCGGGCAATTGACGGAACGCGTGCGGCGGACGCCGTATTCGGTGATCCTGCTGGACGAAATCGAAAAGGCGCATCCGGACGTTTTCAACATTCTGTTGCAAGTATTCGAGGATGGCCAACTGACCGACGGTCTCGGCAATACCGTCGATTTCCGCAACACGATCATTATCATGACCTCCAACCTGGGCGCGCGGCACTTGCAGAAGCGCACGTCGCTGGGCTTCCAGTCCGCGGGCGAGGAAGCGGGCACCAAGTCCGTGGAAGACCTGGTGATGAACGAGGTCAAGCGCGCCTTCAATCCGGAGTTCCTAAATCGGCTGGATGAGGTTATCATCTTCAATCCCCTGGCAGACGAAGACTTGCTGCGCATCATCGACCTGCTGGTGGGACAGATGAACGACACGTTGATTCACCGCCAAGTGCAAGTGGTGGTTTCGCCGGAAGCGCGGCAGTGGATCCTCGAGAAGACCTGTGCGGATCGCAATTACGGGGCGCGTCCGTTGCGCAGAGCATTACAGAAGTATGTGGAAGACCCACTCTCCGAAGCCTTGATTCAGGGGGGCATTCAAAGGCCCGCGACGCTGCAGATTTATGTCGGAGAAGAGGGCTTGGCGTTTCGTCCGGTGGTTGAGGCAACCCCGGTCGTCCACTAGCGAATCTGACACCAGCACGGAAGGGTCCCCGGCGGTTGGACTGGGGCCAATGCACAGCCGGGTTCATACCGGACCCGGCGGGAGAAGAATAATTTGTGTTTGGGGGCGCGGCCTTGACGACCTCATCGGCCGCTGTAAGTAAATTTTGTGTGTGGCCAGGAATTTCAGCGCATAAAGCGGTGAAGTTGGCGGCGTTATTCTACGCGCTGACGAGCTTTTCGCCCGCGACAGCGCGCGAAACACCCGCAGCGGACCCGCATTCAGGCACTTCGACCGTATTGTTCCATTATTCGGCTTCCCCCAGTCCCGATTCCGCAGAGCCTGCCGAGAGCCTTCCCGCCACCACCGAAACCGCGACCGCATCGCAGGATCCGGCGCAGGCCGGCCTTACCGACGCTTCCGGCCAGCCGCGCTTCGTGATCGACCGCATCGAGTTTATCGGGAATCGGCGCATCCGCAGCGATACCTTAAAAGCGCGTATCTTCAGCCGCGAAGGCGATCAGTACAACGAAGAGACGCTGCGCCGCGATTTCCAGGCGCTGTGGAACACGCAATTTTTTGAGGATGTCAAGCTGCGCGTGGAGGATTCGACGGAGCACGCGAACGGCAAGATCATCATATTTGACGTGAAAGAGCGGCCGGTGATTCGCCGCATCCGTTATGAAGGCATCCACTCGATTTCAGAGTCGGACATTCTGGACCGCTTCAAGGAAAAGAAGGTTGGCCTCACGGTCGAGAGCCAGTTCGATCCCACGAAAATCAAGAAAGCCGAAGTGGTGCTGCAGGAATTGCTGGGGGAGCATGGCCACCAGTTCGCGAAAGTGACGCCCCAATACGAGCGTATCGCTTCCAGCAACGCGGTCATCCTGGTATTCAAAATCGATGAAGGCCCCAAGGTAAAAGTTGGGAAGGTTATTTTCATCGGGAACCACGCCTTCAGCAACCGCAAACTGCTGCGCGCCATGCACCACGATCGCCCGTACGCCATTCCTTTGTACATCACGGAAATCAACGTGATGTCCAAGACGTATGACAAAGACAAGCTGAACGAAGACATCGAAGTGGGTATCAAGGGGCTGTATCAAGACAACGGATATTTCAAGGTATCGGTGCCCGATCCCGTGGTGGAAAACGTCGATACCGAGGGCTACAAGCTGGGCGTGCCGCTGCCATTTGCAGGCAAAGCGCCGGGCAAAGCCGTCAACATCACGATTCACATCGACGAGGGCGAGCAGTACCGCATGGGGACGCTAAAGATCGTGAGCGCGGACCCAGACAAGGCGCTCTCTCTGAAGGTGGAAGCGTTGAAGGGCCTGTGGCCGATGAAGAAGGGCGACATTTTCTCCGCGGACAAAGTGCGCAAGGCGCTGAAGAATTACACCTCGGCGTATGGCGAGTTTGGCTTCATCGACTTTACGCCCGAGCCGGATACCGACGTGGACGACGCCACCAAGACCATCAACGTCACGCTGAAGTTCGACGAACAAAAACAATACTACGTGCGGCGCATCGACTTCAGCGGCAACACCACCACACGCGACAAGGTGATCCGCCGCGAATTGCTCATCGACGAAGGGCAGCTGTTCAACAAGCGGCTGTGGGAAATCAGCATCCTGCGCCTGAACCAGCTTAATTATTTCGAGCGTATCGAGGCGGACAAGGCGGCGGAAATCAAGCGCAACACCAAGGACGGCACGGTTGACCTGTTGCTGAAGCTCAAGGAAAAAGGCAAGCAGTCCATCGGCTTGCAGGGCGGGGTCAGCGGCCTGGCGGGCACGTTCATCGGCTTGACGTACCAGACCAATAACTTCCTGGGACTGGGCGAAACGCTGACGCTTTCCGCGCAATTCGGCGACTTGCAACGCAGCTTCACCTTCGGCTTCACCGAGCCGTATCTTTTCGACAAGCCCATCTCCACGGGCTTCACGATTTTCTCCAGCCGCTACAATTTCAACCAGGCCAAGCAACTCGCGCAAGCGTATGGCCAGTCCCTCAGCATCAACCCGGAATTTGTGCAGAACTACAGCCAAAACAGCTATGGCTTTACCACCTACGCCAGCTACCCGCTGCGCAAACTCTCGTTCACCCGCGTGGGCATCAACTACGGCTTGACGCACACCAACATCGAGGCTTTCAACTCCACCTCGAGCCTGCTGTTCACAGCTTTGCAGTTCCGCAGCGTTGCGGGACCCAGCGCTCTCGACGGCATCGTGTCCAGCGCCATCACGCCCTCCATTACGCACAACACCATCAACAACCCGCAAAATCCGACGAAGGGTAAGAGCTACTTCTATTCCATGTCTTTCGCCGGCGGGCCGCTGGGCGGCAACGTCAACTCCATCACCAATACGTTCGATTTCAAAATGTTCCGTCCCACCTATCACAAGCGCAATGTGATCGGCATGCATTTTGCCTCGTCCTTCATCACCGGGTACGGCGGCAAAGACGTGCCGCCGTACAGCCGCTTCTATATGGGCGGCGAAAACGATTTGCGCGGGTACGATATCCGCTCCATTTCCCCGGTTATTTTCATTCCCACGGCCACCGCGCAGAGCTTCAGCTACTACACGAATCACAATCTGAACGGCGCGGGCGGCAACACGCTGACCACGTTTAGCGTGCCCATTCTGGCCTACAGCATTTCGTTTCCCGGCGGCGACTTCCAGACCGTTGGCAATTTTGAGTACCGCATCCCCATCGCCGGCCCGGTGACGGCCGCGCTCTTCATCGACGCGGGCACCGTCGGCATCGTCAACTCCAGTGGCCTGAAGCTGGATCCCACTGGTCTTGCCAACCTGGAAACCATGTTCCCGGATGCCACCACTTCGGCCGTGCCTAAACTGACGGATCATCTCACCATCGCCAGCAACACCAATTTCCGTCCACGCGCGTCCACGGGCATAGAGTTCGTTGTGCAGTTGCCGATTATTCAGGCGCCGTTTCGCATCTACTACGCGTACAACGTGAACCGCCTGCACGAGCAGATTTTCGCGCCGCAGGATTACATCGATCCTGGCGAGCGAGCTTCGCTGCTGCTGCTGCCCCCGGAAGTGCAGAAGTTCATCGTCAATCCGCTGCTGCAGCAGTACATCAATAACCCGGGCAACCTGAATTATTTCGAGCCGCTGCGGACCTTCCGTTTCACGGTCAGCCGGACGTTTTAACGGTGATGGGATGGGCGCGGCGCCCGATGCGCCACGCGGTGTCACCTGGATTTCGCTGGATGTAGTCAGCGCGTGCTGTAAAGGTGAAGCGCGAAATTATGAGCGGACCGCACCCGCCTCGCAAGTTTGCTTTGGGATTCGGATGCGGCTTAAAGCGGCGGTGTCGCGCTACGTTGGGGGAAATCGTGGAAACGAATGTAAAATGCTGGCTGAAATTGCTGCTCGCGGGATTACTGGCTAATTCACTATTGTGGCTGTGCGGTTGCGGTGGCGGCAGCGGCGCCAACGTCATCACTGTCACGTTGTCGGATTCGCTGGGCGGTGTGGTGGTGGTCACCCAGGCGGATACCATCACCGCAACGGTCACCGGCCCAGACACCGTAAACGGCGTGGCCGACGTCAACGTAACGTTCCAGTGCCTGTACACGACCACCAGCACCACCGGAACCACTACTACAACCAGCTCAAAGACGGCCTGCCCCACGGACGGCACCCTCGGCACTTTCTCCAACGTCCAGCCCACCACCGAGATTTACACGGCGCCTGCGGTGTTGCCCGACCAGACCAAATTCCCTGGCCTCATCATCATTATTCAGGCCACTTCGGATGCGAACAAGAGCAAAACCGGCACGCTTAACATCCAGATAGATTCCGGCATCACCGTGGCCGTCAATCCCAGCTCCGCGACGCTGGCGCTCAACGAGATGAAGAACTTCTCGGCAATTATCACCACGGACACGACGCCAGGCGACGTCACCTGGGGCATCACCAACACCAATTTTAATCAGGGCGGCACACCCTCCATCGCCAACACCTACACCACCACCACTCCGCAATGCAGTCCCTCGT
>Ga0302325_10025336_pt1 | contig 12325 bp, 12 predicted proteins | sample Palsa_T0_2_FD_201948 | JGI IMG/M metagenome (GOLD analysis project Ga0302325, IMG submission 201948) | Peat permafrost microbial communities from Stordalen Mire near Abisko, Sweden - Palsa_T0_2 | ecosystem: Environmental > Terrestrial > Soil > Palsa > Peat permafrost | place: Sweden: Abisko...
CAGACTAAGAATCCGGCCGAAGCAGATTGCAAAGTGTCCTTCCTCGGCATCACTGCGCCAAATACGCAATCTGGCACGAAGTTGCAATGGTGAGGGTATGGTCTCTACATGTTCTGGTTCTGACCGCCCAACTTATTGAATTTAGGGGCAGTTACAGGAAATACAGGCTTGGTGTGGCAGATTACATATTGTTTCGTCCGCGGAGAAGTTGGTGGTAGACTCCCGCGAAGCTGGAACACCTGCGATGAAAGCAACTGCTGGAGCCCGCAAGACCCACTTCGGGGCCTACGAAGTGGATCTGCGCTCGGGCGAATTGTACAAGCACGGCATCCGCATCAAGCTTCAGGACCAGCCCTTCAGGATACTCGCTCTTTTGCTGGAGCGCCCCGGTGACGTAGTTACGCGCGAAGAGCTCCGCCAAAAACTTTGGCCCGCAGACACTTTCGTCGACTTCGATACTGGTCTGAACAGTGCCATCAAAAAGCTTCGTGACGTCCTGGCCGATTCGGCCGAGGAACCCCGCTACATCGAAACTCTGCCTCGGCGTGGGTACCGCTTCGTCGCGCACGTGGAAAGCGGCGACTTGCCTGCGCCAGTTTCCATCGAAACCCCCCTTGCGACGGTTCCCCCGGCCGGGCCAAGGTCTGGACCTCCGAAGAAACGCCGCTTCATCGTGGCAGCTGGCGTGGCAGCCATCCTCGTGGTTGCCGCCCTTGTGGCGTGGCGCGTCTTCTTCGCCCGGCCGGCGCTGACCGGGAGCGACGTGATTCTGCTGGCGAGTTTTGTCAACAAGACAGGCGACCCGGTCTTCGACAATCTGGACCGGGCGCTCGAAGTCAAGCTCGCCGAATCACCGTTCTTGAGCCTGCTGCCGGAAGCGGCGGTTCGCCAAACGCTGCGCTCGATACGTCATGAACCCGATGAGCGTGTGACCCAGGAACTCGGAATCGAAATCTGCCAACGCCAGGGTTTGAAGGCGGTCGTAGTGCCGGAGATCGACGCGATCGGAAGCTACTACCTGATTACTCTGGTAGCGATCGACGCGCACAGCGGAGAACAAATCGCGCGGCAGCAGCAGGAAACTGACAACCAGGACAAAGTGGTGGCCGCCTTGGGAAAGGCGGCTTCGCAGTTGCGGCGGCAATTGGGCGAAAGCCTCAGTTCTCTGCAAAAGTACAACGCGCCGCTTGCTCTTGCCACCACGAGCTCCCTCGAGGCGTTGCAAGCCTATCGGACCGGCGTGCAGCGGAGTCGTTCGGGCAAGATCCGCGAGTCCATTCCCTTCTTTGAACGGGCCGTCGAGCTGGACCCGCAGTTCTGTTCTGCGTACATCATGCTCGGCAGTTCCTATCACGGAATCGGCGAAGACGAGGCTTCCCGGAAGAATTTCGCCCGTGCCTTTGAACTAAAAGATAAACAGCTTACGCAAGAAGAGAATTTTCTGGTTACCGCCACTTACGACTGGAACATAACGGGCAACCTCGAGAAAGAGAACGCCGTACTCACGTTGTATCAGCAAGTGTATCCGCGCAGCGTCAATGCCGCAAATTTATTGGGAATCAACTACGCGCTGCTGGGGAGAGCGGAAGAGGCGCTGCAGGAGTTCAACTGGACCATCGATCATTCCCCCGAACCTTCCGCGTTCGCTTACTCCAATAAGAGCCAAGCGCTGATGTCGCTTGGCCGGATTGACGACGCCAAGGCAATCATCAATCAATGGCAGCAGAAAGGCTCTCTCTTCTCCTATCAGACGGACATGCTCTACCGCATCGCCTTCATCGAGAACGATACCGCCACGATGGACCGGATTGCCCGGGAGGCTGCGCCCGATGATGCCGGCTGGCTCCAATTGCAGATGCAGTTCGCCTATCTTCGCGGAGACATGAAGAAGTTCCGCTCGCTCAACGAAGCCGAGGTGAACCTCGAGACACGCGCCGGCCAGGCGCAGGACGCCGCGGACGATCTGGCTGCGCGCGCCCAACTCGAATCCTTGCTCGGAAACTACGGTTTGGCTCGCAGCCTCTGTCGCCATTCCGTCGCGGGGGACACCGACAGCCCTGCCGAGCTGTGGCGCTGTGCCGAAGCATTCGCAGACGGCGGCGATTTCACTCGCGCGGAAGCACTGGCGGCGAAACTCAACCGCATTGCTCCCGAAAACACCATCGAACAGAAAGTTCATCTGCCGCTGATTCGTTCGATCATCGATCGCCAGCGAGGAAATGCCTCGGAAGCCGCCGATTTGCTGCTCCAGCCCGAACTGTATAAATTCACGCTAGACGTTCCTTATCGTCTCGGGCAGGCCTACTTGGCGGCAAACGAGCCGGCTAAGGCCGCTGCGCAGTTCCGAATGGTCCTCGATACCCGCGAGGCGGGCTGGTGGCAAGTGTACGCGCCACTCGCGCAACTTGGTATCGCGCGTGCCTATTCCGCGCAAGCCGATCGAGAGAAGGGCCGCAAAGCCTACGATGACTTCTTTGCAACTTGGAAAGATGCCGACCCAGGTATCCCGATACTTCGTCAAGCCAAGGCCGAATACAGCAAACTTATTACGCCCGCACCTGCTGCCATTTTTTCTCAGGGACGGTCAGTTTATCATTGCAGTCCGAAGCAAACAACTAAGCGCGTGCCCGCCACCGGAGCCGCCGCCCTCGTTGGTTGTCTTGAAAAATCCGCGATGGCTAATGCCCCTTCGGCGCCGCCGCTATCTGCTCCTGAATTATTTTCTCAAACACCGCTTCCGGCTGCGCCCCACTCAAAAATATCCCATTGATGAAAAAGCTCGGTGTTCCGCTCGCGCCCACCCGCATTCCATCCTGGCTATCTTGTTGAATCTGTCCTTTGTACTTTTCGTCCGCGAGGCAGCCAGAGAATTGCTTCTCGTCCAGCGAAAGCTTCGCCGCATTGGCGATCAGCCCGTCCTTGTTCAGGCTGGCGGGATCGGCATACAGCAGGTCGTAATATTCCCAGAATTTTCCCTGCTCTCCGGCGCAGCGCGCCGCCTCCGCCGCGTTCAGCGCCAGAGGATGGATCTTTTCCAGCGGCATATCGCGAAACGCTAGCGCCACCACCCCTTCATGCTTGGCCAGTATGTCTTTTAGCGTCGGCTGCGCCTGCCGGCAATACGGACATTGAAAATCCGCAAACTCCACGATCATCACTCGCGCCTTGGCGTTGCCGCGCACCCGCGCTGGATCGAAACTCACCAGGGTTTGCGGAGCCGCCAGCAGGATCGAGATTTTGGCTTGCTCGCGCAGGCCGGCGACGTATTCCTGCACCGCCTCCTGCATCTTGGCCTTCTTCAGGGTTTGCTGCAGTTGCGCTTTCACGTCTTCGAACGGCTGTTGGTTCAGTTGCTCTCGCTGCACCGCATAGACGGCCCGCAGCTCGGCCTCGGCGGGCTCCGCCACTTTGGACTCTACTTCCTGCTGCAAAAGTGTGTCCGGAGAGATCCCCTTTTTCTTGGCTTCCTCTTCGACCAATTTCTGGTCGATCAAATTGTCCAGGGCTTGCTTCCGAATGCGGTACTCTTGTTCGCGCAGCGGTTTTAGCTGGCCTTGCGCCTGCGGCGGAAGATCGTCTTCGCTGATCGTCTGGCCGTTAACCACCCCAAGAATCGGACTCTTCGCCGGTGTATCGGCGGATTGCGCTCCGCACACCCGCGCCACCAGTGCACTTGCCAACAGCAAGGCCAGGCTCTGCTTTCTAAAGTTGTTCATGGTTGAATCGCAGCAATTATCCTTTGCATGCCTGCTGAGTCAATTCATTTTTGTGATCTCGTTCATCGGGTATTGGATCGATGAGTACGACGCGATCGCGGTGCCCCTTCAGCTTGGCATAGATTTGGGGAACGGGTACGCCGGCTTTATGAGCAGAAGCGCCGCAACAGGGAATCCTGCGGCCTATTTGGCAAGATGCTCTTCGTGGACCGACTGCAAGAGGATATCGAATATCGGCAAGAATGGGTCACGAAGGCCGGCCTTGGGTTCGCCCTGGGACCATCCAACGTAGTGCCAATCAGACGGAGGAAGGCGGCTTAGTTGGACCCAATGGACCCAATTCGATGTTGCAAAAGCCATGTAAGCGCAGCACAATCAATGTATTCCCCGGTAGCTCAATGGTAGAGCATTCGGCTGTTAACCGAAGGGTTGCTAGTTCGAATCTAGCCCGGGGAGCCAATCCTTTCTTTTTCAATCATTTGCGTTTCTTCAAACTGTGGATTTTGGCCAATTAACATTCGGTCCTAAGCCGCGGGTGTCTGCGCCAACCCTGACGGCAGAGTTAGCGGATCTTTCCTAGTGCAACATCAGGGCTGATTCCATGGCGAGCTCAAACATTCAATGCATCGGAGAAGGTGTAACCCAACGCGGCATAGCCTGCCAACCTTTTCTTGTACATTCGAGCGAGCATTGGCACCAGCACATCCGCGTAATCGTAAACTTGGACTTCTTTTTTATTCTCATGGAGTCGGTGGAGGCGGCCGACATACTGTTGGAGAGTTCCTCTCCAGGAAACCGGCATCGCAAGTAGAAGTGTGTCGAGGCGTGCATCGTCAAAGCCTTCACCAAGGTAGCTTCCGGTTGCAAGAATGACACGCGGTTCACCGGCAGGCACGACAGCCAGGGACTCAGTCAGTTTCGTTCTTTGCTTTGCGCCAAGCCCACCTTTCAAGATGAAGACGTGCGAACATATCCCATGCAATTGTCCGGCCAAGTAATTGAGATGATCTATTCGGCTCGTCAGAACGAGCGGCGATCGCCCAGCCGATAAAACACTCTGAAGATCCCGTACGATCAACTCGTTTCTGTGTTGGTCCCCGACGAGTGCGGCGTAAAGATCCTGAATTGTGATTTCGTTTTCTGTCTGTTCCAAAGCAAAGTTGGTAAAACGTGGGATGATTTTGTGTTCAAGGAGCGACGTCTCTGCTGCTTTTTTCGCCGTGAGATGGAACCGTATGGGACCACATTGCATGTAAATGATCGGATGATGCCCGTCTCTCCGGATCGGCGTTGCCGTCAAGCCCAAGACATACTTTGCTTTTACTTGGCGAAGGACTCGTTCAAAAGTGACGGCGGACAGATGATGGCACTCGTCTACGATGACGTGGCCGTAGTCGGCGACGAAATCTTCGACGTCTCCTTTGCGCTGCAAACTTTGGATCACAGCGACATCAATTACGCCCGCTCGCTTGATCTTTCCTCCCCCAATTTGACCGATGCTTCCAATTGGCATATCCAGGAAGGCAGACAATCGCTCACGCCACTGGTCCATTAGCTGGCGCCTGTGCACCAGGATCAATGTGTTGACCGCCCTCCTGGCGATCAGACAGGCACCAACGACGGTCTTTCCAAATGCTGGTGGTGCACTGAGTACGCCTTGGTCATAGTGAAGTACCTGGTTGATGGCTTCCTTTTGTTCAGGCCGCAGCTCAGCGGTGAAGGGGACTCTAATTTCCCGACCCATAGTTCGTTCATCCTGCACCTCTACGTCCACCCCTTGGAATTTGAATGCGGCAAGCACCTCGTCGACACACCCTCTCGGAAGGCCGATGTGCTCTGGGAAGTCCTCGCTGCAGGATATGACGCGAGGCTTACCGTAGGTCGAGAGTCGCATGGCCTGGGCTCGGTAAAATTCAGGATTCTGAAAGGCGGCGATGCGAATTAATCGATCCAGCATGGCGGACGGCAGATCTTTCTTTTCGATGTAGACAAGATTGCCCACCACCACACGGACTGAAGATGGCAATGGATCTGCAATTCGCCCGTCTTTCCGCTTTTGCGATGGGTTCCACAGCCAGGGAGCTTCGTCCCTTCCTTCTTCGGGAAAGCTAAGATGCACTCCAATCGTGTTTCCACTGGGCGCTATTTCCTGAATCATGCGCGCCAGCCTATCCGTTGGTATTTTTTGAACCGACTCTAAGACTTTCCATTGATCGGCGTAGGGCTGGAAGAATTCATCCAAGAATACGCTGTTGCCTTGCTCTCGGGCAGGTTTTTGAAGCGGTAAAGCTATCAAATTCCCAAAGCCGCCCTTAGGCAGCGTGTCCTGGCTAGGGAAAAGACGATCATAAGAATCCAGCCCGATTTCGTGGCGGCTTTCCATCGTCCGGGTCAATAAGGCACAACCAAGCTGTCTGGCATTTGCAGCGAGCACTGCGTGGTTGAAGAAAATCCAAATGTGGGCACCGTTTCCTGATCGCGAGCGCTCGACGGTTGCGGGGACCTGAAACCGCCGGCATGTGGAAGCAAAAGCTGCGGCGTCTGCCATCCAAGACTTCTTGTCGAAATCCACCGCGAGAAACCAACAGGTTTCGTCGGGAAGTAGAGGGTAGACGCCGATGGTCTGCTTCCCAGTGAGGTGATCGCGGATTGCGCTATCGGTGAGCGGTTGAAGCGTTCGTGTCTTCCGTGAGACCTTTTTTCGTTCTTCCGGTCTTGCAGCGTGAATCGCGCGCCAGTCCATGACACCAGCCGGATAATAGCCAGACTTGCCACTCTTTCCCTCCCAGCGTACTGCGTAAACGTCTTCTCGACCGCGAAACAGGCTTCGAAAAAGAGCAACTTTTCTCTCCGGGGTCAAACCCTCAATAGCGCGACTGTTAAGAGTCTCTACTGCATAGACTTCTGGTGGAGAGGCTCTTTCGACAGCCGAATCCGGGATCCCGAGCATTGCTCGGAGGTGCGCATTTTCTGCTCGAAGACGTTCAGTTTCTTTTCGCGCGGATTTCAGTTGCTCCTCAGAACTGTCTTTATCCAGCATTAATCTGGCACCTAGATCTGCGAACTTCTATATCTATAAGATATGACGGGTGGGGCGGACAAGCACCACGCACCACCGTCCAATTTCTGTCAAGATGGCCATGATTTTGTGTTTTGCGCATGTCGGGGTCGAGGTGTAAGGCTTGACAAGGCAATATTGCTGGCAATATCCTATTGTTGCATGAGGGCATATGTCTTGGACACGGATGTACTGGTAGCGGCCTTCCGTAGCGATGCTGGCGCATCGCGCCAAGTGCTCGAGGCGGCGCGGGCTCACCGATTCGAATTGCTTTTGTCTGTACCCTTGATGCTGGAATACGAATCTGTTCTGACTCGCCCAGAACACCTTGCTGCCTGCGGAGCGAGCAGAGAAGATGTATCTGCTGTGCTCGACGAACTGGCCCTGGTTGGGAAGAGAGTCGAATTAATGATTCGCACACGGCCGATGCTACCAGATCCGAACGACGAGATGGTTCTGGAAACGGCCATCAATGGTCGCGCCGATGCCATCGTCACTTTCAACGAGCGGGATTTTAGACCTGTCGCGGGGCGTTTTCGATGTTCGGTGGTTCGGCCCGGGGAAATCGTCCGAGGACTGGTAGAGGAAGCCGAGTAATGGCAAGCGAAGGAGCGAATTCATGAGACGAAGCAATTTTGCTTTGCGTGTACCGCCCACGCTGTTGGCCGAAGCGCGTAAGGCTGCTGAATCGGAAGGCGTGGCTCTCAACCAACTGATCACGCTCGCACTCGCGGAAAAGGTTTCTGCTATGCGCACGGAAGAGTACTTCGAGGAACGCGCACGACGTGCCGATCCGGCAAGGGTCAACCGGATTCTAGCTCGCGTGGGCAATGGAAATCCTCCTGCCGAAGGCGATGAACTCCCGTTGGAGTTTCCTGCTCGGAAGTTAAGAAGTAAAAGTAAACGTCATGCCGCTCGGTAACTTTGGAACAACTCCGGAACATTTGAGGGAGAAGATTGGCTTTCCAATAACCCTAAGCGACGGTTGAACAACGACTTATGGTTTTGAAATCGAACCTGTTAACCGAAGGGTTGCTAGTTCGAATCTAGCCCGGGGAGCCAACCTTTTCAATGGTTTACAGGCAATCTAAAACAGTGGTTTGGAGTCCCAAGAGTCCGTTTGGTTTTTTACTCGCCCGGATTTCAGGGGCAAAAAGAGAGATTCACCGGACCTCCAGGACCTCGTACTTCGCATCGTCCATCCCAATCAGCCTCGCAATATAGATTGTCACGCTACTGGACGGCGTCAGCTTTGGAATCGAACAACAACCTCGGAAGCCTGCGATCCTGGTCCCAGGCTCTGGTAGCAGTGAGATAGCACCGACGAGCAAAGTTCCGCAACTGAGATCCAGTGTCTTCAGATGCGGGATAGTGTAGGTCGCCCGGTACCCGTGGCGTTACGAGTTTTGCAACAGCTGAAAGACCGATCGGAAATGGCGGAGTTCTTGCCTGTACGATATTCGCCCACAGCGCCGGCTCGTGGACGGCACAACGTAAACTTTCGCCCCGCAGAGAGTGTTGTCTTGCAGGCCGTATTTGCACTTTCTCCCCATGAATTGCTCGTAAACGATCTTGCCGTTGAACACGATTACTTTCGGACAACCGATTGCTTTCAGTTTCCGATTGAGGACCTCTCGACCCCTGACGAACTCCGGCATAGCAAAAAGCAAATCCGCCTTCGCGACTACGGCGGCCGCCGCCAAACCATCATATACGCCGTAAATATAGGTCTCACCGAGCTTTGTTGTGGCTTCCTCTGCGCTCGTGAGTAGAGACAGAAGTTCTTCCCCGGTAAAGTTCATGAGCGTCGGAGGGCCCTTTAGTCGGCCAGCCGGGTTTCCTTTCGGTGCGGGAAAAACGAAACTAAATATGGCCGGACCGATCTCTATACCGAGTAAACCACCAACGCCAGTTATATAGGGATTCCCAAGAACTACGCCAGGAACTGAACCAATAACACCTCCCAGGACTCTCCCAATTGTTTCGGCCCACGGTTTCAATCCGCCGGGCGGTGTACCTTTTATCGCGTACGTAATTCGATCGCCGGCGAACGATATAGCCAGCGCCAGACCCAAGAACAACCACACGGTATCGCTCATTGTTTCCCCTGTCGCCGAGGTCTAGCTAATCTGTCTTATATCAAAGCCGGTAGGTTCGCCGCCCGCTCCGCCACTCGCGAGGACCGTCGGGACTGGCGTTGCTACAGGTTCGAAAATCGACAGTTCAATGTGAGGCTGCGACAGCGGGAGCGTATCGGGATGCCGCAAAGGCAAAAGTGTCTCGCCGGTAATCGAAACGGCCAAACCCACGGCCAATACTTTTTTCGTATCCATACGACAAATTATACCACTATTCTATTCCCTCTGTGATAACTCTTGAGGGGCAAAACGCACTCATCGGCTCGCAGAAACCGCACAAGACTCGTCTCCCTGCACCAGTAAAAAGAGGGGCGCGGGCGTTTGCCCTTTTTCTTGATCGTTGTATTGTCGCAGTTCAACCCGCAGGCCAGCTCGCTTCAGGTTCTCCGCTGCGTTCAAATCGTTCGTTATACCTAAAAACTTCTGCAATTCCTCTTCGTCCTTTTGATCTGTAACCAAGCAGGATTCGTCGGCACGCTCGAGGACCGCCGCAAGGACCCGCTGCGTATTGTTGCTGTCGTATCCGAGGTAGCCATTTGAGCCGACCTTGCGTAGCCCGTGCAAAGGAATGCGGGCAACTATCGGTCCATAGACCGACTGGGTGATTTCGTCGTCCGTCGGGGCTTCCTTCGCCGACACGGGTTTGGGATCGGGTCGTTTGGGACTCTTCGCGTCGTACCACCACAGGCCAGCGATGGTCACAATTCCCAACGCGAGAACTACGTTCCCCTTATCCATGGGCCTCCGCTCCATGAGGAATTTACTCTAATTCATCAGCGGACGGCGCGGATATTTCAATGCGCTTGCTGTGTTAGTTCACTAATCGTCTACGATTCATACTGAGCCAACATCTTCCGCCCTGACGCCGACGCGCTTGCTAAACCAGCCCGTCGAATGTTTCAATACTGTCGGAGGTTACCAAATTGGATATTCTGAAAGCTCTGCGCCGGGAAGAAAAGAAAATCGAAAAGCACGCCAAATCTGCTGCAAAGAACCTAGAAACCGTTCGAGCTTCGATCAAAGTGTTCGCCGGCAGTGTCGATCGTAAACGCCGGAAGATGTCGAAAGCCGCCAGGGCGAAGATATCTGCCGGCCAAAAGAGCCGCTGGGCAAAATGGGCTAAGAGCCAGATAAAGTAGCCCGTAGCACAGACTGGAGAAAAGCTTGATCGTTCTGCAGGAAGAAAGCTCTGGGCCGTCGTGAAGACCGCCCTTCCATATATTATCTCCGTCGCGGCCCTCGCGGCGTCTCTTTGGAGCGCAAGTATTTCCCATCAAGTATTTTTGGTTACTTCGCGGCCGGTCTTGTACGGCGAGTGCAATTAACTTCTGATTGGCTAGAAGGACAACCACGACCGGATTCCATGTTAATCGGTAGAGAGGGCTACGATCCGATTTTCGACCAACAAACAAGTATGAAAGGTGCTCCACCAAACTCGCACTTCGGTAAAGACTTCCCGTTTATGCTGTACAAATGTTCTCTCACAAACTTTGGAAAAGGTGTCGCTAGTGGTGTCGAGCTGAAAGTCAAGGTGCGGTTCGGAGACCAAGCATCTTTAATGTCGGGACTGGGACGATTCTCAGAACCCCAATATCTATCAATCAAGGTACCGATTTTGCCGCCGTTGGCGTCCTACGTGTTCCTTGTTGGCAGTCGCAACGCGCTCACGGCTTCTGTGCAACCAGCACAGGAAATGACAGTTCAGAATGGATGGTTGAGTTTGTTCTTCCAGGCTTCAAGGTTGCGAAAGGTTCCAAGAAGTCCTTCACCGATTAGTGGCAGCAGAAATGAATTCGTCTGCTAAAGCGATGGCTGATTTTGCTCGGGGCGCCCTTGCGAGCTCCCTTCGAGTTTGGCCCGGCCGTCCCGGTGGAGAACGCCGAACCTTTATCCCACGCCTTTTCGCGGGAATTTCAAAATTTCGAGGCTATCCAAAGACAGCCTCTAATGTCCAGCCAGCCCGGAGAGGGGTAGTGTCCTAATTCGGATTCTTGTTCTTCTGGTGGGATTGGCTGCCGGTTGGATTTGGCATTCTCATCATTTTTCGGCTTTTAATAAGGAAACAGTAAGCAAACGGCTCCTCGATAACCTCGGCATTACTAAAGACATGCTCGTAAAAGACTTTCCCCTCGAAAAATATCGCGTCTTCGGTTTGTTCTACGGAGGCGTATTTAAAAACGTCGATTGCGCCATCCCAAGCGTCCATAGAAGCGGCGTTTGCCAACAAGATATAGGGCGTACCGGAAGCAATCAATTCGACCGGAGGGCCGCCAATCGGAACCGGGCGATGATGGCAGCAGTTCTCCCCAAATTATTGAATGTCAGTCTGTGCTCCAAATGCTTCCCCGCAGTTATGTCCTCAACGGTCAACGTTTCCTGCTTGCCATTCACGGTGCGATACAAAAGATTTCGATTGTCGCTTCTCGGTCTTGCCTCTGGAATCAATTCGGCAACGATCCATCCTCTCTCTCCGCTAATGTAAGCCTCGGTATTTTTCCCAGCGGCTTCAGCGGCTTTTCTAGTTTCCCAAGCTTGCCACATTATAAAAAGACAGGTTATACCCCCCACTATCACAAGCCATACTTCGGGGTTCTTCAAGGCTGCGTGCAAACATGGTGCGTCGTTATCGGCTTCCCCGGCGTACTCATCGGGGCCATCGTTGCTTATAAAAGTCGCACAGAGAAACGGTTTTGGACCGGGGCCGCCATTTTCTTTGTAGCCTTTATTATTTGGGCTTTGGGCAGCCCAAACGTTTCCTGTCAAAACGCATATCAGGATCAAGCCCGCCCACGGCAAGTTAAAACGGCCTTGACTAACGGTTTTGAGCAAGGAGTCCACCTACCGGGTATTCATTTGCAAGATTATACCTTGGCGAAAGACGTAAATCCGCATAGCCTTTTGTTATGCGCCTGCACCCAGGAGTAGCGGCAGTGAGCCAAGGCGTAGCATTCTTCGCGTTCCTGCGGGACTTGACCTGCGATGGCTTCTACACCAGCGAGATCGGCATCGCCGACCTCGGATACATGGGCAACACCTCATTGCCCGCTTTTCCCGGCTGTCCACCGATGCCCAAGACCTAGCCCTCTGGCCCTCGTAACTCGGTTGGACCGGCGAAAAAAAATGGCCCACCGTTAGCTCGGTCGTGGATCGCAACTTGGCCCTGATCTTCAGCAATCGTTGTCAGAAGGAACTGAGTCTTGATCGTTGAACTGCTGGACAGCGGCTCGGTTGCCGACTATGTTTGCTCCCATTAGAAGGACCAGATCGCTTCTCAGTCTGGCGTTGTTTTCCTTCCACTATCGACCGCCAACCGTTTCTGCAAACTAAAGGAGATTCTAATGGCCAGCTATGTCCTAGTTCGAGCCAAAGTCCAAGACTTCGAATCGTGGAAAACTGCCTATGATTCCCATTTT
>Ga0302325_10025337_pt1 | contig 12325 bp, 7 predicted proteins | sample Palsa_T0_2_FD_201948 | JGI IMG/M metagenome (GOLD analysis project Ga0302325, IMG submission 201948) | Peat permafrost microbial communities from Stordalen Mire near Abisko, Sweden - Palsa_T0_2 | ecosystem: Environmental > Terrestrial > Soil > Palsa > Peat permafrost | place: Sweden: Abisko...
AGACCGATGGGCACCGCCGGGGGGTGGTAGTTTCGCTTCGCGGGCTTGAGCGAAAAGGTGGAGGCCGGCTGGCTCAGAAGCAAGGCGATGGCGTGTTCGTACTGGGCGCGCTGGATGCCCAATGCGGTTGCTTGCGCCTGCGTCGTGTCAAGCAGAGTCTCGGCCTGGGCCACGTCCAGATCCGAGTCTATGCCGGAGGCAAAAAGCACCTTGGTCAAGTCAAACGAAGCCTGATAGTTGACAATGGTGTTGCTGTAAAGCTCGATCAATTCGTCCTGGGCGCGGAGTTCGTAAAAATCGACGGCCAATTCAGCCTGAATGGTGAGGCGCAAGTTTTCCAGTTGCGCGGCGGTGGCCTGGGCGGAGAAAGTGCTGGCCGCCACCGTGTTGCGGATGCTGCCCCACAAATCCGGCTCCCAGCTCGCATCCAGCGGCAGGTAATACTGAGAATAAGGTTTGCTGTTCCCGGCGCCGGTGGCCCCGACGGTGATGCCGCCGTTGGCGGAGGGTTTGGTTTTGGTGAACTCAGGCTCCGCCGTGACCGTCGGGTACAATTGGGATTCGGCCTCTTTGACCACATAGCGCGCGGCCAGGAAATTCTCAAAGGAGGCCACGATGTTCTGATTGGAAACGGTGACCTGTTCTTCCATGGCGTTGAGTTGGGGATCGTCAAACATCTCCCACCATTTGCCCTTGATGACGGCGTCGGATGGCTCGGCCATTTTCCAGCCGTTGGTTTCCTTGAAGGCGGGTGGCATGACGGCGAGCGTAGGCACTTTGTATTTGGGCGCGAAATTGCAGCCCGCCGCCAACGTCAGGGCCAGCGCCGCTGAAAAAAGCAAAAAGCCTGTTTTGAATATTGCCTTGGACATATCGCATTCAAGCCGGAGCCGGTTGCGGGACGCGTCGCTCCGGTCTGGATTTGCCATGCGCCTTCCGCCACCAAATGCTGATCCGGTCGAAATAGAGGTAAACCACCGGGGTGGTGTAAAGAGTCAAGACCTGGCTGAACAACAGCCCGCCGACGATGGCCACCCCCAAGGGTTTGCGAAGTTCGGAGCCGGTGCCGCCGCCAACGACCAGCGGCAACGCGCCAAACGCAGCGGCCAGGGTGGTCATCAGGATCGGACGGAACCGCAGGATCGAGGCCTGGTAAATGGCTTCCTCCGGACTCTTGCCCTCCTTGCGTTCGGCTTCGATGGCGAAATCGACCATCAGGATTCCGTTCTTCTTGACAATGCCCACCAGCAGGATGATGCCGATGAGAGCGATGATACTTAAATCCATGTTGAAGAGCATCAGGAACAGCACCGCGCCCACGCCGGCGGAAGGCAGGGTGGAAAGAATGGTTAATGGATGAATGAGGCTTTCATAAAGAATGCCCAACACGATATAGACGGCCAGCAAAGCGGTAATGACCAGGAACAATTCGCCTGACAGCGAATCCTGGAAGGCCTGGGCTGTGCCGGCAAAACTGCCGTGAATGCTTTGGGGCATCCCCATTCGTTGCTCCATTGCGTTAATATCGTTGACAGCGTCACCCAGCGAGACGCCGGGGGCCAGATTGAAGGAGATGGTCACCGCGGGAAACTGGCCCTGATGATTGACCATGATGGGCGCCGTTTTGGTTTTGAGGCTCGTCACCACCGAGAGCGGCACCTCGCCGCCGTTGGTCGATTTCAGATAAATGGAGTTCAGCCCCGCTGGCGACTGCCACCAGCGGGGCGCCACCTCCATGACGACAAAGTATTGATTGAGCGAAGTGTACATGGTCGATACCAAGGACTGGCCAAAGGCGCCGTAGAGCGCGTTGTCCAAATTCGCGGCCGTCAGACCCAGGCGCATCGCCGTCGGGCGGTCATAGGTCAAACTCGTTTCCAGCCCGTCATTCTGCTGATCACTGAAGGCGTCGGTCAGGCCGGGAATTTTTTTCATGTTTTCCAGCAAGACGGGCCCCCATTTGACAAGGTCCTGGAGGGTGTCGCTTTGAATGGTGTATTGGTATTGGGCTGCGCCCATGCGGGCCCCGATCCTCACGTCCTGGTTGGCGTTGAAAATGCACGTCGCCCCAGGGACCACCCCGACACTGCGGCGGAGGCGGGTGATGACTTCGTCCGCGGTGTTGGTGCGCTCATTTTCGGGTTTGAGCGTCACGAACATGCGGGCCTGATCGGTCGTGGTGCCGCCGCCGGCTCCGGTAAAACCCACCAGATGCGCCACCGCCGGATCGCTCTTGACAATGTTGATGAATCTCAACGCTTTGGTTGACATCGATTGAAAAGAAATATCCTCCGTCCCCTGCGCCGTGCCGCTGAGCATGCCGGTGTCCTGCTGGGGCAGGAATCCCTTGGACACAATTTTGAACAAATAGAAATTTGAAGCCACCGTCGCCAGTAAAATGCACAGCACAAGAAATTGGTGCCGTAGCACCCATCGCAAGCTCCGTCCGTAATGCCCTACGATCCAATCGAACACCGCGCCCGTGGCCTTAAAAATCCTTCCGTGTTTTTGTTCGTTGTGCCGCTTGAGCAGCGTCGCGCACATCATCGGCGTGGTGGTCAGCGAGATGACCAGCGACACCAAAATGGCCACCGAGATCGTGACGGCGAATTCGCGGAAGAGGCGGCCCACGATGCCGCCCATCAGCAGAATGGGCGCGAACACCGTCACCAGCGATATGCTGATGGAGAGCACCGTAAAGCCGATTTCCCTGGCGCCGCGCAGGGCCGCTTGCATCGGCGAGAGTCCCAGTTCCAGATAGCGGGTGATGTTTTCAATCACGACGATGGCGTCATCCACCACGAATCCGGTTGAAATCGTAAGGGCCATAAGCGAGAGGTTATCCAGGCTGTAGCCGAGCAGGTACATCACGCCAAAAGTCCCGATGAGCGAAACGGGCACCGCCACGCTGGGAATGAGAGTCGTGCGCCAATCGCGCAAAAAGACGAATACCACCAGGATGACCAGGAGGACGGAAATCAGCAGCGTGAGTTCGACGTCATTCACCGAGGCGCGAATGGTTGTCGTCCGGTCGAGCGTGATGGTGAAGTGCATTTCTTTGGGGGCCGATGCCTCCAGAGAAGGCAGGGCCGCCCGGATGCGCTCCACCGTGTCGATGATGTTGGCTTGAGGTTGCTTGAAGACGATCAGCATCACCGCCGGCTTGCCGTCGGCAAATCCAGCCGCGCGCACATCCTGCACCGAGTCAATCACATCGGCCACGTCTTGCAGTTGGATGGCGGCGCCATTGGTGTATCCGATGATCAGTGGCTTGTAATACTCCGCTTTCATCAATTGATCGTTGGCGAGAATATCGTAGGTGACTTTGTCATCGGAGAACTGGCCCTTGGGCACATTGGCATTGGCCTGGCTCAGGACGTTCTGCACGTTGGTCAGATTTAAGCCGCAATGCTCCAATTGCACCGGGTTGACTTCCACCCTGACGGCTGGCAAGGAACTTCCGCCGACGACGACCTGTCCGACGCCGTTGACCTGCGACAACCTTTGTTGCATCACGCTCGAAGCGATGTCGTACATTTGCCCCTTGGTGTAAATGTCCGAGGTCAGGGCAATGATCATGATGGGGGAATCGGCCGGATTGACTTTTTTCCACGTTGGATTGGAGGGCAGGTTGGCCGGCAAATAACTGCGGGCCGCATTGATGGCGGCTTCGACATCCCGGGCCGCGCCGTCAATGTTCCGACTCAAGTCAAATTGCAGCGTGATGCCGGTGCTACCCAGCAGGCTGGAGGAGGTCATTTCCGTGACGCCCGCAATATGCCCAAACTGTTTCTCAAGCGGCGCGGCCACGGCCGAAGCCATGATTTCCGGACTTGCGCCCGGCAGAGAAGCCCCGACGGAAATGGTGGGGAAATCCACTTGCGGCATAGGCGAAACGGGCAGCAAGCGGAAGGCGACGCCGCCAGCCAGCGCCAGGGCCGCCGTCAGCAGCGTCGTGGCCACGGGCCGGTGAATGAATGGCGAGGAAAAGCTCATGATGTAGCCGGAATGGCCTGGGCCGGCGGCTCCGGCGCGGCCGTGGATTCAGTCTCAGGTTCGGCTTCCTTCTTCTTTTTGGCGAACTTGTCCATGAAAATATAAATTACTGGTGTCGTGTACAAAGTGAGGATCTGGCTTAGGATCAATCCGCCGACCATGGAGATGCCCAGGGGACGGCGCAACTCTGAGCCGGTGCCCGTTCCCAAAGCCAGCGGCAAGCCGCCCAACAGCGCCGTCATGGTCGTCATCATGATGGGGCGGAACCGCAGCATGCATGACTGATAGATGGCCTCGACCGTGCTTTTGCCCTCCTCGCGTTCGGCTTGCAGGGCAAAATCAACCATCATGATTCCGTTCTTCTTGACGATGCCGATCAGCAGGATGATTCCGATGAGCGAGACAACGCTCAGGTCCTGATGGCAGATCATCAAGGCCAGGATGGCTCCCACGCCCGCCGAAGGCAGCGTCGAAAGAATCGTAATCGGGTGGATGTAGCTCTCGTAAAGCACGCCCAGGACGATGTACACGGTGATCAGCGCGGCCAGGATCAACAACGGCTCGTTGGCCAGCGAAGCCTGAAAGGAGGCGGCCGTGCCCTGGAAAGCCGACTGCACCGAGGCTGGCATGTTCAACTCCTTCTGCGCGTTATCAATCGCCTCGGTGGCTTCGCCCAGCGAGGCATTGGGGGCGAGGTTGAACGATATGGTCACGCAGGGAAACTGCCCCTGGTGATTGATGGAAAGAGGCGCATTGGTCGTTTGCACGTGGGTGAACGCGCTCAAAGGCACCGCCCCGCCATAGGTGGACTGCACGTAAATGTCGTGCAATCTGGATGGGTTTTTCTGAAAGGAGGGCGTGGCCTCCATGACCAGATGATATTGGTTCAACTGCGTGAACAGCGTCGAGACCTGCCGCTAGCCAAAGGCGTCGTAAAGCGTCTCATCAATCTGTTCGGCGCTGATGCCCAAGCGCGCCGCCGTCACACGGTCGATGACCAGAGCTACGGCCGTGCCAGCCAATTGCTGGTCCGTGGCCAGGTCGCGCAGAATGGGAATGCTGTGGAGTTTGTTCATCAGTCTATCGGTCCATAGTTGCAATTCCTGCGGGTCGGGGTCCTCCAGCGTGTACTGATATTGCGTCCGGCTGACGCGATCTTCCACTGTCAAATCCTGCACCGGCTGCATGAACAGAGAAATGTCGTTGACTCTTTCCAACTGGGGTTGGAGGCGGCGGATGACATCCGACGCGTTCAGGTCCCTGTCCTCTAGCGGCTTGAGATTGATCAGGATGCGGCCGCTGTTGAGGGTGGTATTGATGCCATCGACCCCTATGAAGGAGGAGAGGCTGGCCACCTCTGAGTTGGTGAGAATGGTTTTGGCCAATTCCTGCTGCTTGGCGGCCATGGCGTCGAAGGAAATGTTTTGAGCCGCCTGCGAAATGCCCTGAACGACCCCCGTGTCCTGCACGGGAAAGAATCCCTTGGGCACAATGATATAGAGCACGATGGTCATTACCAGCGTCAGCACGGCCACCGCCAATGTCGCCGCCCGCCGATCCAGCACCCAGCGCAGTGTTCGTCCATAAAAGGCCACGAGTTTGTCGAACATGTGCTCCGAAAAGCGGGCCACCCTGCCTTGTTTTTCCTCCGATGACTTTCGCAGCAGCAGCGAGCACATCATAGGTGTCAGCGTAAGGGAGACGACGGCGGAAACCAGAATGGTCACGCTCAGAGTGACCGCGAATTCCCGGAAGAGCCTCCCCACGATGTCGCTCATAAACAGCAACGGAATCAACACCGCCACCAGCGAAATGGTCAGCGACATGATGGTAAAACCAATTTGTTGCGCCCCTTTCAAAGCCGCGTCCAGCGGCTTCTCGCCCATTTCGATGTAGCGAACGATATTCTCGATCATCACGATGGCGTCATCCACCACGAAGCCGGTGGAGATGGTCAGGGCCATGAGCGAGAGGTTGTCCAGGCTGTAGCCCAGCAGATACATAATGCCAAACGTGCCAACCAGGGATAGCGGCACGGCCACGCTGGGAATGATGGTGGCTGCAATGGTGCGCAAGAACAAAAAGATGACCATCACCACCAGCGCTATGGTTAGCATCAACTCAAATTCCACGTCCCGCACCGAAGCGCGAATCGTCGTCGTGCGGTCCGTCAAAACTTGAACATCCACCGACGGTGGCAGTGTCGTTTTGAGTTGTGGCAATCGCGCCGTGATGCGGTCCACCACCTGGATGATATTGGCGCCCGGCTGGCGCTGGATGTTGACGATGATGGCGGGAGTATTGTTCATCCAGGCGGCTTGCTTGGTGTTCTCGGCTCCATCCACAGCCTTGGCCACGTCGGACAGCTTGATGGGCAGGCCATTGTGATAGGCGACGATCAAATTGTTGTAGTCCTTGCTGGTGACAAGCTGGTCGTTGGCATCGATTTGGTACGAGAGGTCCTTCCCATCGAAGTTGCCCTTGGCCTGGTTGACGCTCGCCTGCTGAAGGGCGGTGCGCAAGTCCTCCAAGTTCATACCATAAGCGGAAAGTTGGGTGGGATTGGCCTGCACGCGCACGGCGGGTTTTTGTCCGCCCACAATGGTGACCAAGCCGACCCCGCTCAATTGCGAAATTTTCTGCGCCAGCCGCGTGTCGGCCAAATCCTCGACTTGTGAAAGCGGAATGGATTTGGAGGTCAGCGCCAGAGTCAGGATGGGGGCGTCCGCCGGATTGGATTTGCTATAGATGGGTGGCGCAGGCAAATCAGCGGGCAGATAGGATTGGGCCGCGTTAATGGAGGCTTGCACTTCTTGTTCCGCCACATCGATGCTCAGGTAAAGGGAGAATTGCAGCGTGATGACCGAGCTGCCGCCCGAACTGATCGAGGTCATCTGGTTCAAACCCGGCACCTGTCCGAATTGTCTTTCCAGCGGCGCGGTTACTGCCGAGGCCATCACATCCGGGCTGGCTCCGGGATAAAATGTCACGATTTGAATGGTCGGGAAATCCACTTCCGGCAGCGCGGAGACCGGCAATTGCAGGTAAGCCACCAATCCGACCAGCATGATAGCCGCCATCATCAGGGACGTGGCCACCGGACGAAGAATGAATATCCTGGAAGGATTCACGACGGGTCTTCCTGAGTTTTATCCTTCTTCCCGCCTTTTTTCTTGCCCGACGCCTCGCCGCCTTTCCGCCCCTCGCCGCCGCCAGGCTGGCGCAGTCTCACTTCCAGGCCGTCTCCCAGTTTATTGAAATTATCGGTCGCAATGACCTCCCCGGTGTCCAGTCCTTCAATCGCATAAACGTCGTTATCGGTCACGCCGGTGGTGATGGCGCGCATGGCCACCACTGTCGCATTGGTCTTGACGGCCGCCCCCTGGTTGGTCAAAGTCACCTCCTTGTTGGTGACCACATAAACAAAGGCCCCCTGCGGGTTGCGCTGGATGGCGGAGGCCGGGACCAGGGTGACATTGCTCAATGTGTCAACAATCAGTTTCGCATTGACAAATTGATTCGGGAACAACGACAAATCCTTGTTTTCAAACAAGGCTTTGATGCGGATGCTTCCCGTCGCGGTGTCGATCATATTGTCCATTGTCAGGAAAGTCCCCACCGCCAGGTTAGTGGTCTTGTCCTCATTAAAAGCCTCGACCCTCATCTTATGGCCGGCTTTTAACTGGCGTTGGACGGCGGGACGAAATTTCTGATCCACGGTGAAAATCACCGTGATGGGCTGAAGTTGGGCAATGGAGACGATCGCGTTGGTGTTGGCGGCGTGAACGACATTGCCCGGATCGACCAGTCGCAGCCCCACCCGGCCAACAATAGGCGCATAGATGGAGGCGTAGGCCAATTGCACTTTGGCGTTGGCCAAGAGGCCCTCGTCGTACTTTACCGTCCCTTCGTCCTCATGCACCAGCCCGCGCTGATCCTCCACCTGCTGTTGCGGCACTGCGTGAAGGTTGGTCCCGAACCCTTTGCCGTAAGCTTCTTCGTACCGTGACAGGTCAACTTTAGCGACCTCCAGCAGCGCCTTATCGTGCGCCAATTGTCCCTCTGTTTGCATCACTGCCGCCTGGTACGGCCCTGGATCAATCTGCACCAGCAGATCATTAGTCTTGACCATTTGGCCTTCGGTGTAATTGACGGATAGGATCTGGCCGTCCACCCGCGGAGAAACCATCGCCGTGTAAACCGAAGTAACCGTGCCCAGCCCCTCTATGGCCTCATCGATAGATCCCCGGACGGCGTTGGTCGTGGAAATGGTGACTGGAGGAACCACTCTGCCGGGCGGCTTTTTAATGTGCTTAATAATCAGCCAGCCAACCACTCCGGCGATGATGGCCAGAACCAGCACGACCCAGATCCAAATGTCATGTTTTTCGCCGGGCGGTTTCGGCGGGGTGGATTCCGGGGGTGCGGCGGACCTTGTTGCGGTGGGCGCATTTTCAGCCATGTTAAACCTTTCTCACTACAGTGACAGAACATTTGCGAGCATCGGCCTGGGCCAGCAGCTTTTTTATCGCTTCCAGCAGTATGGGGAAATCCAGCGGTTTTTGCAATAAGGCGCTGATCCCGTTCAGGCCGCCTTCAAATTGGCGGCCCGGAAATGCGGTCATCATAATGACCGGCAGTTCGGGATGCAAGACGTTCAATTGCTTCAAAGCATCCTGTCCATTCATACCTGGCATTTTCAAATCCAGCAAAACCAAATCGACTTCCTGGGCCGCCGCAATTTCCAAGCCTTCGCGGCCATTGGCCGCCGCCGGCGCATCGTAACCTTCGTCCACCAAGACGCGGCCGAGCATGTGCCTGATCGAGGGATCATCGTCCACGATCAAGATGCGTTTTCTTTTCAGAGAGCCGCTGGTTGACACCATGGCACCACAGCATAGCCAGAGCCGTGCCAATGTTGGCAAATTGAGAGCACGTTGATAATCAAAGTGTTACCAACGAGCCGGCGACGCCCCATGGTCACAAGTTATACTCGCCTGCATAGCCAATGAGCAGGCCTCAAATTTTTACTTTAGCCTTTAGCCGTCCGCCCTTATCCTTTCCTCATGGTCCGACCATTTGCCGCCCTGCGTCCGAGGCCGCTGCTCGCCAATAAAATTTGCGAACTGCCTTACGACGTCATGTCTTCCGCCGAGGCCCGCGCGATCGCGCGCGGCCATCCCCTGAGCTTCCTGCACGTCAGCAAGCCCGAAATTGATTTGCCCGAAAACATCGATGTCTATGACCCCAAAGTCTATGCCAAGGGCCGGGAAAACTTCTCCCGCATGATTGCTGAGGGCGCCTTGCAAAAGGAGGAGAAGCCTTGCTTTTATTTCTATCGCCAGATCATGGGCCGGCACAGTCAGACGGGTTTGGTGGCCGTCGCCAGTTGCGAGGATTACCTCAAGGGCCTCATCAAAAAGCACGAATTCACCCGCCCGGACAAGGAGGACGACCGCGTGCGCCATATCGAATCGCTTGATGCCCAGACCGGGCCCGTCTTCTTGGTCTATCGGGCCGTCCCCAAAATGGATGAGATTGCCGCGGCTTGCACGGCGCAAACGCCGGACACGGATTTCACCGCGACTGATGGCATTCGCCACACTTCCTGGACCGTGCGCGACCCGGCGGCGATGGCCGACATCAGCGCGGCCTTTGCGGCCATACCCTCGCTCTACATTGCCGACGGCCATCATCGCAGCGCGGCGGCGGCGCGCGTGTATCAAACGCGCAAGGGCGCGGGCGGAAGCGCCTGGTTTCTGAGCGTCATCTTTGCGCACAATCAGGTGCAAATCCTGCCCTACAATCGCGTCCTCAAAAGTGTCCCTGGCTTGACCTCCGCCCAATTGTTGACACAACTCCAGTCCATTTTTCAAATCACGCCCGGCGGCGCGAACCCTCCGGCGGCCAGGCACGAAATAGGCATGTATATGGAAGGCCAATGGCACGCCTTGCGTTTCCGTCCTGAGTTGACCGCCGGACAATCCGCGCTTGACAGCCTGGACGTTTCCCTTTTGCAAAAGCATGTTCTGGCGTCGATTTTTGGTATTGACGATCCGCGCACCAGCAAGGGCATTCAATTTGTCGGCGGCATCCGGGGCGCGGCGGAACTGGAAAAGCTTGTCAACAGCAAGGAGTATGCCTGCGCATTTTCCATGTATCCGACCGGCATCGAGGACCTGATGGCCATCGCCGACGCCGGCGGCATCATGCCGCCCAAGAGCACCTGGTTCGAGCCCAAACTGCGCGATGCCATGTTTTGCCATCTGATTTGATAGAGTCTATTCAAACTTGCGCCCTCATGGTAAAACTACGCCAGCGACAAATTGCGCACAACCTGCACCGTCGAGCGCGCCTTGTTCAGCGTATAGAAATGCAACCCCGGCACGCCGCCGCGCAGCAATTCCTCGCATTGCCGCGTCGCGTACTCGATGCCAAACTCCGCGCAGGCTTCATCATTGTCCGCGTATTGGTCCAGGCTGGACAGCAACGGAGCGGGCAAATGCGCGCCGCACATTGTCGTGAACCGCTTGATTTGATGCGCGCTCATGATCGGGATAATGCCCGGACAGACCGGCACCTTCACGCCCTTGGCAGCCAGGTAATCGCGGAAACGGAAGAAATCCTTGTTGTCAAAGAATAGTTGTGTCAACACAAAATCCGACCCGCAATCTATTTTGGCCTTGAGCCGGTCCCAATCCACCTCGCGCCCCTCTTTGCAGGCTATGTGGCCTTCGGGAAAACCGGCCGTGCCGATGCAAAATCCGCCCAACTCCTTGATGAAGCGCACCAATTGATAAGAAAACTCGAACCCGCCCTTGGTGGTAGTAAATTCGCCCTGGGCGCCCGGCGGATCGCCGCGCAAGGCCAAAATATTCTTGATGCCCCGCCCCCGCGCCTCCATGATGACCCCGCGCAACTCCTCCTCCGTGGCGTTGACGCACGTCAGGTGGGACATCGCGACAATCTGATGTTCGCGCTGAATGCGATCGACGATGCCGAGGGTCTTCTCGCGCGTGCCGCCGCCGGCGCCGTACGTGACCGAGCAATAATCCGGGCGCATTTCCTTCAGCGCGGGGATGGTTTTTTCCAGAAGGGTGCGGTCGCCTTCATCCGTCTTGGGCGGAAAAAACTCAAACGAAACGACCGGCTGGCGCAACGCCGCCTTCCTGGCATGAATGTCTCGGATAAATTCCATCGGTCGCATTATGGGTATTGTCAGTTCAAAGTGCAAAGCGCAAAGTTCGGCTCAGATTTCCGCGGTTTTCGCGATTCACAAAAAAAATATTGCCGATAGGTGGGATTAGGTCGGAGAAAGGTCGGATCGGCGGGGCGTCCCGCGAGGAAGTATCTGAAACGACCTCAATCCGGCCTTGGTCCGACCAAGTCCGACCAATAGCAAAAGTATTTTTAACATCGACCAGGCAATGCTACCTTGAAACTATGAAAATGATGGACGACACTGTTGGAGAGGTTGCAGCCCCTGCGATGGGGCGAGGCGGTTGCGCCGACTTGGCGGATGGAGGCGCCTGCGTGGTCAAAGGGGCCGTTTTGGAAAAACGAACCCATTTTAGGCAAATTTGAACTCCCCCTCGCTCACCGCACAACAAAAAGAAGCCGTCGCCGCGCGGGGCAACGTCCTGGTCGTGGCCGGGGCCGGCGCGGGCAAAACGCGCACGCTGGTGGATCGTTGCCTGGCTTGGCTGCTGGATGAGGCTATCCAAGGCAGCGTCGATGAGATTTTGATGGTCACTTTCACCCAGGCCGCCGCCGCCGAAATGCGCAAGCGCCTGCGGGACGCCCTCGAACGCGCCCAGTCGTCCTCCGCCCGTCTGGCGGAACAATTGGCGTTGCTGGAAACGGCCCATATTTGCACGCTCCATAGCTTCTGCTTTGAATTGGTCAGCCAGCACTTCTACGAACTGGGCCTGGACCCGCAATTGAAAGTCATGTCCAATGAAGAGTCGCACGCTCTGGCCCGCCGGACGCTTGATGATGTGTTGGAGGCCGTTTATGATTCTGAGCAGCCGGCGGACATGGCCATTCAACGGCTCATTCAGGCCACGGGCGGCGATTGGGACCAGCCGATGCGCGGTTTGATCGTTCGCCTGCACCGATACGCGCAAACCTTGCGCGATCCGGCGAGTTGGTTCGCTGCGCAGGAAGACGGTTTCCGATCCAGCCAGCCGGAGCAATGGCGGACCTGGCTCATGGCGGAATTAAAAGAGTGGCGCGACTCCTGGCTCCCGCGTCTGCAACGCCAGCCGCCGGCCAATCAAAACGCCGCCCGTTGCGCCTCCGTTCTGCAAAAGTGTGGCGCAGCCGTCTC
>Ga0302325_10025338_pt1 | contig 12324 bp, 7 predicted proteins | sample Palsa_T0_2_FD_201948 | JGI IMG/M metagenome (GOLD analysis project Ga0302325, IMG submission 201948) | Peat permafrost microbial communities from Stordalen Mire near Abisko, Sweden - Palsa_T0_2 | ecosystem: Environmental > Terrestrial > Soil > Palsa > Peat permafrost | place: Sweden: Abisko...
GCCATGTAGGCGGGTACGGACTGGGCGACGTCGCCGGCCAGGTCCCAGTGTTGGGCGACCACGGCCAGATCGCCGGGTGCCGTCGCACTGGCGGCCAGCAGCTCAGCCACGCTGCGATGCGTCTTCTGCCGTCTCGGCAGGACTTGCGTCTCGTAGGCAGTGTCTCGCATCAGGTCGTGCCGGAAGCGGTACCGGCCCAGCCGGAACTCGGAGACCCGCTCAATGAGATCGGCGTCCTCGAGGCGTGACAGCGCGGCGTCGACGTCACGGCCGGCGAGCTGGCGCAGCGGCTCCTCGTCGAACTCCCCTCCAAGGGTGGCCGCCAACTGTGCCACGCGAAGATCGATCCCGGGCGCGCGCAGCCGCGCCGTCAGGATCTCGTGGATGCGGGGCGGGAGCACTTCGCCGGGATGTGCGGTGCCGGCGCTGCGGGTCAGCTCCTGGAGGAACAGGGGAAGACCGGCTCCCCGCTCGACGATCAGGCGCCGCTGCGTCGCGTCCAGCCCGCCCTCCGTCAGCGCTGCCACCAGCCCCGCCGCCTCCTTCTCCCCTAGCGGCTCCAGCGCGATGTCGATCACCGCGGAGGCCCAGGGCGCTTCCACCTGGTCCCGGCTGGTGATCAGGATCATGGTGCCTGGGATGCGCGCTGCGGCCAGGAGACCCAGCAACTCGACCGTCGTGGGGTCGGCCCAATGCAGGTCCTCGGCCACGACGAGGCTGGGCGTCGACTCCGCCGTGTGGGCCAGCCAGGTGACGAGTGCCTGCAGCGTCTGCTGGCGCAGCGCGAGCGCGTCCACCTCCGGGCGCGCCCACCGCTCGTCTGTCGTCAGGCCGAGCAGTGGAGTGAGCAGGGGCACGGTGTCACTGGGGAGACCGGCATCGTCCAGCCGTTGCTCCAGTTCGGTGAGCCGATCCTCAGCCGGCTGGTCCGGGTAGAAGCCGAGCAACTGCTCGAGCATGCGCCCAACCGGCCATAACGCGACATTGCCGTGGTACGGCGAGCAGTTGAACTCGAGCACGACGCCGCCTTCGAGGTGTACGTGCGCCGCCAGCTCTGCCGCCAGTGCCGACTTGCCGATCCCTGCCACGCCCCGCACGACGATCACGGTCTCCTCCGGCTTCGTCGCGCTGTCGCGGTCGTGGACAAGCCGGTTCCAGGTGAAGCGGAGCAGGCGGCTCTGGTTCTCGCGGCCGACCAGGGCCACCGACTCGGGCAGCCCGCGGCTGGAGGAGGAAGCGGTCAAATTGGACCGCACCACCTGGTGCAGTTCCATAGGGCGGGCGATGCCTTTGAGCGAGCGGCTCCCGAGCGAGCGCAGTTCGAAGTGTGGCGCGACCAGCCTCTCGGTCGTCTCGCTGATGCACACCGTGCCCGGCTCGGCCTCACCCTGCACGCGCGCCGCCACATTCGGGACGGACCCGGCGAGCGCAGAGCCATCGATGACCCCCGAGGCGAGCCCGGCGATCACGACAGTCCCCGAATGCACGCCGACCCGGATGGCCGGCTCAATGTCGTGGCGGCGTTTCAGCTCAATGCCGGCGTGCTCCATCCGTTCGATCAGGCGCAGCGCCGCCAGGACTGCCCGTCGCGCGTCGTCCTCGTGCGCCACGGGGTAGCCGAAGCAGGCGACGACGCCGTCGCCTTGGAACTGGAGCACCCGGCCGCCCAACTCCTCGATGGTCTCGGCCGCCACTCGGCGGTAGAGGACGAACACGTCCTGAATGACCTCGGGCTCGGACACCTCTGCCATGTCGGTCGACTGCACGATGTCGGCGAAGATCAAGCTGACGAAGGCACGCTGTCCGCCGGGAAGGGAACGTTCGAGTGTGGCCCGTTCGAGCATGGAGGCGGCGCGCTGGTTCGATGGATCGACAGCCAGGACGTCTTCCGCCTGCTCGACCAGCCGATCCCAGGCGCCGATGGATGCGGAAGCGTCCATGGACGCCAAGAGGCGGTCGATCAGGAGCGCCAGGCGGTCCTCCGCCGACGCCGACCGTTCCTCGTACGTCCCCATCGGTTCGGCTCCTCAGTCGCCTGCGAGCTGGGCGTGGCTGACGTAGAAGAGCGCGGGCGCCTGCTTGCCGCCGGTGCCCGCAACGAGCGACCCCTCGTAGAGGCCGGCGGGGAACTCGCTGGTCTCCACCTGGATGGTGACGTAAGCCGGGCCGGCCTTCTCGATGACCGACGGGGTGATGGTGAACTCGGACGAGGGTATGGTCGCCGCCTTTTCTCCTACCCGAGTGAGGTCAGTGATGCTCACACGCGCGTCGTCCGATCGCGCCTTCACCATCAGCGTTGTGTGCTCGTTCGTGCGCACACTCCGTCCCGGGTCCGCTCCGGCGGTCGGCCGCACGGTCACTTCGGCCCAGTTCGATACGCTGTCCATCCCCACCTGCCAGGCGCGCGACCAGTCCCGGGCAAGGCGCTGGAAGAGGCGGCTGGTGTCGTTCGCCATGTCGGTCTGCCCGTAGCGGCCCGACCACGCCCGCTCGCTGACGTCGGTGGCGAAGGGGCCGTAGAAGTCCATCATGTCGGTCACGGTGTCGATCAATTGCTGGGCCACCCCGCCGGTGAAGGCGGCCGCGCCTTCCGTTGACGACGACAGCCGCGGGTCTGAGTCGCCGATCGAGCCGGGGGTCGGGTTGGAGCCCCCGGCCGCTTGGACCGCGCTGACCGTCGTGGCGCGCTGCACCCAGGTGCTCCACTCCGGGCAGACGTCGGTTGCGACGGTGTTGAGCAGGGTGTTGGTGAAGCCGACGACCTTCAGGGCCTTGACGTGGCGCCGGCCGCCCACGTCCGCCACCATCAGGTAGCCGCGGTCGACTTGGAGCATGTCGCCGATGCTGCGGTTGAGGTCGTAGCTCGTGGCTGACCACTTCTCGGCGGACTTGAAATCGCAGCGCAGCTCGGTCTGCAGCCGGTGACCGCCGATCTCGACGACCTCGAGGTAGTTGGAGTGGGTCTGCTTGGTCCCGCTCCGGCTCGGGCGCAGGGCGAGCGAGCCGAGCGGCCGCATCTCCTTGAACATCTCGCCGCCCCATTTCGGCCAATGGTCCGGGATCAGCCAGTCCCGCAGCGTCTTGAGCGACTCGCGGGTCTCGAACTCCGTGAAGATCCAGACCGCCTGCTTGCCCTCGACGTCCACCGGCAGGGCGGCACACGTCGCCTCCGAGCCGCCGGGCGTCCCGCCGTCGGCATCATTTGTCATGCCGCCTCCAGTGTGTCGTGCGGCGCTCCGTCAAATATGGCCGCTGACCTGCGGAGAATAGCCCACATATCTCTGCAATCCCAGTTGAGACTTACCGCTCCCCACGGTCGCAGTCCTCTCGGATCTGGAATAGCCGTTCATCGGGCCGCCATTATGGCCACGGAGGTTGTCGAGGAACTCGGCCATCCCCGGTATGACAGGAGCAGTTCGACGTGGCTGCCGAGGCCAGAGCAAGAGAGAAGATCGAGCGGGCCGTCGCCGAGGACCTTGTACGCCACATCGAAGTCATCGGAGTCACCGGAGTCACCGGAGTCACCGGAGTCACCGGAGTCACCGATGGCGACGTAGCTTGCTTTGGGGGGCCCATGGCTGGCAGCAGTCAGTCTTATCAGTCCGGCTCTCTTGGCCCGCCATCCGTCGTGTGCCTCCGACCCGACGGGCGGAACTGCCCACCGTCGCGGAGAAGGGGGCACCCAGCCGACACCAGGCCACAAACAAAGACTCAGAGAGAGCAAGTCGACTCAGGCGGACAGCTCCTGCACTTTGAGCGTATCGACATGCTGCTGCATGGAGATGACCTTGCCATCACGAAACGTCCACACGTGTGCCATCTGCACCACTGCAGGCTTGCCCGACGAGCGATGCTTCCACGAGTAGGTGCCGGTTGCCACCACGGTGTCGTCTTCGGCTACGAATCGGGTCGGGGTAACCGTGAAATCGTCACCGATCTCACCGAGCCGCATGAATACGCCATCGACCACCGCTTGCGGTCCTACGTACGTGCCGTGGAGCGGGAAGCCCTCTGCCTCTGTCCACTCGATCTTGTCGTCCATCAACGCCAGTACCTTGGGTACGTCGCCTTCGGCGAACGCTCGGTATGCGCCCTCAATGATCTGCTTGTTGGTCGGCATCGCACTCTCCCGTCGAAGTCAGCTTCTCTCTCTTGCCATTCTGCGAATCCGCTGTTACAGATGCGCGTCACCTTGAGAAATTGGGTTGTCCAATGGTCAGATCCGAGGGTCGGGGAGCCGACGATCGCCAGCCTTGTCGGTTGCGCGGGAGCCGGTCCTGTCGTACCGAAGAGGGTCTCCCCTCCAGGTGACCAGCCAGCGTCTTCTCGGGAGCAATCACGCTGCCGATCGCCAAGCCGTTGCGACGCCCAAATGGGGACCTTTGTCCCTGGCCTGCCGGCGCGTCCGAAGCTGAACTGGGTAGGTGACGCTGCCGACACGACTCGACCAGTCGATGTTCGGTCAGGGGATCCGACACAGGCAGCTGGCCTTGGCGACCGTGTGCCTTGCGGCGCTCATCATCAACGTCGACAACACCATCCTCAATGTGGCACTTCCCACGCTGGTCCGGGACCTCCAAGCCACCTCCAGCCAGCTGCAGTGGATTGTCGACTCGTACGCCATTGTGTTTGCCGGCTTGCTGCTCGTCGGAGGAACGCTGGCCGACCGGTTCGGTCGCAAGCGTTTCTTTCTCATCGGGCTCACCGTGTTTGCTGTGGGGTCGATCGGCGCGGCGCTGTCGGGCTCGGTGACGACGCTCATCGCGTTTCGGGCCCTCATGGGAGCGGGCGCCGCTCTGACGATCCCGACGTCGTTGGCGATCATCAACGACATCTTCCGTGATCCGGGCGAGCGAGCTCGGGCGATTGGTGTCTGGGCTGGGACAATCGGGCTCGGGATCGCTATCGGCCCCATCGCCGGTGGGCTCCTGTTGTCGAGGTTCTGGTGGGGGTCGATATTCTTCGTCAACGTCCCGATCGCGTGCATAGGCTTCTTCGGGGCAGCGCTGGTCGTTCCCGATTCGAAGAATCCAGAGGTGCAGCGCCCGGATCCTTTCGGAGCCGCATTGTCGATCGCCGGCCTCGGACTTCTGCTCTGGGCGATCATTGAGGGACCTACTCGGGGGTGGAGCTCGGGGACCGTGTTGGGAGCGGGTGCGGCCAGTTTCCTTGTGCTGGGAGGTTTCGTGGTCTGGGAGTCCCGCAGCACCCATCCGATGCTCAAGCTCGAGTTCTTCCGCCAGCGCCGGTTCTCGGTCGCGCTCGCCGGGGAGTGCCTGGCGGTGTTCGGGCTGATGGGAGCGCTGTTCCTCTCGACCCAGTTCCTCCAGTTCGACCTCGGGTATTCACCTCTTCAGGCTGGCGTCCGGATCCTTCCGATCGCCGGCATGCTCGTCGTCGGCGCCGCCGTGTCTCCGGTGGCCGGCCGCCTGGTGGGAATCAAGCTCACAGTGTCGGCCGGCCTCGTGTCGATTGCTGCCGGTCTCTGGCAGGTCTCCGCGTCATCGCGACTCGACACCACATACGGCGACGTCGTCCTAGGTTTGCTGCTGATCGGCTTCGGTGCCGGAGTGATGCTCCCGACCGCCACCAATTCGGTTATCGGATCGGTTCCCCAGGGAGACGCCGGCATGGGGTCCGCCAGCAATACCGTGGCGCTTCAGGTCGGAGGCGCATTGGGCGTCGCGGCTATCGGCAGCGTGATGCTGACCCGCTACCAGGCCCAAATGACGTCGGTATTGGTCGACCGCCACGTGCCTCATTCCGTCACGCAAACCATCCTTGGATCCTTGGGCGGCGCCTTGGCGGTGGCAGCGCGCACCGGGGGCTCCACCGGCCTCGAATTGGCTGGCGCCGCGCGCACCGCCTTCATGAACGGCAACGGGGTGGCGCTCGCCGTGGGCGCCATCGTTTCCCTGGCCGCTGCGCTTCTCGTGCTCATCGCACTGCCCTCAAGGGCTCTTCCTCCTCCGCCGCCCTCCTCCGAACCGGATCATCGACCCGGAGCAGGCCCACCTCTGTGCTGCGCCCCGGCGCCGACAACGGCGGCGGCCGAACGGGGAGCCAATGATTAAGTTGCTACTTACGTAAGGAGTGACTTACACTGTCGGCGATGGAGGCTGCCCTCAAGGCACTTGCGGAACCGCGTCGGCGCGAGATCTTGCGGCTCGTCTGGTCAGAGGAGCTCCCGGCCACGGCAATCGCCGCATCGTTCAGTGAGGTCACTCGATCGGCGATCTCTCAGCACCTCGGCGTTCTGCGAGAGGCCGGGCTCGTTGACGAGCGTCGAGAGGGAACCCGGCGCCTGTATCGATCGAACCACCACCAAATGGCCAGACTCCGTACCTACCTCGATGACTACTGGACCACCGGTCTCGAGCGGCTCCGTGACGTTGCCGAAGCTGCTGAGGCAAGAAAAGGAGAGCAGTGATGGCCGAGCTCATCCGCGAAATCGTGATCGACGCCAGCCCGGCAACCATCTTCGAGTTCCTGACCGTTCCGGAGAAACATGTTGAGTGGAACGGCACGAGCGCGGAGCTCGACTCTCGACCTGGTGGGGTCTACCGGGTGCTGGCCGGTGGCGTGCATCAAGCAGCCGGAGAGTACGTGGAAGTGGTCACGAACGAGAGGGTGGTGTTCACCTTCGGGTGGGATCAACCGGACCACCCGATTCCTGCGGGTTCGACACGCGTCGAGATCCAACTCATTCCCGAAGGGGGCAAGACCCGCGTGCGTCTCACCCACAGCGGGCTCCCTGCCGACGCAGTCTCGGACCACACCAATGGTTGGGACCACTATCTCGGACGGCTCGCCGTCGTCGCTGCCGGCGGCACAGTCGAGGCGGATCGCATACCCGGTGCATAGTGCTCGCGAGTTCACTGCGGTCTTCGTGCTCGGAGTCTCTCCATGAGGACTGATCCCTTGTGAAAGCCGAGCAGACGTGGACATACATCCATACAGAACGGGCCGCGATGGCAGAGACGTGGGCCGGGTTTTCCGACGGCCAGTGGGGATCCCCTTCATGGTGCGAAGGCTGGTCCGTGCAGGACACGGCGGGGCACATCCTCGCTGCGGCGGAGCAGACCCCGTTGAACTTTTACAAGGAGATGGCGCGAGCCGGCTTTCGGTTCAATGTGTTTGCGGACCGAGCTGCCAGGCGTCTGGGGAGCCTGAGTCCGAAAGAGCTGACTGAGCGCCTTCGCGCCCGGACCGCCACAACGAACCGCCCTCCGGCTCCGGTGATCGCCATGCTGGGCGAGATTGTGGTCCACGGCGAGGACATTCGCCGCCCATTGGGCCTCCGTCATCAGTACGCCGAAGGAGCTCTCGTCGCCGTGGCCGACAATTACAAGACGACCAACCTCCTCATCGGGTCCAAGCGCAGGATTACCGGTCTCCGTCTTCGGGCCAATGACTGTGACTGGGTTCATGGCGAAGGTCCCGACGTCAGCGGCCCCCTCTCCTCGTTGATCCTGGCGATGGCAGGGCGCAAGGGTGCGCACGGCGACCTCGTTGGCGAGGGTGTCGACATTTTGGAGGCGCGGACCTGAAGCGATTCGCTCTGGGGCGATCTCCGATGTCTCGCGACATCACAGGGCGCCCCGGCAGGACTCGAACCTGCGCCACCGGCTCCGGAGACCGGTCTGGGTTGTCCAGACCGGTCTCCGGTGAGCAATGCGGTGATCCTGAGCAGGTCGCCTCGTCAATGGGGTTTCGCACCGTCTCTTCGGTAGTCCCAATTCGATTGCCAATCTGGATTGCCAAAGACACCAGGATCGTGGTCACCCCCTAAAGCGAGCATGGAGAATTGCCGGCCCTTGGTGTCCGGGACCTCGTCTCCGTTCGGCTGCGACCGATCTTCCTCGAGGTCGTTGAGGGCCCAACTACTGCTTCGCCATGATGATGCGCAGCCGATCTTCTGCGTGCACGAGGTGATCCTCCGCCAGCTCGTCGACGTCGATCTGCACCCAGCGCACCTTCCCCGTGAACTCGTTCCCCGATGTGTAGTCGTTGCTCACCGGGGTTCCCAGGTCGCATCCGACCTCGGTCGTTTCGTCTCCCGAGTAGATCAGCGGCACCGTCTGGTCCACCCGGCCGCTGCCGGCCGGCTCCCCGTCGACGTACAGAGATGCCGTTCCGCCAACGCCGAGGCCGGGACCATCGACCGCAAACTCCATGCGCACCTGGTGCACCCCGACGGGCAGAGTGGTGGTGCCGGAGACGATGAAACGGCGGAGACCGACCAGATTGTGGCAGTAGCGCGGGACACCGTCGATCACGTACAGACTCCAACCCCCGAAGCTCCCGCCCTGGGCGATGATGACCCCTTCGCCGCCGCTCTCGGGTATCTCGACTTCGGCGGTCACCGCATGGCTGCGGTTCTTGACGGCGATGACGGAGCCCTCGGACAACCGCCGCATGCCGCCGAAGAGCGTCTGCGAGGTGCCGGTAATGAGTTCCGGCCGGCCGGCCAGCGACGCCAGGAACCGCTCCACCGAGCGATCATCGAGCGGGAGCACGTTGTGGCGCGTCGCCTCAATGAGCCACAGTCGCTGGAGGTCTCCCAGCTTTCCGGGCTCGGTCGCGGCCAGGTCTCGTGCCTGGGTCCAGTCGTCGGGCCCGTAGAGCTCCCAGGTGTCCTCGTCGAAGGGAGGCATGCCCGAGGTCTCCCATGGCGTGCGGTGCTTGGTGCACGCCGTCCAACCCTTGTGGTAAATGCCACGATTGCCCATGCACTCGAAGTACTGCGTCACTCGACGGTCGGCAGCGGACCCGTCGTCGAACGAGTAGCGCATCGACACGCCTTCCATGGGGTGCTGCATGACGCCGTGGACGTAGGTCGGCTCCGGTAGACCGGCGACATCGAGGACCGTGGGAGCTACATCGATGACGTGGTGGAACTGGTCCCGTATCTCTCCCGCGGCAGTGATGCCCTGCGGCCAGTGTACGACCAACCCGTTGCGGGTACCGCCCCAGTGCGAGGCGACCTGCTTGGTCCATTGATAGGGCGTGTCCATGGCGTGGGCCCAGCCGACGGCGTAGTGGTTGTACGCCTCGGGACCACCGAAGTCCGCGAATTTCGACATCATGAACTCGGGCGTCTCGAGTGCCGCCATGCCGTTGAAGGTAAGGAGCTCGTTGAAGGTCCCGTTGAGCTGGCCCTCGGCGGATGCACCGTTGTCACCGATCATGTAGTAGATCAACGTGTTGTCCGCGACGCCGAGTTCCTCAATGGCATCGACGACGAGACCGGCGTGATGGTCGACATGCTCGAGAAAGCCGGCGTAGATCTCCATCTGTCGAGCCAGGATCGGCTTGAGGACCTCGGGCATGTCATCCCAGGCCGGAATCTCTCCCGGACGTGAGGTCAGTTCCGCGTCGGGCGGGACGACGCCGCGTTGCTTCTGCCGCTCAAATGTCTCTGCTCGCAGGTTGTCCCATCCCCGGTCGAACTGGCCCTTGTAGCGGTCCGCCCATTCGGGCCACACGTGATGCGGCGCGTGGGTGGCACCCGGCGCGAAGTACGCGAAGAACGGCTTGTCGGGCATGAGCGACTTCTGCTGGCGGACCCAGTCGATGCACCGCTGGGCCAGGTCCTCGGTCAGGTGGTATCCCGCGTCGTCCGGTGGTTCGATCGGCACGGTGTCCTGGTAGAGCGCCGGGGCGTACTGATGTGTCTCCCCGGCGACGAAGCCGTAGAAGTGCTCGAACCCCGAACCCGTGGGCCAGCGGTCGAAGGGTCCCAGCGGGCTGGTCTCCCACGTGGGGACCTCGTGGCATTTTCCGAACTGCGCGGTCGAGTACCCGTTCAGCCTCAGGATCTCCGCCAGCGGGGCACAGGTGTTGGGCCGAATCGACGTATACCCGGGTGCCGACGTGGCGATGTCCGCCACGGCACCCATGCCCACGGTGTGGTGATTCCGACCGGTGAGCAGTGCCGCTCGCGTCGGCGAGCACAGGGCGGTCGTATGGAAGCGCCGGTAGCGGAGGCCGTCCGCCGCGAGTCGGTCAGCCGTGGGGGTGGCCACGGGGCCCCCGAACGTCGCCGAGGCGCCGAAGCCCACGTCGTCCAGCAGGATCAGCAGGACATTGGGTGCGCCCGAGGGCGGCCGGAGCGGTGACAGGGCCGGGAACGATGTGTCGGGGTCCTTGGCATCGTAGGTGACGGTGCCGACATGAGGGAGGTCGGGAACGGGCAGGACGATGCGCGCCAGGTCATCGCGCCTTGGGACAGCCGGACGTGTGTCATCGGTCATTCGAGTGTTACTCCTGACTTTTTTTGGGGACTCCTGAGCGCTGACGCGAGCGTTGCAGCGTGCGAATGGCGAGTGGCTCCGGCTCGGAATCTTCCGCGCCCTTCTGTGGGCGGGCTCGGGCGGCGACGGCTCCGTAAAGGGCGGCCAACGGGGACGCGGTGACGCCGTGGAGCAGGACAGAGGAGGCGACGGTGACCGTCACCACGGCAAGGACGACCTTGGACTGCTCGGGAGCCAGTGCATCGACCGCTATGAGGCCGAAGACCACCGAGGCGAGTCCGCGCGGGCCGAACCAGCCCACGAACGCCACAGTGGCACGGTCCACACCGCTCCCGGCGAGAGCGAGACCGACCGGGATCATGCGCAGCACGGTGAGTGCCAACAAGGCAAAGACGACGTCACGCCAACTGGCGTCCTCGATTCCGGGGACCAGCATGACGGCACCGAAGGCGAACCACACCAGCAGCGAGAGGAGGGTGCCACCCTCCTCGGTGAGTCGCAGGCCCTCCTCGTCGTTGCGGTGGGCGATGGTGCCGAAGGCCATGCCCCCTATGAATGCGGCGATGAATCCGTTCGTCCCGGCTACGACGGCACAGGAGTAGGCACACAGAGCGAGGGCGAGGATGGCCAAGGGACGGAACTCGGGAGAGCCCCACCCGTAGCGGCGGGACAGCGCAAGGAGCACCCCGCCCACGACGCCAACTCCGGCGCCGATCCCGGCCCCTCCCACGAGGTCGACCACGGCGGAACCCACGCTCTGGGCGTGCAGCACCGCCTCGCTGGTGAGCGCTCCCGCCAGGAACAGATTCACGAACGGTGTCGCGATGCCGTCGTTGAGCCCACTCTCCACGTTGATGAGGCGACGCACGCCGGCCGGCACACGCTCGTCACTCATGACGGAGGCACCGAGCGCGGCGTCCGTCGGGGCGACAATGGCACCGATGAGGGCGGCCACCCAGAGCCCCTTGCTCCCGAAGATGAGCGCCGCGACAGCGGCGCCGCCGGCGATCGTGAGCGGTAGCCCGATGCACAGCAGTCGCAGTGGCTGCGCGGCGGCCGACCGCAGCTGACGGGCGTTGACCCGGGAGGCGTCCGCAAAGAGCACCAGCGCAAGCGTGACCTCGGCCAGGGTCCGCAGGGTCGACGAGTGCAGGTTGACGTGGATCAGCGCGGTCGGTCCATGGGTGACCACGAGTCCCAGCACCACGAATGCGATAGGCGCGGAGACGTCCCAGCGCTCCAGACGGGCGGACGCGAGACCCCACAGGACGAAGCAGGCCGAAATGACGGCTAGCGCCGCGACGCCGACGTCGTGGTTCACAGATAGCTCCTGTGCCGCAGCCAGACCAGGGACATCCACCCCCACACCGGCGGGAGGTAGGTCGTGCAGATGCGGTAGAGCAGGACAGCCGCCACCGCTTGGTCCTGGGGCACGCCGACCAGAGTGAGCCCGGAGATGTAGCAGGCCTCCATCACGCCCATGCCTCCGGGCACGGGCGCCAGGCCCCCGAGCAGGGCGGTGAACGTGCAGATCATGACCAGCGCGGCAAATCCCGCGTGGGCGCCGACGGCACGGAGCGCGACGCCGAGCCCGGCCGCCATGAGGAGCTGGGTGGCGGCAGATCCGGCCAGCAGGCGGAGCACACGGCTCGGCTGGTGGAACAAGGCCCGGACATTGGCCCAGGCGGAGGCGAATTGGGGCTTGAGCCGTGAGGCCACAATGCGGCGGAACTTCGGGACCATGAAGACCACGCCGCCGATCAGGCCCGCACCGGTGAGTACCCACAACAGGATCTGCAGGGTCTCGGGGCCCGAGCCGGACGATCCGGCTGCCGTCAGGTGGAGTTCGCCCCAGACGAAGGGCAGGATGAGCAGCGTCAAGACGATCTGAATGAAGAATCCCCCGAGGCTGTAGAGGACGCCTGAACTGAGTGCCACCCCAGGCTCGAGGTCCCGTTCCCTGAAGAAGCGCACGACCGTGGCGGTGGTGGCCACCGTGCCACCGATGAGCCCGGTGAAGCCGAGGGCGAAGCGCAGCATGGTGAGCGGCCGTAAGGGGATCGCCACG
>Ga0302325_10025339_pt1 | contig 12324 bp, 4 predicted proteins | sample Palsa_T0_2_FD_201948 | JGI IMG/M metagenome (GOLD analysis project Ga0302325, IMG submission 201948) | Peat permafrost microbial communities from Stordalen Mire near Abisko, Sweden - Palsa_T0_2 | ecosystem: Environmental > Terrestrial > Soil > Palsa > Peat permafrost | place: Sweden: Abisko...
CCTCCCGGGCTTGCTCGAGCCATGCGCTCAAATGCGCTCGTAACTCGCTCACGGCGACGTCCATGTGTAAAGTGTACATCAGACGTACCTTCTAGGTGTACGTATTGACGACATCGCATTGTGAACCAGGGATTCGGCGGTCCCAACATTCAAGAATTTGTGGTTCATCGGAGGACCACTTGGATCCCTGCAATACAATGCGGGCATGGTGCCTCCGGTGACTCCGTCAGACATGACCGAGGAGGAGATGGCAGTCCGTATTCGCCAAGCCCAAGAAGAAGAGCGGCTTGGCCAACTCGTTGGTTGCAACAACGAAGAGGAGCTAAGGGAGATCTTCACGGATATTCACGCGCACCGCGTGTGACGTGGGGGATCGACTTCACTGCCACAGTTCGATCTGATCTTGTAGGGCTTGACCCAGACGTCACCACCGCAATTCTCGCCACTTTGGTGCAGTGGGGCAATAGCGGCCCTCCATGTATGGGTCGACGAGTCATCGGCGGAGCTGAGTTTTTTGAATCGGATATCGCGGGCTCGTACTTCGTTGCGTACATTGTTGATGAAGATTGACAACGGCTTGCCCTTCTGTGGCTGCGTGAGCAACCGGGTCTTCCTTCGACCTGACGTACTCGACTCTGCACACTCATCCCCAGGGCATTTGTTGCGTCGCGATTGAGCCCATGGCGATACACCGTCAACCGACGGTCCCAACTTGTGCGTCGCTCGACGTCGCAGGGGGTGTCACGCTGTGTCAATCAATTTCGCAACGAGCCGTGCTGCCTGCACATCTGCGACGCAGGGCGCCGACGAGGCATGATCAGTCGCGCATTTCCCAGGCCTCATGATCCCTCGGTCGTGGTTTCGATCCCCACCAGCCCTACCAATTGACCTTGACCCCGTTTAGCGGGCCACTTTTTGGGACAGAGTGGCCGACTGAGTGGCTGCCAAGCGACTCTTCGGATTCGTTCGTGGTGAGTGGCCGTCCATCTAGAGTTGGCACCCACGTAACCCAGGCGGGCAATTCAACCCTGGCGATCGCGTGTTGGGCGATGACCTTCGGGACGAGTACGTGGAGAGGGAGAACATGAAAAGGCGGACTCCATCGAAGCCTTCTGTGCGCAGGGCACTCAAGATGCTGGCCGTGTCAGCTCTCATTGGTGCGCCGGTTCTGGCGGGTCTGCCCGAAGGTGGCAGTTCAGATGCCGGTGGTGCTCTGGTTGCCTTCGGCGCACAGTCGGTACTGCCGGGAATTCCGGGCGCCACGTTGCTCGGTCCGTTGGCACCTACCACGCCGATTTCCACTGTCGTTGTTCTCAAGCCTCGTGACCAACGAGCTCTCGATGCCTTTGTCGCGTCAGTGTCGACTCCCGACTCGCCTCACTATGGCCACTATCTCACCGTGGGTCAGTTCGGGCCACGCTTCGGTGCTACCCCGGCGGCCCTCAACTCGGTAATCGACACGCTGCGGTCAGTTGGACTCAAACCGAGCTCTGTAACTCCCGACGATCTCCTCATTCCTGTGAGCGCGACCGCCTCGCAGTTGAGCCGAGCTTTCGGGGTGTCATTTTCCCGGTGGCGCCTCGCGTCAGGTCGCGTGGCGATCGACTACCGAGGCACACCGCTGATCCCTCCGGCGGTGTCGGCCGATATCGGGGGCATCATCGGCCTGAGTACCGTGGATGCGCCGGCTCCCCGCCTTGCCGTGATGGCCGATACGACGACGACGCCAATGGCGGGGGTGGCCTCTGCGTGTCCGGCCGCCCTTCGGGTTGATCCGGAACATCAAGGGCTTCACGACAACGGCCACCCGGGAGACCAATTCCTCCCTGTTGACAGGCTGATGAAAGCGTACGGCGCTGATCCCTTGTACGACGTCGGTGATCTGGGCCAGGGGATCACGATCGACGTGTTCGAAGGGGAGGCGAACTTTCCAAGCGACATCACCACCTATGAATCCTGTTTCGGCATCAGGACGCCGGTCAGGTACTTCCCTGTGGCGGGAGGGGCACCGGCTCCGAGCGTGGCCAACGAGGATGGTCTGGAGACTGAACTCGATGTGGAGACATTGGCCAGCGTTGCCCCCAGGGCCACCATCGACGTCTATCAATCTGACGACACCAACGTGAACGACGTGACCGAATACGCCGCGATGATTGACGCTGACGAAGCACAGGTGATCTCTTCGTCGTGGGGTGAATGTGAAGATGCTGCCCTGCTCCTGAGCACCGATGGATTTGGCTTTCTCAATGCCGAGCAAGAATTGTTTGAACAGGCGGCGGCCCAGGGCATGAGCTTCACCGCGGCGGCCGGGGATAGTGGTTCTGAAGATTGTGCCTTGCGTACGCTGCCGAGCTCGATCCTCGACCCGCTTAATCCCATCGACTACCAGGAGGTCGACGACCCGGCGAGCGACCCCTACGTCACCGGGGTGGGCGGGACACACCTGACGGTCACACCAACTGGTGAGCGAAACGAAGAATCCGTGTGGAATGACGGACCGTCCTCCTACGCGTTGGCACGTGGTGCCGGCGGGGGTGGGGAGTCCCACTATTGGGCAATGCCGCCATGGCAATACGGGACTCTGGTCTCGCGCAATTGGCTGCCGTCCCTTCTCTCAACGACCAGTGTTCACGCTGAGTGCCCAGTCGCTCTCAATGACTCGGTCAATGGCTACTGCCGCGAGGTGCCAGACGTCACTGCCAACGCCGACCCGGCCAGTGGCCTCGTCATTTATTGGGCCGGTTCGTGGACTCATGTCGGAGGGACCTCGGCCGGCGCCCCCCAGTGGGCCGGTCTGGCCGCTTTGGCAGACTCGTGCGCCGAAGGATGGGGACTTAAGCCGGTCGGATTCTTGAATCCGGCGCTCTATGCGATCGCAGAAAGTCCCACGCGCTACGCCCAGGCCTTCTACGACATCAATTCAGGGAACAACGACTACGCCGACCCGACCACTCATATACAGGGCTATGTCGCCGGGTCCGGCTACGACATGGCATCTGGTTTGGGATCACCCATCGCTGGCACGGGGAATGATGGGGTGGTTGACCAGCTTTGTGCTGGTGCGCCCCATCAGTGATGTTGAGCGGTCAACCCTTGAGATCAACGACCGGTCCTGTGTGGCGCGGGCCGGGGTACTAGCCGGAGGCGATCGCCACAATCGGCCGGTTGAGAGGTGTACCTCCCATCGACCCGTCATACGGCGCATCGCCAAAGGTGAAGATGCCACCGTCGGAGGCCACCATGTCGTAGCCGCGGCCAGTCAATGTGGATGCCATGGCAACAATGGGCTGATTCAGGACATGCCCACCCATCGACCCGAAGAATGGGGCATCGAATGCGAATATTCCTCCGTCTGACGCCACCTCCCAGTACCCACCAGTGGATTGGTCAACCGAAAGGGCCACGATCGGTGCAGTAAGCGGACGTCCACCCATGGAACCTTTAAATGGTGCATCACCAAAGGCAAATACTCCACCGTCTTTTGCCACCAGCCAGTAGCCGTTTCCGTCAAGTGTGGTCGCCATGCCAACAATTGGTTGGTTGAGGTGGAGTGCTCCAGTCGATCCATAGAACTTGGCATCACCGAAGGCGAAGATTCCCCCATCGCGGGCAACCAACCAGTACCCCTTGGCATCTGGAGTGGCGGCCATCCCGACGATGGGTTGATTGAGGTGGATCGCCCCGGTGGATCCATAGAACTGTGCATCCCCGAAACTGAAGATCCCGCCGTCGGAAGCAACTTCCCAATATCCACCACCGTTCGGGGTGAGGGCGGCGCCCACAATCGGTTTGTTGAGTGTGATGGCTCCGGTCGAGCCACAGAAGGGAATGTTCCCGAAGTTGAATACCCCACCGTCCGAAGCGCTGAGAAGATACCCGTGGGCACCTCTCGCCGGTGCAACGCACGATCCGCCGACTGGGGACAAGGGCGGTGGCGGGATGTTGACACCGGCAATGTGGGTGACGACGAGGCCGTAAGCGTCACCGTCGGCGAAGCTTGGAATTGAGATGGCAAATGTGCCGTCACTTCCACCCGTTGGCGAGATCGGCGACGTACTGACCACGGGATTCGGCTTGCTTGTGGTGTTGGAGTTCTGCCCCTCTATGTCGCTGAGTGCAATGACAGCCGTTCCGGAATTCCATGGGACTTTGACGGTGACGCTTACGTCGGCAGAAGGCGCTTCAGTGGCAAATGGCCACGAGCTGGCACAGTCGGCGGTCTGCGCGCACCCGACGCCCCGGCCGATAAGACCGATGAGTGTCCCGTTCGTCGAATTGTAAGAACCCAAAGCGGCGACCGAGTCTTCAGTTGAAGTCGTTGTAATCATAATGCCGGTCATTGAGGCATAGACCAGCCTCTCGAAGTAGATGGGTGGGGTTGAAACCCCGTCCGTTCCGATCAGACCGTCCAGATCCGGATTGGCACAGGCCGTGCCCCAGCACGCTCTGCTCGCCGAGTTCACTCCGGCATCCGTGAGGGCCGCCAGGTAGGACACATCCCAGCCCGGGATGGCCTGTACCTCGGGCATGCCGTACTCATTGATGAAGATCATTGGGTTGCCCAGAGCCGGCAGTGAAGCGATGAGCCGGCGGGCTTCGGCCACGTGGTCCTCAATCATGGTCGGGTACAGGGTGTTCTCTTCGGGGTTCGCGCCAAGCGAGTCGTCAATCTCATGCCATGAGATCGCGGCGAGCTTGAGATCGTTCGTCGCAGCGAAATTCAAGAACGTATCCATGTCAAAGGAATGATCTGCGGCGCTGTATTGGCCGGGGTAGTCGGACCAATGCTCCAGTGAGGGCCCGATGATGTTGGCACCGGGAACCACGGTGAGAATGTCTTGATAGGTGGCAAGGAACTGTTGCAGCAAGAGCGCGGGCGTCTCGGTGGCGTAGCCTGCCGCGGAGTAGTAGCCGTCGTCTCCGCCGGGTTCGTTGTAGACCTCCCAGTAGTTGATCGGTTCGCCGGAGGCGACAAGCCGGGTGACGAGCAAGGTTATCTCCGCGTTGTATGCGGTCCAGTCCGACCAGGGCGTTGGCGGCGAACCTCCATACGCAGCGCTGTACTCACTTGAGAGCACCAGGGTGGTCTGGGCTCCGGTACCGACGGCGACCTTCCAGCTGTTCCAGTTGAACGTGCCATCGCCGTTTGCGGCTGGAGCACTCCGGAACATCGGTGCCTTGAGTGCCGTCATGTCTGCCGCCACATTGCCTACTGGAAAGACGGCGTCTAGAACACCGGCTGCCGCCTGGTTGGCTGGGCCGATCGGTGTCGTTGCGTCCATGGAAACACATGCCCCCACCGGGCACGAAGTGGTGAGCACGGTCGGTGTTGATCCGTCCGATGCTCCGGTACCGTCGGCACTGGTCGGCCAGACCAGACCCTCATAGCTGGAACCGAAACTCAGGCCCCGGAAGACAGCGGAGGTGCACCCGGCACCGCAGGTGATTTGGGTCTGGTCCACGTACGCGTCGGCCACTGCCTCGTAAAGCTGCACCACAGCGCCGGTGGCCGGGGTTCCGCTGCTCGATGGGACCCAGCTGATGGCAAGGTCAGGACCCGGACCAGATTGGGCGGCGACAACCGAGGTGGGGGCCAGAGGAGTAGCGCTGGCAGCTGAGGAATCAGTAACCGGCAACAACAGACTGGAGATGGCAACAACAGTGAACAGCGCAACAAGTGAAAGGGTGCGCCCACCTGATGATGACGCGCGACGAGAAGGGGAGCTCGCATGGCGATACGTGGACATGAATCCCTCTCCAGCGGGAAATCCACCGACTGTCTGATGTTCCCCCGCTGCTTATGGAGCGATCCACGACGTTCACTCGCTGGACCCAGGGCAGTGACCCTGCCGCGCAACCTAGTGCGCCCTGGTGACGGTGCGTGCTCGTTCCAGCGGGAACGCTTGATCGAAGTCCGATGGTCCAAGCAACGGTGCTGGTCGGAGATCCTTTGTCAAGAAACGAGAAGCTTTAATAACTTTTGTTTCGTGCCAACAACCACGCAATGCAACTCTGGTGATGTGACTCGGCTTCAGTTCTTAGAGCCCAAGGTGGCGGTGCAACTTGGTGACGACTCGCTTGGGAATAACCGAATGTGTGGCCGCCGGAGCGGTGCTCCCATGGGTCACCGAGCTATGCCCCGTGGTGGTGGTTGTCGTTGACGCACTGACGTTGATCACTGCTGATGGAAGTGGCTCACCGCAGCCCGGGCCGACGGCACCTGCCACGTTCGGCTTCACGATGGCCTCAATGAATGCCGACGCACAGGGGGTGCCCAGACCGGTGGAGTCGTCGTACCCCTTGAGCCAGTGCAGCGTACCCAGCTGACCGAGGAGGCGCAGGTGGAACACCAGCGGGCTGGCTGGGTTCTGGGTGTTGGCATAGTCCGTACGTATGTTGTACGGCGTGTGATCGAAGGCGTGCCGGAAAGCGGCCGGGCTCTTCTTGTAGGCGGTGTACATCGCCGGACTGACGAACCCGAGGCTGTTCCCATTATTTCGTTGAATGGCCAGAGCCATCATTCCGGCGAAGAGCGGACTCGACACGGATGTGCCACCGATGCGGTATTCGCTGTAGCGGGCCACTCCGTCGACGTCAGTCTGGGTGGATCCGAACAGAACCCCGGTGGTGGAGTCAGCTACCAGGCTGATGTCTGGCACCACCCGTCCCGGAGAGGACACGTTGTTGGACTCGACGCCGGTGGCCGAGTAGTCCTGCGTGGTGAGGAATGAGGGCACCACGCCCTTTTGCCAGGACGGCTCGGCGTAGTGATCGGAGACACCACCACCTGCGGCTCCGGCGAGCGTCCCCGGACCCTGTGGCGGACCATCGCTGGTCGCAGCCGACTTCGGCGTCGGATCCCAGCCCATGCCGTTCTTGGTCTTCGGCTCAAGTCGGGTTCCCCAGTAGGTCTCGCCGATGTAGGTGTCGTTCGGTCCCATGACCAGAGTGGTTCCGCCGACCGCGGTACCAAAGGAAGTGGACGCCGGGAAGTCGGCTTCCTTCACGTCGTTTTCCTCAATGTTGTCTCCGCTGTCGCCACTGGAGAAGGACGCTCCGATACCCTCAATGGCACCCAGTTCAAGCTCGATGTTCATGAGGTCAAAGTCACCATCGGTCACCAACTCGTCGGTCTCGCCGATGCCCCAGCTGTCGCTGATGAACTGGGCCTGGTCGTCGGCGATGGCTACCCCGAATTCGGCTTCCAGTGGTTGAAGGCCGATGCCCTGATCGCCGCCGTAGTACTCAATGGTGGCATCCGGCGCCATGGTGTGGACCATCTCCACGTCCAAATGTTGCTCGGGTGACCAATCCTGAGGGCTGTTCACCGGAAGCGCGCCCTCAAGAGGCAGGTTCACGATCACTTCAGGAGAATCCTGCGCGTAGGGATCGCTGTGGTCGACGTACTGGCCGGCCGTAAGGATGGGCAGGCCATGCGCTTCGGAGTACCGGTCGGCGTCGGACACCATGTCTGGGGAGCTGTAGTCGTCGACAATGCCGATCCGCACGCCCTTGCCGGTGAGCCCGGTTTCGGGTATCCGGTAGGCGGCCCGTACCTGGGCCGGGGTGTAGCCGCAGATGGTGTACGGCTGTGACTTGCCAAGGTACCCGGGCTCAGTGGTGGCTATGGACGAAGCATACGAGGTGGTGCTGCAAGGTCGCCCATTGAAGTAGGCAGCCGCTGGCGCGTTCGTCACGGTCACCGGCCCGACGGTGTCGAACGTGTCGACGGGAGTCGCACTGAGACCGATCACGTCGGCAATGAGCGGCCGGATCGCAGCGGGAAAGGAGGGCTGGTTGAGCGCGACGCGTTCTGCGGCCACACCCTTCGCCGCCATGTAGGCGAAGTGCAGAGACAACGCCGTGGTCAGGATGCTGGCGGGAGCACTGGCGTCGACAAGCCGTCCGTCGGAGCTGACCCTGACAATGGTGATGCCGAGCTGGCGGAGTCCGGCCACCACGGCGTCAGTCGACGCTGTCGTGGGATCGAGTTGGGAGATCATCTGTGCGCGAGTGAGGAAATGGCGGAAGTCCGGACTGGCCGGATCGCTGACCTCACGGGCCAGTGTCGGCAACGCGGCGTCATTCTTTCCCTTGACGAGGACGGAGAATTCGATCGGAGTTGCCGGGCTCACGGCGCCTACCAGCGAACCGGTCCGGGCCAGGCCGGGAGTCACCGACGGCAGTGCTGGGCTGGTGAGTTCCGGAACGGCCACGGCGGGAGATGCGCCCGAAAGCCCAGTGGGGAGTGCTCCAAGAGCGGTCACTAAGACGATGGGCAGCACAACGAGAGCGAACTTGCCAAGTCGGAACATGGCAAAGAATGGCTTGGCGCCGATCCCCCGCATTTCTGTGGGCCGATGGCGCGACTCATTGCGTCGTGATGCTCGGTGCATTCTCTTTGGTTGCAAGTCCCGCGATCTCCGTCCATTTTGAACGCCACACGATGTGACGAGTACGTGCAAAGATGATCCATTCAGCGCTCAGGTGCTGAACCTCTCTCACCGACACCGGATCTTCTCCATCTCAACCGGGTCAGGCTGGGAAACTTGTGAATCTTTCTCCGTTTCCCCGCGCCACGCCGCCATTTGGCTGCTTCGGGGCCACTCCTGCGACATTATATTGACAGATCGGGCCGACCGGCGTCACGGAGATTTCTCACCTGGCGTAGGTCACCACTCCCCACAGTGTTACCCCATCCAAGGAGCGGGAAGACCATCGGCCGCTTGGACAGTTGCGCCGTTTGGATGCGACACTTCGAATGCGCTGCTCTCGTGCGGAGGCAGCGGGCGGCGGGAGACAACTGCATGATCAGGCGAGTTCGATTGGCTTCCCTCGGAGCCGTAGTGGTGAGCGCTACGGCAATTGTGGCGGCACTCATCCCTTCGACTGCGGTCTCAATCTCACCGAGTTTGGCTCCCGCTCTGCCCAAGTTGTTGGCCAATACGGTACCCAGCGTCGTGAATTCCGCCGTCACGTTGGGTGCCGTGGCGGAAAATCTGCCGCTCACGGTCATTGCCCCTCTCACCCTGGCCCACCAAGCGCAACTGACCGAGTACGTGGCCGGCGAATACTCCACGACGAGCCCGAACTACCACCACTTCCTCACTCCCAAAGCATTCGCCGATTACTTCGGCGCCACCGCCGCGCATGTCGACGCAGTGACACACACGCTGGCATCTCTCGGTTTCGCGGTCGCTCCGGTCGCAGTCAACCGCCTCTACGTGAAGTTCTCCGGCACGGCGGGGCAGATCGAGAAGACCTTCGGCACAGTCATTGACCGGTTGCGACTTCCTGGTTCGCTGTCCACCTTTACCGCCAACGTGACCGACCTCACGCTTCCCGCCAGCCTGAGTGGACTGATATCCGGTTTGATCGGTCTGAACAGTCTCGCCGTTCCTCATGACAGCTTGGAGTATCCCAGCGCGGCCGCACTGGCGCGGGACCGTGCCAGTGTGCTCACCACGGTGCCCGAGACCGGCTTGGACGGCGGAGCGGCCCCCTGTGCCGGCGCCATCGCCGGTGCCGGCTACACGGCACCGCAGCTGGCAATTGCCTACAACTTCAATGGTCTGTACGCCCAGGGCTATTTGGGCCAGGGCATGACCGCCTCGCTGGTCGAGTTCGACGACTACCACGATTCCAACGTCGATGTCGTCCAACGTTGCTTCGGCGACATGGGCACGGTGGTCAACCGGGTCCTGGTTGATGGGGGAACCGGTGGTCCGCCCGGTGGTGGCGAGGATGAGGACATGTTGGACATCACCACCATGCTGGAGATGCTGCCCAAGCTGGCCAAGCTCGACGTCTATGTGGCCCCCAACACGGGGACGGCCGAGGTCGACATGTACAACGACTTCGTCACCAATGACGACTCGCCCGTGCTCTCGTCAAGCTGGAGCGGCTGCGAGGAACTCGACAGCCAGTCCGACGCCATCCTCTTCAATACGGTGGCGGAGGAAGCGGCGGCCCAGGGGCAACAGATATTCGGTGACACGCAGGACAGCGGCGCCAGTGGATGCCGGGGTTATCCGGACCCGCTGGGCGAGGACATCAGCGTGCAAACTGAATCAGCCTCGCCCTACGTGACCGCGGTCGGCGGCACCGACCTGGCCGTGAGCTCGACGATCAACGGCCTCAACGACCACGCCGAGGACACCTGGAACAGCGACGGTGCCGGTGGTGGTGGCCAGAGCACGTACTGGACCATGCCATCGTGGCAGGCCAGCCTGCCATCGGCCGTGGCCGCGCCGGGAGCCAGTGGGGTGGGATGTGACGCGCCCAGCGGAATGCTGTGCCGCGAAGTCCCGGATCTTTCAGCCGATGCCGATCCTGACTTCGGAATGCAGGGCGACACCAAGCTGCAGTTCACCGACAATGTCGGATCACCCGGCTATTCGATTTACTGCGCCACTCCGAATTGCGCGTTGCTGGACGAGTTGGGGCTGCCGATTCCCGACACCTTGCCCACCAGCCTCGGCCCGCCCCAGGGCATTGGGGGATGGGAACCCGTGGGTGGTACGAGCGCCGCCACCCCCCTCACCGCGTCGGCTTACCTGCTGTGGGACCAGGATGCCCAGTCCGAAGGACTGTCCGGTCTCGGCTACCTCAACCCGGGTCTCTACGCGGTGGCCGACAACCCGGCCAAGTACGCCACTGACTTCTACGACGTCACGACGGATTCCAATGACGCCCAATACGACACCTCGGATTGCCCGAGCGGATGCAATATCCACCACCTCTACCAGGCAGGCCCCGGCTACGACATGGCCAGCGGACTCGGTTCATACAACGCGACCAACCTGGGAGCGGATCTGGTGGCCCAGGCGACCCAGCTCACCGTGACACCCAACGTCGCCACCCTTTACGGATACACCAAGGGGTTGGCGACGACGACACCCGTCGTCGTGAGCAGCGGATTCAATGGAGCGCCCTATACCGTGACCAGCAATGCCTCCTGGCTCCACGCCAGCGGCGGCGCCATTGGAGGCAACCTGCACTGGTCGGCCAACCCGAGCGGTCTGAAGCCGGGGACCTATGCCGGGACCATCACCATGACCGGACATGGCAGCACGGCCACCTTGGTGGTCACCTACATGGTGACGCCGCCGGCCTCCATTGCGGTCACTCCGTGGACCCTGCACTTCTCCGAAGCGGCCGTGACGACAAGTGGCGATCCGACGACGCCGACATGCGGCTCCACCATTTGGGAAGACCAATTCACCGGTCTGGTCGGTGGGAAAGCACCGACAGCTGAGGAATTGGCCCCTTCACTGCAGAGCCTCAAGATCATCAACGACGGCCAGCCTGGGAGCATGCTCCACTGGTCGGCCTACTTCTACAGCGAGACCAGCTCGTGGCTCGGGCAGTTGGTCAACCCGCCAGGCACCAAGGCAGCCCAGTCGGCCGCCGGGCCGGTTATCAGCACCATCGGGGCATTGGTGGCCGGCTCCAGCTCGTCGATTCCGTTGGCCTCGACGGCGAACGACGAAGCCGCCTACATGAACCAGGGGACGTATCACGGACTGGTGCACATCTACGATCTGGCCGACCCCAAGACGTTGGTCACGGTGCCGGCGATTCTGGTGCTGGGCAACGGGACGGCAACCCCGACAGTGGACGTCTCACCTCGTACGCTGGGTGTCACGGCACAGACGGGATCAATGATCTCCACGTCGCTCACCCTTTCTGACGGTTCCAAAACGTGTGGCTACGCGTACAGCGCCGTCACCAACGTGCCGTGGGCCACGGTGAATCAGGCCGACTACTCGGGCACGGTCGGCGCCGGCGGCGCCACGACCGCCTTCCCGATCACCATTGACGCCAGCGGTCTGGCGCCCGGGACCTACTACGGGGACGTGAAGATCCAGTCCCAGAACGCCGAACCGGATCCGGTCACTGTCCCGTTGACCTTGACGGTGACTTCATAGGTCACCGGACCTCACCGGACCTCACCGGACCTCACCGGACCTCACCGGACCTCACCGGACCTCACCGGACCTCACCGGGACTCAGTTGTGCAGGTTCCTCTGCAGGTATGTGGTGATGATGGATGATATTTCCGAGGTCGATGGAATCTCGCCCGGTGTGTCGAGCCCGTGACGACCCCGGTCGACCAGGACAAGGTCGGGGTGATTGCCGACCGCCCGCAGGCGTTGGGCCAATTCCTCTGATTGGCTGACGGGCACCACTTGATCATCCCGGCCCTGAATGATCAGGAAAGGGGGGTCGCCGGCGGTGACGTACGTCACCGGGCTGGCTCCGTTGTGCACAGGGCTGGCCGCACAGGGCCAGGCGCCGAACACCGTGCGAATAATTTCGGCC
>Ga0302325_10025340_pt1 | contig 12324 bp, 13 predicted proteins | sample Palsa_T0_2_FD_201948 | JGI IMG/M metagenome (GOLD analysis project Ga0302325, IMG submission 201948) | Peat permafrost microbial communities from Stordalen Mire near Abisko, Sweden - Palsa_T0_2 | ecosystem: Environmental > Terrestrial > Soil > Palsa > Peat permafrost | place: Sweden: Abisko...
TGACCAGTTCTTCCAGGTACTGCTGAGACAGGTACCCGGCCTGGACCCAGACTGTGTTGCCATCGATGCAGGGCGGCTCCTGCTCCCAGGCGACCGTCAGAGTGCCGCCGCCTGTGGGGGTTCCCCCGGACGCGGCGGCCACGCCGAGGCTCTGGTCATTCGTCGTGGGCGTAACGCCCTGGAGCGCTTCGCTGGTGATCGAGGCGCGGGCACTGTTGCTGACGCCGGCACTGTTGCCGGCGCCGCTCGTGTTCGAGTTCGACGAGCTGCCACAGCCGGCGAGTGCGAGCAACGCAATGGCGAGCGCGGTGAGAAGAGCGAGCCCCTGCAATCGTCTGCGTCCCAGCTTCTGCTTCTGCGGCCGGGACTGCGTGCGTGGATTTTGGTTCATCAGTGCCTTGTGTTAGTGGGGACGAGACGCGCAGACCGACACCCCCGGCTGTCGGCCCGCCGAAACTGGTCCAACTTCGATCGACTCGGTGGGGTTTGTCGATCGACTACCGCCGGGAGGCGAAGCTATCACAATCTAAACTAAGTCGATCAAGTTTGTTCTTGGAGGCGTGACCTTCCGGGACTCGCTTATCTCTTGGCGAGTGAGCACCCGCGCGGGAACGATTGCGTGGAGAACCCTTCGATCGCCTTCGGCAGGTTGGTTCGTGCGTGGCGACGCGCCGGCTCACGCGCAAGGCGCCCGACAGAGCGGCGCTTCTCAGCCGCCTAACGTCAGATGGCCCGGGGAAGATGATCTCGATAAAGTTGAGTGACAAACTTGACTTTGCGAACATTTACCCGACCGGGTAATCCGCGATCCCTCCCGAGCCCCCACCGTGCCCGACGCCACCCAGACATCCGAACCGGCTGCGCGCCATGCCTCGGCCACGACGCAACTCCCCGACAGCTCGATCCGCCCACTAGTCGTCGAGGGTCACGAGGCGACCCGCCTTGGCACGGCGCTCGTGCTGCGCCGCCAGCCATGGGTGGCGCGGTGTCTGCTTGCGGCCGACATCCAGCAGGCGGTGGCCATGGCCAGACGCCACCGGCCCGAGGTCGCCCTCCTTGACATCACCAACGTCGGACCATTCGTGCCGACGGCGACCGCTCAGCTCAGCGACGCGCACCCCGGAGTCGCCATCGTGCTCACCTCGCGCTGCGGCATGCCCCCCGCGGGCGGACCGCAGGCCCTGGGCGCCCGGGCGTTCCTGCCGCCCGGCACCTCGGCCCGGGAGATCGTTGCCGCGGTCCGTGCGGCAGTTCTGTCGGTCAACTATCCGGATGCCCCGCCCGCCGACCGGCCGATCGCGGACCTCACGGATCGCGAGCGCGACCTCCTGCTCCTGATCAGCCAAGGCGCAACCAACCGAGAGATTGCCAACCACCTGCACCTGGGGCCTGACAGCATCAAGAAACGTGCCAGTGCGCTGTATCGCAAGCTCGGCGTGCGCAACCGCGCCGAAGCCGCACAGAAGGCAGCGCACCTCCTCGGGTTCGCCGGCCCCGTAACCCGACCTGAGCTGGGGCACAGGGGTAAGCGAGACCCCCGGAACTTGGCTTAATGAGTTGATGATGCACGAAACGACGCACGACCCACCTCAGGAGGACGCAGCATGACTACGATCGACAGCATCGGTCTTGACATCCGGAGGATCACCGCTCGGATCGGAGCCGAGGTAAGGGGCCTGGACATCGGCGGAGCGCTCGACGAGGGCACGGTCGGGGCGATCCGGGGCGCGCTCAACGAGCACAGGGCGCTGGTGTTCCCGAATGTTGACCTCGACGACGCCGGCCAGGAGCGCTTCGCTGCGCACTTCGGTCCGCTGACCACCGCCCATCCCACGGTCGCCCCGGTCGACGGCGCTCCGAACGTGCTGCCGGTCGACAGCGAACACGGCAAATCCAACCGCTGGCACACCGACGTCACCTTCGTCGTCAGCCCGCCTCAGCTGACGACGCTGCGCAGCATCGTGATCCCGCCCTACGGCGGCGAGACACTGATCGCCAGTTCGGCGGGCGCATACCGTGACCTGCCCGAGCCGCTGCGCCGCTTCGCCGACACGCTCTGGGCGGTACACACCAACGACTACGACTATGCCGTCCCAGTCGAGTCGCTCGATGACGCCGAGCGCGAGCGCCGCGAAGAGTTCATCTCGATCCGGTATCAGACCGCTCATCCGGTCGTCCGGGTGCACCCGGTGACCGGTGAGCGCGGCCTCTACATCGGAGGCTTCGCGCAGCGGATCGTGGGCCTGTCCAACACCGAATCACGGGACATCCTGCGCCTGCTCCAGGCCTACGTCACGCGCCCGGAGAACATCGTGCGCTGGCGCTGGTCGCCCAATCAGCTGGTCCTCTTCGACAACCGGATCACCCAGCACTACGCGATCGACAACTACGACGACCTGCCCCGGCGGCTCAACCGGGTCACGGTGGCCGGCGACGTGCCGGTGGGAATCGACGGCTCCGCGAGCTACTCAATCGAAGGCGACGCATCCCACTACACGCCGGCGGTGCCGGTCTAAAGAATCAAGAATCCGGCGGGATCCGCGACTCCCATCTCGCGCCGACGCCGCGACATGCGCCGCGGGTTCGGCGTATAGCACATAAATTAGATTGATTTAGTCTACTATCGTTGGCACATGTCCTGCTCGGCATCCGTCGCACGTCCCCGTCCGACCGCGCCGTCCCGGCGGCCGGGTCACGCCGGCCGAGCATCCGGTCCGGGGCTGGGTCATGGTCGACACCCTGATCCCCCACCTGATCCCCACCGGCCCGTGGCTGACCTGGCAGCACGACGTGATCTCGCTTCCCCCCCACGCCCAGGTGCTCGCCCACAACCGCCTGGGACCTCAGGTCTTCCGGGTGGGCCGGCACCTCGGCGTCCAGTTCCACCCCGAGGCCACCCGGTCAAGCGCCGCCGACTGGACGAGGCCGAGCGATGGGTCGCCTGAGCCGGATCGTCTGCTGGACCTCATCGCCAGGGACCCAGACGCCGGGACCTCGTCCGCTCGCCGCTTGTTCGCGACGTTCCTCGACACCCTCTAGCCAGCGATCGCTCCGCCAGCCTGCTGATCGCCCGGCATCGCCGCTCCGCGCTCCTTGGTGGCTCGATTCGTAACACCACGACATCGAGAATGGTCACTGCAGTATCACCCGCCTTTACCGGTAGAGTAAAGGTATGCCGAGAATCTCCAGCAAGAACCAAGTAACGATCCCCGTCGTCGCGCTGCGCGAAGCCGGCTTTCACGCCGGCGACGAGGTGCACGTCGAGGCACTTCAGGACGGTGAGATGCTCATCCGCCGCGGAGCGATGAGCTTCGATGAGGCATTCGGCGTCCTCAGCGGCGCCTACCCGGAGGGATATCTGGATCACCTCGACCGCGAGGACCAGCAGCGGTGAGACTCGTTCTCGACGCCGATGTGCTGATCGGCGCGCTTGACTCCGCCGACGGGCACCACACTGACGCCCGCGCGCTGTTTATCCAATGGCAGCAACAGGACGACACCAGGCTGATCAGCGTCGTGAACCTCACCGAGGTGCTCATCGCCCCGTCTGTCGATCCAAGGCAGCTACGAACCGCTCGCGAAGCCATCGGCGCGCTTGGTGTCGTTATTCATCAGCCGACAGAGGCCCTCGGCGTCGACGCAGCAAGGCTTCGTGGACAGCACCCCATCAGTCTGCCCGACTCGTTCTGCCTCGCCACCGCGCGACACGCTGGGGGCGTGATCGCCTCCTTTGACCGCAAGGTTCGACGGGCGGCCGAGGCCGAGCAGATCGCTCTCGTCAGCTGAACGCAAATCGCCCGCCGCCTCGGGCGGACCTTGCCCCAGGTCCGCCCGCCAGGCCGACGGCGCGAGCCGTCTCAAGGTAGCCGACACGGCACATGAACCAGCCGTCGGCACACCGATGTGGTCACCCCCCGTGACCAGACTCGTGACAACATCCAGATCCCCGAGGATCCTGGCAGAGTACGGGCCACGTCTAAGCCCCCGGAACGCGCGAGCAGTGAAAGCGAACCCAACACGGAGCCCTCCGCCGCGTCAGGGCTCGGGGCTCAGGACGTCCCTGGCCTGACCACGCAGCGGGTTCTCGACGAGCTCCATGCGCAGGCGGCCGTCGAAGCCGGGGCGAGTCCGGGCAACGAGTTCGGGCAGGTCGGCCGGCCGTTTGATCGCCGCGCACCGTTCCTCGTCGGTTTCCTCGGGGCGCTTGGCGTGGCGTGCGCGCTGGCGCTGGCCTACCTCGTGGTGGCGATCGGACAGCTCCTCGTGTACTTCGGCCTGGCGTTCTTTCTCGCAACCGGGCTGGATCCGGCCGTCCGGTGGCTGTACCGGCACGGGCTGTCACGACCGGTGGCGGTGCTGGTGGTGCTCGCCGCCGCATTCGGGGTGTTTGTGCTCTTCCTGGTGTTCGCGGTGCCGGTGGCGGTCACGCAGGCCAGCAACCTTGCAAGGGACATCCCTGGCTACCTGCACAACATCGAGAACCACCACACCACGCTGGGAAAGCTGAACACCAAATACCACATCGTCAGCCGTCTGCAGAAGCTGCTGGAGGGCAACGGGGCCTCGGTCAACACCGTCCTCGGGGCCGGCAAGGTCGCCCTTGACCTCCTCGGGGCCGTCGTGTTGGTGGTGATCCTCACCATCTACCTCCTCGTCGATCTTCCGCGGGTGAAGCGGGGCCTGTATCTGCTCGCTCCGAGGAGTCGCCGGGCGCGCGTGGTGCTGCTGACCGACTCGGTCCTGGACCGTGTCGGTGGTTTCGTCCTGGGGAACCTGTTCACGTCGCTGGTCGCCGGCGTCGGCACGTCGGCGTGGGCCGTGATCGTCGGCGTCCCGTACGCGGTGTTCCTCGGGTTGCTGGTGGCGCTGTTGGACCTGATCCCGGTCGTCGGGTCGACCGTCGGCGGGATCATCGTCTCGCTCGTCGCCCTCAGCGTGTCGCTCTCGGTCGCGATCGCGACCGGGATCTTCTACGTCGTCTATCGCTTCTTCGAGGACTATCTGCTGACGCCGCGCGTCATGGCGCGCACCGTGGCGCTTCCCGCGCTGGCCACCGTCGCCGCGACGGTCATCGGCGGGGCGCTGCTGGGCATCATCGGCGCGCTGGTCGCGATCCCGATCGCCGCCGCGGTGAGGCTTCTGATCGAGCAGGTGGCGGAGCCGAGCCTCGAGAAGTCCTGAATTGCCACGATCCTCCTCCCCAATTCGGGACAGACCAGGCAAACCAACCCCTAGCCTGCCGGGCGGCGTCAGTGGTAGAGGATCAGCCGGTAGGCGGCGAACGCGAAGAACACCGCCAGCAACGACCAGGTCGCCGGCCAGCTCAGCGTGCGGATGAACGCGGTGGCGAAGCGTCCGACGACCAGGACGTAGCCGAGGATGCCGGCCAGCAGGACGGCGTAGAGGATGATCGCGACGAGCGGCGAGGGCGCGAGCCCGACGATCGGCGCGACCACCAGGCCGAGCAACACCCAGCCGGCGATGGCCAGGATGTCCACCGACAGCCTCGTCCGCTCACGCCCCACGATCGTCATGAAGCCGGCGGCGCCGACGAGCGCGGCGACCATGAAGACCCCGAGGTGCCAATGGGACCCGAACCCGAAGATCGCGCTCATCAGCTTGCCTCCGCACCACAGCAGCAGCGGATCGATCAAGCTGACGGCGAGGTAGACGGCGAAGATGTCCTCGGTCGAGTCCCACGGATTGCTGAAGACGGGACGCCGAAGCGTCAGGGCCTCGCGCAGCGCCGCCGGGTCCAGCGCGGCACGCAATGAGCTCGTGGGGGGTTCGCTCTCCACCGTCACAGCCTCCGGGATCATAGTCAGCGTGGTCAGCGGATGATCGGTGGGCAGGGTGTCTCGGCTGCCGTGGTGGTCCCTGCGTCTGTGGGCTGATCGTCGCCGAGGAGCAGCTCGCGGGCCTGCTCCAGCAACGCGCAGAGGTCGCGGTGGCGCTCGGCTGGCCGTCATCACCGGCGCATCGCTGATCACCGCCATCCCCGCCGGGCGGCTCTCGGAACGGGTCCCCGTCCGGTGGCTGATCGGCCCTGGCCTGCTGCTGGTCGGGATCGGTTTACTGCTGATGCGCAGGATCGGGCCCGGATCCTCCTGGACGCACCTGATTCTCGGGTTTGCGGTCGCCGGCGCCGGCAGCGGCATGGTCAACCCACCCCTGGCGTCGACCGCCGTCGGGGTCGTCGGGCCCCCGGATGCCGGAATGGCCTCGGGGATCAACACCACGTTCCGCCAGATCGGGATCGCGACCGCGATCGCCGCACTGGGGTCGATCTTCGCCAGCCAGCTACGCACAACGACAACCACCACAGTCACAGCACACTATGCGACAGCCCTCAACGAACTGCTGCTCATCGCCGCCATCCTCGCCCTCACCACCGATGTAGCCGCGACGGTGCTCGTGCGCCAGAAGGACTTCGTTCACCACCGAATGCCAACCGGTGAACCGCCCCGCGAGCACGCCCTCGCCGGAGGTGCTATCGCGGGCTGAGGGTTTCCGCTGCGAGCGTCAGATCGTCGACGGCTGCCAGGATCTCGGCGGGTTCGGATCGCTCGGTCCAGTCCGGGTTGACCTTGATCCAGCGCACAACGAGCTCGGCATCCAGGAGCAACACCGTGGGCATCGGCAGCGCGGGCGAGCCGTCGGCGTTCCTGGCCGCGAAATTCAACCCCGCGTCGATGACCGCCTGGCGCGTCACCTCGGACAGGTGCATCACCACGCCGACTTGACCCGCAAGCTTCAGCCCCGGGTCCGACAGCACCGGGAACGTGAGGTGGTGCTTTTGCAGCATCGTCAGCGAGCCGTCCGGCTTTTGGGGACTCACGGCGACCAGGGCCACATCACGACGCTGCAATTGGGGCAGCAACACCTCCTGATAGGTGTGCAGCGTGATATTGCAAAACGGGCACCACGCACCCCGGTAGAAGACGATCACGGCCGGTTGACCCGCGGGAATGGCCTGATACAGCGTCGTCTCGGTGCCGAACGGATCAATCAGCCTGGCATCACGCAGGGCGGTTCCTGGTGCGATGACGCCGGCCGGGACCCCGTCAGCCGCCAGGCGTTGACGCTCGGCTGTGGTGGCCTCGCTCGCATGACGACGAGCCGTGCCCAGCGGCGAGGCTTGCTCAAGCTCCCGCTCGCGCTGCCAGTACTCGGCTACCTGCGCGGCGATGGTCAGGTCAAGGGCGCTCATCAGGCAGTTCCTCCATCCGCTGTGGCCGAGGATCGGTCTGGCGCGAACCCTAGCTGCCGCGGGTTGAGTCAGGGCTTCGGTGTGCCAAGCAGCAGCTCGGTGCGGTACCGGGGTGCGAGTGCGACCGCCTTGGCGATGAACGCCGCTCGGCCCGCATCATCGAGCGCGGGCGGAGGCTCGGTTCGGTGTGCGACGGGGACGCCGACCTCTCGGAAGAAGTCCTCCTGGCCGGCGGGCGAGCACAGACAGAGCAGTCGCGCGGGGTGGTCGGCGGCGTTGCGGAACACGTGCGGAGCGTTGGCGGGCACGTTGACGGTGTCGCCTGCTCTCGCGACGGCGGTGACGCCGCGGAACGTGAGTTCGATCTCGCCATCGAGGATCGTGAACATTTCCTCGAAGTCGTGGCGGTGCGGCGGCGGACCCCCGCCCGGCGGGACGTGCATGTCGATCAACGTGTAGCGCCCAGCGGTGTCGGCCCCGGACACGAGGATGGTGTAGGTGTCGCCAACCACACCGAGGTGAGGCAGCGACTCATCGGTGTCAGGGCTCACGTGCGTCAGGACCCGCCCAGGGTCATCGGCGGGGACCGGTCCTGGCGGCGTGGACTCGGCGGGCGAGGTGTCGTTCATCGGCCTTCCTCTGTCGTAGGCTAAGCGGTCGAAATCGTCCACTTATCTCCCGGGAGCCTATCGGAACCCGGCGGCCCATGGGCTCGCGTGACACGATCAGCTGGGATGTCTGAAGCACCGACGCACGGACGGCCCGTCACTCGGCCACTTCGAAGTGACGCCGCAGCCAACCGTGAACGGATCCTCGCATCCGCCACGATCGCGGTCAGGCGCGACGGCGAGAGCGTGCCGATGGCGACGATCGCCGAGGAGGCGGGGGTCGGGATCGGAACCGTCTATCGCCACTACCCCACGCGCGGCGCTCTCTTCGCGGCTCTCACCGTGCGCGCCTTCCATCTCGTCCTCCAGCACGCACGCGCCGCCGCTCTCAGCGACGAGTCGGCCCCGGCGGCACTCACGCAATTCTTCGATCAGACGATCACGGCCCGCGACGATCTCATCCTTCCCCTCCACGGCGGCCCGGTCATCCATGACGAGAAAGTCGTCACGCTGCGGACCGAGATCAGGGAGCTACTCGGACAGGTTCTCGCCCGCGGACGCCGCGACGGGACCATCCGGCCGGACGTCACGGCGATCGACATCATCATCACCGGAGCGATGCTCGCCCAGCCCCTCCCGCACGTCGCCGACTGGGACCGACTCGCCCGCCGGCAAGCCAGGATTTACGTCGCGGGCCTCGCTCCCACCGACCGACGGCTGCCGGCGTGACTGCGTTGTCAAGGCCGCGCGTCCAGGCGCTGCTGGCAGCGGCGTGGGGCCGTCGGGTGACGCTCGTGATTGCCGACGCGGGGTACGGCAAGACGACTGCGTTGCGGGCGCTGGCCGATGCCGGTCCGGTTCGTTGGCTGGGGCTCCGGCCCGCGGATCGGGAGATTGAAGGACTCTCGGCTCGGCTGGCCACAGCGCTTGCTCTCGGGCCGATTGCAGGGCTGGCGGCTCCGACGGCCGCGATCGGGGCGGAGGATCGTCGCGGCCTCGCCGAGGGTCAAGCGGCGGTTCTGTGTGAGAGCGTCGAGCGGCGCGGCGATGAAGTGCTGCTCGTGCTCGACGATGTCGACCAGCTTCGGGACGACGACGCGAGCGTCCTTCTCCTTCGCGCGGTGTGTCTGGAGGCTCCCGCGCAGCTGCACCTCGTCTTGAGCGGGCGGCGGCTTCCCGCCCTCGGCCTCGGAGCCGCGGCTCGGACCGGGGAGCTGTTGGAGATCGCGGCGCCGGACCTCGCATTCACCTTGCCGGAGACGGCTTTGCTGATCGGCGCGCAGCTTGGCCCGGGAAACGACTCGCTGGCCGGAAAGTGCTGGGCGCTGACGGGCGGTTGGCCTGCGGCCCTGCATCTGGTCGTCGGTCGTCTGGAGCGTGTCGACGCGATGGATCGGGAGGCGACGCTCGAGCGGCTGCCGTTGCTAAGCGGTCAGATGTGGGGAGAGTTCGTGGCCGACCTGCTCGACCGGGAGCCGGCCGAAGCGCGCCGCATCATCGAGCTGGCGGCGATCGCGCCGATGGTGGATGCCGGGCTGCTCGCAGCGCTCGGGGTCGCCCGCCCAGCGTCCGCGCTCGGCAATCTGCAGCGACGGGGGTTGCTTGTCGCAACCGGCGGCCATAACGGCCGTCAGGGCGCACGGATGTCAGCAGTCCTGTCCGAGGTCGTCTCCGAGCAGCTGCCGGCCACACGCGGCGATGCCCTGCGTGAGCAGGCCGGGGACTGGCTGGAATCCGCGGACCGTCTCGACGAGGCGCTGGAGTGCCGGCTCCGAGGGTCGCCCGTGGAGCTCCGGGCGCTGATTGAGCGGCGCGGCAACACGCTTGTCGCCCGCGGCGGTGGCGCGCGGGTTGCCGAGATCCTCGGGTCGGTCGGGACCGGAAACAGGCCGGGGCTGGACGGGATCCTGGGGGCGGCGCTGCAGGCGGTCGGCGACTGGGACGGGGCGATGGAGACGTTCGGCCGCGTGCGACTGAATGCCCAGGACGGCCGGCTTGCGCCTGACATCGCCTGGCGCTATGGCGCGTTGCTGTATCTCCGCGGCGAGTCCGACACAGCAATGGAGGTTCTGTCGGATGCGCACGTCGGTGGCGACGCCACGTCGGACGACGCACTCGTTTCGGCGTGGCTCAGCTCCACACTGTGGAGCCGAGGCGAGTCTGAGCAAGCCGAGCAGACGGCGGCGGTAGCGCTGCGGCAGGCCGAACGTGGTCACGATCAGGGCGCCCTGGCCGCCGCGCACGTGGCCGCCGCCCTCGCCGCGGCCAGCGGCGGCGATCGCGACCGCAACGAGCGGCACTACCGAGCGGCGTTGCAGCACGCTGCGCGGGCAGGTGACTCGATCCAGCTTGCGCGGATCCACGCCAACTTGAGCTCCAGAGCGCTCGAGGAAGGCGCGTACGGCCTCGCGATAGAGGAATCGGACCGGGCGCTCAGTGCCGGTGCCGGCCACAAGTTCTTCGCGGCGCTGGCGATGTGCAACAAGGCCGAGGCGCTGCTGCGGCTCGGAGAGCTTGATGAAGCGCGCGGGACCTTGGCAGAGGCGATCGATACGTATGCGGCGCTCGGGTCGCTGGTGGCGTGCGCACCTCATACGTTGCTGGGCATGGTGTACCGCGAGCGTGGAGACCTGACGCGGGCACGGGTGTCGTTCGAGCGGGGTCGACGACTTGCCGAGCAGGCCGGCGATGCGCATACGCTGGTATTCGCGCTCTGCGGCCTCGCGCAGACGGTCGTAGAGGACGATCCCGAAGCGGCGCGATCGTACGTGGCGCAGGCGATCGAGCGCGCCTCGAGCCTGGAGCGCGCGCACGCGCTCTGCGCGTCGGCGTCGGTGGAGCTGTTCGCCGGTGATCGTCAGGCCGCTGCGAAGCTCGCCGATGAAGCCGAGCTGGAGGCCCGTCTGACCGGTGACCGCCCCTCGCTCGCCGAGGCGCTGGCGCTGGCAGGCGTCGCGGGCGACCCGCCGAGAGAGGATCGGCTCGCCGCAGCGGTTGCGCTGTGGGACGAGCTTGGGAACGTGATCGCCCAGCAGCGTGCGGGGCTGGTGCTGGCGACCTACCGGGGCGATCAGGAAACCGCCGAGCGGCTCCGCCGTGACCTCCTGGCGCGTGGGGTGTCACCCGGCCTTGGTCCGCCTGCCCTGCCCGCGCGCGACGGGCTGAACGCCGGCGAGCTGATGATCACGACGTTGGGCAGATTCACAGTCGTGCGCGGTGGAGAGCGTCTGTCCGCCGGCACGTGGCAGTCGCGCAAGGCCCGCGACCTGCTCAAGCTCCTCGTGGGACGCCTCGGACGGCCGATCACACGCGACGCCGCCGCCGAGGCGCTGTGGCCCAACGAGGCGCCCGGACCACTGTCAAACCGCCTGTCGGTGGCGCTGAGCACACTGCGCAGAGTTCTCGATCCGCAACGATCCCATCCGCAGGATCACTTCGTCACCACCGACGGTCAATCGCTGGCGCTGCGGGTCGATCATGCGGCGGTCGACGTGATCACGTTCCTGGATGCGGCGACCGGCGGCATCGCCAAGGCATCCGAGGGCGAATGGGACGCGGCCGAGCTGATGCTGCGCGAGGCGGAGAAGCTGTACGCGGGCGATTTCCTGGAAGAGGACCTCTATCAGGATTGGACAGTGGACTGCCGAGAGGCAGCCCGGTCGGCGGCGCTGGAGGTCTCCCGCCTGCTCGCACGCGCCGCCTTTCAGCGCGGCGACGACGAGGCTGTCAGCCGGCACCTCCGTCGGCTGCTCGAACGTGACCCATACGACGAGCCTGCCTGGATCGCCCTCGTCGGCGCGCAGTCGCGGCTCCGGCGCTACGGCGAGGCACGACGGCAGCATGCGGTGTATTCGCGGCGGATGGCGGAGCTGGAGGTCGCCCCTGTGACGCTGGCTCAGACGCTCATCATCCGCCCGTGAGCTAAGTGGTCCAGCAAGGGCCCCCGCAGCTTCTTTAAGGCCACGCTAAGCCGGCTCGAATCGCCGGGCGGGAGAGTGCGGGCATGGACACATTCGTCGTGCGGATCCGGCGGTCAAACCCCAGCGATCCCGGGCTCCGGGGCGTTGTGCATGAAGTCGCCAGCGGCTTGAGGTCGACGTTCCGCAGCTCCGACGAGCTCATCGTGGTCCTGACCGGGGCGCCCGGGGGCGTACGAGAAGAAGGAGCCCGCTCACTGAGATCTCTCAGTGAGCGGGCGTGCGAGCAAAACTGGGATCTGGGGGTGGACGTATGAGGGGTATCGCGCTGCTGGGTCGATCCCGGCTTGTCCGGCTGGTGATTCTCGCCGGCGTCCTGCTCTGTACGGCGGGAGTGCTGGCAGCGCAGAGCAGCGCCGCCACCTGTCCCGTCGGTGATGACGTCTTCGTCGCTCCATCGGGCAGCGCCTGGAACGTCAAGGGGAACTGGTCCGAGGACGTCGTCCCCAGCGGCGAGATCGACGCCTGCTGGGCGAGCGGAACGACCGTGGTGATGCCCGCCTCGGACCACGACGAGGAGGGTACCCGT